>Ga0075423_10007614_pt1 | contig 10242 bp, 5 predicted proteins | sample SoiMethybrSBSTD2_FD_80114 | JGI IMG/M metagenome (GOLD analysis project Ga0075423, IMG submission 80114) | Bulk soil microbial communities from a Populus tree surrounding site in Tennessee, USA - Soil MetaG P. TD hybrid SBSTD2 | ecosystem: Environmental > Terrestrial > Soil > Tree plantation...
CGAGCAAAAGCCGAACTACTTGAGCCACGTCGCGAAGCATCGGACGCCGTATCTCGCGTCGCACTGGCAGTTCCTGCTGAAGCCGCTCGGCCTCGAGTACCCGGGTCAAGCGGCCGCGTTGCGTTATCGGCAGCTCGAGCACTACCGCATGCCGCTCATGGTGTATCTCGCGCTCGACGATCCGACTGTGTTGTCGAGGGCGGATTTCGTGCGCCTCGGGCTCTTGACGCGCCCGGGTGCGCGCGACTCGCTACCGTATTCGGGGCGCTCGCTCGAGGGGTTCGAGAGCGAGTATTGCGACGATCGCTTTTGGGGCCGCGCCGGAGAGCATTTCTCGGGCGATGCGCGGCTGATCTGCACGGGCCTGCTGCTCGCGATCGTCGGTCGTCACGGCGACATGTTCTTCGACGGCCGTGAGACCGGCATGCTCGGCCAATTCAAGCACCAGTACTTCTTGTTGTTCTTGATCGCGCACTTTCACAAGGCCGCGCTGCTGTCGATGTCGGACGAGCTCGCCGTCGCGATGAACCGCCTCGAGGTCGGCGACACCGAGTCCGTGCGCCAATTCAAGCGCACGATTCGCCAATCGATGGAGGTGTTCCTGCGCTTCACGCACCGCTACTGGTTCCACGAGGTCTCGAACCAGGACCTCGCGCGCGCGATCTTCACGCGCATGAGCCGGCACCTCGGCAACGACGCGCTGTACGACGAAGTGCGCCACGAGGTGGCCGACATGAACGAGTACCTCGACACCGACAGCGTGCGCCGCCAGGCGCAGACGATCCTGCGCCTCACCGTCGTGACGATCATCGGCTTGATCGGCACCGTCGCGACGGGCTTCCTCGGCATGAACGTGCTCGCGGAGGCGAACGAGCCGCTGATTTGGCGCGTCTTCCTGTTCGTGCTGATCCTCGCAGCGACCGGCGCGGTCACGCTCTATACGGTCGTGAAGTCCAAGGTGCTGGCTGACTTCCTCGACGCGCTGTCGGACCAGCGCGTGAGCTGGCGCGAGAAATTGCGCACGCTGCGCGGCGCGGGTAGTTCCTGAGCGCTTTGCCCGCGTCTTCGCCGCCTACCGCCGTCGATGCTCAGCGCGGGCCGCTGTTGGCCGGGTTGCCGAGCGCCGTGTGCAGCCGAAGCTGAGCGACGCTGTAGGAAACTCTCAGGCCGAGCCGAGTTAGCTCGGCGGTCGCCAGCGTCTGCATGGCTTGCATGGCTTCGAGCGGCAGTCCTTGCTGGTCGAAAATGCGCTCGCGGTGCAACTCGTATGCTTCGCTCGCCCGCTCGACGGCGCGATCCGCGAGACCGAGCTGCGCACGTAGACTCTGCACAGTCGCGTAGCCCGAGCGTACCTCGGCCACGATCGAATCGCGGAGTTTGTCGCGCTCCAGTGCGACCTCTCTGAAGCGGGCTTCGCGCTCGGTCGTGCGTGCGCGATTGCCGATGCCGAGCGCATCGAGCTGCCAATAGAATTGCAACCCGAGATCGTCACGGTGGCCCGTTGCGGCGATCGTCGAGCCCGGCCCGCCGCCGAACTGTCCCGAGCTGTAGCCGAACGCCACGTTCGGGATGAACCAGCCGTAGCGTTGGGCGCGCGCGTCGCTCTCGGCGGCCGCGACGAGCGCGTCGAGCTGCTCGGCTTCGGGGCGGCTCTCGAGTGCGCGTGCCGCGAGCGCAGCGACGTCCTCGTTCGTGGCGACGAGCTCGAGGCTCGGAACGTCCGCTTCGAGCGGGTCGAGCCGTACGTCGACGTCGAGATGCAAGAGGCGTGCGAGCTCCGCCTCGGCGGTCGCGGTGCGCTCGCCGAGTGCGAGCTCGCGCTGTTCCCAGAGTATCGGTTGCACGGCCGCCATCTCGGCGTCGGCGAGCAGCCCCTCGCCCGACTCGGCGTAATTGGCCGTCAGAGTCGCGAGGTCGCGAGCGCGTTCAGCCGCCGCGAGGACGATGCTGCGCTCGCTGCGTGCTTCGAGCAAGCGCAGGTACGCCGTCGCGACGTCGAGGAGCACCTCGTGTCGATTGGCTATGCCCGCGGCGCGCACGGCCGCGAGGTTTTGCCGGGCGACGAGGGGCTGGAAGATCGCATCGGCGAGGTCGACGCCGAACGCGACGCCGGGCGCTTGCAGGTCACCGGCGCCGACGGCGCCAGCGCCGAGCCCGCGGTAACGCGCTGCGCGGTCGGCGTCGACGACGTTGCCGCTCGTCTCCTGAAGGTTGCCGTGATGGCGGTTGTAGCTGCCGCCGACGCGCAACGTCGGGATCGCGAGCGCACGCGCCTGGGACAGCTTCGCGTCGGCCTCGACGACACGCTCCAGGTAGATGGCGACGTCGAGGTTACGCTCGTCGGCGAGGCGGAGCGCCGTCGCGAGGTCGATCGCGAGCGTCTCGCCCGTCGGCGCTTCCTGCGCGAGCGCCGCGTGCGCCGCGGAGGCGAGCAGCGCGAGTGCGAGCGTGCTGGCTGCGCTCATGGACCCACGGGCCGCACGGCGGCGCCGTCGGCGAGGTTTGCGACGGCACCCGTCACGATGTTCTCGCCGCCCGCGAGCCCGCTCACGATCTCGATCGCCCCGGCCTCCTCGAGACCGAGCTCGACGCCCACGCGGCGAGCGACGCCGCCCGTGCCGACGACGTAGACGTGCGCGCCGGTCGGGTCGCTGTGCACGGCCGCGGCCGGCAGCGTGAGCGCGCCCGCGCGCCGCTCGAGCGCCAAGCGCGTTTGCCCATAGAACCCGGGTCGGATCCGGCCGTCGCCGTTTTGCAGGTCGACCTCGACCTGCATCGTGCGCGTTGCGGGATCGAGCGCGCCCGAGACGCGCGCGATTTGTCCCGCGAACGTGCGGCCCGGTAGGGCGTCGAACGTGACGGTCGCCGCGTCGCCGACGTCCGCCCACACCGAGTCGCGTTCGGGCACATAGGTCTTGATGCGAATCACGTCGACCTTGGCCACGCGCAGCAGGGGCTGACCGCTGCCCTTCGGCGAATTGGCTTGATAGACCATGTCGCCGGGATCGATCGTGCGCGCCGTGACGATGCCGGCGAACGGCGCCTGAATCGTGGCGTACGCCATCTGCGCCTCGGCCTCGGCTTCCTCGGCGATCGCCGTGTCGAGCCGGCTCTGCGCCTCGACGAGCGTGCGCTGCGTGACGGAGTTGCGCTCGGCGAGCATCGCCATGCGCTCGTAAGCCGAGCGCAGCGCTTTGACCTCGGCCGCGGCCGCGTTGCGCGCTTGAACGAGCTCGGGCACGGCCAGGCGTGCGAGCACTTGGCCCGCCGTGACGCGGCTGCCGATATCGACGGAGAGGTCCGTCACCTGTCCGGAGACTTTCGCGCCGAGATCGGCCTCGTATTGCGCCTCCGCCGTCGCAGGTTGCGTCGAAACGCGCGCGAGATCCCGCCGCTGCGGTTGCACGACGCTCACATCGATAGGCTGACTCGACGCCGGCGCGGCAAGCACGGCCGCCACCAGCGCAGCGGCGACGCTGGGACGGGCACCGCGTCGCCGCGCCGCCGCGACGGCATGGACGTAAGAGGCTTCTGGCGCGCCGGTCGCTGGTGTGGGTGAGCTCATCCGCAATGCTCGAGCGGCCGTCCCCGGCCGTGCGAGCTCGAGTTTAGCCACGGCATCTGAAAGGACTCTGAAACGCACGGGCCGCTTTCAGAGAGTTTTCAGCTCCGTTAGCTAGGCTCGGCAGGACCATGAACCTCGTCCAAGCCGCGCTCCGCCGCCCCATCACCATGATCGTGCTCGCGATCGCCGTCGTGCTCGGCGCCACGCTCGCGCTTGAGCGCATGCCGCGCGACATCTTCCCGACGCTCGGCATTCCGACGATCTACGTCGCGCAGCCTTACGGCGGCATGGACCCCGCGCAGATGGAAGGCTTCCTCACGTACTACTACGAGTATCACTTCCTCTACATCACCGGCATCGAGCACGTCGAATCGAAGTCGATCCAGGGCGCTGCGATCATGAAACTGCAGTTCTACCCCGGCACCGACATGAACCAGGCCATGGCCGAGACCGTCGGCTACGTGAACCGCGCGCGCGCGTTCATGCCACCGGGCACCGTGCCGCCGTTCATCACTCGCTTCGACGCCGGCAGCGTGCCCGTCGGTAATCTCGTGTTCACGAGCGACACGGCCACTGTGGCGCAGATGCAGGACGCGGCACTCAACCGCGTGCGGCCCCTGTTCGCGACACTGCCGGGGGTGTCGGCGCCGCCACCGTTCGGCGGCAGCGCGCGCACGATCTTGATCAACGTCGACCCCGAGCGCCTTCGCTCGTACAACATGGCGCCGGACGAGATCGTCACGGCGATTACGCGCGCGAATCTCATCAGCCCCTCGGGCAACATGGCGGTCGCGGGCCGTTACCCCATGGTGCCGCTGAACTCAACCGTGCGTAACATCCAGGACCTCGCGAGCGTGCCGATCCGCTTGGGGCAGAATCCGACGGTGTTCATCCGCGACGTCGGCACGGTCACCGACGGTTCGGACATCGTCACGAGCTACGCGCTCATCGACGGCCGCCGCACCGTGTACATCCCCGTGACGAAGCGCGCCGACGCGTCGACGCTCTCCGTGGTGGCGCTCGTGCGCGAGAACCTGCCGCGTTTCCAGGCCGCCGTGCCCGAGGGCATCACGGTCAGCTACGAGTTCGACCAGTCGCCGTACGTGCTGCGCGCGATCGAGGGCCTCACGTTCGAGGGCGCGCTCGGCGCGATCTTGACGGGCATCATGGTGCTGCTGTTTCTGCGCGACTGGCGCAGCGCGACGATCGTCGTCGTCAACATCCCACTCGCGCTCATGGGCGGGCTGCTCGGCCTCTGGCTCACGGGGCAGACCGTCAACATCATGACGCTGGGCGGCCTCGCGCTCGCGATCGGCGTGCTCGTCGACATGTCGACGGTAGTCATCGAGAACATCCACACGCATCTCGCGGCGGGGAAGCGCGTCGCACGCGCCGTCGTCGATTCCGGCCGCGAAGTCGCATTGCCGCTTTTGATCGCGATGCTCTGCGTGCTCGCAGTGTTCGTGCCGTCGTTCCTCACGGTGGGCGCCGCGCGCGCGATGTTTGTCCCGCTGTCGCTCGCCGTGGGTTTTGCGATGGTTGGCTCGTATTTTTTGTCGAGCACGCTGGTGCCGATTCTCGCCGTGTGGCTCTTGCGCGGCCAAGAGCACGTCGCACGTGCCGGCGCTGGCGCCGCGTTCGGCTCCCGGTATCGCGGCGCCGTGGAGGCACTCGTGCGCGCGCGTTGGCTCGTCGCGGGTGTCTACGTCGCCGCTTGCGCGCTCGCCATCGTGCTAATCGGCGGCCGGCTCGGCACGGAAATTTTTCCGCGCGTCGACACGGGCCAACTCCAGGTGCGGTTGCGCGCACCGACGGGCACGCGCGTCGACGGCACGGAACAGCTCGCGCTGCAAGCGCTCGATCTCATCGCGCAGCAAGTCGGTGCCGACAACGTGCGCATCACGCTGGCGTTCGTCGGCGTGCACGCGCCGAACTATCCGATCAATCTCATCTATCTTTGGAACGGAGGCTCGGAAGAGGGCGTGTTGCAGGTGCAGCTCAAGGACGGTACCGGAATCGACACGGAAGCTCTGAAGGCGGTGCTCCGCAAGACTTTCGCCGAGAAGATGCCGGGCGTGAGCTTCTCTTTCGAGCCGAGCGACATCGTGAGTCAGGTCATGAGCCTCGGTGCGACAACGCCGATCGAGGTGGCCGTCAGTGGCCCCAACCTCACGTTGAACCGCGAGTTCGCGACGCGGGTGCGCGAGCGGCTCGCACGGATTCCCTCGCTACGCGACGTGCAGTTCGGCCAGTCGCTCGACTATCCGACGCTCGAGGTCAACGTGAGCCGCGAGCGCGCGGGTCTCATGGGCGTCGACATGACCGAGGTGTCGCGGTCGCTGGTCGCGGCGACGTCGTCGAGTCGCTTCGTCGTGCCGAATTACTGGGCCGATCCGAACAGCGGCGTGGCGTACCAGATCCAGGTGCAGATCCCGCAGACGACGATGAACTCGGTCGAAGAGCTCGAAAATCTTCCCGTCGCCTACAGCAATGGGCAGCCTGTCCTGCTGCGCAGCCTCGCGACAGTCACCGAGGGCACGACGCCGGGGCAATACGAGCGCTACAACATGGAGCGGCTCATCACCGTTACGGCGAACCTCGACGGCGATTTGGGCTCGGTCACCGCCGAAGTGCGCGCGGCGCTCGCGGAGCTCGGCGATCCGCCGCCCCGCGTCGGCGTCGCGCTACGCGGGCAAGTCGTGCCGATGGAGCAGATGCTCGGCGGCTTGCAAACGGGGCTCTTGCTCGCGGTCGTCGTGATCTTCTTACTGCTCGCCGCGAACTTTCAGTCGCTGAAGCTTGCCGCCATCGTGCTATCGACGGCACCGGCCGCGATCGCGGGGGTGGCTGTCGCGCTCGCGGTCACGGGCACGACGCTGAACATTCAGTCGTTCATGGGCGCGATCATGGCCATCGGTGTCGCGGTTGCGAACGCGATTCTGCTCGCGACGTTCGCCGAGCGCAGCCGCATGGCAGGTGCGACGGCCGCAGCCGCCGCCGTGGATGGGGCCGCGAGCCGGTTGCGCCCGATCTTGATGACGAGCCTCGCGATGATCGCGGGCATGTTGCCGCTCGCGATCGGCTTCGGCGAGGGCGGCGAGCAAACGGCGCCGCTCGGCCGCGCCGTCGTCGGTGGCTTGGTCGCGGCCACTATTGCGACGCTCGCCGTGGTGCCGGCGGTGTTCGCGATCGTCCAAGCGAGGGCGCATCGCCGCTCGGCATCGCTCGATCCCGACGACGCTTAGGCACTCGGCAGCTCGACGCAGAACGCGGAGCCTCGATCCATCTCGCTCACGAACGTGATCGAGCCGCCGTGCGCGGCAATAGTCCAGCTGCCGATTGCGAGGCCCAAGCCCGCGCCACCCTGCTCGCGCGAGCGGGCACGATCGACCCGATAGAAGCGGTCGAAGATGTGCGGCAGGTCGGCTGCCGGGATACCGATACCGGTGTCCTCGACGGTACCGACGACGCGGTCGCCGCGCCGTGCCAGCGATACCACCGAGCGGCCGCCTCGCGGCGTGTACTTCACGGCGTTGTCGAGCAGGATCAGGAACAACCGTCGCAGCGCGTGCGAGTCGCCCGTCACCCAGAGCGCTTCGCCGGGAAGCTTGGCGTCGAGCGTCACGCCTTTGACGTCGGCGAGCACGCGCGCTTGAGCGCAAGCCTCGCCGACGGCCGCCGTGAGGTCGATTCGCGCCTTCCGTAACTGCGCGTCGCCCGCGTCCGCTTTGGCGATCAACAGCAAGTTGTCGACGAGCTGCGACGCGCGTTCGACCTCGGCGACGATCTGCTCGAGCGACGCACGCAGCTCGCCCTCGGGCTGCTTGCCGCGCAGCGCGACCTCAGCCGTCGTGCGCATGACCGCTAGTGGCGTTCTGAGCTCGTGCGATGCGTCGGCCGTGAAGCGAGTGATCTTCGTGAACGCGGTTTCGAGCCGCGCGATCATGGCATTCAGCGTCTGCGACAAGCGCTCCAGCTCGTCACCGGTACGCGGCACGATGAGCCGCCGTCCGAGGCTGTCGGCGGAGATCGACTGCGCCGTGTGGGTGATCTCGTCGACCGGTGCGAGCGCGCGGCGGCTCATCCAATAGCCGACGCCGCACGCGAGCACGAGCACGAGCGGGAACACGGGCAACAGCAACGCGAGCGCGTCGTCGAGCCCTTCTTCGAGGTCTGCGAGCGGCGCCGCGACCTGCACGGTGTACACGCGGCCGTCGATGTCGATGTTCTGCGATAGGAAGCGCACCGCCGAACCCTGAACGCTGCCGTCGGCGAATTGGCCTTCCGCGGTGAGGTCGCGAGTGGGCGGCGTGCTCGCGTCATGGAGCGTCTCGGCCTGGTGCACGAGGCGGCCGTCGGTGTCGACGACCTGGAAAAGGTCCCCGTGCGCGAGGAACTCTTCTTGCACTTCCTCTTGGTCGAGCCGCGTCTTGTGATCTTCGATGAATCGGGCGATCCCCTCGACGCGGTCGCGCAGCGATTCGTCAATCGCGTGATAGAGGCTCTGGCGTACGGCGAGCCACATTCCGGCGGCGACCACGGCGAGCGCAATCGCGAACGCCGCCCCGTACCAGAGCGCTAGGCGCGCGCCGATCGAGCGAATGTTCACGACGGTGGCGACTCCCGCAGGCAATAACCGACGCCGCGTACCGTGTGAATGAGTCGCCGCGCCGGCTGCGCGTCGACCTTGGTACGCAGCAGGTGGATGAAAGCGTCGAGCGTATTGCTCTCGATGCTGCTGCCGTAACCCCAAACCGCTTCGATGAGCGTGCGGCGCGGCACCGTTTGGCCGGCGCGGCGCATGAGGAAGTGCAGCAGACTGAATTCCTTCGCACTGAGCTTGACGTCGTGACCGTCGCGCTCCACGCGCCGCGAAGCGGGGTCGAGCGCGAGGTCGAGCGTGCGCAGCACGGGCGCTTGCGCCGCCTGGGGTCGACGCGCCAACGCGCGCAGCCTCGCGAGCAGAACCTCGAACGCGAACGGCTTGCTCAAATAGTCATCGGCGCCGCCGTCGAGACCCTCGACGACGTCGGGTGGCGCATCGCGCGCCGTGAGCATGAGGATCCGCGCATCGATCTTCGCCTGGCGCAGGCGCCGCGCTACTTGCAGGCCGTCGAGCTTCGGCAACATCCAGTCGAGGATCACGAGGTCATGCTCGGCGGTGCGCGCGAGGTTCAGACCTTCCTCACCGTCCCGTGCCACGAGCACGGCATAGCCTTCGCGCTCGAGCCCTTTGCGGAGCTGCTCGGCCATTTGGCGCTCGTCTTCGACGATCAACACGCGCATGGGTGGATATCGTTGTTTTGAGTGCTAGTCTACTCTGCAGCCGGTAGCGACAGTTGCGTTGACCGCCCTGCGAGCGCCCACCTAGTATGAAGCGCGTCTTCTGGGGGCGACAACGATGACAACACACCTTTCGCGCACCGTTGCGGCGCTTTTTTCCTTGACCGTGGTGAGCGCGGCGAGCGCGCAAACGCGCGACGGCGAGTGGCCCGCATACGGCGGCGATCTCGGCCACACCCGCTACGCGCCGCTCGAGCAAATCAACGCGACCAACTTCGGCTCGCTCGAGATCGCGTGGCGCTTCGGCGTCGCGAACCTGGGGCCGACGCCCGAGACGCGCTTTCAAAGCACGCCGCTCGTCGTCGACGGCGTGCTGTACACGACGGGCGGCTCGCGGCGCGCCGTCACGGCGCTCGACGCTGCGACGGGCGAGCAGCGCTGGGTCTACAGCTTGGACGAGGGCGCGCGCGGCGCCGAGGCGCCGCGACGGTTGTCGGGCCGCGGCCTCGCGTTCTGGCAGCGCGGCGACGACAAGCGCGTGATATACGTGACGCCCGGCTATCGCCTGATCGCGCTGAACGCCGAGACGGGCCGGCCCGTCGCGAGCTTCGGCGACGACGGCGTCGTCGATCTCTGGGCCACGATGGATCAAGGCTCGGACTGGGACACGCGCCAGCTCGGCACGCATTCGCCGCCCACGATCGCGAGCGACGTGATCATCGTGCCGGCCGCGCACACGCCGCTCGCGCCGGCGGATCAGGCCAAGAACGTCGCCGGCTACATCCGCGGCTTCGACGTCGCGACGGGCAAGCACCTGTGGACGTTCCATACCGTGCCGCGGCGCGGCGAGCCGGGCTACGAGACTTGGTTGAACGGCTCGGCCGAAATCGGCGGCGGCAACGCGGGCGTGTGGGCCACGATCTCGGCCGACGAGGCGCTCGGGCTCGCGTACTTGCCCGTCGAATCGCCGTACGGCGACATGTACGGCGGACTGCGTCCCGGCGCGAATCTCTACGGCGAGGGCATCGTGGCCGTCGAGATCAAGACCGGTAAACACCGCTGGCACTTCCAGACGTCGCATCACCCGCTCTGGGACTACGACATTCCTACGGCGCCGATTCTCGTCGACGCCGTGAAGGACGGCCGCACGATCAAGGCGCTTGCACAAGCGACGAAACAAGGACTGCTGTTCGTGCTGAACCGCGAGACCGGCGAGCCGATCTGGCCGATCCCCGAGGTACGCGTGCCGCAAGGCAACGTGCCCGGCGAGTGGTACTCGCCGACGCAGCCGATCCCGACGCTTCGCTATGGCCATCAGGGCATCGAGAAGGACGATCTGATCGACTTCACGCCGTCGCTGCGCGCCGATGCGGTGCTCGGCGACCGCGCGTTCC
>Ga0075423_10007615_pt1 | contig 10242 bp, 11 predicted proteins | sample SoiMethybrSBSTD2_FD_80114 | JGI IMG/M metagenome (GOLD analysis project Ga0075423, IMG submission 80114) | Bulk soil microbial communities from a Populus tree surrounding site in Tennessee, USA - Soil MetaG P. TD hybrid SBSTD2 | ecosystem: Environmental > Terrestrial > Soil > Tree plantation...
GACCTCATGACCGTCCGAGCCCTCGTGGTGGAGCCGGTGGCGGGCGCGCTCGGCGCCGAGGTGTCCGGCGTCGATCTCTCCGCGCCGCTCGACGACGCAACCGTCGCCGCCATCCGGCGCGCCTGGCTCGCGCACGGCGTGATCTTCTTCCGCGACCAGGAGCTGCCGCCCGCCGCGTTCCTCGCCTTCGCGCGGCGCTTCGGCGAGCCCATCGAGTATCCGTTCGTGAAGGGCCTGCCGGAGGCGCCCGAGATCATTCCCGTGCTCAAGCAAGCCGACGAGCGCGTGAACTTCGGGGGCATCTGGCACTCGGACACCGCCTATCTCGACATCCCGCCGATGGCGTCGATGCTGATCGCGCGCGAAGTCCCGCCGGCGGGCGGCGACACGCTCTTCGCCAGCATGTCCCTGGCCTACGAGATGCTCTCCGACGGCATGAAGCGCCTGCTGGAGGGCCTGCGCGGCATCAACAGCTCGGCGAGCGCGGACGTGTCGAAGACGCGCGAGGACCGCATGAAGGACAGCGGCCGCGCCGACGCGCGCCAGGAATACGTGGCCGCGCACCCCCTCGTGCGCACGCACCCCGAGACCGGGCGCAAGGCGCTCTACGTCAACGTGGCGCACACGGTGGGCATCGAGGGCCTCACGCGCGAGGAGAGCGCGCCGATCCTCGACTATCTCTACCGCCATCAAGTCAAGCCCGAGTTCACGTGCCGCTTCCGCTGGCGTGCCCGCTCGATCGCCTTCTGGGACAACCGCTGCGTGCAGCACAACGCGGTGAACGACTACCAGGGCCACCGGCGCCTCATGCACCGCATCACCCTGGCGGGAGACAAGCCGCGCTGAGCCGGTTTCAGCCAACGCGCGCAGCGTCCCGGCGCGATGCCCTTGTCGCCGCCCCCTCCAGGGCGGGCTGCCCGCAATGTGATCTTGCACTGCGTCGTAATTGTGCGTCGGATCGCACCTTACCTCCTGGCATGGCCCCTGCAGCCTTCTTCGCCTCGTGACCCAACACGAACGGAGGAATGGATGAGTCGGAATGGGCAACACGGGGAGCATCTGGAGGATGTCTGCATGGCCGCCATGCCCGATGTGGCGGAGCGCCTTCGCCTGGGCGGGCGCGTGGCGGAGCTGGGCTCGCACGTAGGGCGGTCGAGCATCGACCTCGCGCGTGAGTTCCCGCGCGCGCTGGTGGACGCGGTGAGCGAGAATCAGGCCGATATCGACGCCGCGAGCTCGGAGGCGAGTCGCGCGGGCCTGGCGGGGCGCGTGGTCTTCCACGTGGCGCCGCCCGACGAGGCGCCGCTGGCAGGTCCCTACGATCTGGTCGTGGCCTTCGATGGACGCGACGACTTCGCGCATTCCCTTTGGACGCTGCGTCGCATGCGGCATCTCGCGGCGCCGAGCGGCACCGTGGTTGTGGCCGCGGCGGCGGGCGACGATGCCCTGGTGGACGCGGTGTATGCGCGGGCTGCCGGCTTCTCCAAGGTGGATCTGCTCCCCGTGCCCGCGGTAGCCGGGCGCCTCTTCCGTCTCACCCCCTGATCGGAGGACCACGTCATGAAGCTCTGGACGCGTCTTCTGGCATTCGCGTTCGTCGTCCTTGCCGCCGGCTGTGCCGGGCAGCCGGACGGCTCGACGCCGCACGCGCACGGAACCGCCACACCGGCGGCCGCGGGCGCCGCGGCGACACCGCCTGCGCTGCTGACCGATCTGGGCACGTACAGCCACACGATCACGACCTCGTCGCCGCCGGCGCAGCAGTACTTCGACCAGGGCCTGCGCCTGACCTACGGCTTCAACCACCTCGAGGCGCAGCGCGCGTTCCGGGAGGCGGCGCGCCTCGACCCCGCGTGCGCGATGTGCTACTGGGGCATCGCGATGACGTACGCCTCGAACTACAACGACCCCACCAACCCGGAGCGAGAGAAGGGCGCGTGGGATGCGACCCAGATGGCGTTCGCGGCGGGCCGGCAGGCCACACCCGCCGAGCGCGCGATCATCGACGCGCTGGTGCGGCGGCATCAGCCGGGCGGGGACCGCGCCCAGAAAGACCAGGCCTACGCGGCCGCGATGCGGGCCGCCGCGCGTGATTTCCCTGACGATCTCGAGATCGCCACGTTCTTCGCCGACGCCATGATGAATCTCCGTCCGTGGAATCTCTGGACGCCGGACGGCCAGCCCCAGCCGGGCACCGAGGAGATCGTGGCGACGCTGGAGCGGGTGCTCGCCAAGAACCCGAATCACCCCGGCGCGCTCCACCTCTACATCCACGCGGTGGAGGCGAGCCAGGATCCAGGCAAGGCGGCGGCCGCGGCCGACCGGCTGCGCGGGCTGCTCCCGGGCGCCGGCCACCTCGTCCACATGCCGTCGCACATCTACTACCGGGTCGGACGCTATCAGGACGCCTTCGCGGTCAACGTGGACGCGGCTGCCTCCGACCGTGCGTATTTCCAGCGCAGCCAGCCGAGCCCGATCTACCGGATGATGTACTACCCGCACAACCTCGACTTCATCTGGCAGGCGGCCAGCATGGATGGCCGGAGCGCCGACACCCTGAAAGCCGCGCGCGACTTCGAGGCGGCGGTGCCGGCAGAGATGATCGGCCAGATGTCGGACATGGAGACGGTGCCGGTGGCGCCCATCGTCTCGCTGGTGCGCTTCGGCCGCTGGGACGAGGTGCTCGCGCTGCCCGCGCCTAGCGAGAAGCTGCCCTATGTCCGCGGGGTCTGGCACTACGCGCGGGGGCTCGCCCAGTCCGCCAAGGGGCAGCCGGCCGCCGCGCAGACCGAGCTGGCGGCGCTCACCGCCGTCCGTGACGCCACGCCGGCCGACCGCACGGTGGCGGGCTTCTTCAAGACGCGCGAGATGCTGACACTGGCGGTCGAGGTGCTTACGGGGGAGATGGCGGCCCGGGGCCGCGACACCGACGGCGCCATCACCCATCTCGCCGAGGCCGTACGCATCCAGGACGGGCACTGGTTCACCGAGCCGCCGCCGTGGTACTACCCCGTGCGCCAGTCCCTGGGCGCCGTGTTGCTGCTGGCCGGCCGCGCCGGCGAGGCTGAGGCGGTGTACCGGGCGGATCTGCGCCGCAATCCGGAGAACGGCTGGTCGCTCTACGGTCTCGCCCAGAGCTTGCGGGTCCAGGGCAAGGCCGACGAGGCCGCCGCGATGGACGAGCGCTTCCGCCGCGCCTGGGCGCGCGCGGACGTGACGCTGACCGCCTCGCGCTTCTGAAAAAATCTCGCCGGGAGTTTGATCAGATGCCTCCCTGCGCGTAGAGTGGGGGCGAGGAGGTGGCGATGCCAGCTTGCATAGCCTGCCGGTCTCGTGACGTCGAGAGCGTCTGCTCGGGCGCTTACATGGCCGAATCCTCCGAGGTGATCTACCTCGGCGCGTCCCCCGTCGTGGAATGTCCGTCATGCGGACGCAAGCCGCTCCGTTGTCAGCCCGAGCTCTACGGCGATGTCTTCATCTGCACGGGCTGCGCGCAGCGCGTGTTTCGCGATGAGCAGCACCACTGCCGGACCTGCGGCCACTCGTGGATGCACCCCGACCTCGAGGAGCTCCTGCAGCGCGAGGAGGAGGATGCCGAGGCCAGCGTCGAGGTCGGCGAGACCGAGATGATGGACGAGGGGGCGGCCGCCGCGCTGGAAGCGTTGCCGCAGGATTGCGACGCGTGCGGCGCGACCCACTGGACGCTGGTCCGGGTGGACGGGCGCCTGCTGTGCCGGTGCCGCTGCGGCGCCCTCGTCGCGCCGGGCGCGGACGCCGACGCCGACGCCGACGCTGACTCCGACGTCGACTCAGACTGATCCGCGCCGCGGGCCTGTCTCATGACCTCGCCCGAGATCGCCCTCGCCCAGCTCTGGCGCTGGGCCGGCTGCGACCCGTTCGCGCTCGAGCGCGTCCGCTTCCACGGCGGTGACCCGGTGCTCCCGGGCATCTTCCAGATCGCCACGGCGGCGCAAGCCTCCATCGCGGCGTCCGGCCTGGCCGCCGCCGAGCTCTGGAAGCTGCGCACCGGCCGCGAGCAGACCGTCGACGTGGACGCGCGCGCGGCCGCGGCCTCGTTCCGCGCCGAGCGCTATCTCCGGGTCGACGGCAAGGGCGGCGACGATCCCTGGGGACCGGCCTCCGGGTATTTCCGCGCAGGCGACCGGCGATGGATTCAGCTCCACTGTAACTTCCCCCACCATCGCGATCGAGCCCTGACCGTGCTGCGCTGCGAGGGCACGCGCGAGGCCGTCACCGAGGCCGTCCAGGGCTGGAAGGCCGCCGAGCTGGAGGAAGCGCTCGTCAATGCGCGGATGTGCGCGGGCCTGCTACGCACCCCAGAGGAGTGGCAGGCGCATCCCCAGGCCCTCGCTCTGGCCATGCTGCTGCCGCTGGAGATTATCCGCATCGGTGACGCGCCGCCCGAGCCGCTGCCGGCGGGCCCGCGCCCGCTGTCCGGCATCCGTGCCCTCGACCTCACGCACGTGATCGCGGGGCCCGTGTGCGGCCGCACGCTCGCCGAGCATGGCGCGGACGTCCTGCGCGTGACCGCCCCGGGCTGGCCGAGCATGGAGCGGCTGATCCAGGACATGGGACGGGGCAAGCTCTCGACGTACCTCGATCTCCACAAGGAGGCGGACGCCGAGCGGCTGCGCGCCCTCGCGCGCGAGGCCGACGTCTTCAGCCAGGGCTATCGCCCCGGCACCCTCGCGGCTCGCGGCTTCGCGCCGCAGGACCTGGCGCGGCTGCGCCCGGGCATCGTCTACGTGTCGCTCTCCGCCTTCGGCCACGAGGGCCCGTGGCGCGACCGCCGCGGCTTCGACAGCATCGTGCAGACGGTGACCGGCATCGCTGCGGAGGGCGGCCGCGCCCGCGGGCTCGACGAGCCGCGGCCCTTGCCCTGTCAGGCGCTCGACCACGCGAGCGGCTATCTCCTCGCCTTCGGCGCCATGGTGGCGCTGGCCCGGCGCGCCACGCAGGGCGGTAGCTGGCTGGTGCGCCTCTCCCTCGCCCAGACCGGCCGCTGGCTGGATCGCCTGGGGCGCGTGAACGGCCTCGCCCTGGACGATCTCCGCGCCGACGCCGTCGCAGACCTCATGGAGGAGACGGACACCCCGTGGGGCCGCATGCGGGCGGTGGCGCCGGTGGCACGGCTTTCCGAGACGCCGGGGCGCTTCGCGAGGCCCTCCACGCCGCTCGGTACCCATCCGCCGGAGTGGCCCGCGCGCGTCGCGTGAGACGGGCATGACCGTGCGCGAGTATCAGTACAAGGTGGATGCGGACGGCCGCGTCTTCCACGACGGCTCCGAGATCGTCGATCCCGCCACGCTGCGCTTCTTTCTCCTCGGCATGCGCCGCGAGGTCGACGGGCGCTGGCTCGTGCCGTGTCAGGGCGAGCAGAACTGGTTCGAGGTCGAGGACACGCCGTTCGTGGTGCAGCGGCTGCGCCTGGACGTCGAGAGCGGGCGACTCCGCCGCGTCGGGCTCGTGCTCGCGGGCGATCTGCAGGAGCCGCTCGACCCCGCCACGCTCGCCGCCGAAGGAGGCCGCCTCTACTGCCGCGTGCGCCGCGGCGCGTTCCGCGCGCGCATGGGCCGCCTCGCCTTGCAGCAGCTCGCGCCTTACCTGGAAGAGCGAGACGGGCGGGTCACGCTATTGATCGACGGTGCGCGCCACGTCATCACGGACGCGCGCGCCGCGACGGGAGGTGTGCATGTCCGCTGAGCATTCGACCGCGCCGCTCTCGCCCCGCGAGGCGGCCGCGCTGCTGCGCGCCAGTCTCGAGGCCATTCGCGGTGAGGCCTCGGCCCTGTCCGACCGTGCCGCCTCCTGGCATCCCAAGGCGGGTGAGTGGTGCGCCAAGGAGGTGCTGGGCCATCTGATCGAGGCCGACCGGCGGGGCTTCGGCGGGCGCATCCGGCAGTTCCTCGACGCCGACAATCCCGCCTGCATCGGCTGGGATCCGGATGAGGTCGCGCGCGGCCGGGGCGATTGCGGCAAGCCGGTGGTGGGGCTGCTGGACGAGCTGGGCAAGACGCGCGCGGAGGGGCTCAAGGTCGTCGAGGCGCTGACGACGGCCGGGCTCTCGCGTGGGGGCCAGCATCCCAAGGTGGGCTCGCTCACCGTGTCCGACATCCTGCATGAGTGGGTGCACCACGACCGCAATCACCTCAAGCAGATGATGACCAATGTCCAGGCCTACACCTGGCCGCACATGGGCAATGCCCAGCAATTCTCCGCTCCCTGAGCTGCTGGCCCGTCTCGGCGCCATGCCGGAGCTGCTGCGCGAGGTCGCCGCCGCGCTGGCAGACGCCACGTATCGCCGTCCAGCCGCGGGCGGCTTCGCTTTCGTCGAGCACGCATGGCATCTCGCCGACCTCGAGCGCGAGGGCTATGGCACGCGCATCAGCCGCCTGCTGACGGAAGCGGCCCCCGCGCTGCCCGACTTCGATGGCGACCGCATCGCGCGCGAGCGCGAGTACCTCCACGGGGATCCGGCCCTGGCTTTGCAGGTCTTCGCGGGGGGCCGCGCGCGGAACATCGAGCGCCTGGCCGCGCTGGACGCTGCCGGGCTGTCGCGGCGCGGAACCCAGGACGGCGTGGGCGAGCTCACGCTGGCGCGCGTGCCCCGCATGATGGTGGCGCACGACGCGGGCCACCTCGAGGAGCTGGCCGCGCTGGTCGCCGAGTTCGCGCCGGGCGCGCCCGTGCTGGCGAGGCTGCGCGCGCTGTCCGGCGTCCCCGGCGAGCCCGCGCTCGCCTAGCCGCGCTGCTTCTTCCTCCAGGCCTCGAACTCGGTCACGGTCTCGGCCGAAGGCGGGTAGGTGCCGCGGAGCGGCGCACCTGCCTGGATCTTCCCGAGCACGAAGGCCTCGAGCTCCTCCTGCTCGAGCCCGCCCTCGGCGATCTTGTCGGCCTGCGCGCGCGGGATGCAGACCACACCGTCGCCGTCGCCCACCATGATGTCGCCCGGCATCACCAGCACGTCGGCGCAGCCGATGGGCACATTGGCCTCGACGGCGAGGTGGCGATGGACGTTGGCGGGCGCCGCGGGGCCCTTGGCATACACGGGCAGACCCATGCCCGCGATCCCGGCGAAGTCGCGCACACCGCCGTCCAGCACCGCGCCGGCGGCCCCGCGCGCCTTGAGCCGCGCGACGAGAATATCGCCGAGCCCCGCGGCCGACTCGATCCCCCGGCAGTCGAGCACGAGCACGGCGCCGGCGGGAATCTCCTCGATAGTTTTCCGCTGCGGATGCGCGGGGTCGCCCAGGCTCTCGAACGTCGAGAGATCCTCGCGCGACGGCACGTAGCGCACCGTCACCGCGGGCCCGACCATTTTGATGGCGGTTCCCACTGGTTTGAGGCCGGAGAGGAACACGCTGCGGAAGCCGGCCTTGAAGAGCCGCGTGCAGAGCGTCGCGGTGGACACCCGCGCCAGGCGCGCGAGGGTCTCGGGTCCAAGGGGCGCGAGTGGCGCGGCGGGGCTCATGGGCTGCCAGTATAAGCCCGGCGCGACGGCCTAGGCGCGAAGCTGCACGATCACCTCCGTCTCCACCGGCGCGCCGCGGCTCAGCGAGGCCACGCCGATTGCGGCGCGCGCGTGACGCCCGCGCTCGCCCAGCACCTCGACGAGCAGGTCGGACTCGCCGTTGACGACGCGGGGCATGTCGACGAAGCCCGGCGCCACGTTCACGTACCCCGTGACCTTCACGACGCGCTCGATGCGCTCGAGGTCGCCGAGCGCCGCTTTCATCGCCGCGAGATGGTTGAGCGCGCAGCAGCGCGCCATCTCGTAGGCCTGCTCCAGCGTGACCTCCGCGCCGACCCGGCCGACGTACTTCGGTCGCTCCCCGTTCAGTCCGCCGACATTGCCGCCCACGTAGAGCAGCCGCTCCACCTGGGCCCAGGGCACGTAGTTGCCGGCCGGCGTGGGCGGGGCGGGCAGGACGAGGCCGAGGGCGGCGAGCTTGTCCTCGATGCTCATGCCAGCAGCTCCTTCTCCATGGTGAGGAGATCGTCGATGATTTCTCCGGGCGACCGGAGCACACCGTAGAGGCCGGGGAACACCACCGACGCATCCCCGTCGCGTCGGTCGAGCTCGCCCAGCGCCTCGCTCAGCCGCTCGCAGGCGGCCAGATACGAGCCGTGCGCGTCCGTGGCCGGCAGGGCCTCGTCCAGCGCGGCCGCGTAGAGCCGCTCCGTGCGGGCCACGTGATGCAGCACGCGGCGTAGCGCCCAGCCGCCGTCCGGCGGCAGCCAGTCGAGCTCCTCCGCCGAGAGGCTCGCTGCCCGCTGCTGGAGTAGGCGCGCCGCCTGATCGATACGCCAGAGCCACGCGTCCAGGTCGCGGGGCGCGAGGGGCAGGCGATCGTCCGGCAAGGTCACCGTCGACGGCACCCAGCCATCGGTGGGGACCGGGACGATTCCCTCGTCGCGCCACGCGCGCCACTGGTCGATCTGGTTCAGGTGGTCGAGGCAATGGTCGAGCACCCGGCGCAGCGACTTGCGCGGGGTATACGTGTAGCGCTGGGCGTGCTCCGGCGCCCGCAGGGGTTCCGGCGTCGGCGCGGTGAGCCGCACGAACAGCTCGCCGGTCATCACCGAGGGGACCTCGCGGGCGGAATCGTGGCGGCCGAGATCGGCGAGATGCGCGCGGGCCCGCGCGTGCGCCACCTCGAGGTGACGAACCGGATCGCGCGGCGCGGGGTCGAGGGCCCATGCCGTGGTCAGGCGGGCGCCCGCCGCCTGGATGAGGCGGGCTTGGCTCCGCACCCCCGCGCCGAGCAGGGCGGCGCGCGAGGCGTCGAGCGCGTCGATCCATCGAATGGTGAGACTCTGCATGGCAATCATCCTCCTGCTCGCCACGCTACCGGGCCGTCGCACCGCCGTCCAATGCATAGAACTTGTCGGAGCCATACGCTAAGGTGATGGCCGTGGAGATCGACCAGGTCCAGGCACTGGTGGCCATCGTGCGGGGCGGCGGGGTCACGCGCGCCGCGGCGGCGCTGCACCTCTCGCAGCCAGCGGTGAGCCGGCGCCTGCACCTGCTCGAGCGCGAGCTGGGCGCGCCGCTCTTCGAGCGCATGCGCAAGGGCGTGATGCTCACCGAGGCGGGCCGCGCGTTCCTGCCCCATGCGGAGGCTCTGCTGGCCTCCATGCGCGACGGTGCCGAGGCGGTGCGGGCGCTCGAGGGCGCGGATCGCGGCGCGATCACAATCGCCCTGGTGGGGACGCTGGCGAGCACCGCGCTGACCGCGAGGCTTCAGGCTTTCCGCGAGGCCTACCCGCGCGTGCAGCTCCGGCTGCGGACCGCCCTGAGCGCGGAGGTGAGCGCGCTGGTCCGCCGCGGCGACGCCACCCTGGGCGTGCGCTACGGGGCCGACGAGCACGGCGAGCTCGTCTCGGCGACGCTCCACGAGGAGGCGCGCCTGGTCGTCTGCTCGCCCCGGCATCGGCTCGCGCGGGCGCGGCCGGCGCGAGCGGTCACGCCGGCCATGCTGACGGGCGAGCCCTGGATCGGCTTTCCCACGCGCCCCGATGGCGCGGAGGAAGCCTATGCGTCGCTCCCGCAATGCCTGGCCGCCTCGGGGCTCGGGGGTGCGGAGATCATCGGCATCGACAGCCTCACCGCGCAGAAGCGCATGGTGGAGGCGGGCTTCGGGCTGGCCCTGCTCCCGGAGTCGAGCGTGGGCGAGGAGCTGCGCGCGGGTACGCTGCGGCGGCTCGCGGTGCCCTCCATGCGAGTTACCATTCCCGTGGTCTTGATTCACCGCCGCCGGGCCTATCTGAGCGCCGCGACCCGCCGCCTGATGGCGCTGCTCGCGGCGAAGCCGAATCGGAAGGAGAGGATATGAGCGACACCGTGGGATTCGTGGGGCTGGGCACGATGGGCATGCCGATGACGACCAATCTCGCCAAGGCGGGCGTGCCGCTGGTGGTGTACGACACGAGCCCGACCGCGACGGCGGACGCGCGGCGGCTCGCCGGCGTGACGGTGGCGGAGTCGCCGGCGCAGGTGGCCGCGCAGTCGGATGTGCTCTTCTCGTGCCTTCCCAACAACGACATCGTGCTGGGCGTCTATCTCGAGGCGGGCGGTATCATCCACGGCGGCCGCGAGGGGCTCGTGACCTGCGACTGCTCCACGGTCGGGCCGGAGATCACGGTGAAGGTGGCCGGCGCGCTCAAGGCCAAGGGCATCACGCACATGGACACGCCGATGCTCGGCTCGCAGCCCCAGGC
>Ga0075423_10007617_pt1 | contig 10240 bp, 8 predicted proteins | sample SoiMethybrSBSTD2_FD_80114 | JGI IMG/M metagenome (GOLD analysis project Ga0075423, IMG submission 80114) | Bulk soil microbial communities from a Populus tree surrounding site in Tennessee, USA - Soil MetaG P. TD hybrid SBSTD2 | ecosystem: Environmental > Terrestrial > Soil > Tree plantation...
CCAGTTGTCCTCCTCGAACCGGACATCGTGCGCGCGCAGATCGATGCCGCACGCCTCGAGGCTCTGCAGGTAGAGCTGCTGCACGTCGACGGGGGACGGCTTGAGGATCACCTGGAACTGCTGGTGCTTGAACAGGCGGTTCGGATTCTCACCGAAACGGCCGTCGGCCGGCCGGCGTGACGGCTGGACGTAGGCGACGCTCCAGTGCGCCGGACCGAGCACACGCAGGAACGTCTCGGGGTGCATCGTCCCGGCGCCCATCTCGATGTCGAGCGGTTGCTGGAGGAGACAGCCTCGTGAGACCCAGAATTCCGAGAGCTTGAAGATGAGCTGCTGAAGAGTGACCATGCAGGCAGACCGAGATTCGTCTCCTTGTTCCTTCCGGAGCTGTCGGTACGTCAGCGCGAGTGCCGCATCTCGCGGAGCACGCGCGCCGATTTCAGGTCCTTGTCCAGGTGCACGCTGATCAGCCGCCGGTGCGCCGTCTCGAGCTCGCGCGCCGCGTGCGCGCCGAGCGCGAGACTGGCGAGGTTGTCGGGCGCGATTCCGGTCGCGCTTCTCAGGAACAACATCGCTTCCGGCGACAAGCGCGTCCCGGCGACCCCGGGCGCGCAGGCCCGGCACAGGAGCACGGCATCCCGGGCCGGCATCGCCGCGCCGTCGGTCAGCCCGGCTCCACACGCCGGACACTGCCGGATCGAGGGATAGACTCCCTGCAATCGCAGCAGCCAGTACTCGAAATAGCGCGCCAGCGTCTCGATCGGCGCGCCCGACGCCATCGCGTCGACCACCGACGATCCCAACCGGTAGAGCCGCTCGTCCGCGTGCGCCTCGGGCGCCCATTCGTCGATCAGCTCGGAGAAATACCCGACGTAGCCGAGCGCCTCACCCGAGGCGGACGAGAGCGGAGAGCGGTTGGGCTCGACGTAATTGAGCCGGACGAGATCGCGCTGCTCCCGTTCGAAGTAGGCGACCTCCGCCCGCGTCATCGGCTCCAGCGCGCCCGTGTACCGCGACCGCACCCGCCGCGCGCCTTTGGCCACGCCGCGCTTCTTGCCGCGATCGCGAGTGAGGAACACGACAATTCTGTCGGCTTCCCCAAGCTTATACGTCCGAAGAATGAGCGCCTCGGACTGATACACCGGCACCGCTACATTGTATTCATCCCCCTCCCCAGTGCCGCAGGACCAGCGTGCCGAGGCCCAGGAAAGACAGGAATCCGCAGACGTCGGTCAGCGTCGTGATGAACACCGAGGAGGCCAGCGCCGGATCGACCTTCATCGCGCGGAGCGCGAGGGGGATCAGGGTGCCGGCCGTCGCCGCCACGAACATGTTGATGACCATCGCCGCGCCGATGATCACGCCGAGGGCCGGACTGCCCTTCCAGATCCAGGCCACCAGGCCCGCGACGATGCCGCAGGCCAGCCCGTTCGAGATCCCGACCGCGGCCTCCTTCAGCAGCGCCTTGCGGGTGTTGGCCCAGTTGAGCTCGCCGAGCGCGATGCTGCGGACGATCACCGTCAGCGTCTGGGTCGCCGCGTTCCCGCCCATGCCCGCCACCACCGGCATGAACACCGCGAGCGCGCTCCAGCGCCCGATCGCGCCTTCGAACAGCGCGACGACGGATGCCGCGACGAACGCCGTCACCAGATTCACCTGCAGCCACGGCAGCCGCTTCCGCAGCGACTCCCACGGTCTGGTGAACACGCGATCGTCGCCGGTCACGCCCGCGAGCCGGTAGACGTCTTCGGTGGCTTCGTCCTTGATGACGTCGATGACGTCGTCGACGGTGATGACGCCGACGAGCTTGTTCTCTTCGTCGACGACCGGGATTGCCAGCAGGTTGTACGAGGCGACCTGACGCGCGACCTCCTCCTGGTCCGTGTCGACGCGCACGCTGATCAGATCCGTCGTCATGATCCGTTTCAACGGTGTGCTGGGCGGCACCAGGAGCAGCCGCCGAAGCGAGACGACGCCGACGAGATGGCGGCGGACGTCGATGACGTAGAGGTAGAACACCATCTCGACGTCGCGCGACCCCTGGAGGGCAGTGATCGACTCGGCGGCCGTCATGTCCTCCGAAAGCGCGAACACCTTCGGGTTCATGATGCGGCCGGCTGTCTGCTCCGGGTATTCCAGCAGCTCGCCGACCTCGCCGCCCGCGGGCCGCCTCTGCATCAGCTCGAGGACGATGACGGAGACGGCCTCTGGCAGGTAATTGATGATCGCGGCCGCGTCGTCGGACGGCAGCTCCTGGAGCAGCTTCACGATCTCGTCCGCCGATCGTCCGGCCAGCAATGCCGCGGCGCTCTCGGGCCCGAGCTCGCTGAGGGCCTCCATCGCGAGCCGGCTGTTGCGCTCGGCAAGGACGGTGAACGCCGACTGCCGATCCTTGTCGGGCAGCTCCGAAAAAACCTGGGCAAGGTCAGCCGGGTGCTGTTTCTGGAGCAGATTGACGAGGTTCGCCGTCGCGCCTACGCGAAGCAGGCGTTTGACGGAGTCCAGAACGACATCGAGCTTGCGCTGCGCCATGGGAGTAGGTTCGGCCCGATCGGGAACTAGCCAATGTAACATGCTCGACCTCTGCTGGCGTAGTAGCAGGGGACGAAGACGTTTGCGGCACGCTCATCGCATCTTGTCGTTTTCGATCGGCCTGCTGATGGCCACCGCGACGCTCGCGAGCGCGCACTCGCAGCCGGGCGCCCGGCCACGATTCACGGGACCGGGCCTGATCGTCGGTCGGGTTGTCGACGCCGCGGGCCGCCCTGTCTCCGGCGCGATCGTGGATGTCGGAATCGGCGGGACGAGGCGGCAGCCGCCCGCGCCTCCGCGACCCGACGCAATCGAGTCCGTCCCCGTCCTGACGGGACAGGACGGCTTCTTCGTCTTCCGCGATCTGCCGCTCGGCAGCCTCACCGTCACCGCTGCCAAGCCAGGGTACGCCGAGGGCGCGTACGGCCGGCGCCGCCCGGGCGGGCCTGCCCAGCCGCTTCCGCTCACGAGCGAGGAGCCACGACGTGAGATCGTCGTGGCCCTGTGGAAGCACGCCGCGATCACCGGGATGGTCGTCGATGAAATCGGCGAACCGCTGATGGGCGTCGCGATTCAATCCTTCAGTCGTGCCGAGTCTGGCGGCGGGCGGCGTTACGTCGCCGGACCCGCCGCGACGACCGACGATCGCGGCGTCTACCGGCTCGCGAATCTCATGCCCGGCGACTATCTCGTGGCAGCCTGGAGCCGGCAGATTGCCGTGCCGCTGTCGATGGCGGGCGCCTCACGCGACCGGAGATTCACTCTTTCCATTGGCGAGGCGCTGGAAGCCGTCCCGGTGCCGGGCACCGCGGCGGGATTGCAGCTCGGCGACAGCGTCTACGGCCTCGAGCCGGACGGAGTCACGCCGCCGCCGCCCGAGAACGATCGTCTCGCGATCTATCCGCCGACGTTCTATCCCGCGGCGGCCTCGGCGCTCGACTCGACTGCGGTGAGCGTGCGATCCGGCGAGGAGCGCGAAGGGATCGACCTGCAGCTCCGGCCGGCACGGACGGTCCGCGTGTCGGGCGTCCTCGAGGGACCCGCGGACATGCTCGCGATGCGCCGGCTGCGGCTCGTGCCGAGCGACAACGACCTGCTCGAACGGGCACATCCCGTCACCTCGACGGATGCCCGTGGCGCGTTCGTCTTTCCGGCGGTCCCGGCCGGCGAGTACTCGCTCCGTGTGACGATGCGCGCCATCGATCGCCGCGGCGATGCCGCGCGGGCACTCCTCTGGGCCGATGTGCCAGTGACCCTCGACCGCGAGGATGTGGACGATCTCGTGGTGACGCTTCGCCCTGGTCTGATCGTCAGCGGAAGTCTTGCGTTCGACGGGATGTCGCCGAAACCGAGCGGCGGCGGTCTGATGCAGACGCGCATCGTGGTCGAGCGCGCGAACACCGGCCTTCCCGGGAGCGAACCGGCGGCATCGGCGGTCGTTGACGACACCGGCCACTTCAGCACGACGGAGCTCACGCCGGGGTCATACTTCGTCCGGGTCACCGATTCGCCGCTCGGCTGGATGTTCAAGGGGGCCATGCTCAACGGCCGCGATCTGTCCGAGCATCCGATCGAAGTGAGAGATGATCTCGCCGGCATCAGCATCGAATTCACCGATCGCTGGACGGGCCTTCGCGGGTTCGTGACCACCGCGACGGGCCAGGTCGATTCCGGTGCGCTGGTCCTCCTTTTTCCAACGGATTCCTCACGCTGGCGGAGCTACGCCCCTGGCGCCCGGCGACTGCGCAGCAGCCGCGTCCGTCCGGACGGTCAGTTCTCGTTTGCATCGATTCCCGTTGGCGACTACTACGTCGCCGCGATCGGCGACGAGGATGGCGGGAACTGGCAGGATCCGGAGTTCCTCGATGCGGTATCGCGATCGGCTGTGCGCGTGACGATCGACGACGGCGATCAGAAAACCATCACGCTGCGCGCAAGGGCCAGGCGGCGGTGAGCGTCCACGTTTTGTTGCTCGCGCTCGCATTGGTCGCATTGCCGGTAACGACTGCCGCGGCGCAGACGCCGAGAGATCGCGCCCGGCCCGTGCCACAAAAGGCGGGACGGATCGCAGGGATCGTCATGTCGGCGGAGCGCGACCCGAAGCCCGTCCGGCGTGCGCGCGTGACCCTCAACGGTGCCGCGCTGCAGACGGGGCGTACGGCGATTACCGGCGATGACGGTGGATTCGTTTTCGACGCACTGCCGGCGGGTCAGTACAACGTCGCCGCCGCGAAGACCGGCTACATCGCGGTCGCCTATGGTGCCTCCGGTCCGGGCCGGGCCGGTATGCCGGTGACGGTGACTGCCGGGGCGCAGCACACACTCACGATTCCGCTGCCGAGGGCAGCCGCAATTACCGGCATGTTGACCGACACGGAGGGCCAGCCTCTGCCGGGTCTTCAGGTACGTGCGCTCACTTACCGGATCACCGCTCCGTTTGGCGAGCGCCAGCTGGTGGAGGCCGGGCATCCTCCGGTGGTGACGGACGACCGCGGCGTGTATCGGATTTTCGGCCTGCCGGCCGGAAACTACATCGTTGCGGCACGTCCGCGGCCCGGTCTCAGAGGCTATGCAAGCGGATTGCGAACGGTGTCTCCGGCGGAGCTGCGGCAGGCCCTGGCCGAGGTGCGGCAGCCGCGGAATCGTCGGCCGGCCGCATCGGCGGCGTCGACGCGGTCAATCCCACCGGAACCGGGAGGCTCGTTTGCGATGGCGTCCGTGTTCTTCCCGGGCACCACCGCGGCGGCGCAGGCGCGGCTGGTGTCGTTGACCGCCGGTGAGGAACGGACCGGCACCGATTTCCAGATCGACTACGTGCCGGTCGCGCGCGTGGCCGGATCGGTGGTGGCGAGTACCGCCGGCAGCACGCGCGCGTACGTCCGTCTGATCCCGGAAACTGACGCGGCGCTCGTCGACGAACACGCCTACCGAGGAGTCACCACCGAGCCGAACGGCGCTTTTGCCTTCGATCACGTTCAGCCCGGCCGCTATGTCATCGCGGCACGCGCCAGCGCCGACGGCTCGATGCCACTCCGCTACGACCCGGCATCCGCTCTGTGGGCCTCGACGGAGGTCGTCGTCGACGGCCGGGAGATTCCAGACATCGTCCTCGTTCCCGCGCCGGGGCTCACGCTCGAAGGCCGGATCATGTTCCAGGGCCAGAGGTCGCCGCCGCGGCTGGCGGACTTCCATTCGATCGGGCTCCCCTTGCGGTCGCGGCTCTCGCCTGGCGGTAATGCGGTGGTGGTCGTCGGCGCCGACGGCCGATTCACCATCCCGAGCGTACCGGCTGGCAGGTACCTGCTGGAATTCACGCCGGGGATCCGTGCGCCGATTGGCGCATGGTGGTTGAAGTCGATCGCGATCGGCGGGCAGGAAGCGCTGGATTCGCCGCTGGACCTGCGGGAAAGCATCGCCGACGTGACGGTTACCTTCGCCGACACCGCATCGGAGTTGAGTGGCCGTGTGGTGGACAGTTCCGGCGACCCGGCCTCGTATTGCACCGTGGTGGTGTTCCCCGCCGACCGCCGGTCGTGGTTCTTCAATTCACGGCGCATCGCGGCGGTCCGGCCCGATCCGCAGGGGCGCTACTCCGTCAGGAACCTGCCGGCCGGTGATTACCTGATCGTCGCGCGCACCGATCTCGATCCACTCGAATGGTTCGACCCCGACGTGCTCGAGAAGCTTGCCGGAGCAGCGGCAGCAGTTACGATTGAGACGGACGCGAGCAGCACGCACGACATCAAGGTGATGTCGGGGACCCCGCGATAGAAAAGCGCGGCCATCCGGAGGACGGTGATGGCCGCGCAACGGGGAGGGCTAGCGCGGCGCCCGGTAGGGCGATTCGAGAATCGTGTAGTCCGCCGGCACGTCGAACAGGGTCGCCTGCGGCTCGGCGCGGACGACGTTGGTGAGCGTATACGTGGTCTCACCGGATCGCGGATCGCTGTGACGCGTCATCAGCAGAATCTCGAGATCGGGTGAGAACCACTGCTCTGAGAGGACGGTAATCGGCTGCTGATTGCCGATCGCCCCGGCCGGCAGGACGGTCGTGACCCGCTTGCCGTCGGCCATCACGCCTTCGACGATCTTCTGACCGAGCGACTCTTCTTTCGCATCCTGTGGAGCTCGAACCGCCGGCTGCAGCACGCCGCGGCCGCGCCCGCCGGCCGCGGCGGCGACCTCTTCGAGGCGTTTACGCATTTCTTCGGCGGCGGGTTGCGCCGGAACCTCGGCCGGGGCAGTCAACATGATCCTGCCGGCCGCGCTCTCACTCGATCCGCGGTCCACAGCCATCCTCGCCTCGATCCTCTTCTTTTCCTCATCGGTCAGCGCCGCCGGCGGGGTGAGGGACGCGATGCGCAACGCAGACTTACGCGCGGTGCGGGTGGAGGGGTCGAGCACGTAGGTCACGTGCGCAACCGGGTCGTTGATGCTGATGGATCTCACGCTGCCGTCGGTGCCCAGTTCCTCTCGACGAGTCCTGCCGTCGCTGTCGCGGTAAATGCGCACCGTGGCCTTGCGCGCGATCCGGTTGCCGTCGCCGAGCACCTGTGTGAACTCCGTCGTCGCCTCGGCCGAGTACGGCCGGCCGATGGTGATGCGGGTCTCCACGACCGTGCTCGGGCGCACGGCCGTCATCCCACGCTGGCCCGCCGGCATCACGGGTTCGGCCAGAACCGTCGGCGGGACCCGCTGCTGCTGCGCCTGCGATGCCGCGCCTCCCGACGCGATGGCGGCCACCATTGCCAGAGCGATTCGTCCGTTCATCGTCTGCTCCTTGTGTCCTGACTCGATTCTTCGGCCCCGACCAGGCGAATCGCCCTCGGCTGGCCGTCCTGGCCGACCAGGAGGTCGGCCTGCACTGTCGTTTTCACCGTGTCGGGCGCAATCTCCACGCCGTAGCCGGGTAGGGCGGCGACCGGAACTTCCATGCGGACCACGGTCCCGCTTTCCAGATCGGGAAGGCCGGCCGCGCCCGGCAGCGTGAGGAACTCGAACGACCGGACCGGACGCGGCGCGACGTGCCGTGTGGTGCGTGCCGGGCTCGCGCGTGGCGTGCGGATCGACCGCGGAGTGTCGACACGCGGTAATGCCGATCCCACCGCGGCGGATGCCGCTGCTGCTGCTCGACTCTTGCCGGCCGGCGGCGGCGGCGCTGCGACGGCCGGTCCAACTCCACCAGACGGCGGCGCCACAGACCTCCCTGTCCACAGCGCGAGCGCGACGATGGCAGCGGCGGCCGCAATCGAGACCCATCGTCGCGCTCGTCGGATTGCAATCGATGGTGCGGCGGCTGCTGCCTCGCGCTCCGCGAAGGCGGCCTGGAGCCGCGCTTCGATCGCCGGGGAGGCGCGCCACGACCGTGCGTCGTTCGCCAATGCTGTGAGCCCGGCGGTCAGCTCGCGCTGCCGCTCGAGCTCCGCGGCACAGCGCGCACAGTCGGCGAGATGCTGCCGGACCGACGCGACCACGCCTTCGGGCAGCGATTCGCCGCGAGCCAGATCCAGGACCGATTCCCTGAGCCTCGCGCAGGTCATGCCATGCACCTCTTGTGGGTGACCGACAGATCCGGCGAGGTGGCGTCGGACGTCACCGCGCGGTCTCCTTCGACCGGCTGAAGCGCCGTCAGCTTCGCCGCCAGCATCGCCCGGGCGCGGTGCAGGCGCGACCGGACGGTTCCGATCGCGCAGCCCAGCGCATCGGCAGCGTCGGCATAGGTCAGCTCTTCGAGATCGCAGAGCACCACGGCCTCCCGGTACCGCACGGGAAGGGCCAGCACCGCGCGCCGCAGGATCGCGATCCGCTCATCCCGCGCCAGGTCTCCGATCGGATCCGGGCGCACCGCCGGTACCTGCTGCTCGTCGTCTTTCGGCAGGCTCTCGAGCCGGGCATCGCGCTCCAGCCGCTGCCGCACGCAGTTCCGCGCGATCCCGCACAGCCAGGCCGTGACCGACGACCGGCCCGCCTGGTAGCGATCCGCTTCGCGCATCACGATCAGGAACACGTCCTGCGTCACGTCGTCGGCAAGCGCCGGGCGCCCGCTCATGTGCAGCGCGAAGCGGTAGACCTCCGCCTGCCGCCGCCGGAACAGGAGGGTTAAAGCCTCGGGCTGCCCTGCGGCGATCCCCGCAATCAGCAAGTCATCGCTGGCGCGCTCGAGGTCTGCAGTCATCGGATGCCGGTTCGACGCCGTCGTTGGGTATTCAGTTGGGCGCGCCCGAGAGTTCCAATTTCGGATCGGGGTCAGACCGGGGTCGGATCGGGGTCAGACCGGGGTCGAATCGGGGTCAGACCGGGGTCAGACCGGGGTCAGACCGGGGTCTGACCGGGGTCTGACCCCGAACCGGCCCCGGACCGGCCCCCGTCACCGGCGTCTGGGCTTGCGGGCGGTGCGGGGGACGCCGAGCTCGTCGAGGGCGCGGTCGTCGTTGCGCCAGTAGGCGTTGACCTTGACGCGCAGGTCGAGGAAGACGCGCGTCTCGAACGTCTCTTCGAGGTCCTTCCGCGCTTCGGTGCCGATGCGCTTGATCATGTCGCCGCCCCGGCCGATGACGATGGCCTTCTGCGAGTCGTGCTCGACGAAGATCGTGCAGTAGAGCCGGAGGAGACGGTCGCGCTCCTCCTCGTCGAACTTGTCGACCACGACCGCGGTCGAGAACGGGAGCTCGGCGCGGGTGTGCTGCAGGATCTTTTCGCGCACGGTCTCGGCCACCAGCGTCCGCTCGGGCTGATCGGTGAGGTAGTCGTCGGGGTAGAGCGACTCCCCTTCCGGCAACTGTTGCAGCAGCACGCGCTCCAGACGGTCGACACCATCGCCGGTCTGGGCCGAGACCGGCACGATCGCCGCAAAGTCCCGCCACTTCTGCGTCCGCTCGATGAGCGGCAACAGCTTCGCCTTGGCAATCAGGTCAATCTTGTTGAGCACCAGGACTACCGGCTGGCGCACCTTCTCGAGCAGTCCGGTCACGAACTCGTCGCCGTGCCCCGGCTGGGTCGAGGCGTCGAAGATCAGCGCCACGACGTCGACTTCCCGCAGCGTCTCGACGGCGGCGTCGACCATCCGGACGTTCATGCGATGCAGCGGCCGATGGATACCCGGCGTATCGACGAACACGATCTGCCCGTCCGGGTAGTTCTTCACCCCGAGGATCCGCCCGCGCGTGGTCTGCGGCTTGTCGGAGACGATGGCGACCTTGGCACCGACGATGGTGTTGATGAGGGTCGATTTCCCGGCGTTGGGCCGGCCGATGAGCGAGACGTACCCGGATTTCATCAATCTGGACTCTATCGAACAACGGGGTTGAGCGGGTACCGACCTCGCTGACCATTCAGTACGCTATACTGACCACACGGTCAGTAAAGTGACTCGCAAGACCAGAGCAGCCCAGCCGACCAAAGACGAGGTGGTTTCCGCCTACCGGCGGGACCAGATCCTCACCGCCGCCCACGGTGTCTTCGCCAGTCGCGGCTTCAAGGAAGCGACCGTCGGCGATATCGCGGATGCCGCCGGCATCGCCAAGGGGACGCTCTACCTCTACTTCAAGTCCAAGGACGACATCTACTGGGCGGCGATGAACCGCGGCCTCGACGGTCTGCACGCATTGACGACGGCGGCGCTGGATCGGGCCGCGCATCCGCGCGAGCAGCTGCGGGCGTTCATCGAGACCAAGGTCCGGTTCTTCGACGAGGACCGGGACTTCTTCAG
>Ga0075423_10007619_pt1 | contig 10239 bp, 12 predicted proteins | sample SoiMethybrSBSTD2_FD_80114 | JGI IMG/M metagenome (GOLD analysis project Ga0075423, IMG submission 80114) | Bulk soil microbial communities from a Populus tree surrounding site in Tennessee, USA - Soil MetaG P. TD hybrid SBSTD2 | ecosystem: Environmental > Terrestrial > Soil > Tree plantation...
ACGTCCCGCCCGTGGAGCCGGTCGAGCCCCCGACGCCGGCCGAACCGCTTGTGCCGACCGAGCCGATCGCGCCGAATGAGCCCTCCGCGCGGCCGAAGCTCATCGTGTCGGCCGAAATCCTTATGCCGGTCGAGTCTGCGGCGCCGGTGGTGCCCGAGCCGGCCCCAATCCTGACGTCAACCCCCACACTTGTGGTTCCGCCACCTCCTGCGAACGTCGTGCATCTTCACGAACGGCGCGAGCCGTGGTCGCTACCTGAACGCCGCGACTTTCGGCCGATCGAGTTCCCCGAGCTGCAGCCGGGTGACCTCGCGAGATCGGTTCGACCGTCGGAGCTTGACGCGCCAACGCCGGAGAAGGAGCCCGATACTCCAGGGCTGCTCCCGCGCCGTCGCCGCAGCAAGATCTCGCCCCACGCCCGCCCGCACCGGGTACTGCGGTCTACCGGGAAACTGGCCGAAGCGGGCGTGGAGCCCTCCGCGTCCGAATCCGACGTCCCCAGGCTTGGCGGCGGCCCTATCGCGCCGGTGCAGCCCCTCCGGCAGTGGGACCAGCCGGCGGAGCCGAAACCGAAGCGAGATTCGCCCCTCGTGGAGACCTGCTTCGCCCTGTATCAGGAGAAGCGCTACAGCGAGGTCGTGTCGACCGGTGAGGAGATGCTGGCAAAGCTCCCGGTGCAGTGGCCGGCCGGCACGTCGCACGACATCGCGGCGCTCCAGTCGGTGATCGGCCTGGCCAAGCAAGCCCTCGGCGATGACGACGGAGCGCGCCTGGCGCTCGAGGCGGCGATCGAGGCCTCGCCCGAGACCGAGCGGCCGACCTATAGCCTCCACCTCGCAGCGCTCTCGCTCGAGGCCGCGCAGGCCCGGCTCGCGCGCGCCGCGGGTCACGACACGGGCGACCGGATCGCCACGATCCGATCGGCCATCGCATGGAGCGAGCGCGGGCTGGCCGCGGTGGCCTCCGACGCGGGGCTCGCCGGCGCGCGCGAGGCTGCGTACGACGCGCTCTGGCACGCGTACGAGCTCTCCGCGACGGCCCTCCTACAGCGACAGGACTTCGGCGGCGCCCGGCAGCTTCTCCGCGAGGCGCTCGATGACCCCGCGCTGCCAGCCGCTCGCGCCGCGGGATTCCGCGGGCTCTTCTCGAGCACCTTCGGTGCCGAAGTCGGCCAGCTCACCGCGCAGGCCATCCTCGGCATGCAGGAGGGTCACGAGGTCGAGGCTCTCGAGTCGCTCAAGAAGGCCGAAGTTGTGCTGGCGTCGATTCCCGGCGACGCGCTGCCGCCGACCCGCCGCGCCGAGGTCGATCAGCGGCTCTGGTGGGGCTACGCGGAGCTCGGGAGCCGCCGGCTCGAGGCCGGCGAGTACGAGGAAGCGCTCGACCCGCTGATCCATGCGCTCCGGTTCGAGTCCATCGGCGCCGAGCGCCAGGCCGAGACCCGCGCGGCGATCGTGCGCGCGCTCGAGGGCATCTCGGCGATGCGCGCCATGTCGATCCGCCGTCTGGCCGACGCCGGCTGCCATGATGAGGCGGTGGAGGGCGCCGAGGATCTCCGCAAGCTCTTGCGCGACTGCGTCGATCTCGGGATCAGCGAGATGGACCTGTGGGCGGCCTACACGCGCATCCTGCGGCTCAGCGAGGAGCTGGACCTGCAAGAGCCCGCCTGAGTCGTCGGGCTACGGCTCGACGCTCTTCTTGCGGATCTCGGCGAGCAGCGTTTCCGGCACCCGGAAGAACGCCGCCACCACGGCAGGATCGAAGTGCTTGCCAGAGCACCGCTGGATCTCGGCCTTTGCGGCCTCGAAGGGCTGCGCCGTCGAGTACGGGCGATCGAACGTGATCGCGTCGAAGGCGTCCACGACCATGAAGATCCGCGCGCCCAGCGGAATCTCCTCGCCCCTGAGCCCGCGCGGGTATCCGGTGCCGTCCCATTTCTCGTGGTGGGCATAGACGATCGGCACCGCGCCGCGCAGGAACGGAATCCGCTCGACCAGCTGCTTGCCGATCTCCGGATGGCGCCGCATGATCGCCCACTCTTCGGGCGTGAGCGGACCGGGCTTGAGCAAGATGGCGTCGGGGATCCCGATCTTGCCGATGTCGTGGAGCAGCACGCCGTGGGCGAGGTCGGCCAGGTCCTTCTCCGGCACGCCGTACTCGCGGGCCGTCGCCATCGCATAGCCGTGGACGCGCCGCGAGTGGGACTCGGTGCCAACGTCGCGGGTATCGAGGGCCGAGCCGAGCGCTTCCAGCGTGGTCTGGTAGGTGTCCTGGAGCTGCCGATAGGCCTGCTCGAGATCGTGCGTCGCCTCGACGACCCGCCGCTCGAGAAGCTCCTGGTACTGACGCCGCTCGATCAGGAGCTGGCGCCGCTCGAGGGCCCGGTCGGCGGCGATCAGGAGCTCGTCCACGTTCACCGGCTTCATGATGAAGTCGTACGCCCCGAGCTGGAGGCTGGCGATCGCGGTCTTCACGTCTGCGGCGCCGGTGAGGACGATGACGGCCGCGTCCGGATCGGCCTGTCGCACCTGCTGGAGCAGCTCGATGCCGCCCATGACCGGCATCTTGAGGTCGGTGACGGTCAGCGGCGGCCGCGAGGCGCGGAACACCTCGAGCCCCTCGTGCCCGTCGTTGGCGAGCAGACACTTGTAGTTGGCGCCGAGGAAGATCTGGTGCAGCACCTCGCGGACCTGTCGATCGTCGTCGACGATCAGGATGTCGCGCCGCTCCATGTCAGTCCGCCTTCTCAGCCGGCCCAGCGCCCATGACCTGGTTTTTGCCCGCTCGCTTCGCGGCGTAGAGCGCCTCGTCGGCGGCCCGGAAGAGCCCCTCCGACGTCGTGGCTTCGTCGTCGGGAAGGCTCGAGACGCCGAAGCTGGCGGTGACGGTCTTGCCGTGCGAGAACGGGAAAGTCGCGACGACGTGCCGGATCCGGTCCGCGTAGAGCCGTGCGCCCGTCTTGGACGTCTCGACCAGCAGGACGGCAAACTCGTCGCCGCCGTAGCGTGAGACGACGTTGATGCCGCGCGAATGCTTCATGAGGATCTGAGCGATGTCGCGCAGCGTCTCGTCACCCACCGCATGGCCGAACTCGTCGTTGACGCTCTTGAACCCATCCACATCCAGCACGACCACGGACACCGGGTGATTGAACCGCCTGAAGCGAGAGATCTCCTCCTCGAGGCGGAGCGAGAAGAAGCGTCGGTTGTAGAGGCCGGTCACCTCGTCCTTGAACGACGTCTCCTTGAGCTTGGCGTTGGTGGCCTCGAGCTCGCGGTACGCCGCGTCGAGCCGCATGGCGAAGGTATTGATGTCCATCGCCTGCTGCTCGACGGTGCCGAGCATGCTGGAGAACGACTGCATGAGGGTACCGACCTGGTCACTCTGCGTGCCGATCTCGGCGATCCGGGTGTCGTTGGACAGGAGCTCGGCCATGCGCGAGAACGCCCGCCCGATCGTCCACATGATGTACGCACCGCCGATCATGCCGAGCACGGTGAGCAGGATCAGGGCCTGGAGGCCGTAGAATCGGCCGACGTTGGCCGGGTCGAGGCTGGGCTGCACGTATCGGTGCACTACGTACCCCAGAACGAGGATTGGGATCAACGACGAAAGGGTGAGCGCCAGCAGGACTTTGCGTCTCAGAAGCAGTCCTGCCGACGCGGCATCCCCCGAGAAATGCTCGGACATACGAGATTATTCTATTGCCGCAATACCCGGTCAATGTCAGAATTTTCAAGGAAATAGCCGATATGCCGCTCGTCGCGGACCTGAAAATCGATTGTCTGGGGCTCTTTTGCCCGATGCCTATTGTGAAGACCCGTGAAGCCCTCCGGCGCATGACCGTGGGACAGATCCTGGAAATGAGCTCGGACGATCCGGGCTCCGAGGCCGACATGAAAACCTGGTCGGCCCGGACCGGGAACGACCTGCTAGGGATAGAGAGGGATGGCCCGGTCTTCCGCTTCTTCGTCCGAAAGACTCGGTAGGTCGCCCCTCCCGCCGTCGGGACCGCGAGTCTACCTCGACTATGCGGGCTTCTCCCCGGTCGACCCGCGAGTCGTCGCGCTGATGCGCCCATTCCTGGAGGGCGGCGTCGGCAATCCCAACGCTCCGCACTCGCTGGGCCTCGAGGCCCGGGCCTCGCTGGACGGATCCCGGGCCAAGGTGGCGCGCCTGTTCGGAGCGACACCGGCCGGCGTCATCTTCACGGGCAGCGCGACCGAGGCGAACAACCTCGCCATCAAGGGCGTTGCCCAGCGCGCCGCCGGACACCACGTGGTCACCTCGGCGATCGAGCACATCTCGGTGATCGACTCGTGCCGCGACCTCGAGAAGCGCGGCTGGACCGTCAGCTACCTGGATGTCGATGCCGACGGCCGCGTCGACCCCGACGCGGTGACCCGGGCGATCCGTGCTGAGACGGCGCTGGTCTCGATCATGGCCGCCAACGGCGAGATCGGTACGATCCAGCCGGTTCAGGAGATCGGTCGGGTGACTCGTGCCCGCGGCGTGCCGTTCCATGTCGACGCGGTCGGCGCCGCGGGGCGGGTCGCCCTCCATGTCGACACTTGCCACATCGACCTGCTCACGCTCTCGTCCAACGATCTTTACGGCCCGCCGGGCGCCGGTGCCCTGTGGGTGCGGCCGACCGTGAAGCTCGCGCCGCAGATCCTCGGCGGAGGGCAGGAGCAAGGCTACCGCGCCGGAACCGAGAACCTACCGGCCATCGCCGGCATGGGCGTCGCGGCCGATCTCGCGCGCATCGAGGTGGCGGGCGAGGCGGCGCGGCTCAGCGGGTTGCGCGATCGGCTGCTGTCGGGGCTCCTCGAGCAGATCCCAGAGGCGCGAATGACGGGTGCCCGCGGCGCGGCGCGACTGCCGCACCACGTCTCGATCGTGGTGCCGGGGGTAAAGGCCGAGGGTGTCTTGATGGAGCTCGATCTCCGCGGCATCGCCGCGTCGTCGGGCGCCACCTGCACGGTGATGACCGGTGAGCCGTCGTACGTCCTGCGCGCGATCGGCTGCGACCGCGTTGCCGCCGAGGGCTCGCTCTGCTTCACGCTGGGCCGCTGGACGACTGCCGGCGAGATCGACACGGTGCTCGAGGCCGTTCCCGCGGTGGTCACGCGCCTGCGCCGTCTGGCCAACCAGTAGCGTGCGCCTCTTCCTGTTCGACATCGACGGCACCCTGGTATCGGTGCGCGGCGCCGGCCGCGCGGCATTCGCGCGAGCGCTTGAGGCGACGTACGGCACGGCGGGCGCCATCCAGCAGTTCGATTTTCGCGGCCGCACCGACCTGAGCATCGTGCACGAGCTCATGACGGCGGCGGGGTTGGAGGTCGAGCGCATCCGGGCCCGCCTCGACGCGTGCTTCGAGACCTACGCCCGCGAGCTCACCGTCCAGATCGGCGACGGCTCGCAGGTGCGGGTACTGCCGGGGGTCGACGCGATCGTCCGGCGTCTCGGCCAGCGCGACGACGCCGTCGTCGGCCTTCTGACCGGGAACATCGAGGCCGGCGCCCGGATCAAGCTGACGCCGACGGGACTGTGGCCGCTCTTCCGGGTGGCCGCCTACGGCAGCGACAACGCCGATCGTCGTCGGCTGCCGCCCATCGCCCTGGAGCGAGCACGCGCGCTCGGCTACGACTTCACGTTCGACCGCATCACGATCATTGGCGACACACCGCTTGACGTCGAATGCGCCCGCAGCTGCGGCGCGGTCGCAGTAGCGGTGGCGACCGGCCAGCATCCGACCGACGAGCTGGCGTGCTGCAAGCCTGACCACCTCTTCAGCAGTCTCGCGGACGTCGATCGCGTCGTATCGCTCCTGACCGCGCCGTGACGCCGGCGCTCCTGATCCTGTGGCTGCACCTGCTGAGCGCCGCGGTGTGGGTGGGCGGCCTCGTGTACCAGACGCACGTGCTCCTGCCCGCGGCGCGGCGCGGCGGCGCGGCGGCGGTCGCCGACATGCTGCGGCGTGGGCGCCCCGCGACGTGGACCGCGGTCGCCCTCGTGGTGCTGACCGGGTTCTACAACGTTACGCGGCTGGGCCCGCTCGATCGCGTGATGGAGAGCGGCGCCGCGCTGACCCTAGCCCTCAAGTTCATGCTCGTGCTCGCCGCCGTCGCCATCGCCGGCCAGCGCGACTTCGCCCAGGTGCCGCGTCTGGCGCGCGCCCTTGGTGACAGGGACGATCCGCGGCCCGCGCTATCGGCCATCGCCTGGATGGACCGCCTCGTGCTGCTGTTGTCGGCAGTGATCGTCTTCCTGGGGTTGGCGATCTCGCGGCGCTGACCGGCGGGGCGCGGCGGCCGGCCGGCTCGTCAGAGCCCGGTGATAATGATGCCGGAGTTCTTCAGCTTGTAGCGCCGGTTGATCGTGGCGAGGACCGCGGTGATGCCCTCGAGTGGTCCGGCGTTGGAGAGCGCGCCGACGTCGATCGGGCGTAGGTTCATCGACTTCGCCAGCTCGCTCACGGTTGCCTTGGCCGCCGCGTCGGCGCCGCACATGAGCAGGTCGCACTCGATCGGGTGGTCGGTCGCGGACAGCTCGTGGGCCGCGATGTGGTGGAACGCGGCGACGACCTTGGCGTCGGGCAGCAGCGCCTGCGCTTCCTCGGCCGAGGAGCCAGCCGGCGGCGGCGTGAAGAGGCGGGGCCCGCCGAACGTGAGCGGTACGACCGTCGAGATCACGACCTTCCCCCGGCAGCCGTCGCGGACTTCGGGGAGCGTCGCCGCGAGGCCCTGCGCCGGCAGCGCGATCACGATCACCGCGCCCTGACGGGCGGCCTCGGCGTTCAACTCGCCCGTGATGGCCGCCTTGTGGGTGGCCTCGCGCAATTCGACGGCCTTGGTCTTCGCACGCTCGGCATCGCGCGAGCCGATGATGATCGAGTGGCCGGACAGCGCCCAGCGCGCCGCCAGGCCCGCGCCTTCCTTGCCGGTACCACCGAGAATCGCGATGTTCAGGGAGTCCCCGTTCTACCGGAAGAGATCGCGCGCCGGATCGCGCAGAAGCGGCTTCGAGCCCTGCTCGCTCGCCTTCAGGGTGAGCCCGCGCACGATCGCCGCCGGCACGCGGTCGAGCTTGCCCATAACGGGCTCGGCCGCGCCGGCCAGCTCGTCGGCCAGCGCGAGGATCGTCGCCTGCAGCGGCCGGCCGGCCGGATCGCGCTCGCCGAGATAGCTGAGCAACGGAGCGAACCCGGCGACGCCGATCGCCACGTTGGTGAGTCCTTCGCGCCAGGGCCGGCCGAAGGTGTCGGTGATGATCACGAAGACGTCGGCACCGGTGAGCGCCCGCACCCGATCGCGCAGGGCGCGCGCAGAGCGGTCGGAATCCTCCGGCAGGAGCGCCACCGCGTCGGCGTCGACGTTGGACTGATCGACCCCGGCGTTCGCGCACACCCAGCCGTGGTGCGTCTCGGTCACGAGGACACCCTTGTCCATGCGCACCACGCGCCGCGACTCGCGCAGGATCACCTCGACGAGCCGCGGGTCCTTGGCGAGCCCGGCCGCCATTGCGACGGCGATCGGCGACGGCTCGACGTCGCTGAGCCTAACCAGGCGGCCCTCGGTCTTCGACACGATCTTTTGACCGATCACGAGGAGGTCGCCTGCTTGCACGGGCGTCGACTGGCGCGCCGCGGCCTCGACCACGAGGCGGCCGATGTCGTCGCCGCGGCGTACTTCGCCGATCCCGGTGACGCCGATGACTTCGTAGCGAGTCATTGTAGCGGGGTCCGTGAGGCCGGCTTGTTCCGAGGGTGGGCTGACACAGATGCGGCGTGGCTTCGCCACGCCCGATCAACCCATCCGAACCGGTCAGGTTCGGTGAGCCACGCGGCGACGAGCTGGCCGGTTTCGGTCATGACCGTCTCGGCGGCGAGGGCGCTGAGGTCTTCCGGCGTGTCGATGTCGAGGCCGAGGCCGGGCAGCATGAGGACGTGCGGCGAGAGGCCGCGCGCGCGCGCCGTGCCGAGGTGGCGCTCGAACGAGGGCTCGCCGAACGTCAGCGGCATCGCGTCGGGCGGCGCCAGCGCGACGCCGTTGGTGCCGAGCCCGGAGCGGGACGGAACGAATGCCGGCGTGCCCTCGCCGGCGGCGCCGGCCAGCTCCCGGAGCTCGCCGGCGGTGACGCGCGGCACGTCCCCGGGCACCGTCAGGAACACACGCGCTCCTCGCCGCGCGGCTTCCGCTTGCGCCAGCGCAACGGCCGCGGTGTGGCCGCGGTTCTCCGCCTCGGCGAGCGGCTCGGCGCCGAGCGCGCGCGCGATCGCCACGACCGCCGGTTCGCAGGTGACCACCCAGACATGATCGAAGCCAGCGCCGCCGAGGGCCTGCAATACGTCGCGCAGCATCGCGCGCGCCAGATGCTCGCGCTCGGCGAGCGTGAGGACGCTCGCGAGGCGCTGCTTGGCGACGCGCAGATCCTTGATCGGGACGGCCGCGACGATCATCGGCGCTCGAGCACGCGCGCGGCGAGCGCGGCTTCGTGGGCGCGGCTCGTCATCACGATGTCTGCTGGGTCCGCTTCCACGCCGAGCCGCGCGAGCTCCGGCGCGCACGCGTCGTCGCGCCGGTCGATCAGCAGGCGTCGGAGCCACGGCGCGTACGCCCGGGCGATGCCGAGGGGCGAGACCGGGAGCCCGCGCGTGCGCATGAGCGCCGCCGCCGGGCCGCTCACCGCCGCGCCGCCGACGATCGGGCTCACCGCGACCACCGGCGCCGCGGTCGCGCTGAGCTCGGCGAAGATTCCGGGCACCGCCAGGATCGGACCGACGGACGTCACGGGGTTCGACGGGCACACGATGACCAGCTCGGCTCCGCGAATGGCGTCCACGACGCCGGGCGCCGGCCGCGCCGCGGGCGCCCCGTCATAGTCGACGGCGACCACCTCGACGAGCGCCTTCTCGCGCACGAAGTACTCCTGGAATGTGAGCCGCCCGGCGGGCGTCCGGATCATCGTGCGCACCGGATCGTCGCTCATCGGAATAATCCGCACGCTCACCCCTAGATCGGCCGCGATCCGCGCGGTCACCCGGGAGAGCGGCTGCCCCTCGCGGAGCGCGCAGGTGCGGGTGAGGTGCGTGGCCAGGTCGCGATCCCCAAGGTTGAACCAGGTGTCGGCGCCGTGATTGGCCATGCTGCGCAGGCATTCGAACGTCTCACCGGCAAGGCCCCACCCGCGCTCGACGTCGAGCAGGCCGGCCAGCGCGTACGTCGCGGTATCGAGGTCGGGCGAGACGTGCAATCCCCAGACCTCAGTGTCGTCGCCGGTGTTGCCGATCACCGTGAGGTCGTGCGGGTCGAGATGCGCCGCGAGGCCTCGGAGGAGCTTGGCGGCGCCGGTGCCACCTGCGAGCGTGACGACGCGCATCTCAGTCGCGGACGTGTTCGCGCAGGGTCCAGAGCGCGCTGCCGCCGCGCCAGGCATAGAGGCCCGCGCCCTCGCGGCCCGCGAGGGCCGGCGGCAGCGTGCTCTCCGGCACGGGGATGAAGCCGAAGCGCACCCAGACCCGGTCCAGGCTCTGCGGGCGCGTGAACACTGTGACGACCCCGGTGGCGGTGGCATGGTCGAGGACTGCGGCGACCAGCTGCGAGGCAATCTCCAGCGGCTCCTTCTCGACGACGACGACGGGCCCGTGCAGCAGCATCGCCGGGCCGTCGCGCTCGGCGACGACGGCGCCGACCAGCCGCTCACCGCCGTCGGCGGCGGTGGCGGCGCCCCACGAAAGGGCGATGTCGGCTGCGGGCCACGGAACCGCGGCGAAATCGAAGAGCGGCCGGGCCATCGCGGCGTCCGGCAGGGGCCGGTATCCGATACCCTGCCAGACCCGCGGAATGGTCGCAGAACTGAGAGACGGAACCGGAACGGCGGCGGGTCGCGGACCCCCCGCGCGACTTCCAGTCCTACTTCTTGCCAAGCACCGCGTCCTTCAGGCTCTTCGCGAGGCGGAACTTGCACACGCGCTTGGCCGGGATCTTGATCGGCTCACCGGTCTGGGGATTGCGGCCGATGCGCGCCTTGCGATTCGCGAGGACCAGCTTGCCGAAGCCCGGCAGGAGGAAGACGCCGCTCTTCTTGGCTTCCTTCGACGCCAGGTTGAGCGTCTCGTCGAGGATACCCTCGATCTGCTTCCGGGTGAGGCTGGTCTTCTCCGCAAGGTACGCGACCGTTGCAGACTTCGTCATCGTCTTCGCCACGGGTGACCTCCTGTCGATCGGGGGTGGTGAT
>Ga0075423_10007621_pt1 | contig 10238 bp, 4 predicted proteins | sample SoiMethybrSBSTD2_FD_80114 | JGI IMG/M metagenome (GOLD analysis project Ga0075423, IMG submission 80114) | Bulk soil microbial communities from a Populus tree surrounding site in Tennessee, USA - Soil MetaG P. TD hybrid SBSTD2 | ecosystem: Environmental > Terrestrial > Soil > Tree plantation...
ATGGTGTCGGGTGATACGGGCCCGCTTCACATTGCCGCCGCAGTTGGGACGCCGACCGTCTCGCTCTTTGGTCCGACAGATCCCCAGCGCAACGGACCGTGGAATACCGACGACCTGACCGTCTCGAGATATGGGACGTGCGGGTGTCACTACGAACGCCGGTGCAGGAAGGCTGAGTGGTGCCTCGAATCGATTGGCGTGCCCGAAGTCACGGCAGCGGTTCAACAACGCTTCCAGAAATGACTGTGCTTCGACGGATCGCGCGTCTTCGTGTGCCGATCGGATTCGCCGCCGGGATCTTCGTGCTGTGGTTCGCACATCCAACGTGGGGCACGTTGACCTTCGGCGCGGCGATCGCGGCCGTTGGGGAAGTGCTGCGCGTCTGGGCTGCCGGTCATCTCGAGAAGGGGAGAGAGGTCACCGCATCAGGTCCGTATGCGCTGACGCGCCATCCACTTTATTTGGGATCGATCATCATCGGAATCGGTCTCGCGATTGCCAGCGCCAGCATTGTCGTGAGTGTGCTCGTGCTCGCGTATCTGGCGATCACACTGACCGCCGCCGTCCGTACGGAGGAAGCGCATCTGACGGAAAAGTTTGGCGCCGCATATCCCGACTATCGTGCGGGACGAACGGCGACGGTGTCGCGAGGATTCAGCTTCGCGCGCGCGATGCGCAATCGCGAATATCGCGCGGTGATCGGCGTGCTCCTGGCGCTGGCGCTCCTCGTGCTCAAGACAGTGTTCGAATCGATTTACAGCCGCCTTGGTTCCGGATAACGCGCGCCCGAGATCGAAACCTGCTGAGCTAATAGCTCGTCGGTACAAGTGAATACTCTTGACTCGCGAGAGCTTTTGGCGCCTATTACGAAGGCGTGAATCTCGCCACGAGATTCGCACAGCTCCACTAATCCTCGGGGAGGCGATTCCATGCACAAGGTGAGGACTGGAGTGGTGCTGGCGTTCATGGTACTGAGCGGATGGGTTTCGCTCACGGGGCAAACGCATTTCGCTTCTTTTACCGGAACGATCAGCAACAAGGACGGTAACCCGGTCGCCGACGTCGAGATCGTCGCCACGAATGTCGCGACCCAGGTGACCTACTCAGCCCGCAGCAACACCCAGGGTCTTTACACCATCACCTCGCTGCCCATCGGCACCTACAAGGTGCGCGCGCAGGGGCAGGGCCTTCAAGTCAACGAAACGAATGCCATCGTGCTCGAGTCGGGGCAGAACGCGCGCGTCGATTTCTCGATGCAGCCCGGCTTCGAGCAGACCGTCGACGTCACGGGCGTCACGCCCATCCTGCAGACACAGAATGCCGTGGTCGGCGAAGTCGTCTCCGAGACCACGATTCGCGGGATGCCGCTCAACGGCCGCAACTTTTCCCAACTGTCGCTGCTGATGGCCGGGGTCTCGACTCCCGATCCCAACAGCTTCACCGAACCAAAGAACTTTGGGTCGGGGCGCCCGTACGTCAACGGCCAACGGGAGCAGGAGAACAACTACACGCTCGACGGCGTCGACATGAACGAGCCGATCGACAACCTGCTGCCGTACCAGCCGAGCCCCGATGCGTTGCAGGAAGTTCGCATCGAGACCAACAACTACTCCGCCGAGTTCGGCAATGTCGCCGGCGCGCTGATTGGCAGCACCATCAAGTCAGGCACCAACGAATTCCACGGCAACGCGTTCGAGTACTGGCGCGACAGCAGCATGGCGGCGAACACGTGGGAGAACACTCGCGTCACGCCAGCTGCCAAGAAGGCCGAACTCTCGCAGCATATTTTCGGCGCGACGATCGGCGGCCCGATTGCCAGAAACAAGATTTTCTTCTTCGGCGATTACCAGGGATTCATTCGCGATCGACCGGGCGAATTGGTCCGCACGGTGGCGCCCGAAGCATGGCGCCGAGGAGATTTCTCGGGTGTAGCGGCGACGATCCGCGATCCTGCCACCGGTCAGCCCTTTCCCGGCAACCAGGTCCCACAGGCGAGATTCGGCCAGATTGCGCGAAACATTCTCGGGAATCAGACGCTGTATCCGCTCCCCAATCGTGGCGGGACGACGAACAATCTCGTCGCGCCATCGTCGGACATGCAGCGCGTCCACCAGGGTGATTTCAAGCTGGACTGGAACCTGTCGGAGAGCGATCGCTTCTTCGGTCGCTACTCCTATCAGCACTTCAAATCAGAGCCCGAGCGGGCGCCGCTCGAGAGCAACCTGGTCGCCACGAACGATTCGCCCTTCCTCGGACTCGCATTCAATTGGAACAGGACGATGTCGGCGACGGCGGTCAACGAGCTGCTGGTAGGGTTCACGCACGTGAAGTTCCAGACGATTCCCACCGACTGGGCAGGCATCGGCAAAGCGAACGCCTCGGTTGGCATTCCGGGAGATCAGGCAATCAACGGCCTGAGCGCGTTCAACGTCGGCGACTATGGCTTCGGTGATGCCGGCGGCTCGGAGTTCAACAACATCAAGTCGTTCCAGGTCAACGAAAAGTATTCGATGTTCCGCGGTAGGCATCAGTTGAAGTTTGGCGGCCGATGGCTCTATCAGCGCCAGGGCTTCTCGTATTCGGGGAACGAGGGCATCCTCGGTCACTTCGAGTTTTCAGGTGCCTTCAGCGGGTTCGTGTTCTCCGACTTCCTGCTCGATCAGGTAGCAGCGAAAGGACGCGGCGGGCTGGTCGACCCATTCATGCAGCTCGGGCACCGCGTCGGAATCTTCGGACAGGACGACTTCCGGATCCGCAATGACCTGACGCTGAACCTGGGCCTCACATGGGAATACACATCGCCGTGGGTCGAAAAGGACAACCGGCAGGCGAACATCGATCTGAAGACAGGCCAGCTGATGCTCGCGGGACAGAACGGCAACAGTCGCGCGCTCTACGACGCGTTCTATGGCGGCTTCGAGCCGCGCGTCGGCTTCGCCTGGACGCCGACCGACAAGTCTGTTGTTCGCGGCGCCTTCGGCATCGTCCAGTACATGGAAGGCACCGGCAAGAATCTTCGCTTGACGCAGAACCCGCCGTTCAACTTCGAAGGCCGCCGGGTCTTCGACGCGACGACCGGTGCAGGCACCGTGGCGAACGGTTTCAATGACATCGTACCGGACATCAACGGTGGCCCCGGGACGCTGTATCGCATCTTTGCTCCGGATCTGAGGCCGCAGCTGACGAAGCAATGGAACGTCTTTTTTGAACGCAAGCTGACCGATTCGCTCTCGGGTCAGATCGGCTACGTCGGCAGCCGTTCGAGCCACATGGTCGTTCCGTTCGACTTCAATCAACCCGAACCGGACCCGGGGCCTGTCGATACGTGGCGGCCGATCGATCAGCGGCGTCCGCTCTATGCAGTCAATCCGAACATCGGCGTGACGAGTGGAACGAACTCGATTGGCGTCGGCGCGTACGACGCGCTGCAATCGAGCCTGCGTCAGCGCCCGACCGAAGGGCTCGAGTTCCTCGCCTCCTATACCTACAGCAAAGCACTAAGCGACAACGTCGGGTATTACGGCGTGGGCTGGGGCCAGACGGCGGGTCAGGGCTATTACTATCTCGATAGCTCGAATCCGAAGTTGGATTACGGGCCGTCGCCTTACGACATGCGTCACAACTTCAGTCTGGCGACGATCTACGAGCTGCCTTTCGGCAAAGGGCGCAAGTACGGCGCGGACTCGAGCAGCGTGGCGAATGCCGTCCTGGGCGGCTGGACCATCAACAGTATCTTCCAGACGCATACCGGCCTTCCCATAACCGTGTACGACGGCGCGGGCCAGTCGCTTCAGGCGACACGATCGCTCGAGCGTCCGAACCGTGTCTGCAACGGCGCGATAAATGGCGCCGGCACCAACGACGCGTGGATCGACATCTCCTGCTTCCCGGCCGCGCCTCGCGGACAGTTCGGCAACTCCGGTGTCGGAATTCTCACGGGTCCCGGGTACTGGAACCTGGATCTTGGAATCGGCAAGAGTTTCTACATCGATGACAGGCGATACGCGACGTTCAAGATCGAAGCGTTCAACGCGTTGAACCATCCGAACTTCGCAATCCAGGCCGGCTCAGCGAACATTGGCGATCCGGGAACCTTCGGGCGAATCCAGAACACGTTCTCGGCACCGCGGATCGTGGAGCTGGTCTTCAAGTTCACATATTAGTCATCGATGCTTTAGCACGTCCGTTTTGGTCTAGCGTTTGAAGTTCTTGGTTTCAGTTATCGGTTCGTGGTTTTTGGTTCAGTTTGCTCATGCCAGGAGATCACGAGACCGGGAGAACGCTCCTGGTCTCGTGATCGCATGTGCGTGGGTCGTTATACTGATTACGGCGGCGTTCCTGGGGCGCGCTGGGATTTCCGCGCAGAGCGCTGCCGGAACCGTTCAGCGATATCACCCTAAGACTCGCGTTCCACCCTCGCTCGAAACAGTTCTCAAGCAACTCACTCCTGGCAACGACGGGTTCCCTGAAGAGAAAGTCGCCGAGGAACTGGCGGATCGGCTCAGTCAACTCAGCGCAAGCTTGCGTAAGCGCGCCGGCGGCTCGGCAGACGCCGCAGCCCTGCTTCTGGCTCCGGAGTTTCGCGGCGGCCGGTTGATATCCGCTGACGAGGCGAACAGCGGCACTGAAACGCTGCAGATCTTTCGGGCGCAAAAGATGTCGTCCGAGCTCGTCCTCGATCGCGCCGCATTCGCGAGGGAGCTAGGCACCCTCTTCACTGACTTTCAGTCCATCCAGACCGCCGAGTTTCTGATTACGCGAATCGAAGTCGATCGCAGCGCCCAGCCGCGCGCTACGACCGTCGTCCGCTTCGATCTCACGGGCCGCGGCAAGGACAACGGGCTCGCGGAACGGATTGGGCACTGGCAGCTGCGCTGGCAACATGCACCGGATGGGAGCTGGCGCGTCGTCGAGTGGATCGCGCTCGATCAGTTGCGCAGCCGGGCGCTGACGCCGATCTTCGCCGAGGCTACGCAATCGGCGTTTGGCGCGAATAAGTCATACCGTCAGCAACTGGTGCCCGGGCTCGATTACTGGGCAACTCACCTTGACGCCGTGTTCATGCCGCGCGGCATGGGTCACCACGGCGTGTCGGTGGGGGACGCCGACGGAGATGGCTTCGACGACGTCTATGTCTCGCAGCCGGAGGGATTGCCCAATCGCCTGTTCCGCAATAAGGGAAATGGTACGTTCGAGGATGTGACGGAAACGGCGGGGCTCGCGATCCTCGACCGGACGTCGCAATCGCTGTTCGCTGACGTGGACAACGACGGGGATCAGGACCTGATCCTGTTGACCCGCACCGGTCCGCTTTTGTTCAAGAACGACGGCAAGGCGCACTTCCAGCGCGATCCGGATGCGTTCCAGTTCAAGCAGCCGCTGCAAGGGTCGCTCACGTCGGCCGCTATGGCGGATTACGATCGCGACGGTTTTCTCGATATCTATCTTTGCGCGTACGGTTATTTCATCGGCGTGAGCGAGGACAAGGCGGGCCCTCCCGCGCCGTATCACGATGCCCTGAACGGTTCGCCAAACGTGCTCCTCAGAAACGACGGTCATGGACGCTTCGTTGATGTCACCGAGGACGTCGGCCTCAATCAAAACAACGATCGATTCAGTTTTGCAGCGGCGTGGGCCGACTACGACGAGGACGGCTGGCCCGACCTGCTGGTGGCGAACGACTTCGGGCGCAAAAACCTGTACCGCAACGAAGGGCTCGTCAATGGACGGCCACACTTCAAAGACGTCACCGCAGCGGCTGGCGTGGAAGACTACGGCGCCGGCATGAGTGCGACGTTCGTTGATTACGACAACGACGGACACCTGGACATTTACACCGGCAACATGTGGACGGCCGCCGGACAGCGTGTCACGTCGGCGCCGGGCTTCAAGCCCGATGCCCCGCCCGACATCCGCGAGCTCTATCGTCGCCACACACGCGGCAACTCGCTGTTCAAGAACAACGGCAACGGCACGTTCGCTGACGTCACGCTGGCGGCGGGCGCCGAATTCGGCCGCTGGGCGTGGTCCTCTGACGCGTTCGACTTCGACAACGACGGCTGGGACGATCTCTACGTTGTCAACGGAATGTTCACCCGCGACGATGACGAGCCGTCTGTCGATGTCGATAGTTTTTTCTGGCGTCAGGTCGTCGCGGAATCGCCGCTGACACGAAAACCCGGAACGCCGTACGATGACGGGTGGCGAGCGACGAACCGGCTGCTGGTCAGCAACGGCGCGCAGGCACAACATGAACGAAACGTGCTGCTGCGAAACAACGGTCATGGAGGATTCGACGAGGTCTCCGGAACGGCGGGGCTCGATGTTGACCAGGATGGCCGATCGTTCGCGGTGTTCGACTACGACGGCGACGGCGCCGCAGACGTCGTCCTGATGGCGCCGCGGTCGTCGCCGCAACTGCGATTGTTTCGCAACAATCATCCGAGCGGCAATCGGTCGATAGCAGTCAATCTGATTGGCACCAAGAGCAATCGCGATGCGGTTGGCGCGCGGGTGACGGTCGAGACCGACCGCGTGCGATCGACGCGCATCCTGATGGCCGGCAGCGGCTTCCTCTCGCAGAACTCGAAGCAGATGCTGTTCGGGTTGGGTAACAGTGAGCGCATCACCAAGCTGACGATCGCCTGGCCGAGCGGACAGGTGCAGACGCTCTCGGATGTGCCGGTGAATCAGCGTGTATGGATCGAGGAAGGGAGCGACCGGCTTCGGGCTGAAAAGTTTCCCGCGGTCAGCATTCCGGCCCTCCCCGGTCGAGTTGCAACGGAGACCGTCTCACAACGGAAGGGGACGTGGCTGTATCAGCCATTTGCAGCACCGGACTTCACGCTGCGAGACGTTCAAGGAAACGAGCACAGTCTGTCCGGACTTACGGGCCACGCGGTGCTGCTGTATTTCTGTGCCGTAGCGGCCCCGCCGTCATGCACCGGCTTACAGGGGATTGGCAGCCAGCGTGATGCCCTGGCCGCGAGAGGTGTATCGATCCTCGCGCTTGCTGTCGATCAACCGGCAGATCCCGCAAAGGTCAAAACTTACGCCGAACGCGCAGGCGTGCCGCTCATGATCGCGACCGCCGAGGTTGCCGGCGCTTACAACATTCTTCACAGGTATCTTTTCGATCGCCGCGAGGATCTGCGCCTGCCGACGGCGTTCCTTGTGAATGGGCAGCGCGAGATCGTCAAGGTCTACGACACACCCGCTGCCTCAGAGATCGTCGACGACGTCGCTCACATCGAGGCGGCACCTCCGGATCGGTTGACCCGCGCCGTTCCGTTCGCTGGAATGTTTACATCGCCTCCGGGCGACCGCAGTTATTTTCAGTACGGGCTGGAGCTGTCCGAGCAGGGATTCGATGCGCCGGCACTGAGCGCATTCGAGCGCGTCGCCAAAGCGGACCCGAGCGCCATTACGTTCTACAACCTCGGCACGCTCTACATGAAACTCGGTCGCTCTTCGGATGCGAAGAGCGCCTTGGAGCACGCGCTCGCCCTCAAGCCTGATTACGCCGAAGCCAATAACACGCTCGGCGCCCTTCTCGGGCAGAGCGGCGACATTCAAGGGGCGCTGGCGCGCTTCCGTGCCGCGCTCGAGGCGAGGCCCGATGACGCTGACGCGTTGAACAACTTTGGATACGTTCTGTTCCAGACGGGCCAGATGCGCGACGCGTTGCAGGCTTATGAGCGGGCGTTGCAGGTTCGCCCGGACTTTCCGGAAGCGCTGAACAATCTCGGTATTTTCTTCGGTCAGCAGCGGGACCTCGAGCGCGCGGAACAGTACTTCAGGAAGGCTGTCGAGAAGCGACCCGATTACGGGGAGGCGGCGAACAACCTCGCGCTCGTGCTTCGCGCTCGCGGCGACGCCGCAGCCGCCATCGCGCTCCTCGAGCGGCTGCTCAAAGACAATCCGTCGTTCGAGCCCGCATACGTCACACTCTGTCGCCTCTACATGGCGGCGGGGCAGGAACGGCAGGCCGTGCAGGTACTCGAGAGGCTGCTCCAGCGAAATCCGACGCATCCGCAGGGCCTTCAGTTGTTGAAGCAACTGAAGGGCGAACCGTGATCATTGACATCGCTAAGTGGATCAGTGACGTCGCTGCGTTGCTCAGTGACATCGATGAGTGGCTTCCGCCTTCAGGCGGAAGAGTAGCATTCGCCGGCTTCACCGCGGCGCTTCTGCTGCTCTCTCCGCCGCAAAAGGACAGCCAGCTGTCACAACTTCGTGAGCTTCATCACAACGCTGCCAACCTGCTGGACCGCGCCGCGGCGGCGCAGCCGGGGACGTCCGAGTCGAATCAGTTGCTCGATGACGCCGCGACACAGTGCGAGTCCCTCGCTAAAGCCGCGGTGCTACCGGAGGATCTTCGCCGGCAACTGCATGAAGCAGCCGGCAAGCTTCGAAAACGTGACCCCAATGAATCGGCCTCCATCGACAAACTTCGTGAGCTGCTGAAGATGGTCGCAGCGCGCCTCGATGCCGATCCACTTGCCGATCTGGCGTTTCAAGGAAGCTACAGCCAGACCAAAGTCGCCGAGCCCGTGTATGGCGGACATGGAACCGCAATGGGACCGCCACCGGAAATGCGCAATACGGCGGACCGCAACGTTGCGTCGCCAGTTCAATTCGAAGAGGTGCGGTGCCTCGAGGTGAAAACGTACTGTGGCGGGCGCACCAAGGATCACATTCTCGAATCGGGGGGAAGCGGCGTCGCCTTGCTCGACTTCGATGGCGACGGCCTGCTGGATGTGTACGTCGTCAACGCCTTTGAACTGTCAGATAAGCGCGAGAGGATTCCGCACAAGAACGCGTTGTTTAGAAATCTCGGCGGCTGGAAGTTTCAGGACGTGTCCGCCGGGTCCGGCGTCGACCTCGGCGCGTGGGGCAATGGTGTGTGCGTCGGCGATTATGACGACGACGGCAAGCTCGACATGTATGTCACCAACTTCGGTCCCAACTTCCTGTTTCACAACAACGGCAACGGCAGGTTTACGGAATCGTCTTCGAAGGCTGGCATCCAGGCCGGCGGCTGGAGCACGGGCTGCACATTTTTTGACGCCGACGGTGACGGCGATCTCGACTTGTACGTCGCTCGATACGTGACTACAAGCTGGAACGATTTGAACTCAGCGACGCGAACGCTCACGTGGCGAGGTGGTCCGAAGACGATGATCGGCCCGGTAGGATTGCCCGGCGAAGCTGATCTCTTTTTCGAGAACCGGGGTGACGGGACTTTCGTTGAAGCCACCGACGCGCATGGCCTTACCGACGCCGCGCGCGCGTACGGTTTCGGCGTCGTCGCGACCGATTACGACGGCGATGGCTGGATCGATCTCTACGTCGCGAACGACACGAATCCGAACTTTCTCTATCACAATCTCGGCAACGGCCGCTTCGAAAGCGTCGGCCTTCTAAGTGGTGTGGCGTTGAACGCCGAGGGGCGCGCGCAAGCGGGCATGGGGGTCGATGCTGGTGACTACGACGGTGACGGCCGCCTCGATCTCATCGTCACCAACTTCGCGCAGGATACGAACACGCTCTATCACAACCGCGACGGGCACCTTTTCGAGGATGTGACCGCCGCAGCCGGACTTGCTGGGCCAACCTTCGTGCGAATGGGCTGGGGCACGGCGTTTTTCGACGCCGATCTCGACGGCCGGCTCGATCTGTTTTTCGCGAACGGACACATCTACCCGAACGTCGACGAGTTCCCGCAGCTTCAGGAGACCTTTCGTCAGAAGAACCAGTTCTTTCTGAATCGTGGATCGCGATTCGTCGACGTTTCCGAGAGCGCCGGGCCCGGGCTACAGATCGCGAAATCGAGCCGTGGTCTCGCGGTGGGCGACCTCGACAACGACGGAGACCTGGATCTGGTCATCAGCAACATGGACGATGTGCCGACGGTGCTGAACAATCAGCAGCGGACGGGGCAACACTGGGTCGGGGTGCACGTCGAGAAGGCCGGGCGAAATCGCTTCTGCATTGGCGCGCAGGTCACCGTCACGGCTGGAAGCGTCCGGCAGATTCGCGAGATCCGTTCAGGCGGCAGTTACCTGTCGCAAAGCGATCTACGTGCCTATTACGGACTTGGATCGTACGTCGGGAGCGTTGACGTCGAAGTCCGCATGCCTGGTGGACGTACCTGGCGATGGAAAGATCAACCGATCGATCGATTGATCGAGCTAAAACTCGACGATCGGGAGTCGCGTTAGCTGGTACGGCCAGGA
>Ga0075423_10007622_pt1 | contig 10237 bp, 12 predicted proteins | sample SoiMethybrSBSTD2_FD_80114 | JGI IMG/M metagenome (GOLD analysis project Ga0075423, IMG submission 80114) | Bulk soil microbial communities from a Populus tree surrounding site in Tennessee, USA - Soil MetaG P. TD hybrid SBSTD2 | ecosystem: Environmental > Terrestrial > Soil > Tree plantation...
ACGACGCACTCGGTCTCGGGAAGGATGTCCTGCTGGGGGGCGATGTCAACGCGGACTCGTTCTTCGTCCTGAGGCCGCAGAACGGACAGATGCAGGCGTTGACCCTGCGCGTGCCGTATCCGCTGGGATTCCACGCGCGGCACATCGACGGGCGCATCGACGATCCCAACGCCGGATGGAAGGGCCGCGGCATGTGGACGAGCTATTCGATGTACACGCCATGGCATCAGGAAGGCGGCAAGGGATCGCGGCCGAAAGTCGTCAAGCTCCAGATGCGGCCGAATCCGCTGGCGAAGTAGGTTCAGCGCTATGCGAATGACGTACGTCGCCCTGTGCGCGGGACTGTTGTTCGCGCCTGCGATTGTTCGTGCGCAGTCATCGCCAAAGGTGCACGAACTGAAGGCGTCGCCGACGACCGTCCACCGGAGATTTTTCGACGCGTCGCTGAAGCCGGTCCTCACGATCGACTCCGGCGACGTCATTCGACTCGAGACGGCGACGGGTAACCCTCGATACTTCGAAAAACTCGGCGTTCCGAAAGAAAAGATTCCGGCCGAACTGTACGCGGTGTTCGAAGGGTACGACGGCGACGACCGTGGTGATCACACGCTGAATGGCCCCATCGCCGTTCGGGGCGCCGAACCGGGCGATACGCTTGAAATCCGAATCCGCTCCGTTGACGTCCGGCTCCCGATTGCAGGTCAGGGATTCGTGCCGGATCGCGGCCAGCTGCCGGAGGATTTCCCGTACGCGAAGAATCACGTCGTCTGGATCGACGTCGCTCGCAAGATGGTCCTGTTCGCGCCCGGCATCGAGATTCCGGCGAGGCCGTTCTGGGGCGTGATGGCGGTTGCACCGCCGGCGAGTATGGGGCGGGTGCCGAGCGGACCGCCCGGCGTGTTCGGTGGAAACCTCGATAACCCCGACCTGGGAGCGGGTAGCACGCTGTACCTGCCCGTGCAGGTCCCGGGAGCGTTGCTCTCGATTGGCGATGGCCACGCCGTGCAGGGTCACGGCGAGGTCAGCCTCTCAGCGATCGAGACATCGCTGAAGGGAGAGATACAGGTCGTCCTGCACAAGCAGCAGCATCTGCGGTGGCCGCGGGCCGAAACGGCGACACACTACATCACCATGGGCCTTCACACGGACCTCGACGAAGCCGCGAAGATCGCGACGCGCGAGATGATCGACTGGCTCGTTCAGATGAAGGGTCTGTCGCGCGACGACGCGTACCTGCTGGCGAGCGCGGCAATGGATCTATCCGTGACGCAGGTGGTAGACGGGACGAAGGGCGTACACGCGATGCTCCCGAAAGCGATCTTCAAGAAGTAGCGATCGTCATTCAAGGGACGTGCGAAGGCCTCGAGGATGGGTACGTCCGCATGAGCCAGTGCACCGTCGTCGATCCGGCGAACGTCATGGACGCGAAATAGGAGTTGGATTGTGGCTGATCGACCCGCACACTTCGTTACGCGCCGTCAGTTCATCGCCTCGACGGGCGCGGCGCTCGCGTCGGCGGCAGTTTCACAAGCGGCCCAGTCAGGCCGCTATGACCTCATTGTCAAAGGCGGTCGCGTCATCGATCCCGGCACGAGGCTGGATGCGATTCGGGACGTGGCGGTCGCGGGCGGACGCATCGCGGCAATCAGCCCCAGCCTCTCGTCGGATGCCGCCGACATGATCGACGCGCGCGGCAAGCTCGTCGTTCCAGGTCTCCTCGACATTCACACGCACGTCGGCCGATACGCTGACGGACCGCTGCTCGTGCTGCAGGACGGCGTGACCGGGTGGATCGATGCCGGCAGCCAGGGCGCCGACCACGTGGCCGACACGATTGCCGTTGCCCGCTCGTCGCCGCAGCAGGGTCGCGTTCTGATCAACATCGGACGCGCCGGTATCCTGCCGGAGGGCGACACGATGGACCTTGCACGCGCCGACGTCGGCGCGGCACGCGAGGCGATCTCGAAAAACCGCGACTTCATTGCCGGTGTGAAGGCGCGTCTCTCGCGAGATGTTGCCGGTCCGAACGACTACGAGGTGCTCCGTCGCGCTCAGGAGGTCGCCTCGTCGTTCGGCCTTCCCGTCATGATCCACATGGGGCAGACGATCACGCCGCTGGCGAAATTGTTTCCGCTGCTCAAGCGCGGCGATGTCGTGACGCACATGTTCGCGCCGCCGCCGAACAGCATCGTCGACGACAGCGGGAAGATTGAGCCGGCGGTGATGGCAGCGCGGCAGCGTGGCGTCTGGTTCGATGTGGGTAACGGGCAGAATGGCCACATCAGGTGGGACACCGTCGAGACGATCGTCAAAGCACGCTTCTGGCCCGACACGTTCTCCACCGACTGGAACACCAACAGCCGCCAGACGGGTGTGATCGATCTGCCCAATTGCATGTCGAAGCTGCTCGGCTACGGCATGACCGTGCCGGACGCTGTCGGGCGCGTGACGGTTAATGCTTCCCGGATTTTCCCGGTGTTCAAGGACCGCGGGACGCTCAAGGTCGGCGCGCCGGCTGACATCGCGGTGCTCGAACTTCGCGAAGGGAACTTCGAATTCCTCGATAACTACAAAGGCACTATCACGGGCCGCCAGCGGCTGTTTCCGTTTGCGACCGTCCTCGCCGGTAAGCGCATCACACGCACGTAGGAGGAACTGTGCGCCTTGCAACCGCTTTGATCGTTGGTGCCGCGCTCGTTGCATCTCCATCCGTCGCAGGTGCGCAGAAGTCGGCCCCGCCAGCACCAGGCTTCGAGTACCTCGGGACGATGCAGGTCCAGACCGGCACGCGTACGGTCGTCGAGAACGGGCCACAGGGCACCCGGACGATCGTCCAGATCGTCAGCGGGCGCTTCGAAGGTCCACGGCTCAAGGCGGCGGTGCAGATACCTGCCGGCGACTGGATTACCAACCGTGCTGACGGCAGTTATCGGCTCGACGTGCGGCTTACGCTGAAGACGGACGACGGCGCGCTGATCCTGGTGACGTACAACGGCATCGGACAGACGACGTCCGTCGGCGCATCGCTCCGAGCGGCACCGCTCTTTGAGACCGGCGATCAGCGGTACGCGTGGCTTACGAAGTTACAGGCGATTGCGGTTGGCGAGCGCGTCGGGACCGACGTCAAGTACGACGTGTACGCGCTGAAGTAAGCGACCGGACGCAGGAGTCGAGGCCAGTCCCGCTCATACATGAACAACAGGCGCGTCGATGAGCGCATGATTCGTGCGTTCCTCGCCAGCGTCGCCACGGGTGTCGTCGTCTACCTGATCGTCATCCGCGGCGCGTTGCCTCTCGTCACGCGGCGTCTGACCTCCGAACAGATCGACTGGCTGCGCAGCGCGTTCGATAATCATCCGTGGGCGGTGCTTGGCAGCATCGCAATCATCGCCGCGATCCTGGCGCTGCCGGTGCTGGTGGTATTCAGGATTGTGTACGGCCCATTGAAACGACACCTGCGCCGGTCTCTTTAACTGATGGGGCGGGCAATCGTGGAGACGGATTCCCTCTGATGCCGATCGAGTACTTACCGCCAGTGGTTATCGAAGGGCATCAATCATCTGGCTCGGGGGGACCTGATCATCCGATGCGCGTCGCGACGCGCCGAGCCGCCGGACTTGAACCTGGCGGATGGACTCGGCAATTGCGCAAGGAGGTGGGAGAGTTCTTCGACACGATGTCTGGCGAGTGGCACACGAGGACGTCTCCACAGCGCAGCGCCGTCGTCATGGATGCACTCGAGCGTGGGCTTGGACGTCCGGAGGCGCGAATCGGCGTGGCGGTGGAAGTCGGCAGCGGCATCGGTACCTATTCGGGTCTGCTCGCGCAACGCTTTGCGACCGTGCTGGCTCTCGACCTCTCCCTTCCAATGCTCCGATTGGCGCCGCCTGGGTCCGCGCATCGGATACAGGCAGACGGCGCCATGCTCCCATTGCGCGATTCCTGCGCCGCGGCCGTGGTCCTGATCAACGCTTTTCTCTTTCCAGCTGAAGTCGATCGAATCCTGGCACGCGACGGGGCATTGGTGTGGGTCAACAGCAGCGGCAAGCAGACGCCGATCTTCCTGGATGCGGAAGATCTGGTGTCGGCGCTGCCGGGCAAGTGGACAGGCACGTCAAGCCAGGCTGGCGAGGGTACCTGGTGTGTGCTTCGACGAGCTTGATTTGCCAGAAGTGCTGCGACGGTCCGTCTCACCTACGACGAGCACTTCCCGTAGACGCGCGCCGCGTGGCACGAACTCCGGATGAGGCGGGTGTTAGAATCCGCGCCGTCAGGAGGCGTTCATGGCCCAACCCGAACAGAATTACAAGAACCACATCCGCTTCTTCCCGCCGTTTCATTTCTTCGTATTGCCCGTATTTCTCATCAACGTCATCGTCACGGCCTGGCTTCTCTACCGATCTCCGTCGCGGCTCGGGGTCTGGGAGCTTGTGGTTGCCGTGGCGCTGTTGATGGCGGCGCTCACAGCGAGGGTGATGGCACTTGCCGTACAGGATCGCGTCATTCGCCTCGAGATGCGGCTGCGGATGCGCGAATTGCTGCCGCCGGATCTGCAGGCGCGAATCCCCCTGATTACCCGTGAGCAGTGTGTCGCGCTTCGGTTCGCCAGCGACGCGGAGCTGGCTGGCCTTGTACGAAGAATCGCTGCAGGCGAGCTGAAGACGCCGGTGGAGATCAAGCAACAAATTACGCACTGGCAGCCTGATTACCTTCGCGCCTGACGCAAGACGCTTGTTGGGAGGGACGAACAATCTATGCGCAATCTGCTACTCGCCCTGACGGCGATCGCCTTCGTCTTCATCGCTGAAACGTACGCCCAGACACCCGCGGCTTCCGATCCGCTCGCGATCGGCGGGAAGGACACCGCATGGTTCATGGACCGAGTCGGACGGCCGGACACCGAACAGCGAGCCACAGGCGCCGTTCAAGATCATGGGCAACGTCTATTACATCGGCGCCAACAATATCGCGTCGATCCTCGTCGCCACTCCGCAGGGACACGTGCTCATCGACACCGGCACGCAGAAGATGGCTGCGGTCGTCTTTCCCAACATGGTCAAGCTGGGGTTCAGGCCGGCAGACATCAAGCTGATGCTGATCTCACACGCGCATTACGACCATATGGAGACGATGGAGACCATTCGCCGTATTACGGGCGCGACCGTCGCAGCATTGGAGGCGGAAGTTCCCGCGCTGATCAGCGGGCACGATCTTTCGTCGAACGAGACGTGGGGTCAGGAGCCGATTCAGGTTGGCCGCGTGCTCAAGAGCGGCGATGACATCACCCTCGGAGGATCGACGATCAAGGTGATCTGGACGCCGGGCCACACTCCAGGCGCGGCGGCATACTTCATCACGACGCAGGAAAACGGCAGGACGTACCAGGTTGTGTTTGGCGGACCGCCGGGACCGATTACTGGCGATCCCAAGTACGACACGCGCCCGGAGGATGCCTTCAATTCCTACAAAGCCTTGCGCGCGATGAATCCCGACATTCTGATCACGGGCCATCCACAGAATCTGCTGAAAGGCAAGCTGGATGCATTGTGGGCGAACAAGCGTCCCAGCCCGCTCGCGCTGCAGCCCGGGCAGTGGACGAAGATGATTGACGAATCCGAAGCCGCCTTGAAAAAGCGACTCGTTGAAGGAAACACTCCCACGCGCTGACGTTTGCCCGCGGGAACCAATGTTCCGCGTAAGACTGCTCACCGCCGCTGTTGCGCTCGTGTCGTGCTCGAGTCTCGCCTTCGGGTGCGCAGCGCATCCGTCGCAGCCCAGCCGGCCCCTTGGGCAGCCGTTCGACTTGAAGGCGGGTACGTCGGCGGTCGTGGCGGATGGCTTGAAGCTGACGTTCGATCGCGTACGGGCGGATTCACGATGTCCACTGGACGCGCTGTGCATTCAGGCGGGCGAAGCGATCGTGGTGTTGACGCTGTCGCAATCGGCCGCGGCGCAGGCTGAGCGCGAAGTACGCACGACGGCCGCCCTTTCGGAAGCGTCGTATCTCTCGTACGTGATCAAGCTCGTGGCGCTGGCGCCATATCCCAGATCCACGCAGCAGATCCGTCCCGAGGAATACGTCGCCACGCTCACAGTAGACCGGCGCTGATTCAGACCAAGGAGCAAGAGAGGACCGCGAAGACGTGACGCTCGTGCGAGGTCTCCGGAAATGGGATCTGGTGGCTCTGGTCATCAACTCCGTCGTGGGTGCCGGCATCTTCGGCCTGCCGTCGCAGGTCTACGCGCTTGCTGGCACCTTTAGCCTGGCGTCGTACGCGGTCGCCGCGCTGGCGGTCGGCCTCGTTGTGCTCTGCTTCGCGGAGGTCGGCAGTCGCTTTGGTGCAACCGGTGGACCCTATCTGTACACTCGCGTCGCATTCGGACCGCTGATCGGATTTCAGGTCGGGTGGTTGATGTGGATCGCGCGCCTTACGGGGTTCGCATCGCTGACCAACCTGTTCGTGACCTACCTGGCGGTGTTCGTTCCCGGAGCAAGCACCGGCGTCGCTCGGACGCTGATCATCGTGCTGATAGTCGCCATTCTGTCGATCATCAACATCGTCGGCGTTCGGGCGAGCGCGACGATGACCAACGTGCTGACGGTGGGAAAACTGATTCCACTATTCCTGCTCGTGGCGGTCGGATTGTTGTTCGTCGATCCGCAGCGATATTCGCTCGCCGCCGCGCCGGTGTACGGCTCGTTCTCGAAGGCGACGCTTCTTCTCGTGTTCGCCTACATGGGTTTTGAAGGCGCCGTGATTCCATCGGGTGAAATGCGCGATCCGCAGCGGCACCTGCCGTTTTCTCTCGTCGCCGGGATGGCGTTTGTTGCCGCGCTCTACATCGGCGTGCAGGCGGTGTGCATCGGGACGGTTCCGGAGCTGGCGCGCAGCGAACGGCCGCTGTCGGACGCGGCATCGCAGATCGTCGGCCCGGTAGGCGCCGTGCTCATGGCCGTCGCCGCCCTTGTGTCGATTGGGGGAATTCTGAACGCGATCGTCTTCGCAACATCGCGCATTCCGTTCGCGATGGCGGAGAACGGCGAGCTTCCCCGCCTCCTGTCGCAGACGCACGCACGGTTTCGAACACCGGCGGCCGCCATCATCGTGACCGCCGTCGCCGGGGGGGTCATCGCTGAATTCAGCACGTTTATTTCGGCTCTGACGATCAGCACAATCGTGAGGCTGGTCGCCTACATTGCGACGTGTGTGGCACTTCCAGCGCTGCGACGCAGGAGCGACGTGCCGGCGGCAGCCTTCCGCACGCCGGCGGGGTGGCTGGTCTCGACGGGTGCTGTCGCGCTCGGTGTCTGGCTCCTGTCAAACACCGCGTGGGCCGAACTGCGTCCTGGCGCCATCGCCCTGATGCTCGGGCTGGCGATCTATCTTGCCGGCCCGAGTCGGAGTACGGTGATGACCCGACCACCGAGTCAGAGTCAGGTGACGACCCGACTCACGCGTCGGCAGTTGTGATGTGAGTCGGGGCGTCACCTGACTCTGACTCGGTGGTCGGGTCATCACCGTACTCCGACTCGGTAAGCGGTGCTATCATCGCGCCCCTCGTGATTTAGATCGGAGATTCAGCGATGACACGAATTGTTTCGTTCGCAGCCGCGATCGTCATCCTCGGCGCCGCCGTGTCGTCGGCGCAGGTGCAGCCGCCGCCGGCGCCCTGGCGCGGCGCCGGCCCTATGCCGTGCGTCGGATCCGATGGCGGCGTGTACAAGTGCGCTCCGGCTCCGCGTACCATCGCGATTCGCGCCGGACGTCTGTTCGACAGCACGACCGGTCAGATGCTGACACGGCGCGTCGTCCTGATTAACGGGGATCGCATTACCGACGTGGGCGCCGAAGGGACGGTGAAGATTCCCTCGGGTGTGCAGGTGATCGATCTCAGCCAGGCCACCGTGCTGCCGGGCCTCATCGACGCACACACTCACATGTTCAACACGCGCGGCCCGAAGGGAACGACCGAGGCGTCGATGCTCATGGCCGTGCAGAACGCGCAGGCGGATCTCCGCGCCGGCTTCACGTCCGCACGCGACATGAGCTCTCACGGCAACGGCTACGGCGACGTGCAGATCCGGAACGCGATCAACGAGGGGCGCTTCGACGGTCCACGGTATCAGGTGTCCACGCTCGGCATCGTGTGGGGTGCGACCCCGCCGGATCCGAAGAAACCCGACAATCCGCTCGCCAGCACGGTCGTGCGTTCCGTTGACGAGGCGCGCGCGGCGGTCCGGGAACAGATCGCGCACGGCGCCGACTGGATCAAGCTGTTTCCAACCGGCGCGTACTCATTCGACGCCGCCGGCAAGGCGCACTATGTGTTGACGTATCCGATGCCCGTATTGCAGGCACTCGTCGACGAGACGCACCGCCTCGGGAAGAAGTCGGCATGCCATGTTCTCGGCGGCGAAGGCCAACGCAATGCCATCGTCGCCGGCTGCGACACGATTGAACATGCCTTCGACCTCGATCAGCAACAGGCCAACATGATGGTAACCAAGGGGCTTTACTACGATCCGACGCTGCAGCGGTACATCGAGCCGTACATGGACGACAACGATACGAAGAACACGGGCGGCAAGTACAGGATGATCCCGATCTTCGAAAAGGCAGTGTCGATGGCGGCCGCGACCAAGGGCCTGAAGATCATGATGGGCAGCGGCGCCGACGGGTCGACCTATCCGCACGGTTCGCAGGCGCTCGACTTCGAGATGCTTGTCCGCCACGGCGGCCTGACGCCGGCGCGGGCCATCCAGAGTGGCACCATCATCAATGCCGAAGTCCTGGGATGGAAGGACCGGGTGGGATCAATTGAGAAGGGCAAGTACGCGGATTTGATCGCGGTGTCCGGTGATCCACTTGCGGACATCACCGAGTTACAGCGGGTGGGCTTCGTCATGAAAGGCGGAAAGGTCATCCGCAGCGAGCTGACGCAGGCACTCTCGAAGTAGGAAGCGGCCATGACGAGCACGACCACATCGCCGCTGACGCCGGAGGCCATTCTTGCCGAGGCAAAGGCAAGCGCCGAGTGGATGATTGGCTTGCGGCGACAACTTCACCGCCATCCCGAATTGGCCTACGAGGAATTCCAGACCAGCGCGTTAGTCTGCAAGACACTCGACGAACTGAACATCCCTTATCGGACGGGATTCGCGGTCACTGGAGTCGTCGCGACGCTTGGACGGCCAAGTGGTCGGTCCGTCGCGCTGCGAGCCGACATGGACGCTCTGCCAATTCAGGAAATGGCAGATGTGCCGTTTCGGAGCGAAATCGATGGAAAGATGCACGCCTGCGGCCACGATTGCCACACCTCAATGCTGCTCGGTGCTGCAAAGCTGCTGAAAGCGCACGAGGCCGAACTGCCGGGAACCGTGACGCTGATTTTCCAGCCCGCTGAAGAGGGTGGCGCGGGTGCAAAGAGAATGTGCGACGAAGGCGCGTTCGACCAATCGCCCGTCGATCGAATCTTCGGCATTCACGTGTGGCCGACGGAGGCGACCGGCACGGTGCTCGGCACAGCAGGCGTGCTGCTCGCGGCGGGTCATACGGTTCGGATTCAGATCACGGGAAAGGGAGGCCACGGCGCGCTCCCACACCTGACCACGGACCCCATCGTCTGCGCCGCAAAGGTGGTCGTGGAAATTCAGACGATCGTTTCGCGTGAGACGAATCCGTTTACTCCCACCGTCGTGACCATGGGCTCGATCCGCGGCGGTGATCCAAATGGACCGAGTGTCATTCCCGAAACGGTTGAAATCGTAGGCACGCTCAGGAGTCAGACGGATGAGGGCCTTGCCAATGTGGCGCGACGGGTGAAAGAGATCGCCGAAGGTGTCGCCACGGTGAGTCGCTGCACGGCAGACGTGCAGTTTCCTATGTACTATCCCGCAACGGTGAACGACGCCAGGTGCTGGGACCTCGCGCGTCACGCCGCGGAAGGGATCGTCGGCACCGAGAACGTCCGCTGCGTCGACCCGCTGATGGCGAGCGAGGATTTCGCGTTTTACCGCAAACAGAAGAGCATCCCTGGTTGCTTTACGTTCCTTGGGGTGAAGGCGGACGGCTGGGAGAACTACCCGGTCCACCATCCAAAGGTCAGAGTGGATGAGGACGCGCTGCCCATCGGCGCCGCGTTGCATGTGCAGACGGCACTCGAGGCCCTGAGGTAACCGGTACGGCGGCCCGAATGCAGTACGATCCGGTTGGACGGCGGGAGGTATTCATGAGCG
>Ga0075423_10007623_pt1 | contig 10236 bp, 10 predicted proteins | sample SoiMethybrSBSTD2_FD_80114 | JGI IMG/M metagenome (GOLD analysis project Ga0075423, IMG submission 80114) | Bulk soil microbial communities from a Populus tree surrounding site in Tennessee, USA - Soil MetaG P. TD hybrid SBSTD2 | ecosystem: Environmental > Terrestrial > Soil > Tree plantation...
CAGGAACAACAGTTGTTTGAGGCGAGGAGGCATTGGTTGTGCCGTCTATCGAAGCGGCTGCAATTGGCTAGGCAGTGCAAATGTCAAATGGCCCCCTCACCCTGGCCCTCTCCCCCGAAACGGGGGGCGGGTGAGGGGACTGATTGACGTGCGTTCAAAAGCAGCGCACCCTACGCCGAGCCGCCCTTCCCGAATCGAGGCAAGGCAATCGACAATGCGAGCCCAAGAGCCAGCCACGCGACCAGAAGCCAAGGTGCGTACTTGACGGGCGCCGGCGGCAGCGGCACGACAGACTTGTAACCGACCCAGAGCAAAGTAGTGGTTGAGAGGAGCGGAAAAAACAGATGCAGCCAGCTGTTGAACTCGCTGCGTCGTTGCGTTTTGTAGTAAAGATAAACACCAAGATTGCCGGCTCCGTAAATCAGGACCAACCCCAGTGTGATCGCGACTCCCATAAAATAGAATTCTTGATCCGGCCCGATCCAAAGGCCCAATCCAAGGCCCACTCCCAAAGTAAGAAACGTCTGAAACCAAATCGCGTTGACTGGTGTCTGGTAGCGTGGATGAACTCGCGCCAGCAGCTTCGGCAGAGAACCGGCGCGACCCATGGCAAAAAAAACCCGGGTGGCTGCGTTGGTCCCTGCAATGGAGACCGCCAGGATGGAGTTAATCACCGCCACAAAGAGAAGGACCCATCCTCCTCTCCACAGTCTTTTCCCGAGCAGAAAGGTTGGATTCTCGACCGAGCGGACAAGACTTCCCAGATCATTCGTCCCCCAACCGATAAGCAGTGCCCAGGAACAAAACAGATAAAAAGCTCCCATCAGCAAGATCGAGCCGATAATGCTCAGCGGCAGGTTACGCTGCGGATCTTGACTCTCCTCAGCCAACGGCGCGACAGACTCAAATCCAGAAAACGCAAAGATAGAAAATACCACTCCCAGGTATAGGCCATTAGCACTGGATGCATTGACTGGGTTATAAGAGTGAAAATTGATGCCACCTGTCCCTGGTCGGAACAGACCTGTGAGTGCTAATCCAACAACAATCGCAATTTCTGCCACGCCGAGCGCAACCATCGTGCGCGCTGAGATCTCAACACCATAGTAGACAAGGAAGGTAATCAGAGCGGTGCCCGTCACAACAAAGAGCCACCAGGGAAACGACACTCCGTATTCTGCCTTCAGCGTGCCCTGAACAAAATAGCCCATAAACGCCAGGTTGATCGCGGCCGCTGTTGGGTCGTAGAGGAAATACAGCCAGGCGGTGAGGAAACCAGCTCGTGGATGCACCGTTCGGGTCACATAGGTGTAGTAGCCCCCAGCTGAAGCGAGATGCTTGGCTAATTGGGTTAAGGACAGGCCCAAGGTCAGCACAATCACGAAGGCGATCAAGTAGGCCAGTGGAGCTGTTACTCCCGCGTGTGATGTAATGAGTTGCAGGGTCAAAATGATTCCGACCGCTGGCGCGATGTGTGTGATCCCCTGCATCAGGACTGAAGGCAACTTGAGTGCGCCGGCGCGAAGGGTGGGTTCCGAGGCGGGCTGTCTTTCCCTGCGAACCCCGGTTTCGCTGGATGTTGGCCTGTCTTTAGATTGAACCAATGTTCTTTCCTGGCTGGTTAGCCTCGCCTCTTATACCACAGGTGACCAGTCACAAGAAGGAATGTGATGGGACGAGCGGAGGTGGTATCATGTGCGGATCGTTGATGAACCGATTCCATAAGAATTCATTGATGCGGATGTTGATTACTGAGCGGCGCCGGTTCTGGAGTGCCATACTTCTGGTGTTAGCCGGCTACTGCCAGGGGTCCAGAGCTTCGGACGCACCCAACATCGTTATCTTCCTGACCGATGACCAAGGAATCGGAGACTTCGGCTACTAAGGTCGAGTCCGAAGATGAATTGAAGGGAGGGGATACCGCTTCCCTAGCTGATCTCCAAAGAGATCCCGGCCAGACGACCAATCTGCGCGCGAAGTATCCCAAGGTCGTAGCGGAGCTAACCCGACTCGTCAGGCAGTGGAGACGAGAGGCTGAGCACTAGCTGCTTCACTTCAGAATTGCCTTACATCGCTTCCTGCAGCGCCCGAATCAACGTTTCATTTTCCTTCTGCGTTCCGATGGTGACACGAAGTGCTGTGGAAAAACCGCTGCTCTTCAGCGGTCGGACGATGACTCCGTGCTTTAGCAGGTTTTGATAAGCTTCCACAGAGTCTCTCCGGATATCCACCAGAACAAAATTCGTTACGGAAGGAACAAAGCGAATGCCGAGCCGGTCGAACCCGTCGGTCAGCTGTGCATATCCCGCACAGTTGGACTCGATAGATCTGCGAACGTGTTCTGCGTCATCCAAGGCGGCAAAGGCTGCTGCCTGGGCGACGCTGGTGGTGTTGAACGGGGATCGAACTTTGTTGAGACAGGTGATGAAATCGGGATGGGCAATGCCGTAACCCATCCTGAGCCCTGCCAGTCCGTAGATTTTGGAAAACGTTCTGAGCACAATGACGTGCTTCTTCTGCCGGACATACTCTAAGGAGTGAGAATAGTCGAAGTCCTGAACATATTCGTAGTAGGCTTCGTCCAATACAAGGATGATGTGGCGGGGCAGACGATCCAAGAACTGGTCTATCTGCGCAGCCTTCACCATGGTGCCCGTCGGGTTATTCGGATTTGCCAGAAAGATCACTTTCGTGCGCGGGGTGAGTGCATCCAGGATGGCATCCAGATCGTAAGTATCGTGCTTCAGCGGTACATAGATCATGAGGCTGTTCATTTCTTGAACAGCCAGTGTGTACATGACAAAGCTGTGCCGCGAGGTGATGACGTCGTCCGCGGAAGTTAGAAACGTGCGGGCGACGAGCTCAATGATGTCGGTCGACCCACTCCCCAGAATGATCTCTTCCATTGAAACGCCCAGCCGTTCCGCCAGCTTTCGGCGAAGGTAAAAGCCATCCCCTATGGGGTACCGATGTGCCTGGGCAAGATGCTGGCGAATGGCCTCCAGCGCCAGCGGGGACGGGCCCAGCGGATTCTCATTCGAAGCCATTTTGATAGCGCTGAGACCGAGTTGACGCTCAACCTCTTCAACAGGCTTTCCCGGCACGTAGGGATGGATGCGTCTGATGTTCGGTGGAAGAAGGTCGAATATAGACATCGTTCACTTCCGCAGGCTCTTGAAGCGAGCGACTTCGCGAGGCGTCAAGTGACGGTAGGCTCCTGATTTCAGTTGAAGATCCTGCAAGAAAGCGATCTGGATACGTCTTAGTTTGACAACAGGATGACCGATGTGGTCAAACATTCGCCGAATCTGATTGTTTTTCCCCTCTGTCAGTTTCACATTGAACCAGGGGTTCTCGCCCGCCTTAAAGGATTGAATGTGGCAGGGCGCAATGAACTCACCTTCCAACGAGAATCCCCGTGAGATTTTCTTGAGCTGATCTTGAGTGGGATTCCCTCTGACTTTCACCTGATATGTCTTAGGGCAGTGCTCTCCGGCTGAGGCGATGAGATGTGCAAACTCCCCGTCGTTGGTGAGCAACAAGAGCCCTTCGCTGGCATAGTCGAGTCGTCCTACGGGAAAGAGCTTTTGAGAAATGCCACGAATGAGGTCGCCAACTTTGGGCCTTCCCTCCGGGTCTGACAACGTGCAGATGTATCCTTTGGGCTTGTTCAGCAGCAGATAGATTCGCAGCTGGTCGAGGCGAAGACGTTTCCCATCCACCTTGATTGAATCCCGGGACGGATCAACTTTGGAGCCAAGCTGGGTGACAGCGCTTCCGTTAACCATAACCCGCCCAGCAATGATGAGTCCCTCGGCCTGGCGCCGCGAACAGACACCAGACTGGGCAATCACCTTTTGGAGCCTCTCCATCATTTAGATTGTGCAAATCGGCCCAACGATTGATCGGACTCACTCTCGTCGGAGGAGGATTCGGCAGGCGGGCTTTCTTTAGTGGAGTTTTCAGGGGAGCCGCTCATGTCGCTGCCCGGCGGCACGAAGGATGAAGATGCAGATTCCCCCTTTGAAGGGGGTAGGGGGATGTCCCGCCGGGATGACTCAGAGACACCCCCGGCAGCCTGGCGGCTGCTACCCCCCCTCAAGGGGAGATTTTCAGGAGAACCGGTGAAGCCATCAGACGACACTACTGATGCTGAAGATTCAACTGATTCCCCCGGGGGGAGAGAGGTAGGTTGACGTCCCTGCGCGTCGGGCTCGGAAGACTGAACGGCTTCGATTGTTACAGCTCCGGGGGGCTCTTGGCTGACAGCCCCTTCCACGGGCGAGGCCCTTGAAGGCTCCGGAACTTCACTCCCCAAAGCAGACTGAGCCAACTCCTCGAATTCTTCCAAACTGGGAAGTTCGTCCAGGTTTTTCAATCCAAAATGCAGCAGGAATTCCTTGGTTGTCTTGTATAGAATCGGCCGGCCGATCACGTTTTTGCGACCAGCAGGGGTCACCAGATTCTTGTCAACGAGCGTCTTCAGCACAGCGACAGCATTGACGCCTCGGATGTCCTGAATCTCAGGAATCGTGATGGGCTGTTTATATGCGATGACCGCGAGGGTCTCTAAAGCAGGCAGAGAGAGCCGCATCGGCGGCGTATGATGTTTGACATACTTGCGGGCCCATTCGTGGTGTTCCGCCTTGGTGGCCATCTTGAAGCCGTTGGCGATTTCTTTGATCTCGATTCCATGTTCCACCGACTGGTACTCCTCGATCAACCGAGCCAGCACGGGTTTGAGCAGCTCCTTGTGTTCCTTGCCCACGATGGCCAGGATCGAAGCCTCAGTGAGCGGCTCCTCAGCCAGGTAAATGAGAGATTCAACAACAGGTTTCAACTCTGTCTCGGTCATAAAATATTAGCGTCTCCCGCACACCCCAGAAATTTGCACCTTGAGCGGACTCTACACTGAGGCTTTCGCAGCCATGCTCTCCGCGCCAATCCATTGCTCCAGGTTGGCCATGACTTTCTCGAAATCCTGATGACGTCGCAAAACAATGTCTCCGAACATCTCCTTCTGAGTTAGAACAATCGCACGGAAATAGACCATCTCCAGGATGGCCAGAAATACCACGACGATGGCGCGCTTTCCGTGATAGGTCGAAAAGATTTCGTTCAAGCTGATGGCATCCCGAGACTGCTCGAAAAGCCAGCGGAGCTTCTCGATGACCTGGCTTACGGTCATCTCATCCCGTTCGATTTCTATCAGGCTCTTGGCCCTGGCACGATCCAAAACTCTGCGGAAATGGGAGACCAAGTCAAACAGGGTCACCTGAATCTCGGACTCTTCGCCTGAAACCGCAAACTCCCTGATGCCCGCCTGGCTCCAGGTAGAACTCTCGACAAGCTCCTTCTGGTGCAGCATCTGAGCCGCATTTTTGAACTTCTCGTGCTCGAGAAGCCGCTGGACCAGCTCCAGCCTCGGATCGTCCAATTCGCCTTCCGCCAGCAAGGGATCAGCCGGCAACAACATTTTGGACTTGATGTAAATGAGAGTGGCGGCCATCAGTAGAAATTCGCCTGCCACATTGATATCTAATTCCTGCATCATGCGAAGGTAATCCAGATATTGCTGAGTAATACGCGCGATGGGAATGTCGTAGATATCAATCTCTTGCTTGCGAATAAGGTCGAGCAAAAGATCTAAGGGACCCTCGTAGCTAGGAAGTTGAATTCTGTAAGGTTCGTCCATCGAATGAGAATACGTTCATTCCCCTCCGCCGGAGGGGTGTAGGGGTGGGTTATTCCAAACGGGCAAGCCCCACGCCGGAAGGCCAACGCCTTCCACCGCTCCAAGGAGGGGAACTTGATCTAATCCAACCGGATTGCCCGTCGTACTTCCTCCATAGTCTTGCTGGCTTCGAGACTCGCTTTTCGATTGCCCTCCGCAAGAATGTCCGAGATCCCCCCCCGCCGACTTTCATATTCCTTCCGCCGATTCAGCAGGGGGGACAATTCCTTGATGAGGTTCTGACTCATCCATAGCTTACAGTCCGTACAGCCGATACCCGCAGTGCGACACTCCCGGTTGACCATCTCGACGGTCCCAGTTGGAGAGTAAAGCTGATGATAGGAAAAGACCGGGCAAACGTCGGGATTTCCAGGATCGGTTCGTCGCTTGCGTGCGGGGTCGGTCATCATCACCTTGACCTTCTTCGCGATCTCTTCGGGTGTGTCAGTAAGATAGATGACATTGCCATAACTCTTGCTCATCTTCCGGCCATCAAGGCCTGGAAGCCTGGGAACTGGAGTCAGCAAGGCCTGGGGTTCAGGAAAAACGTCGCCATAAAACGAGTTGAAACGGCGGCAAATCTCCCGCGTCAACTCGACGTGCGGGACCTGGTCTTCTCCGACTGGCACGAAGTTGCCTTTGTACATCAGGATGTCCGCCGCTTGCAGGACTGGATAGCCCAGAAAGCCATAGTTGCCAAGGTCACGGTCCGTCAGATTCTCCCTTTGCTCCTTATAAGTCGGAACTCTTTCCAGCCATCCGAGAGGCGTAATCATGGAAAGGATCAAATGCAGCTCGGCATGCTGCGGAATAGCGGACTGAACAAACATCACTGACTTCTTTGGGTCCAGCCCCGCCGCCAGCCAGTCGATCATCATTTCGATCCGGTACTCTTTGATCTTGGAGGTGTCCGCAAAATCTGAGGTCAGCGCATGCCAATCGGCGATGAAATGAAAACATTCATATTGGTCCTGGAGTTTCACCCAGTTGCTCAGAGCGCCTACGACATTTCCAAGGTGCAATTTGCCGGTGGGGCGCATTCCTGACAGCACGCGTTGTTTGTTTGGCATCGTCGGAAACTCTGCCTAAGTCAGCTTAAACGGCGCCTCAAATAGTGTGACCGCTTCGCCGCCAATGCGAACTGCCTTGATGTTCTCATCGCTCAAGTCCACTTCGACCGATACCCTTCCCTTCCTGCCCATTACGTCTCCCTGCTCGCCTATGGCCGTGCATTTCCCTCTGGCTGGCGTTGTGAGTCCCTGAAGGTAACAGTAAGCTCCCAGTGGGCCATTACTTGAGCCCGTTACTGGATCCTCATTGATTCCGTAATTCGGTGCGAAGAATCTGGAGTGAAACGTCGATCTCCGATCGACTGTCTCCATTGTAAATACGCAAATGCCGTGCAGCCGATTTTCTTCCCCGATCTGTCGCAGCTGATCGAAGTTTGGCTTCATCTCAAAAAGACATTGGAGCCTGCTAAAGGGAATATAGACCATCCTTCTCGAATCGATCTGAACAGGCAAGCCGGGATGAAACTCTGTTTCTTTGACACCTAATGCCTCGACGATGCCGGCAAATGGTCCCTCGTAGGAAGAAAAGCTGAATGGCGGCAATTGTACCTGAATCCAGGTTTTCGCCCCAGAATGCTTTTGGACTGATACCGGAAGGATACCGGAACGCGTTTCGAGTTGAAATGAGTAATTCCCAGGTCCGCGCGTCCCGAAGCGTCCCTCTTCAGCCAAGGCGTGAAAACTGGCAACTGTTGCGTGCCCGCAGAAACCGACCTCGACAGTTGGAGTAAACCAACGAAGCCTTAGATCCGCTCCGGACCGAGTCGCTCTGAGCACAAACGCGGTCTCAGTCAAGTTCATCTCGCGTGCAATCAACTGCATCTGCTTGGTAGTCAGACCTTCCGCGTTCGTGACAACCGCAGCCGGGTTTCCGAGGAACGGCTTCGCCGTGAAGGCATTGATGTGCTTGATCCGAATCATCCACCTAACTGTAAATGATCACCCTCACCAAATTCCAAAACGGAGCTAGCACAATACTGAAAATGCCCAGGTAGAGACAGATCAAAAGGATAAAAAATCCGTACGGTCGCAGTTGTTCATAACCTTGCGCGAGATTGAAGGGTAGGAACTGAGGGAGAATCCAGCTGCCATCTAGAGGCGGAATGGGCAGGAGGTTGAACACCGCCAGGGTGATGTTAAGCTGTGCTCCAAACATGCACATCTTGTAGAGCGGCTCAAGTGCGGTCCCCAGGACATTCCCACCCGAGGAAGAATAGGCATGAAAAAGCTTGAGGAGAATGACAAAGCCTAACAGCGCCAGGACATTGCTGATGGGTCCAGCGGCCGATATCCAGATATTCGCCTTCCGGCGATCCCGGACGTGCCGGGGATTCCAGGGGACAGGTTTAGCCCAACCAAACATGGTTGCGCCCGTAAAGAAGCCGATCGCCGGAAAGATGAGAGTCCCAAAGATATCGATGTGGGACAGCGGGTTTAGCGTTACCCGTCCCAGGTGACGTCCGGTAGGATCTCCAAATCTCTCCGCAGTCCAGGCGTGTGCCGCTTCGTGGAGACTTAGCGAGAAGAGAAAAACCACCATATACAACCCAAATTCAGCAGCAATGTCGGGCAAAAGGACTCTCCTTCCATCATCTGAAAACCGGTTGGCAGCTTAGCATACTTGTTCTCAAAAAACACGTTCCTGTTCTTGTGCCATCTGTGCTATGTTACCCCCCATCAAAACGGACTTAGAGATTTGATGATCGCCCTAAGATCCGTTCTCTGCGTGCCTACGAAAAGCTCAATCGAAACGATTTTCTGGCGAATCAGCTCAAGGTTGGGATATGTCTAAGTGCCAGGAAGTTCTGAAGTGAGGAGTCCCTCTATGAATATTGAACTGAGTGTTAATGGCGTAACACACCAGTCCGACGTTGAACCGAGAATGCTGCTCGTTCATTATCTGCGGGAAGTCTTGGGGCTGACCGGAACCCACATTGGTTGTGAAACGACCTTGTGTGGAGCGTGCACGGTGCTGCTAGACGGAGCTGCAGTCAAGTCCTGCACCGTTTTAGCTGTCCAGGCCGATGGCTGCCATGTCACGACTATCGAGGGGCTGTCGAAGGATGACAAGCTGCATCCGGTGCAAGAAGGTTTTTGGGAGGAGCATGGCCTGCAGTGTGGCTTTTGCACGCCCGGCATGATTATGGCTGGGGCTCAGTTATTGCAGCGCCACCCCAGCCCTAGCGTAGACGAGATTCGCCACGGCATTGAAGGTAATCTGTGCCGTTGCACGGGATACCAGCACATTGTGCAGGCGATTCAATATGCGGCGAAGAAAGGTTGAGGATGCACGAGGACTGCAAGGCACTGTGGAATGAAGACTGACCTAGTCCCCCTTTGAAGGGGGTGCAGGGGGATGTCTCGCCAGAATGGACCGTACAGGGACACTCCCCGCAGGCTGACGCCTGCTGCCCCCCTCAAGAGGGGATTCTTGTGGGAGGAGCATTATGGCTGTTACCAAATACGTCGGAAGGCGCACCAAACGCAAAGAGGATCCGCGACTGATTACGGGTTCCTCAACTTATGTGGATGACATCAAGCTAGTGGGCTTGCTGCACGTTGCCATCGTCAGAAGCATCTACGCACACGCCAGAATCAAATCAATCGACGCTTCCAACGCCAAAAAGTTGCCTGGTGTGCTGGCCGTCATAACCGGAGAGGAACTGAGGAATAAGCTGGGTTCTGTCCCTTGCGCAGCTCAAATCCCAGGCCTGAAAGTTCCTCCCAATCCGGTCCTGGCACTCGGCACTGTTCGTTACGTCGGTGAGGCGGTGGCGGCCGTCGTAGCCGACGACCGGTACGTGGCCAGGGACGCGGCAGATCTGGTAGAAGTTGACTACGATCCCCTCCCGGCAGTGGTGGATCCGCTCAAAGCCCTCGAACCCGGCTCTACACGAGTCCATGAGCAGTATGGCGACAACCTGGCGTTTTCCACTCAGTCTACCGCCGGTGATGTTGACAAGGCTTTCCGAGACGCCGACACCGTTATCAAACAGCGAATTCTAAACCAACGGCTCATCCCGATGGCCATGGAGACTCGCGGAGTGGTGGCCCAATATCACCCGGGCGACAAGATGGTAACGCTGTGGTCTTCATCGCAAATTCCACACCTGCTTCGCACCCTGGTGGCCGGCATGATCGGCCTTCCTGAGAACCATGTACACGTGATTGTTCCTGAAGTCGGAGGAGGTTTTGGAAGCAAGCTGAATGTCTATCGCGAAGAAGCATTGCTGGCCTACTTGGCTATGAAGCTGGGACGGCCCGTTAAGTGGATTGAAGGGCGCCGCGAGAATTTCCTGACCACAATCCACGGCCGTGACCAGATCGATGATGTGGAGGTCGCGGTTATGAAGGACGGCACGATTCTCGGCCTTAAGGTACGAATTGTCGCTGACCTGGGAGCGTATCATCAGTTACTGACTCCACTAATTC
>Ga0075423_10007624_pt1 | contig 10236 bp, 7 predicted proteins | sample SoiMethybrSBSTD2_FD_80114 | JGI IMG/M metagenome (GOLD analysis project Ga0075423, IMG submission 80114) | Bulk soil microbial communities from a Populus tree surrounding site in Tennessee, USA - Soil MetaG P. TD hybrid SBSTD2 | ecosystem: Environmental > Terrestrial > Soil > Tree plantation...
CGGTCGCTGTGCCATTGCACGCCCCACAGCCGCTGGCCGATCGGCGCGAAGCCGGGCTGGTTGTTGTCGGGCGCGAGCGGATCGAAAGTCTCGACCACGGTGCCGGTCGGGCCGTTCACTCCCACCGACTTGATGCGGTAGATCTTGCCGTCCTCGATGTTCGTGACGAAGAACTGCTTGTGGTTGCAGTCGTACGTGATGTTGCCCAGCTCCGGATAATTCTCCGGCGCGTTCACGCTGCCGTCGGGAAAGTTCGGCAGCTTGCAGAACACGGTGATCTTGCCGGTCACGCCGTCGATCCGGTAGACCGCGCCCGGGCCGGCGTTGAACACCTGCCCGATCTCGTCCCCCTGGTAGCAGGAGGTCTGGGTCACGAAGATGTTCCCGTACTCGTCGAGCGTGAGCCCGAACACCGAGCCCAGCGAGTCCGCGGTCCAGCTGTTGGCGGGGCCGAAGTAGCGATTCATCGACGCCCAGTCGTTGTCCTCGGCCGGCACCGGCGAGCTGGTGAGGTCGTAGATCACGACCGCGTACGGGTTGGGCAGGAAGAAATGCCGCTGGTGCGTCGTGACCAGGATGTTGGTCCACGGCCCGCCCACCGTCGGCAGCGCCTCGCAGCACGGATCGGGCTGGGTGCTGCAGTTGTGGCACTCCTCGGGCGGCGTGTAGCCGAACTTCTGGATGCGGTTGGCCTCGGTGTCCGCGACGTAGACGAAGTTGCCGTCGATCGCGGCCGAGTGCGGATGGACGAATGCCCCACCGCCGGTGTTCCACTGGTACTTGTAGTAGCCGATGGACGTCATGACCTGCGCGCGATGGTTGCCGGTGTCCAGAACCGTGAGGTCCACGCCGTCGCAGGCGATGCCGAGCGGGTTGCTCCACTGGCCGTTGCCCGTTCCCGGACCGCCGAAGTAGCCGAGCGACGTGCCGGCGCCGTTGAAGAACTGGATGCGGTTGTTCGCAGAGTCGGTGACGTAGACCGTCCCCCAGCCGTCCACGCATACGCCGGATGCGCCGTTGAACTGGCCGGGCAGGACGCCCAAGCCACCCCACTGCGTGAGGAACGAGCCGGTGCTGGTGAACTTCTGCACCAGGTTCAGGTTGTAGTCGGTGACGTAGACGTTGCCTATGGGGTCCGCGGCGATGCACAGCGGCTGCGAGAACGTTCCGCTCCCGCTGCCCGCGCCGCCGAACTGGCTCACGTATGCGCCGGCGGTGGTGAAGATCTGGACGCGCTGGTTGCCGGTGTCCACCACGTACACGCTGCCGCCCGCGACCATGATGCCGAAGGGCCCGCTGAACTGTCCGTTGCCGCTGCCGAGCGTGCCCCACTGCGCGACGTAGGCGCCGGCGGCGGTGAACTTCTGCACCCGGTTGTTCCCGGTGTCCGCGACGTAGACGAATCCGCTGCCGTCCGTCGCCACGCCCGCCGGATCGTTGAACTGTCCGTTGCCGCTCCCGAGCGAGCCCCACATGGTGATGAAGGGGGGCGGCGCGGTGGCCGCCGGAGACGGCGGCGCGGCGAGGACGAAGGCGAAGACGACCAGGCAGGCGGAAAGCACGAGACGCAGGCGGGACATGGGCGGCCTCCGATGTCGGCGAAACAGGGCCGACGCGGGGGGCGCGCGGCCAGGCACGAATGCGCGGCGGCATTCTACGCGATCGACCGGCGCCTGGTCTGTCAATTCTGCGGGGCGGCGTTGGCGGAATGGCCGGGGCTCCATCGCCTCGGTTTCTCGCTCGGCCCGCAGCCGGTCAGCGCGACGACGTGATGCGGCCCGATTCCTCCCGCGGCGCGAGCTTCGGCGCGAAGTCCGCGCGCGGGACGACCGCAGCGCTGCGGTCGTCGCCCCGCTCCCGCACGCACGGCAGCAGGTCGCGCGGCGTGACCGTCATCTGGACGAAGAACGTGCCCGGGCTGCTGTAGTTGCCTCCGGTGGTGGTGATCACGAGATCGAGCGCCGGGATCACGATCACCGCCTGGCCGCCCGCGCCTCCGGCGAAGAACGCGTGCACCGTGCGATCCTTGTACGGGTAGTCGATCCCCCACCACAGGAATCCGTACTGCATCCCGCGCAGGTGGTAGAGCGGCGCGACCGCGCGTGCCGCGTACTCGCGACTCAGAATCCAGCGCCCCTGCCACGCGCCGCCGTTCAGCATGAGCTGGCCGAACTTCATGAAGTCGCGGGGCATGAGCTGGACACCGCCGCCGCCGTAGGGATGCCCCACGGGGTCCAAGGGCCAGGCGTAGCGCCGGATCCTCATCGGCGCCGCGATCAGCCGATCGAACAGGTCGAGCGGCGACTCGCGCGCAGCGCGGCCCACCATCCCGAGCGCCAGGTTCGGGTTGCTGCTGCAATACACCGACTTCTCCCCCGGCGCAGTGGCGAGCGGAACCGCCAGCGTGTAGCGATACCAGTCGGGCTCCTCCTCCTGCTCCTGCATCTTGTCCTCGTTGCCCGGCGCGTCCGGGTTGGTGTCGTCGCAGAAGTAGCCGGAGGACATCGTGAGCAGGTTCTCGAGCGTCATGGCCCGCTTGCGCGGGTCGAGGTCCGCCGGCAGCGCGCCGTCGGTCATGAGCGCGTACACCGGGGTCGAGAGCTCGAGCGGCACGCCGGCCTTGATCGCGGCCCCCACCAGCACCGACGTCACGGATTTCGCGGCGGAACGCGTCTCGTGCAGGTGGTCCCGATTCTCGCCGTGGAAGTACTCCTCGAGCACCAGCTTCCCGTGTCGCGCGATCAGCAGCGCATGGACCCGCGGGGTGTTCGCGGAATCCATCGGCGCATCGAGCAGCAGCTGAACCGTGCGCTCGATGCCCGCGCGATCGATGTCCGCCTCCTCCAGCGTTCCCGTGGCCCAGCCGTCTTCGCGCGCGGGCGGCGGCCGATAGGAATAACGCTCCGGGTGGCGGCCGCGCGGGTAGAAGTCGCTGCGATCGTCGTCGCGGCGAAAGTCGAAGCTTCCGCCGCGGCTCGGAACGTCGAAGCTGATGACCTGGTTCTCCGCGTCGTACCTGCCGGCGGCGACCTCGTGCTCCTCGCTCTCGCCGCGGCGCCGCCCCATCAGCTTCACCACCGAGCCGTCGCGCGTCAGGCGCTGGACACCCAGGAGCGAGCCGAAGTCCCGCTCGGGGTTGCGCAGAATGGCGCCGACCATTCCGTCCGCACGCTTCTGCAGGAGCAGATGGAAGGTGAAGATGTCGTCGAACGGCATCACCTCTCCGCTCCAGCGACTCCCGCCCTGCGCCTCGAGCCGCACCGGGGTCACGTGCCCGCCCATCGCGACGGGCTTGGGCGGAAACCAGTGGCCGAGCAGCGCGCCCGTCGCCGGCACCCGGCCGCGGAACGTGCCCTGGCCCTTCGGCAGCTCGAAGGACAGCTCCTGGCCTTCGACACGGACCGGAAACTCCTGTCCCATCATGAGTGCGGTCCAGGTTGCGCCTTTGCGCTCGAGCGTCAGCGGGCCGCGCGCGTAGGGACCGAACCAGCGCTTCGCCTGCCACAGCCCGAGCAGCGAGTCGGCCCCGCCGGCGGGCGTCGCTTGCGAGAATGCGGCCGTCGGTGCCAGGACGAGCACGAGGAGGCATGTCAGGAAGCGGTTCGCCATCCACCGTTGGACGAACCCGACCGGCGCTTGGTTGGGTCGCGCGCCCTCCCCCTACCAGTTCGAATGATCCTCGAGCGGGATCGCTTCGGCGCCGAGGAAGCGGCGGGTGTCCATGCTGCGTCCCTTGAACGCGATCTCGCGCGCGATGATCGCGAGCTGGCCCAACAGCAGCAGGTGGAGCTCGGTGGCGGAGGGCGTGGACATCGGCCGAGGTCCGCCCATGCCCGGCGTGGGAACGAACCGGCACTCGCCGGGCGCGAGTCGCTGCGTCTCGGAAGCTTGCCACGGTGCGGCGCCGGCGTTCATCAGCAGTTCGCCGTTCTTCCGGGTCTGGCGCGCGCGCCCTGCGGAGTCCAACTCGACGGCGCGCGGTCCGTGCGGGCCCGCGGGCGGCTCGAGCGCGAGGGGCAGCATGCGGCCCGCGGGCAGGTTGCGGATGCGCATCACGTCGCCAGCGCGCTCGATCCCCGGGGTTTCGCCGCGCAGGCGATGCGCGGGCGCGACCACGAGCTGCAGATCGGGAACGTCCGCGGCTCCGGCGTTGCCGATCCAGAGATCGCGCCCGCGGTGCGCGAGGATCACGCCCTGCACCCGACGCAACCGCTCCATGTGCGCCGAGGTCGTGTCGACGCGGATGTCGGCGCGGGCCGCGAGGCGCTCGGCCGCCGCCCGGAACTCGGGCTGCACGCCGGAGCCCGCGGCCGCCGCGTAGCGGTGCAAGTACTGGTACAGCACGCACAGCCCGTGTTCGCGCGCGAGCCGGTCGAGCGAGGCCGAAGCGGCGGCGTCGAGGAAGCTGCGCTTGGTGGCGCCGAACCAGCTCGTGACCCACGGCTTCTCCGGATCGAAATAGGGCATCGAGGGGTTCTCGGCGAGCGTGTTCACGTTGCGCGTGCGGAACAGGCGGATGTGACGGACCTTCGCGAGGCACACGTCGCCCCAGAAGTAGGGACTCTTGGGGTCCTCCCCGCTGCATTGGTAGCGCGATGCGAGCTTCAGCACGTCGCGCGCCGGCCCCGCGGGCGCGACCTTCTCGTGCCAGTAGGGATTCTCGGCGTTCTTGGCGTGGCAGATGTAGGTGCCGGTGAACCCGAGGCGGTGCTCCAGCAGATCGAGCGCGCGCACCGTGCGATCCCGTACGTTGTTGCCCGCCGACGCACCGTGCAGGCAGATCTCGAAGCCGCGCTCGGAGAGCCCGAGGCAGTAGTCGAGGTACGCGGGATCTTCGAGCGTGATCCCGCGCTGGATCGAAGGCGGCAGCGCGGGGATGCCGCACGGCTCGGCCGGCGTGAACGCCCACACCGTCTTCGACGCTCGCAGGCCGAGGGCCGCGAGCAGATCGTAGACCGCGCGGACGCTCTCCAGCGTCGCGGCATCGGTGTCGTCCGTGATGCAGAACCCCGCCCGATACGGGAAGGGCGGCCAGATCACCTCAACCGCAGGCAGGTTTTCGTCCTCCGGCCATGATGATGCCGCTCAAGCCGCGGATGCCGGGCAGCGGCTCGAGCGCGCGGTCCGCGAGCCGCGACAGCGGCAGCAGGACAGAGGGCATGCGTTTCGTGGTGAAGAGGATGTGCCGCGACCTCACGTTCTCGAATCCGGCCTCCCGCATCAGCGACTCGATCTCGCCGCGGCCGAACAGCTGGTCGTGGATGTGCGCGCGGATGCCGACCGCGCGCTTGATCGGCCCGTACCACGGGCAGTTCCGGTTGGGGACGTCCACCACCACCCGGCCGCCGGCGGCGACCACGCGGAACGACTCGCTCAGCGCGGCGGCGGGGCGCGGGCAGAAGCGCAGCGTCGAGAACGAGAACACCAGGTCGAACTCGCCGGTCGGGAAGCGCTCGAGGCGCTCGGCGTCGGCCTCGAGGAAACGCACGTTCGATACTCCGTAATGGCGCGCGCGGCGCGACGCGAGCGCGATGCTCTCGGCGGAAAGATCCACCGCGGTCACATCGCGGAAGCGCTCGGCGAGCAGGAACGTCATGTGGCCGAAGCTGCAGCCCACCTCGAGCACGCGGCTCGAAGCGGGCGCCGCGGCCAGCGCCACGGCGGCCTCGACTTTGCGGTCGATGAAGTAGTGCGCGGCGGGGGGCTCGGGCACGCGCGCCGAACCGCCCTGCCGCAGCCATTCCTCGGAATCGCGGTCGCCGGCCTCGGATGCGTAGAAGGCGCGCATCGCGTCTTTGACTTCGGCGGGGCGCTGGGTGTCGGGCGATGCCATGGCGTGAGCGTACCATCGCGGGCCGGGCGGCGCTGCGACTCCCGGTGTAGCGCTTCAGCGATCAGACCAGCACGCCGACCGCGCGACGCCGGGCGCGACCGCCGGGCGCACACTCCGACCACGCCGCCGCGATGCGGCGGATGCCCTCTTCCATGCGTGCGGGCTCCGCCGCGAACGGGAGCCGCACGTGATCCGGCCAGCGTCCCTCGGGCGAGTTCACGTTTCCGGGGACGATCGCCACGCCGCGCGCGAGCGCGAGCGCGGCCAGCTCCGATGCATTGCCGGACGGCATGCGGAGCCACAGCGAGAGACCACCGGCCGGCGTGCGCCACGACCATTCGGGCAGGTGCTTCCGGAGCAACCGCGTGGCGTGCTCGAGGTGAGTGCGCACCTGCGCGCGCCGGGTCGCCGCGAGCTCGCGCGCGCGGTGGAGGACGCGCGCGGCCACCGCCTGCGACACCAGCGAGCCGCTCAGGTCCGAGACCACCTTGAGGCGCGAGAGCCGCGCGACCAGCGGTTCGGGGCCGCGGATCCATCCCACCCTCAAGCCCCCCCAGAAGAGCTTGCTGAGCGAGCCGACGGTGAGCGTGGTGACGGAGCGCGTGAAGGCGGCGAGCGGCGGCGGAGCGGCGGGCGCGAGCGTGAGGTCGGCGAGCGTCATGTCCTCGATCACGACCGGGCTCTGGCCTTCGAGCGCCCGCATCGCCGCGCGCCGCGCGGTGTCGGGGAGCACGTCGCCGGTGGGATTGTGGCAGGTCGGGATCAGGTAGACGACCCGCGGCGCGGTGCGCGCCACCACCTCGCGCAGCGCTTCGACGCTGAGCCCATCGGGGCCGAACGGCACGCCGGTGAGCCGCGCGCCGTATGCGGTGAACGCGTCGATCGCGCCCAGGTAGGTCGGGTCCTCGACCACCACGGAATCGCCGGGCTCGATCAGCAGGTTGGCGATCAGCGTGATCGCCTGCTGCGCGCCGCTCGTGACCAGCACCTGCTCGGGGCGGGTCGGGAGCCCCGAGCGCTCGAGGTGCCGCGCGATCGCGACACGCAGCTCGGGCAGGCCGAGCGGCAGGTAGCCGTGCCCGCGCAACAGCACGGCGAGATCGGCACGCGCCTCCTTCCACGCGGCGTCGAACACCTTGGGCAGGCCGTCGAAGTGAGCGCCCAGGAACTCGATCTCCGCTCCGGTGCGCTCGACCAGGCCGCGGAACACGACGTTGCGACCCGACAGCACGGCGGCGGCGCCCGACCGCGCCGCCAGCGCGCGTGCCGGGCTGCGGCGCACGGTCGTGCCGCTGCCGCGCCGGCTCTCGAGCCACTCCTCGCGCCCCAGGAGGTGGTAGGCCATGACCACCGTGGTGCGGCTCACTTCGAGCCAGCGCGCGAGCACGCGCTCGGCCGGCAGCCGCGCCCCGGCCGCGAGCTCGCCGCGCTCGATCGCCGCGCGGATCGCACCGGCCAGTCGCTGATAGCGCGGGCCCTCCCCGCGCGGCCACTCGCTCAGGAGGCCCAAGAACGAGGTCCGGGTCATCGATCAGTCCACTTTGTCGAGATTGGATATTGCATTGGCCCCATGCTACTCCCGTACGATGGATGGCGCACGCAGTAAATCGGGGCAAGGAGGACATAGCCATGGACAAGAAATTGGACCGGAAACTGGATCGCACGACACCGCCGCCGCTCCCCAACTGGGCGTTCCGCGACGGCCGCGTGGTGCCGTATCGCGATGCGTCGTTCGGCCTGCTCACCCACGGGCTCAACTACGGGACCGGATTCTTCGCCGGCCTGCGCGGCTACTGGAACGCAGAAGAGCGCCAGCTCTTCGTGTTCCGCCCCGAGGACCACTTCCGGCGCTTCTGCGAGTCGGCGAGCCTGCTGCGCATGGAATTCCCCTTCACGCCGGCCCAGCTCACCGCCGGCCTGATCGAGCTGCTGCGCGCAGAGGGCTACCGCGAGAACGTCTACATCCGGCCGATCGCCTTCTACGGCGACCAGAGCATCGGCGTGCGCCTCCACAATCTCACGCCGGTGGTGGGGATGGCGGCGGTGCCGTTCGGCTCGTACATCGGAAAGGAAAACGGCATCCACGTCGCGATCTCGTCGTGGACGCGCGTATCCGACAACCAGATTCCCGCCCGCGGAAAGCTGGCGGGCTCGTACGTGAACTCGGCCCTGGCGAAGACCGACGCGGTGCTGGCCGGGTTCGACGAAGCGATTCTGCTCAACGACCACGGTCACGTGTGCGAGGGGTCGGTGGAGAATGTCTTCATGTTGCGGGGCGGAGTGGTCGTGACGCCACCCATTACCGACGACGTGCTCGAAGGGTTCACCCGCGCGACGGTGATGCAGCTGCTGCGCGACGACCTGGGCCGCACCGTGATCGAGCGCTCGATCGACCGCACCGAGCTCTATCTCGCGGACGAGGTATTCCTGACCGGGACTGGCGCCGAGATCTCCCCCGTCACCCGCGTCGACCATCGCCCGATTGGGAACGGGCAGGTCGGTCCGGTGGCGACAGGGTTGCGCGCGCGCTACATGGACACCGTGTCGGGCCGGGTCGCGAAGCATCGCGAATGGTGCCGGCCGGTGTACGCGGCGGCGAGCGCGTCCGGCGTGGAGGGGACGGCGCCGGTGGCGGAGCGCAGCGCAGCGACGCGCTGAGGGAAGGTGCTTTCGACGCAGCGGGTTGCACGCTGCGTCTCGAGTCGATTCGAGGGCGCGCGGGGCGGCTCTACCGCCCCGCGTGCGCGTCCTTCAGCGCCTGGATATCCAGCTTCACCATCTTGAGCATCGCCTCCATGAAGCGCTTCGACTTGGCCGGATCCTTGTCCTGCATGAGGTCGAACAGGATGGTGGGGACGACCTGCCACGACAGCCCGTAGCGGTCCTTGAGCCAGCCGCACGCCTGCGTCTGGCCTCCGCCCTGCAGCAGCTGGTTCCAGATGTCGTCGAGCTCGGCCTGGGTCTCGACGTTCACCATCAGCGAGATCGCCTCGGTGAACTTGAACTGCGGCCCGCCGTTGAGCGCGGTGAAGCGCTGGCCCGCGAGCTCGAACGACACGGTCATCACCTGGCCCTTGGGGCCGGGCCCGGAGTCGCCGTAGCGCGACATCGAGAGAATCCTCGAGTTCGGAAAGATCGAGACGTATTGCTTCACGGCCTCTTCGGCGTTGGCGTCGAACCACAGGAACGGCGTGATCTTCTGCATGGAGTGCCTCCGGTCGTGAGTGTGGCTGCTGCCGAGCGGGGAGCCTACCAAACGTGCGCGGCGGCCCGCACCGGCGCGGGCGGTCCGCTCGGGCGCCGCTCCCCGATCGCGCGCACGATCGCGTCGCGCAGCCACTCGTTCGCACCGTGGCCACCGCGGCGCTCGTCCCACACCATCGTGAGGTGCATGTCTGGGAGCGGCACCGGCAGGTCGAGGATCTTGAGCGACCGGGCGCGCGCCCAGGAGCGCGCCAGGCGCTCCGGCGCCACCCCCAGCAGATCCGAAGACTGGACGATCGCGGGAACGGTCACGAGGTTCGAGACGGTGAGCGCCACGCGGCGCTCGAGCCCGCGGCTCGCCAGCACCGAGTCCACGAGCCCGGCGCCCCCGGCCGCCAGGTAGACCACGCGGATCTGCGGAAGCGCGATGAACCGCTTGAGCGTGAGCCTCGCTCCCACGCCCGGATGGCCCGCCCGCACCACGCCCACCAGTCGGTCGCGGAAGAGCTGCGCCGAGAGCAGGTCCGGCATGGGGCTCGCGGGCGTGCCGAACAGCCCGAGCGCGAGGTCGACCTCGCCCGCCCGCAGCGCGTCCTCGGGCGGCGCCAGGACGCGCCCCGGCCGCACCAGCCGCAACCGCACGTAGGGCGACTCGCGGCGCAGCGCTTCGATCAGCCGGCCCATCACCAGCGCCTCGACGTAGTCGGTGGCTGCGATCCGGAACTCGGTGCGCGCCGAATCGGCGCGGAACGCGATCCCGGGCTCGATCGCCTCACGCAGCCGCGCGATCGCCGCGCCCACCGGGGCCGCGAGCTCGCGCGCGCGCGGCGTGGGCCGCATCCGCCCGCCGGTGCGCACGAACAGCGGGTCGCCCAGCAGGAGCCTCAAGCGCGCGAGCGCTCCGCTCATCGCGGGCTGGCTCATGCCGAGACGGACGGCGGCGCGGGTGACGTTCTCCTCCCCGGCGAGCGCGTCGAAGGCCAGCAGCAGGTTGAGGTCGATCGAGCGGAGCTGCATCAGGAATCCTGATGATGCCCATGCGACGATTCGATTGTCCAATGACGCCCGGAGCGGCTAGGGTCGAGGCCTGCCCGGCCTGGCACCACTCTCACCCACGGGAGGAATCGTGAAGCCCATCGCAGGGTTCGCCCTCGCGCTCGTCATGCTCTCGGGCGGCGTCGCGCACGCCGCCGGAACAC
>Ga0075423_10007626_pt1 | contig 10235 bp, 17 predicted proteins | sample SoiMethybrSBSTD2_FD_80114 | JGI IMG/M metagenome (GOLD analysis project Ga0075423, IMG submission 80114) | Bulk soil microbial communities from a Populus tree surrounding site in Tennessee, USA - Soil MetaG P. TD hybrid SBSTD2 | ecosystem: Environmental > Terrestrial > Soil > Tree plantation...
ATCGTGCCAGGCGCCTGTTCCGTGCGGTAGTACACCGACTGCCGGCGAAGTTCAGGCGCCAACTCGCGCGCGCGTCCAGTCTCGTCGATTCCAGGATCGACATCTTCCATCGTCGGCGCGGTCGGTGACATGAGCCGCTGTGCGAAAGCCGGCGTGACTGGTGCAACAAGCAACGCGAGAGCGAAAATTCGCAACCAAAGCATTGCAATTCCCCCGATGATGGCGCGCGAGCGTCGTCCCTAGATCTTGTCTTTGATGTAAGTTCGTGGCCGGTCGGTTCCGCGTGCGGTTTCGGTGTGCCAGCGGCCCTTGTCGTCTTCGTATTCTATGACTTCGGTGTGACCCGGGACGGTCTGTTCCTCGGCAGCTGCCTGCGCGGCGGCGAGTGCATCAGCGTGGGTGGAGAAAGTTTCCGAGAAAACGCCGTCGACCTTGTAGGCCCAGCCTCCATCATGCTCGACGATCTCGTACATAACTTCCACCATGAGGAACCCCTGCAAGCGCGAAAGGTGCTCCGATAACGTTATCGCTTTCCGGGGCGGTTGCGCCAGCTACAAATGGATACAGGAAGCAAAGATTACCGCCCTCGCCAGCCGGCCGTGCAGGCTGGCTTGACAGCGCGTCAGAAATCGGGATCGAGGCCGAACCTGCGCATGAAGTCCTGGTGGTCCTTCGGTTTTGGACGGCATGAACAGAGCCCTTCCAAGCCGGCGTGCGGATTGCACCGGGTCTGCTGGCTTAGTTGTTCGAAAAGGCCGGAAGGTTTAGGGCGCCGTCAGATCCGGCGCTGGCGTTTCAGACGATCGATATAATCCTCGACCTCAGGCGGGAGCGATTGCAGGCCATATTGCGCCGCCGATGACAGAACCGGCCGCCACTGTGACTCCTTGAGGAAAGCAGGTTCGCGACCGGACGGAATCGTGCGGTCAAACACAGGAACCAGGAGCACGGCCAGAAGCACAATGCGAAATGCTCCCAGCAGCGCACCCGCGATTCGATCCGGAATGCTGACGTTGGGTCCAACCATTTCACCCACGGCCAGTCGAAGAAGTGCACCAATCACGGCTCCGGTCACGACGAAGGTTGCGATCAGCACGATCCACGTCGGTGGCGGTGCGGATTTCATATAGCTCGCAAGCAGCGACGTCAGCTTCGGCGCGGCAACAACGGCCACGCCCATGCCGCACACGTACCCGAAAATCGCTGCCAGGCCGCGGAGCAGGCCGGTCATGAAGCCCATGACCACTGCCACGAACAGGCAGACATAAATTGCAAGGTCGAACAGGTTACCCGAGAAAAAGTCTGTCATCGGGGCCAACGACTAGCAGCGATTACCGAAAAAACCATGAACATATTATTCGGCATCCGCAGCACCATTGCGGTTTGTCCCAACCGGGCTAGGCTCTTTCGCGTCTGGATGACAGGAGGCGGGTATGGCGTTTGCAGTCAGCAGCAACAGCTTCAAGGATGGCGACTATCTTCCACGGGATTTCATCCTGTCTGCCGATTTCGGTTTCGGCTGCGCCGGCGGCAACAAGTCGCCGCATCTGAAATGGTCCGGCGCGCCCTCAGGCACGAAGAGCTTCGCCGTGACCTGCTATGACCCTGATGCGCCGACTGGGTCCGGTTTCTGGCATTGGCTGGTGGTCAATATTCCGGCGAACGTCAGCGAACTCGAGCTCGGCGCGGGCAGCGCAGGCGGCAAGTTGCCGGCGGGCGCATTGCAGACGCGGACGGACTTTGGCGCGCCGGGTTATGGCGGTCCTTGCCCGCCCGAAGGCGACCATCCGCACCGTTATCTCTTCACCGTTTTTGCGGTGAAGGTGGAGAAGCTTGACGTCAAAGCGGATACTTCGGCCGCCGTGGTCGGCTTCAACCTGCATTTCAACACGCTGGCGAAAGCCGAGATCATGGGGCTGTTCAAGCGGTAAACCAGCGGGGCCCAGTCGCGCGCCATCCTGCTCGGTCATTCCCGCGCAAGCGGAAATCCAGAAAAGCAACGATTCAAGAACGTGAAGTGCACCTTGGGTCCCCGCTTTCGCGGGGACGAACGGGAGAACTTGGAAAGGCCGGCGAACGGGCCTCACCCCGTTCATTCCCGCGCAAGCGGGAATCCAAAAAGCTACATTATTTATCCTTGCGCGCTCGCTGTCCGGCGGCGAAAATGCGCCGTACTCGGATAAACGATATGATGATCCTGCTGATGGTCTTGCTGGTGGTGCTGCCTTACGGCACTGCACTCATCCTTGGAGCCCTGACGTATTGGGCCGGCGCGACTGTATCGGGCTGGAGCAGCATCGGTGGGCTCGCGCTCGGTATTTATTTCTTCCATAAATGCATGGAGCTACTCGTAGCGAGCTAAGATGATTAACGGCAATGCGACTGTGCTAAATTTCTTAATCGTCCGGAACTCGCAATCAATGGCGAAGGTTGCGAGATACGGGCGATGCCTCTAAAGACAGGTGTCATGTCTCGCCGTCCCACATCCGATACCCGCGCCGCCGCCGAGAAGGCGTTCAAGGCCGCGACGACCAAGCCGCCCGAGCTGCCCGCACAGGCAGCGCCGGCGCTTCCGCATGTGAAGCACACGGTGACGCTGCGCATCGACCAGGACGTCCTCGATTTTTTCCAGCAGGAGGGCCCCGGCTGGCAGGACCGCATCAACGCAGCCTTGCGGAAAGCGGCCGGCAAATAACGCGGCTGGCAATGAACCGCGCTGTCTTGTTGTCGATGACGATGCTGGCGAGTGCCGCCTCTGCCTCCGAAAAGAAGACCTACAGCTATATCTGCAAGGGCGTAAACTTCACCGTCACGGCGGTTGTCGACAGCACCGGAACAGGCGACCGATGGAGCAAGACCGAGCCGGTCGTTCTCCGGATCGGCACCGAGTCGCCGCAAACTCTTCTTGCCGATCCGGACGCACCCGATGCCGACAGTTACAAAAATAAAGACTACGAATTCTATGCACTGAAAACGTTCGTCACCTTGACTCACAAGAGCCACGGCACGGTCGTGAAATTCTACAGCGCGTGCCGGGTCGAGTGACGCGGACGCGTCTTCAACTCACCAGATTGGCATCCCTCATCAGCCGCCACCGCCCGTCGCTCTCTTTGCGTAAAATCGTCAACGTGTAGCCCGAGCGGCGCATCGGCGCGTCGCCCGGCGGTGTGACGGTGATCTCGATGAAATTGCGCAGATAGGCCCAGTCGCCGAGCACTCTAAGCTCGCGGATGTCCGCCGAGCCTTCGAGGTGGAAACCCTTCATGCTTTGCGAAGTGGCGGCGAACGCTTCCTTCCCGAACGGCTCGCGACCGGGAACCATGAAGATCACGTCGTCGGACATCAGGCTGAGCACGGTTGCGGTGTCGCCCGCCCGGCTTGCCTTCATCCAGGTATCGACCAGCTCGCGAATGGTGCGTTCGTCGGGGGACATGATGGTGCCTCACAGACTTGAACAGCCTGCGTCTACGTTTGAGCCTGCGGGATGTTCCGGCTGAGCCTCAAACCGTGCGGTAGCCGCCGTCCGCCATGACGATCGATCCTGTCACGTAGGCCGACAGATCGGACGCGAGGAAGATGGCGGGGCCCGCGATGTCTTCCGGCTTGCCGGCGCGGCCGAGCGGCGTGTGGTCGAGAAAGATTTTCACCAAATCGGGGTTGTTGGCGCGCACCTGCGCGTTGAGCGGCGTTTCGATCAGGCCCGGTCCGATGGCGTTGACGCGCACGCCGTGCTTGCCGAGCTCGGCGGCGAGCGCGCGGGTAAAGCCCAGCACACCGTGCTTCGCGGACGTGTAGGCCGGCGAGTTCGGCGTGCGCACATGCATGAACGACTGGATCGAGGCAATGTTGATGATCCGCCCCTTGCTCGCGCGCAAGGGCTCAAGAAACGCATGCGTCACGTTGAACACGCCATTGAGATTGATCGCCATGATGTCCTGCCAGTCCTTGATCACGGCGTCCGGATCGGCGGTGAAGGCGTTGCGGCGGTTGATGCCCGCATTGTTGACCAGGACGGAGACCTGGCCGACTTCGTTTGCGACTTTCGCGGCCGTGGCGCGGCAGGCAACTCGGTCTGTGACGTCGAGCGTGAAGTGATGCGCCTCGCCGCCGTTCTCGCGGATCTCTGCGGCCGTCTTGGCGGCTGTGTCGCCGTTGATGTCGAGCGTGACGACCTGCGCGGCCTCGCGGGCATAGCCGAGCGCAATTGCGCGGCCGATGCCGGACCCTGCGCCGGTCACCACCGCGATGTGATTTTGCAAAAGTCCTGGCATGGTTCCTTCCCCTTGAAATGCGGGCGGAGGATAGCGACCTCGGGCAAGGGTTGCTACATTGGCAAGAAAGGAGCCAGTCTGATGTGCCGCAACATAAAGACGTTGTTCAACTTCGATCCGCCAGCGACAGAGGATGAAATTCGCGCCTCCGCTCTGCAGTTTGTCCGCAAAGTTTCGGGCTTCAACAAGCCATCGCAGGCGACTGCCGCGGTTTTCGATAGCGCTGTCGATGAGGTGTCGGAAGCGGCGCGCAGGCTGCTGGCCTCCCTGCATACCGCCGCGCCCGCGCGCGATCGCGAGGTCGAGGCGGAGAAGGCGCGCGCACGGGCCCGCGAGCGCTTTGCCTGAGGCTGCGCCGCATACTGGATCCCTTTTTTTTGAAGGTTCGCGAGCGACACGTCAGTTGGGGTAGCCAATGATCGATTCACAGATTCGCCAGGCAATCGGAGCACAAATCGTATTGGAAGTAACTTACGACATGACAACGAGGTTGGTAGAGCCGCACATATTCGGAGCCGATAAAGCCGGAAACGATTTGCTCCGGGCGTGGCAGCAATCACCACTACCCGCAGAGTGGCGGATTTTTCGTATAGATAAGATAACCTCAATCGCCCTGACCCGTACTCGGTTCGTGGGGGCGCGAACGGGCTATGAGCGGGACGACAAGCAAATCGTGAATGTTTATTGCAAGCTTTAAAACTATCTTGGTCTGAACCGGTCAGCGTGATCCGGGCAACGACTTCATCCGTTCGTTCCCGCGCAAGCGGGGACCCAGCGCTGGATTCCCCTGGAGCCTGCCCCCGCCTAGGCGGGGCCGGGAATGAACGGGTCAATTGGCCTGCGGCTCTAGGTCAGTCCGGCAGCCGCGCTTCAAGGCTCCCCCGCCACCTTCAGGATCTCGATCAGCTTGCGGTCGCGCCAGCGCTGCAGGTCGGCGATGCTGCGGCCGGCCGCTTCCTCGGCGACGCCGTCGATGATTCTTTTCTGCGTTTGCGGCGTCAGCTTCGGCACGCCGAGATCGTCCATCCAGGTCTGAATTGCCGGGCCGATGTGCGACATGAAATGCGCCATGCCGCCTTCGCCGCCGGCCATGTGGAACGTCAGGTGCGGGCCCATCAACGCCCAGCGCAGGCCTGGGCCGTAGGCGATCGCGGCGTCCGCATCGGCAACCGACACGACGCCTTCGTTGACGAGGTGAACGGCCTCGCGCCACAGCGCCGCCTGCAGGCGGTTGGCGACGTGGCCTTTCACTTCTTTCTGGATTTGGATCGGATGCTTGCCGACGTCGCGATAGAATCGCATCGCCTTGTAAACGGCTTCCGGCGAAGTCTTCTCGCCGCCGACCACTTCGACGAGTGGAATAAGGTGCGGCGGATTGAACGGATGGCCGATCACGCACCGTTCCGGATGCCTGCACTTTGCGCTGACGCGGCTGATGAGAAGCCCGGACGAGCTCGTTGCGATCACCGTTTCGGGCGGCACCGCGGTGTCGAGCGTTGAGAACAATTCCACCTTGAGGTCCTCGCGCTCGGGTCCGTTTTCCTGCACGAACTCCGCGCCCTTTGTGGCTGCGGCCGGATCCCTGAAGAACTCAAAGCGCTTGCGGTCGGCATCGGGCCGCACCGCATCGAGCTTTTCCAGTGTCGGCCAGGCATTGTCGATGAAGCGGCGGGCGAAGCTTTCGCCTTCCGGCGCCGGATCGTAGGCGCCGACCTCGAAGCCGCGCGCCAGGAAATAGGCCGCCCAGCTCGCGCCGATGGTGCCTGTGCCGATTACCGATACGCGTTTTTTCATTGGAACCCTTCGTAAATAGGCTTTGTGGGCATCCTACGACGCCTTGATAGTTCACCGGAATGGTCTGCGCGAAATTTCGGCACGCGGGTGCCTTAGCCGGCAACAGATTACGCGCGGACGCCGTCAGCGCCGACATAGTGGGCATCCCACGGCTCGTCGTTGTAGCGCGCTGCGGCTCCGAAAGTTGTCATGATGCCGTCGAGGTCATGCTGGTTTTCCAGCCGCACGTGCTCGTCGACCAGTTGCATCCGCAGCGATTGACGGTCCGAATCCGATAGCGACATGCCAATACCTCCGCACTTTCCGCAGGGCGGCTTTGCCCACCTCGACCCCCGTTCGGGCTAAGCCTCGCCGGCGATAAATGCTATGGTCTGCAGGCGGGTAAAAGAACCCGGAGCAGGCCGTCGCAGTTCGCAGTTAGAGAAGCGGTTCGGTTCGCGAAGGAGCAGCATCATGCACCCGATGACGATTGCAATCCCGCTTTCGATTCTGATGAGTGTCGCTGCCGCAGCGCAAGAGCAGCGCAAGTCTCCGACCAATCCGACACCGTTGCCGCCCACAACGGCGCCTGGCCAGACGAACACACCTCAGGCACCGGTCGGCCATCGTCAGCCGACACAGAGCACGCTTCCCCCCGCCGTGCGCCAGGAGGAAGACACCGCACGCCGGGAGCCCGATCCCCTAGGGCCCATTCCAAACATTTGTAAAAATTGCTGAGAACGTGCGAGAGCGGCTAGCTCCACCGTTCGTCCCGCGAAAGCGGGGACCCAGCTTCTTTCTTAGAGGACTGGGTTCCCGCTTGCGCGGGAACGAACGGAATTGGTCGGTTCGTACTACGATCTCATTAGACCTTCTGCGCTTGCTCATCGAGCCGCATGACGGCAGCCGCCCCGCCCACCACAACCGCAACGGCGAGAGACCAGAACCCGACGAGCCAGTAGAGGAGGGCCGCCGCGGCGCAGCCCGCGGCAAACAGCACGATGCTCATCGCCATGCGCGAGAACCGCGTGCGCACGGTCGACTCCTCGTCGGGCGGAAGCCCCGCGAGCAGGTCGACCGCGTCGAGAGTGGCCTGCGTGGTCGAGCCGGTCATGAGCGTGGTCGGCGGCAGGTTGGCAAGATGCACGCGCTGCAGGGCATTCTGCAAAGCCATCGCCGCGATCCCGGCGAAGCCGGTGAGCAGCGCCAGCGGCCTGTCGGCATCCTCGAACGGGCCGAACGCCACGGCGAGCAGAAAAAAGGCCGCGAGCAGGACGACCTCGGCCCCGAGCATGATGCGCAGCACCGGCATTCCGCGCCGCCGCAACGCGCCACCGGCGATGCGCGCGACTACAATCACCGCGATGAACTCGGGCAGCGCCAGGACCTTGTTGAGAATGCCGTGGCTGCCCAGCACCAGCGCCGCGCCTAGGGTGACGAAGTTGCCGGTGACATGAGCGACGAACAGGCCGCTCAGGCCAAGGAAGCCGACAGTGTCGACGAAGCCGCCATTGAAGGAGAGCAGTGAAGCGACGGTGAGGCGGCCGCGGGGTGGAGGCATGGAGACAGTTTCTTTCTCCGTTCGTCCCCGCGCAAGCGGGGACCCAGCGATCCGTGCCTGATCAACGTACGCCCGCGGCAATCTTGAAAGCCACCGGCAGCGCCAGGCCATCGGCGGTCATGTAGGGCTGGGCGAGGCGCTCGACCGCGGCGCGGATTTTGGCCTGCGTGGCCTTGTCCTGATATCCGATCGCAGATGCAGTCACGGCGAAGCTGCCGAGTCCGCCGCGCCAGAGCGTGTCCATGTCCGGCACGCGGTGCGTTGCGGGATGCTCGGTCAGGGTTACGTCCTTGAGCCCCGCGCTTTCGAGCAGGGCGCGGAACGCGCCGCTGTCCGAGAAACGAAACAGCGAATAGCCGGCCGGCACATCGGGCGGCGGCTGCGCGCCGATTTCGGCGACCGCATCGCGAAACAGTCCCATGATGCGTTGCTTGTCCGGGGTGTCCCACCATGCAAGCGCCAGGCGGCCGCCGGCTTTCAGCACGCGCGCGCATTCCGCGACGGCGCGCTCGGGATAAGGAAAATGGCCGATGCCGAAGTTGCACGCCACCACATCGAATGCGCCATCGGGGAACGGCAGATGCTCGACCTCGGCTTCGCGGAAATCGATGCCGGAATGGCGAGCCTTCGCCAGCGCGATCATGCCCGGGGTGAGGTCGATGCCGGTCGCCTGCGCGCTTTGCTCGCGCGCGGCCGCCGCCAGCGCACCGGAGCCGCAGGCGACGTCGAGCATCTTGTCACCTGCCTTGAGACACGCGGCCTTCAGCAACGGCGCGATCGCATTCGTGGTGACCGGCGTGAAGAAATTGTCGTAGCTCTCGGCAAGCGCCTGGTAGCGCGTGCGCTCGAAGGCGCGGAATCGCGCGGCATCGGATTCCGACAGTTCGGGTGTCATCCGGCTTGGCCCGCCTGCTATACCACGCAGGATGGCACAGGATGATCGGACAGGGTGAGCACGCGCGGTGCGACTTATTTGCGTCAAACCGCGTTGGCACTTAGCCCGCCTCGCCATCCGGGGAAGAGAACCCCCGAATGGCGGAGCGGTTATTTGCCCGCTGTTTCTAGACCGTGCAGTGAGCGCGCCGCGCCAGGGCATTTTTCGCACTCAGCGCAGCGGCGTAAGTCGGCAGCGATTTCGTCAGAACCTTGTAGTCTGGCGGAATCGGCCGGAAGCCCCAGCTGAAGTCGTAGATCTGGCAGGCTCTCGAGGCATTCCATTGAATGACGCGGAAGTCCGCGGCTTGCGCGGGACTGAGAATAAAGAACGCCCCCACGGCGCCCAGCAACATGAGACTGAAATGCTTCATGGCACTCTCCTTGGATTCTGTTTGTCTTGTATGCCGCGTTACGGCGACAAAATCGTATGCGGCGCGGCGAACGCCTTGCAAGCCGCTACGCACCGTTCCCTGCGGATAACTTTTTGGCGTCACCCGGGGGTCACGCCCCTGGCCTTGAACACGCCGACTGCGTCCGGCGTCTTGAGATAATCGAGGAAGGCTTTGGCGGCGGCCGCGTCCTTGCTGTCGGCGGCGACGGCTCCGACGAAGACCAGCTCCTGCTGCAGCTCGCCGGGGAAGGGGCCGGCGAGCTCAACGCCGGGTGCCAGCAGGACGTTGGTGAGGAACACGCCAAGCTCGGCGTCACCGTTGGCGACCGCCTGCGGGACCGCGCCGGCCGCGGTCTGCACCTTGCTCTTGTCCTTGATCTGCTCGGCGATCCCGAGCCGTTCGAACGTTTTCTGCACGTAGGCGCCGGCCGCACTTGCCGGAAACACCGCAACCGACTGTGCCTTGAGCAGCGCCGCTTTCAGCGCCTCCGGCGTGCTCACGTCCGGCTTGGGCGCGCCCGCCTTCACAGCGACGCCGTAGCCGACACGCGCAATGATCTCCGGCGTGCCCGCGAACTTCGCCCGCGCGCCGTCGTTCTTCATCACGTCCATCGGCACCACGCCGAAGTCGAACGGGCCCGACGTCGCCATCTTGATCAGCTCGGGAGTCGCCGCGAACGTGATGTCGAGCTTGTGACCGGTCGCCTTCTCGAATTGCGGGCCGATCTCCTTCAGGCTCGCGGTCATCGAGCCGCCGGCGATGACTTTCAGCTCGGCGGCCCGCGCCGGTGCGAGCGCCATCGCAAGGCCGATCGCCGCCGCGATTGCGAATTTGTCCATGTTGTTCCTCCCCGGCTTACCGATCTGCGCCTTACTGCTCTCCTTCGCCGTGATCGCGTCGACGCAAGCCTTGCTCCCCATCTGTTCAATTCCGCAAGCTGGCTATTTCCTCTTCTTCAGCAGCTCGTCGCGCAGTTTGATCAGCCGTTCCAGTTCGTCGTTTTGCTCGGCGATGCGGTCGGCGTTGCGCTCTTCGTTCTGGGCGCCTGAGGCGCCGGCCGCCTGCTCGATCAGCTGCCGGATATTGTCGCGCGCAATGGCGATCCGGTCCTCAAGCTCGGCAAGTGACAATGTGCTGCCATTACTCATGGTTTCTCTCCGCCGGTCATCCCTCGGGCAACGCGGTTACAACGCCTTGTTGCTTTCCTTCACCGCGTCGGCATCGACATAAACCTCGCTGCCCATCTGGCGGAATTTCTCCGACATCTGCGCCATGCCCTGTTCCTTCTCATTCAACGTGGCC
>Ga0075423_10007628_pt1 | contig 10234 bp, 12 predicted proteins | sample SoiMethybrSBSTD2_FD_80114 | JGI IMG/M metagenome (GOLD analysis project Ga0075423, IMG submission 80114) | Bulk soil microbial communities from a Populus tree surrounding site in Tennessee, USA - Soil MetaG P. TD hybrid SBSTD2 | ecosystem: Environmental > Terrestrial > Soil > Tree plantation...
AGCCGATTGCAGTCGCTTCGTTACCGGTGATCTTTCGATACTTGCCGGGGGCAATTTGCGCTTTCTTCACCGTGTAGTGAGTGGTGAATACTTCGGTCGTGTCCGCGAAGTTGTAACCAGTTTTGAGCGCAATCTCATTCGCTTTCGCCAACTCCGGACTCTTCGCAAACTTCGAGCGAATCCAGTTGAGCGTGTTTTCCATCGGGCGATCGTAAAGCCAGTAGAGCACGCCGAGTGCGAAGAAGTTTTTCGAACGATCGATCTCTTTTCGCGACAACTCAACGTTGCCTTTCAATGCGTTCATGTTGAGCGTGGAGATCGGCAGTTTGTGGACCCGAAAACCGGCGAGTGAATTGTCCTCGAGCGGATTGCTCGCGTAGTTCGCGTACTTCAGGTTCTCCGGCGTGAAACCGTCAGTATTGACGATCAGCGTGCCGCCGTCTTCCAGGTCAGGAAGATTGACTTTCAAGGCCGCGGGGTTCATGGCCACCAACACGTTTGGCTGGTCGCCCGGCGTCTTGATGTCCTGGCTTGAAAAGTTCAACTGAAAACCGCTGACGCCCGGCAAGCTGCCGGCAGGAGCGCGAATTTCGGCGGGGAAGTCAGGCAGCGTCGAGATGTCGTTACCGACCACGGCCGACGTGTTTGTGAACTGAGTACCCGTCAACTGCATACCGTCGCCGGAGTCGCCGGCGAAGCGGATAGTAACAGTCTCAAGTTCTTCCAGGTGCTTCTCCACCTGCGTGACAGGCGGTTCAATAACAGTGCTCATTTGATTCTCGTCAAACCTTTCCGAAAATAGTTACCAGCGATGTCATGCGCGCGTTCTTCCGCCGAGATTTGCGACCTCGTGTGCCTTGCGTAGTTGCGGGATTGTACGCAACGGAGTGGCAGCGGAGAGGATTTTCTCCCAATAAAACTTTTCTCGCGCGTGCGCCAAGTGCCAAAAGTTTGGAAATCTGTGGAACGATCTCTAGCGGATACCCCCACTCAACTTCTGGCATTGATTCTAACAGCAAAGCCAAGACCACAAAAGCCGGTTTCAGGGTTTACCTTCTAACCGCGGTGAGTTCGTCCTGATAGGGCGACATTGCCGCCAGTTTCGCAATGATTCCGGGCAGCACTTTCAATGTGGTTTCGACGTCCTCGTCCGTGTTGTAACGACTGAGGGAGAAACGAATCGAGCCCTGTGCGGCTGTGTAAGGCACGTTCATGGCGCGCAGCGTTGGCGACGATTCATGTGTGCTCGAGTGGCAAGCCGAACCGGTCGAAACACAGATGCCCGCTTCGTCCAGGTGCATGAGAATGCTTTGACCATCGACGTATTCGAACGAGATGTTTGACGTGTTCGGCAAACGCTTCGCGCGATCCGCAATGCCATTGAGACGCGCGTTGGGAATAGTTTTGAGAATTCGATCTTCGAGACGATTACGCAGACGTTCGATGCGCTCGTGATTATTGTCTTCGAGCGCGAGCCGGCACGCGGCGCCAAGACCGACGATGTTCGGGACAGCAGATGTTCCGGCGCGACGTCCTTGTTCCTGACCGCCACCGACGATGAACGACGGCAACGATAGTCCCTGGCGGACATACAGCGCGCCGATTCCCTGGGGCGCGTGCAGTTTGTGTCCTGAAAGCGCGAACAGATCGACGGCCGTGTTTTTCAGATCGATCGGAATCTTCGCCACCGCCTGCACACCGTCGACATGAAACACGGCCTCAGATTCTTCGCGCACGATCCGTCCGACTTCCTGGATCGGAAACAGCACACCGGTTTCGTTGTTGGCGAGCATGATTGAGACGAGCGCCGTATCGCGTCGTAACGCCGCGCGCAAAGCGTCGAGATCGAGTTCTCCGTTTTGGTCCACACCCAGCCAGGTAACTTCGTAACCTTCGCCTTCGAGTAAGCGACAAAGATTCTGCACTGCTTCGTGTTCGACGAGCGTCGTGATGATGTGCTTCTTGTTCGGCTGCGTCGCGAGCACACCGCGGATGGCCCAGTTGTCGGATTCCGACCCACACGACGTAAACACGATCTCATCAGGCTTTGCAGCGCCGATCAGATTTGCGACGTGCTCGCGCGAGTTTTCCACCGCGCGCTTCATCTCACGTCCAAGAGCGTGTGCCGACGAGGGATTGCCGAAAAAGTCACTCAGGTAAGGCTGCATTGCAGCGAGCACTTCGGGCGCAACGCGCGTGGTGGCGTTGTTATCGAGGTAAATCATTGGTCGCAAGTATCTCCTGAATCAGTTGGTGACAAGACCCACAGCCTGCGCCGGCGTTGCACGCTCGCGTCACTTCCGCGACTGTGGTCAAGCCCCGCGTTTCAATCTCGCGTTCGATGGTGCGTTCCGAAACAAAGAAGCAGGTGCAGATTAGGGCTTCGTCGCCCGGCCAGTCAGCGCGGGCAGTATTACTATACTCGCGGATCGCATCCAGCAGCGCATCGTAAGGGAGTGCGCCGCAGTTTATTGCTTGAGTGCCTATCGTGGCAGCTTCCGCCGTCGTCAGTCCAGTGACTTGCTCGGTTAACATCGATGCCGCCGCAATAAGAACGTTACAACCTACCGCCCTGAACTTCACCTGAGACACTCTTTGTGCTTCATCCACCTGGATCGAGAATCGGACATGCGCTCCACACAATAACGATGCCGCGCGTCCAGTGAAGCGTGGTTCGTCTGCATCACCGACGTTCCGAGGGTTGAAGAAATGATCCGCGGCTAATCCGTCCAGCATCCGTGTCATCCGTTGGCTAAGTTTAACCACGGATTACACGGATGACTATGGAGTTGCACAGACAAACCCAATCAGCTACGCTTTTCCGCTTATGACAGACATTAATGAACAAGTGATCCTCGACAGCCTGCGCCAAATCCAAGATCCGGATCTACATAAAGATATCGTGGCGCTCGGTTTTGTGAGAGACCTCAAGATCGATAGCGGCCACGTCTCATTTCGCATCGTGCTGACGACACCGGCGTGCCCGGTGAAAGCTGAGATGGAAAACGCCGCCAAAGAAATCGTGAGCGCCTTGCCCGGCGTAAGTTCTGTTTCTGTCACGATGGACGCCGAAGTTCCTAAAGGACGTGGTCTGGGCGAGAAGCTCGTGATCGAAGGTGTTCGTAATATCGTCGCCGTCTCGTCCGGAAAGGGCGGCGTTGGCAAATCAACAGTCGCCGTGAATCTCGCCGTTTCACTCGCGCTCAACGGCGCGCGCGTCGGTCTGATGGACGCCGACGTTTACGGTCCAAACGTTCCGATCATGCTGGGCGCCACTGACGCTCGTCCCGAAGTTGAAGGCAACAAACTCATCCCAATCGAAGCCTTCGGCGTGAAGTTTATGTCGATGGCGCTGTTGCAACCCGGTGATAAACCGATGATCGTGCGCGGACCGATCCTGCACGGTCTCGTGAAGCAGTTTCTCTCCGATGTGAAGTGGGGCGAACTCGACTACTTGATCGTCGACATGCCTCCGGGAACTGGCGACGTGCAGTTGTCGCTGGCCCAACTCGTTCCCGTACAAGGCGCGGTGCTGGTAACCACTCCGCAGAACGTCGCTGTCGCCGATGTGCGTCGGGCGTTGCGTATGTTTGAGACTGTCGCCATTCCCGTGCTCGGCATCGTCGAAAACATGAGCTATTTCATCGCACCCGATACCGGCAACCGTTACAACATCTTCGGCGAAGGCGGTGGCGAACTACTCGCCAAACGCTACAGCGTGCCTTTTCTCGGCGCGATTCCGCTCGGAATCGAAGTGCGTGAAGGCGGCGACAAGGGCGTGCCCGTAGTTGTCAGCCACCCCGATTCACCACAGGCGCAGGCGTTTCGTCACGTTTCCGAAGAGGTGGCACGGCAAGTCTCAATCGAAGCGATGAAACCGGAACTTGTCGTTTTGGGTAAAGGTTAATAAGATAAGGACGGTTCGAAACGAATTATCGAAGGAAGAGGTTTAGATACGATGTCAGCAACTACAGCGCCTACCGTGACACTCAACGTCACCGAATCGGCCGCAACCGAGATTAAGAAATTTATGTCCGGCGAAGAAGGCCTGCCAGAAACTTCAGGACTCCGCGTGAGAGTTGTACCCGGAGGGTGCTCTGGTTTTCAGTACAGCTTGAACATTGAAGAGCAGTCGCGCGAAGGTGATTTCATCCTCGACGAAAGAGGCGTGCGAATGTTTGTGGATATGTTCAGCGCGCAGTATCTGAACGGGGTCGAGATCGATTACGTGAGTGGGGTGATGGGTTCGGGGTTCACTTTCAAGAATCCGAATGCCACCGGCAGTTGCGGATGCGGTACCTCGTTCACCGCGTAAGACTCCTGTTTCGATCTAATCGGCCACAAAGGGCACAAAAAGCACAAAATGTTCTCTTTAACTTTTGTGCCTTTTGTGCTTTTTTGTGGCTATACAGAATTGAACTCAACTGAGGGAGTAACCACACATGCCAAGAATCCAAGCCGAAACTGCCAACGGTCTCATCGAAACTGATCCACCCGACGGCAAGAAACTCGTGCTCGCAATCGAAGACGCGGGCGTCGACATTCTTCACCGCTGCGGCGGCAACGCACGTTGCACCACCTGCCGCGTCGAAGTTCTCGAAGGCGATCCCGGCGAGATGAGAGAACTCGAGCGAAACCGGCTCGCGATGGAAGCAGAACTCGCTCCCAACGTTCGTCTCTCATGCCAGATTCACGTTCATAGCGACTTGAAGGTTCGCGTAATCAATCAAGCGAGTGTACGCGGAATCGATCCCGGACCACGCCCGTTAGACGAGTGATTGCGCGGCACCTTGGTCTAGGTGTAATCTTCGCGCGTAATTCCAGGCTTTCAACACGGAGGACGTATGCTAATTGAGTCAACTGCTCATCTCCCCATCAATCTGGCTATGCTCCAAGAGGTTTTTCACTCGCCCGACGGCACTGCAATCGGTCGAATGATTCTCCGTTGGTCCCACTTCGTAGCGGGTATTACCTGGATCGGCCTACTCTACTTCTTCAACCTGGTGAACGTGCCGTTCCAGAAAGGAATCGACGCGGAGACCAAGAAAAAGGTCAATCCTGATCTGCTCGGACGCGCACTCTGGTACTTCCGTTGGGGCGCTCTGATCACGGTTTTGGTTGGTTTGACTTACTACGCAATGTATATCCTGGCAGTCGACGTGCGCAACGCGAATACACTCGGGCACGGTGATCATGTTGGCGTCCTGTATGTGCTGGTCTTTTGGCTTGGATATCCGCTCGTCCTCTTCGCGATTGAGTTCCTGCTGATTAAGAAAGTTCCGGCGGTGATCAAGGACGGTCGCGTGTTTGCGGTTGTCTTTTTTGTGCTCGTCGCAATCTTTACTTATGGACTCGTCAGGTTCTTCGCATCAGCAATGACTGTCGGAGGCGAGAGTTTCGCAAGTAACAAAGCGTATTCGATCGGTATCGGCGGCATGTACGGCATCGTGATGTTGTTGAATGTTTGGGGCATCATATGGCCCAACAACAAACGCATCCTGGCTGCGGCTGCAGGCACCGGTCCGGCTCCGGCGCCAGAGCTCGCGCGACAAGCATTCATCGCTTCGCGCACGAACACCTGGCTATCACTGCCGATGCTGTTCTTTATGGCCACATCGCACGGCGACTGGATTATCTTCGGTAGCTAAAGAATCTCGGGATAGGTCCTGTAGAACCCTACAGGACCTACTTTGCTTTGCCACACTAAATCACCAGCCTCACAACGTATTCGCCACACTCCCTCGTCATAGTTCCTTCATCCCCATAATTGAATAGGAGGGTTTTATGAGTACAACGGGCTCTTATCAGGCACGCCAGTTCAATCTCAGCGGCCTCAAAGGGATCTCGGATCAAACGTTGGAAATGCACTTCAAACTCTATGAAGGCTACGTCAAAGAAACCAACAAATTGACCGAACGAATTACGGAATTCATCAAAGACGGCAACGTGGACCAGGAAGAGATGCCGGCTTATTCCGAGCTGACTCGTCGTCTCGGCTTCGAGTACAACGGCATGGTGCTGCACGAATACTACTTCGACAATCTTGAAAAGGGTGGCGGCACCGGCGATCCGACGAACACCTCTGATTTTGCGCGAGCGGCGGAAGCGTCGTTTGGAAGTTACGATATCTGGAAGGCTGACTTCGTTGGCATCGGCAAGATGCGCGGCGTGGGTTGGGCCATCTGCTACCAGAACCCGGCTAACGGAAGACTGTCAAACCATTGGATCACTTTGCACGAGACTGGAAACGTCGCGGGCTTTGTGCCGATTCTCGTGATGGACGTTTGGGAGCACGCGTTCCTGCTCGACTACAAACCGGCCGAGCGACCGAAATACATTGAAGCGTTCTTCTCAAACATTGCCTGGCACATGGTCGAGAGCCGCCTGAAGAAACTCACCGGCGCTCAGACGGCTCGGGCTTAATCCACAGATACACAGATTGTTCTGTGTAATCTGTGGATGGATTTACTTCTGCGGTAGAGCCGGTTTCGTTACGTTGCAGTCCACTGACAACGACCGCAGGAAATTCAAAAGATCTTCGCGCTGCTCAGGAAGAATCTTGTGCGGCTCGAGGTTCTTTTTGTCGAGGTGCTCGTTTGGCTTCCCACCCGCCAACATGATGTCAACCGCTTCTTCGAGCGTCTTCGCACTGCCGTCATGAAAGTAAGGCGCTGACTTCGCGATGTCTCGCAACGTTGGCGTCTTGAACGCGCCCGTGTCTTCCGGTTTCTTCGTCACCGTGAAGCGGCCCACGTCCGGTTTTTCCTGGTCCATCCCGATGCCGATGTTGTGATACTGCTGGTCTGTAAACAGCACACCGTCATGACAGTTGTTGCACTTGATCGCCTGGAAAATATTCCAGCCTCGATACGCGCTCTGACTCAACGCTGAATTGTCGCCGGCCTTGTATCGATCCCACGCTGTATTCCCGCTGATGATCGTGCGCTCGAACGCCGAGATCGCCTTCATCATGTTGTCAGCCGTGGCATCGCTGCCAAACACTTTTTGAAACTGCTGTTTGTAGCCGCCAAGCGCGTTGATCTTCGCGACGATGTCAGCCTGCTTGTCGCCGACGCCCATGTTGCCGCCGGTCCATGCCGCCATCGCCTGCTTCTCGAGCGACGGGCTGCGACCATCCCAGTAAAATTCTTTGTGATAACCGATGTTCCAAAGCGTCGGGCTGCTGCGTGTCAGTTGCTTGTTTGCCGCGCCGATTGCTTTGGGTAGACCATCAGTCAATCCCTTTTCGCAGACGTGACACGAGTAGCACGACCGCGAGCCGTCGATGCTGAGTCGCTCGTCGAAGAACAACTGCCGGCCCAACGCGACTTTCTCAGGCGTCATCGGATTGTCCGGCGGAATCACCATCGCTTCATAGCTGGCGAGCCCCGGAGGCAGCGGTTGAATTTCCGGGGTAAAAGTTCCGCTAACGGGAGCGGTGTTCCTTCCACAACCAACGAACAACGTAACGGCGACAAGCAGTAGGCCCAGGGTAATGAGGAAGAGACGAAGTTTTGTATGGGTCATAGACTTCCACAAACGATGAAACCAGTGGTCCTCCGATTTGAATTGTTGGTCCGTCCGCGGATTCTTACACCTGTCTCGCGGAAATGTCTAGACGGTTTCTCATTCGCGACGATAAATGTGTATGCTGCCGTGCGGAATGAGTCATCGGAAAAATCGACTGCGGTTGATCGCCGTCATTGCCTTCGCATCGTTTGCCTGCTCAGGCAACAACGATAATGCGCACACGACGGCGACCACGTTTGTTTCGCCGCCGCCGCGACAGGTTTTGCGCGCGGAATCGCGGCCGGCCCAGCAAACACCGGCGAAACCGGACGATCCCAAGAAACATGTGGACGCCGCGAAGCCGCTGCTAATCTTCAATCTTCCGAACGGCAAGACTTTTCACGAGGGCGAAGAAGTCGTAATCGATTTCTCACTCGCCAATGCGAAGTTGAAAGGCGACGGCGGCGAATATCGTGTTCGCTACATTGCCGACGACGATGACATGAAGTGGATCGATCGTTGGGAGCAGATCGTTTTGACGGGCTGGACTCCCGGTAAGCACACGATTCGTTTGGAACTGGTTGGACCAGACGGTTGGCCTTACCGCAACGGTGATTACAACATCGAGACCCGCGAACTAACAGTAATCAAGTGAAAAAGTCTCGCCGGAAAATGTTTGAAGAATTGGTTAGCGAGGCGTCCGCCTGCACGCGTTGTCCGAATATGTGTGGACGGCGCGCGGTGTTGAGCGAGTTGAACGGCTCGCCCGGCGCGCGCGTGATGTTCATCGGTGAGGCGCCGGGAAGAAAAGGCGCGGATCGCACGCGCGTCCCGTTTTCAGGAGACCAATCGGGAGCAAACTTCGATCGGTATCTGAGTTCGATCGGCCTGACGCGCAAAGAGATCTTCATCACCAGCGCCGCGCTCTGTAATCCACGATCTGAGTCGGGGGCAAATCGCAAACCAACGCAGAAAGAACTGCAGAACTGTTCTGAGTTTCTGCGGCGGACGATTGAAGTGGTCGACCCGCGCGTGATCGTAACGCTGGGTTCGGTTGCGCTCGAAGCCTTAAAGCGCATTCAATATCATGAGTTGAATTTGAAGGAGTCGGCGGCGCGCATACATTCGTGGAACGAGCGCGTGCTCGTGCCGGTTTATCATCCAAGCCCGCAGGTGCTGGCGTCGCACCGGCGCGAGGCAGAGCAGTTGCAGGATTACAAAATAGTCGCTAAAGCAGTTGAGAACGAATTATGACTGAGTATGAAATAGTTCGGGATGGTGGTGCGGGATTAATTGATCTGTCGACACAGCGCGGGCGGATTCGCGTGAGCGGGTCGGAAGCGACGATGTTTCTGAATGGGCTCATCACGAACGACGTGAAGTCGCTGGCGCAGAATCGATGGATGCCCGCAGTGTTTCCAACCGTGCAGGGACGGTTGATTGGCGCGGTACGTGTGATTCGTGGCGGTGGTCCGGAGTTTTTGATCGACACTGAAACAGCGTCGCATGAGCCGGTGCTCACGACGGTTTCGAGGTTTACGCTCGCCGGTGATTTCAAAGTTACTGACGTGACGGATGAAACTGCATTGCTGACACTTCAGGGGCAAGGCGCTGCTGAGATACTTCAGAAGGTTTTTGACCCGGGCGTTTCCGATCTGCCGGAGAATGGTGTTGGTGAGACCACGTGGCAAAACGTTCCGGTTACGATCATCCGCGCGACTCACACGGGCGAAGATGGTTTCGATATTGTTATCGACTCATCGCGCAAGGCGGAACTTCAGCAAGCTCTCGAAGCCGCAGGGGCGCAACCAGTCGGCGACGACACACTTGAAATCCTTCGCGTCGAAGCCGGCATTGCGCGTTTCGGACAGGATATGGACGACACGAACGTCGTTCCCGAAACCAATCTCGACGATGCGGTGAGCTATACCAAAGGCTGCTACGTAGGCCAGGAAATCATCGTGCGGATAAAGCATCGCGGGCATCCGGCAAAAAAACTGACTGGCTTGCGCTTCGAGACGGATCTGCAGATCGAAGCCGGAGCAATCATCAGATCGCAGGAAAATCAGGAGATTGGGCGCGTGACTTCAGGGGTGATTTCGCCGCGGTTGGGGAGCATTGGGCTCGGATACGTTCGCTACGAATATTTTTCCGAAGGAACACAAGTCATCGTCGGCGATGGGATTGAGGCGATTGTAGGGCTCAATGGCTGAAGATCTTGATTATCAACAGGCGCGACTGGCTTACTCGATCATCGAAAACCTACTCGCGCACACGCGCGTCGTCAGCGACCTGGTTGCGATGATGGCCCAGGTGCTCGACGAAGACACCACGAAGGCGCTCACGCAAACACCGACGTGGACGGCGTATCTCGATAGCAGGCGTTCATTGGAAAAGACTAAAGTCGATGTTGAGAGGTTCGCCGGGATGCTGAAGGAATTAGCCACGGATGACACGGATATTAACGGATCGTCATGATGACTTGGCGCTCACGTCCCCCATCAAACTCACAGAGAAAGATCCCCTGCCAGCGACCGAGCAATAATTTTCCATCTTGAAATGGGATTGTCACGGAGGAACCGGTGAGACTCGCCTTGATGTGTGCGTCGGAGTTTTCTTCGCCGTGATGAAAGCCCATGCCGTGTTGAGGGATCAGCGTGCGGAGGGCGTGCAGCATGTCGCGCGGCACGTCGGGATCGGCGTTCTCGTTGATCGTGAGACCGGC
>Ga0075423_10007629_pt1 | contig 10233 bp, 11 predicted proteins | sample SoiMethybrSBSTD2_FD_80114 | JGI IMG/M metagenome (GOLD analysis project Ga0075423, IMG submission 80114) | Bulk soil microbial communities from a Populus tree surrounding site in Tennessee, USA - Soil MetaG P. TD hybrid SBSTD2 | ecosystem: Environmental > Terrestrial > Soil > Tree plantation...
CACCCGCTTGCCGGCCTCGAGGGCGGCGGTGCCGACGAGGAAGGCGACGGTGACGCGCTCGGCGTCCTCGAGCCCGGTGGCCAGGTTGATCACGACCTTGTCCGCCATAGCTCCTCTCTCGGGTCACTTTCTCAGCGATCAGCGCGAGCATCGCACGCGCTTGGTGCCGGGGGCCAGGTGCGACCCGGGCGACCGTGCCAGGTAGTATGATGCGTGCGCACGCATCCGCCGCCACTACCAGTGTCAGCCGCGCCCGGCGCGGGAACCATGAACAGGTGTCACTCACGGACGAGAGGACAGGCTCCCCTGGGCGCGCCGAGCTCTTCGACGTCTTCGTGGGGATGCTGTCCGAGGTCGACGCCGACAGCGACGGACCGCCGTCCAACGCATTCCACGATCGTCTCTGCGAAGCGGTGTGCCGGCTCACGGCGATGGAGCGGGCCATGCTGTTCCTGTACGACCCGACCGTACGGCGCGCCGAGGTCGCCGGGGCGCACGGCATCGACCGCGACCGCCTGAGCGAGCTCGACGTCACCCTCGACGACGCGCCCATGGCCCGGCGTGCCCTGGCCGAGGACCGCGTCGTCGTGGCCTCCGAGCGCATCAAGGACGAGGTCAACGCGGCCTACGCCCGCCTGTTCGGCGTCACCACGCTCACCTGCACGCCGCTCTCGGCTGGCGGGCGCTGGCTGGGCGTGCTCTTCGCCGACCGCGGCGGCGGGCGGTTCCACCTGAACGACGAAGAGCGGTACGCGATGTGGACGCTCGGCAAGACCGCCGCGCTCGCATCCAGCGCCTGGCTGGTGACGCGCGAGCAGGAGCACGCGCGCCGCCTGTCCGACCGACTCGAGTTCGCGCGCGAGATCCACGACCGCGTGATCCAGCGCCTGTTCGGCGTCTCGCTCGTGCTGGGCGCCGAGGGCGGGCTCTCGGCCTCGTCGCGCGAACGCTGTCGCGACGAGGTGCACGCCGCGCTGACCGAGCTGCGCTCCGTGCTGCGGCGGCCTCTCGCACTCGAGCGGCCGGACATCGACGGATCCCTGCGCGAGGACCTCGAGCGTGCGTCGGCACACGAAGGCCACCCCGTGAGCGTCGACTGGCAGCCCGGCCTCGTCGTGCCACGGCGGCTCGACCGCCTGGCCCGCTCCGTGCTCGCCGAGGCCCTGCGCAACGCGAGCAAGCACGCGCGTGCGAAGACGATCGCGGCGTCGGTGGTGGACGAGGACGGACAACTCGTGCTCACGGTGCGCAACGACGGCGTGGTCCAGCGGCGCGCTCGGCCGGGCCCCGGCATCGGCCTGCGCCTCGTCGCGCTCGAGGCGATCGCCCGCGGTGGGCGGGTGGACGCCGGGCCGGTCAAGCCCGACGGCTGGGAGGTTCGCTTCGCGGTGCCCCTCGACCGGGAGGGGACATGAGCGAGTCGCTGCGCATCCTCGTCGTCGACGACCACGACGTCGTGCACTGGGGCTTCCGCCTCCTGCTCAACGAGCAGCCCTGGGTGGAGCGGTGCTTCAGCGCGCGCACCCGCGAGGCAGCCGTCCGCCTGGCGGAGCGCCACCAGCCCGACGTCGCTCTCGTGGACCTGTTCACCGGCGACCAATCCGGCGTCGACATCTGCCAGGACGTCCGCGCCGCCTCGCCCAACACGCAGGTGCTGCTCATCTCGGGCGCGGGCCAGGTCTCCGACCAGACGGCGCGCCGCGCGGGCGCCGCCGGCTTCGTGTCCAAGGACCTCGACGCCGCCGACGTCGTCAAGGCCATCCGGATGGTCGGGGTGGGCATGACCGTCTTCACACCGAGGTCCGAGCCCGCCCCCTTGGGCCTGTCCGCGCGCGAGCGCGAGGTGCTCGACCTCATCGCGGAGGGCGCCACCAACCGCCAGATCGGCGAGCGCCTGTTCCTCTCCCCGCACACGGTCAAGGAGCACACGAGCGCGGTGTACCGGAAGCTCGGCGTCCGCAACCGCGCCGAGGCGGTCCAGCAGGCGCAGCGGCGGGGCCTGCTCGTCTAAGTCGTCGCCGGCCAGGGGAGGCCGCGCTGCAGGAACACGCTGCGCAGGACGCTCGGCCGGTCGGTCATCAGCCCGTCCACGCCGAGGTCGAGCAGGGCGTGCATCGTGCGCGCAGCGTCGATCGTCCAGACGTGCACGGGCAGGCCCGCGCGGTGCGCCGCCCGCACCCAGCGGGCGGTGACCACCGGGACCGGCCCGTGGCGCACCGGTACCTGGATGCAGTCCGCGCCCTGCCGCGGGAGCGCCCCCACGGTGCCGGCGATCCGGGCCACTGCCACGGCGCCAGGGCCCATCGACGTGCAGGCGCGCCCGCCGCTCAGCGCGCGGATGCGCTGCAGGCGTCGGTCCGAGAACGCGCCGAAGCACACGCGGTCCCAGGCATCGCGCGCGTCGACGAGCGCGACCAGCGGGCCCACGCATGCGTCGGCCTTGGGATCGACGTTGATGCGCGCTTGCGGGAACCGGTCCAGGAGCGTGGCCAACCGCGGGACGCTGACGCCGCGGCCCCGCGAGGGGAACGTGCGGCCACCGTCGGGCGTATAGCGGTGCCCCGCGTCCGCCGCCTCGACCTCTCCGGTCTCGAGCTCGGCGATGGCGCCGGTGCGGTCCGTCACGCGGTCCAGGCGCGAATCATGGAACGCCATCAGCACGCCATCGCGCGTGAGATGGACGTCGGTCTCGAGGTAGCGGAAGCCCAGCCCCACCGCGGCCTCGAAGGCCGGCAGCGTGTTCTCCGGCGCCGCCTCGGTCCCGCCGCGGTGGGCGAAGGCGACGGGTCCATCGGCCTCCAGAAACGGGTGCGGCATCCCCCGCAAGCCTGACCTATCCCCCCGCCCGGAGCGGGGTGGCCCCCCGGTCGGGGGGTTTGGCCGTCTAGTGGGATTGAATTCGGGGCGATCGCGGGCAGCGTGGACCCCATGCCCGCAATCGACCGCACCGCCGTGCTCTTCCCCGGCCAGGGGAGTCAGACCGACGACATGCGCGACACCGCCGTGCGTCTCCGCCCCGACCTCGTCCGCCTTGCCCGGGACGTCGTGGGCGAGGACCCCTTCGCCCGCGTCGAGGACGGGACGCGCTTCCAGCAGCCCGCCATCTTCTGCGCCAGCCTCGCCGGCTTCGACGCGCTCGATCTCGAGCCCGATGCCGCTGCCGGCCACTCGCTGGGCGAGTTCGGCGCACTGGCCGCCGCGGGCGCGATCGACGCGACCGACGCCCTCGTCCTCGTCGCCGCGCGGGGCCGGCTCATGGACGCTGCCGCATGCGACGGGCCACCGGCGGGGATGCTCGCCGTGCTCAAGGGCGACCCGGGCGACGTCGAGGGCATCGCGCGCGACCTCGACCTCACCGTCGCCAATGACAACGCCCCCGGCCAGGTCGTGCTGTCCGGTCCTGCCGAGGCGCTCGACAAGGCCGCGGACGCGGCCGACCGCGCCGGCATGCGCGCCATGCGACTGCCGGTCAAGGGCTCCTTCCATTCACCGGCCATGGAGTCGGCCGTGCCGAAGCTGCGCGCCGCGCTGGACCGCGTGCCGGTGCGCCGGCCCCGCTACCCGGTTTTTTCATCCATCACGGCGCGGCCGTTCGGCGACATCCGCCATGAGCTCGCGCTCGCGCTGACGCACGGCGTGCGCTGGCGCGAGACGCTGCTAGCCATGCGCGATGCCGGGCTCCGGCGCTTCGCGGAGACCGGTCCCGGAAAAGTCGTGACCGGGCTCGTGCGCCGCACGCTGCCCGACGTCGAGGCCTTCGCGGCCAAGCCGGAGGCCGACCATGGCTGACACCGCCCTTCGTCACGCCGCCGTCCGCTCGGTCGCCTCGACGCTGCCCGAGCGGGTCGTGCCCAACGCCCCCATCGCCTCGCGCGCCGGCGTCTCCGAGGACTGGATCGTCGCCCGCACCGGCATCAAGGAGCGCCGCGCGGTGACCCCGGACGAGCGGCTTACCGACCTTGCCGCCGCCGCAGGAGCCGCCGCGCTCGAGCGCGCCGGACTGACGGCCGACCGCCTCGATCTCGTGCTCGTGGGCACCACGTCCCAGGACGAGCTCACGCCCAACGCGGCGCCCATCGTCGCGCACGCGCTTGGTGCGCATCGGGCTGGGGCGATGGACGTCGGCGCGGCCTGCACCGCCTTCGTGGCGGCGCTGGCCACTGCGGCCGCCCAGATCGAGGCCGGCCGTGCCGAGTACGTGCTGGTGATCGGCGCCGACGTGCTGACCCGCCACACCGACCCCGAGGACAAGCGCACCGCCGCCCTGTTCGGCGACGGCGCCGGCGCGGCCGTGCTGGCCGCCGGGGAGGGTCCCGGCGGCGTCGGACCCGTCGTGCAGCGCTGCGACGGCGCGGGCGCCGGCTTCATCGTCGCCCCGCGCGAGGACGAGCGCATCCGCATGCAGGGCCAGGACACCTTCAAGCACGCGGTCGCCCGGCTCAGCGAGGTGACCCGCCAGGCGTGCGCGGCGGCCGACGTGGCCATTGAAGACATCGACCTGTTCGCGTACCACCAGGCCAACGCGCGCATCACCCGCGCGGTGGGCCAGCGACTGAACCTCGACCCCGATCGCGTCCTCGACGTGATCGAGCGCACCGGCAACACGTCGGCGGCCTCGATCCCGCTCGCCCTTGACGCCGCGCGCCGCGACGAGCGGCTGCGCCCGGGCGCCCTCGTGCTTCTTGCCGCGTTCGGCGCCGGCCTGACCTGGGGCGGCTGCGTCGTCGAGTGGAGCGAAGAAGGAGTAACCAAATGACGACGAAGAAACGCAACGGATCCGCACTCGTGACCGGAGCCTCCCGCGGCATCGGCGCCGCCACCGCGCGCGCTTTGGCCGCCGAGGGCTGGCCGGTCGCCATCAACTTCCGCGCCGATGAGGCGGGCGCCCGCGAGGTGGCCGCCGGTATCGTCGATGGCGGCGGTCGCGCCGAGCCCGTGCGTTCCGACGTGCGCGATCCCGCCGGCGCCGAGCGCGCCGTCGACGCCGCAGCCGAGCGGCTCGGCCCCGTGCTGGTGCTGGTCAACAACGCAGGCGTCCGCGCCGACGGACTCGCACCGCAGATCGGCGACGAGGATTGGGACCGCGTGCTCGACACCAACCTCTCGGGCGCGTTTCGCACGACGCGCCGCGCGCTTCCCACCATGCTTCGCGAGCGGTTCGGCCGGGTGATCAACATCGCCTCGGTCGTCGGACCGCGCGCGAACGCCGGCCAGGCCAACTACGCCGCGTCCAAGGCGGGGCTGATCGGGCTGACCAGAACCGTCGCCACCGAGGTGGCGCGGCGGGGCGTGACGTGCAATGCCGTCGCGCCCGGCCTGGTCGACACCGAGCTGACCGCCGACGTGTCGTCGGGCGACCTGGCCACGCGCATCCCGGCGCGCCGCCCCGGAACCGCCGAGGAGGTCGCCGCCTGCGTGCGGTTCCTCGCCTCCGAGGAGGCCGGCTATGTGACCGGGACGACCCTGACCGTCGACGGCGGCATGTCCGCCTGACGAGCAACACGACCAACGACAAAGGAGGGGCATCTATGCCCGCCACCGCAACACCCGACCAGGTCGAACAGACCATCACCGACGAGCTTGCCAAGCTCGGTCCGGAGCCGGAGGAGATCACCCGCGACGCGACGTTCGAGGCGCTCGACGTCGACTCGCTCGACCTCGTCGAGCTCGGGCAGATCATCGAGGACCGCTACGGCATCAAGCTCGAGGGTGACGACATGAAGGATCTGCGCACCGTCGGGGACGCCATCGACCTGGTGGCCTCCCGCGCCGCATGACCCGTCGCGTCGTCATCACCGGCGTCGGCGTCGTCACACCCCTCGGCGCCGGCGCCACCACGCTCCACGACCGCTGGGTGGCCGGCGAGTGCGGGATCGAGGACGGTGAGGGCCGTTGCGACGACTTCGACCCGACTGCCCTCCTCTCGCGCAAGGAGGTGCGTCGCGCCGACCGGTTCACCCAGCTCGCGATCGCGGCCTGCGAGGAGGCGATCGAGCACGCAGGCTGGGAGGACGGGCCGCCCTACGATCGCGACCGCGTCGCGACCGTGATCGGCACCGGCATCGGCGGCCTCGGCTCGCTCGAGGACCAGCACGACGTCCTGCGCGACCGGGGACGCCAGAACGTGTCCCCGCTCGCGGTCCCGCTCATGATGGGCAACGCGGCGCCCGCCGCCCTGGCCATGCGCCACGGCTTGCACGGCGAGGCCTTCGGTCTAGTGTCGGCCTGCGCCGCCGGCGCCCAGGCGATCGGCTCGGCCACGCGCATGATCGCGACCGGCGAGGCACAGGCCGCGCTGGCCGGCGGCGCCGAGGCCGCGCTGACCCCGCTCGCCACCGCCGCCTTCGCGGCCATGGACGCGACGTCGACCTCGGGCATCTGCCGCCCGTTCGACGCCCGTCGCGACGGCTTCGTGATGGGCGAGGGCGCAGGCGTGCTCGTGCTCGAGGAGCGGAATGCCGCCGAGGAGCGCGGCGCCAAGATCCTGGCTGAGGTGTGCGGCTACGGCGCCAGCGCCGACGCCCACCACATCACCGCGCCCGAGCCCGAGGGCCGGGGCGCAGCCACCGCGATCGAGCGCGCACTGCAAGACGCTGGCCTCGAGCCCGAGGACGTGGACTACGTCAACGCCCACGGCACGTCGACGCCGCTCAATGACCGCGCCGAGACGGCCGCCCTCAAGACGGCGCTAGGCGACCACGCCGCCAACGTCCCGGTCTCCTCGACCAAGTCCGCAATCGGTCACCTGCTCGGCGCCGCTGGGGCGGTCGAGGCCGTGGCGACCGTGATGGCGCTGCGGCGCGAGGTCGCGCCGCCCACCCTCGGGCACGAGCAGCCCGACGAAGGGCTCGACCTCGACTACGTGCCGGGCGAGGCGCGCCCGCTTGGCCTGAACGGCCAGTCGCGCGCCCACGCGATCTCCAATGCGTTCGGCTTCGGCGGCCACAACGCCGTGCTGTGCGTGGGGGTCGATCGGTGAGCGCGACCGTCACCAAGGAGCCCGCCCAGCGGCTTGACCCGCGCGAGCGGCTCGACCGGCTGTGCGACCCCGGGTCGCTCCAGGTCATCCGCACCGAGGTCACCTCGGCGCGCATGGGCGCCAAGGCGCGCCCGGGCGACGGCGTGGTCGGCGCCGCCGGGCGCGTCGGCGGCCGGCCGGTCTTCGCCTACGCGCAGGACGCCAGCTTCGCTGGCGGCTCGCTCGGGGCACAGCACGCCGACACCATCGTGCGCATCCTCGAGCTCGCCGGCCGGGCGCGCGCGCCCGTGGTCGGCTTCATCGAGTCCGGCGGGGCCCGGCTGCAGGAGGGCGTTTCGGCCCTTGGCGGCTATGGGCGGATCTTCCGCGCCAACGCCGCCCTGTCGGGCCGCGTCCCCCAGATCTCCGTCATCACCGGCACCTCGGCCGGCGGCGGCTCGTACTCGCCGGCCCTGACCGACCTCGTGATCATGACCCGCGAGGCGGCGATGTTCCTCACCGGACCCGGCATCGTGCGCGAGGTCATGGGCGAGGACGTCGGGGCCGAGGAGCTCGGCGGCGCTGGCGTCCACGAGCGCAACGGCGTCTGCCACTGCGTCGCCCCGGACGCAGCCGGAGCCATCGAGCTGACGCGCGAGCTCCTGTCCTACCTGCCCCAGAGCGCGTGGGACGCCCCCGAGCCCGGGGCGCCCGACGCGCCCGCGCTCGAGGACCCCGGGCCGGTGGTCCCCGAGGACCAGCGGCGGGTCTACGACGTGCGCGAGGTGATGGCCGCGATCGTCGACGCCGGCCGGCACATCGAGATCGCGCCGCGCTGGGCCCGCAACATGGTCTGTGCTTTTGCGCGCCTGGAGGGACGGCCGGTGGGGGTCGTGGCCAACCAGCCGCGCATGCTGGGCGGGGTACTCGATTCCGATTCCGCCACCAAGGCGGCCCGCTTTGTTCGCACCTGCGACACCTACGGTCTGCCCCTGCTCGTGCTCGTGGACACGCCCGGCTTCCTTCCCGGGACGCGCCAGGAGCGCGGTGGCGTGATCCGCCACGGCGCCAAGCTCCTGCACGCCTTCGCGGAGGCCACCGTCCCGCGCCTGACCGTCGTCCTGCGCAAGGCCTACGGCGGCGCCTACATCACCATGAACTCCAAGGACCTGGGCGCCCACCTGGCCTTCGCATGGCCGAACGCCCAGATCGGCGTGATGGGCGCCGAGCAGGCGATCGGCATCGTCCGCCGCCGCGACCTCGCCGAAGCCGACGACCCCGCCGCCGTCCGGGGCCGGCTCGCGGCCGAGTACGCCGAGGAGCACCTGTCGGCCGCGGCCGCCGCGCGCGCGGGCTTCGTCGACGAGGTGATCGATCCGGTGGACACCCGCGCCCGCCTGGCGTGGGGCCTTTCGACGCTGCCGCCGCGCGCTGGCCGGACCGCTCAGACCGGAAACATCCCGCTGTGAGAGGAGAGGAAGGAACCCGACCCATGACACCGTTGTTCTCAGCACCGCTGGAGGCCCTCGAGCCCGGCGCTCGCTTCACGACGCGCGGGCGCACGATCACCGAGTCCGACGTCGTCACGTTCTCCGGGCTGACCGGGGACTGGCACCCGCAGCACGCGGACGCAGAGTGGGCGCGCGAGAGCGCGTTCGGCGAGCGCATCGCGCACGGTTTGCTCGTGTTCTCGTGCGCCGCCGGCCTTATCCCGTTCGACCCCGAGCGAGTGGTGGCGCTGCGGCGCGTTCGCTCGGTGACGTTCAAGCGGCCGGTGCGCTTCGGGTCCACGATCCACGTCGAGGGCAAGATCGCCGACATCGCCCCCGCGGGCGACGACACCGGCCTCGTCAGCTGCGACCTCGACGTCCTCGACGAGCGCGGGCGCACGGTCGTGCGCGCCCAGGTCGACGTGATCTGGCGTCGCGGCGAGGCGCCGGCTCAGGCCACCGAGCAAGAGCAGGACGCCGGCGAAGTGGTGCCGCTGTGATGCTCGACGGCAAGCGCATCCTGATCACCGGGGTGATGACGAACGACTCGATCGCGTTCGCCTCGGCCGAGCACGCCCAGCGCGCCGGCGCCGACGTGGTGCTGACCGGGTTCGGCCGTGCCCGTCGCATGACCGAGCGCGCGGCGCGCCAGCTGCCCTCGACGCCCGACGTGCTGGAGCTCGACGTCAACTCCCCCGACGACCTGGCGGCCGTGCGCGCTTCGCTGGACGAGCGCTGGGACGGCGTCGACGGCGTCGTGCACGCGATCGCCTACGCGCCGCCCGATGCCCTGGGCGGCAACTTCCTCGCGACGCCGCCCGAAAGCGCCGAGACGGCGTTCCGGACCAGCGCGTTCTCGCTCAAGGCGCTGGCCGAGGCGCTGGCCCCGCTCATGCCCGACGGGGGCAGCCTCGTGGGGCTGGACTTCGACGCGTCGGTCGCCTGGCCGGTCTACGACTGGATGGGCGTCTCCAAGGCGGCGCTGGAGGCCGTGAGCCGCTACCTGGCCCGCGACCTGGGCCCCCGGGGCGTGCGCGTGAACCTGGTGTCGGCGGGACCGCTGCAGACGCCGGCGGCCTCGGGCATCCCGGGCTTCGACGCACTCGCCGGGACCTGGGATCGGCGGGCGCCGCTGGGCTGGGACACCCGCGACCCCGCGCCGGTGGCCGATACCGTGTGCTTCCTGCTCTCCGACGGCGCCCGCCGGATCTCCGGCGAGATCGTCCACGTCGACGGCGGCTTCCACGCCGTGGGCACCGAGGCCGTACCGGCCTAGAGAACGTTTTCGGCCGTCACCGACGCGACCGGCACCGTCGTGGACCGCTGCGAGACCAGCGGCCTGACAATGACCGCAACCGACGAGGACGGGGCAGTGACGGCGACCTGCACCTGCCCGAGGCTGTGGTGGAGCGCTCGGCAGTAGCCGCTGTCGTCAGCCGATGTACCCCGTCGCGCACGCTTTCTGGGAGGATCGCAGGCGGGTTTCAGTCGTGGACAAGCTGATCGAGCGCGAGCGCGAGCTGGCCGCAGTCGAGGGTTTGTTGCAGCGCGGCGGCGAGGTGCTGCTCGTCGAAGGAGCGGCGGGAGCGGGGAAGACATCGCTCCTGCGGGCTGCGTGCGCGCGGGCGAACGCGCTCGGGTACGACGTGGTCGACGCCCGCGGATCCGAGCTCGAAGCGGGCTTCGCGTTCGGCGTCGTCCGGCAGCTCTTCGAGCGCCGCGTGGCGGCGGCGAAGGATCCCGACGCGCTGCTGGACGGGCCCGCGGGCGCCGCGCGGCCGCTGC
>Ga0075423_10007630_pt1 | contig 10231 bp, 10 predicted proteins | sample SoiMethybrSBSTD2_FD_80114 | JGI IMG/M metagenome (GOLD analysis project Ga0075423, IMG submission 80114) | Bulk soil microbial communities from a Populus tree surrounding site in Tennessee, USA - Soil MetaG P. TD hybrid SBSTD2 | ecosystem: Environmental > Terrestrial > Soil > Tree plantation...
ATGCACTTTCGTAAACGTGGTGTTCGGATGGAGCAGACCACCGAGGATGGTGAAACGCCCATCCAAATAGTAATTGGGACGGAAAACCCCAATTCGATGCCTGTTGTGGACCGGATCGCGTTGGATAAAGCCATTGCGCAGCTGCCGCCCGGTTATCGAACAGTTTTTACCCTTCACGACATTGAAGGGCACGAGCACGAGGAAATTGCGAAAATGCTGGGGTGCTCGGTAGGCACGTCCAAGTCGCAACTACACAAGGCAAGGATGAAATTGAGAGGATTGCTGAGGCAACAGAACAGCGCTGAATAGCCTCGAATAGTGCAGAGTCAACCAATCGGCTCTTCTGCAGTCTTCCCGTTGATTCATGAAAACCAGGTTATGTTCTGTCTTCCCGCGATTTAGTAATATTCGCCCGCACTTTTGCGGCAGAACAAGGTGAAAGCAATGAACTGCGAGAAATGCCAGGAACTCATCCACGATCTGCTGGACGGCACGCTTAGCCGCGCCGATGAGTTCACCCTAAATACGCACCTAAATGAATGTCTGGATTGCCAGAGTGTTCGGCAAGACTTGTCAGCTATCCTGGGATTCTGCCGATCGCATCGAGGTGAATACGAAACGCCACCGAATGCACAGGCGCTCTGGTTGCGCATTCGGAATGTCGTGGAAGCGGAAGCGGCGAACGTTAAAGTGAAATCGAAAGCTCCACGCAAATCATTTCTAGCCGATTTGTTTGGCCGCAGTTGGGAGTTGTCACTTCCGCAGCTTGCGTCTTTTGCTGTTGCTATCATGCTGCTCGTTTCAATCGTAACTGTCGTAGGCATCCGTCGTTTTGGCAACAACCCGCCTATCGAACAGCCTCAACAGCAGGCCTCAAACATCAATGAACGCGTTTTTCATCGACAACAGGTTATCAATTACTGGAAGCAGCGAGTGGAGCTAAACAAGGCGCGGTGGAGCCCGGAGATGAGGGACACATTTGATCGCAACCTTCAGGTTATTGATGCAGCCGTTACTCAGTCGCTGAATGAATTGAATCGGAATCCCCATGATGACATTTCTGAGCAAATGCTCAATGAATCGCTCAACGACAAGCTCGCGCTGTTGAAAGAGTTCTCCGACCTGTGATGTGCAAAGACAGTAGTCGGCGATTTGTTTTTCGGAAAAGCCCCTAGTGATGAAAGCCACCTCCTTATTCCGCAGTACTTCGGTCCGCAGATCTCTGCCTTTTGCGGTGGCAACTGTCATCGCAGTTTGTTTCTCAAGTGCCGGCTTTGCTCAGCAACACTTATCGAAACGCTACCAGACCGGGAAGAATGTTCGTATCGAACTAAGAAATATTTCCGGTACCATTGTTGTTGAATCGTGGAATAAAGATGAGATTCGCTTGTCAGCAACGATGGAGTCACCTAACGCTCATATCGTCCCCAAACAGATGGATGAGAGTTTGATCGTTGATGTAATGAACGACAATCGCGGTCGCGGCGACGTAGGTGATGTGAATTTTAAGTTGCAAGTGCCCGTCAGCTCTTCGGTGGATTTAGAGACGCGTCGAGGACAGATTAGCGTTAGCAATATTCGCGGTTCCTCTGTCCGCGCTCATGTCTCCACTGAAGGTGACATCGAGCTTACCAACATCACTGCAGGGCAAGTTGTAGCTCAAAATACCATCGGCAACATTTTCTTTGATGGGGAATTCTCAACTGGCGGCACTTACGAATTCAAATCAACCAAGGGCGACATCACAATACGTATCCCCGGCAATTCAGCATTTCGTCTGGTCGCGGCATCTCCTGCACGCAAGATAGCGCTGGGTGAGTTCTGGAATAACGGGTTCAAAACACAAGACGGCAGAAGATACGTGGGTGATGTCGGCGACGGCCGCTCGTCAGTCTCAGTGACAAACTTCAGCGGACAGATTACGTTTCTGAGGAAGTAGAACAAGTAAAATCGTCTCTATGGAACGGACGCGATCACCGCGTCCGTTTTGCTTTGGAGAGTGATAAGTCATATCGGTCACGCTTAGAAAGGTCTGCGGATCCTCGGGGTTCTTTGCGTCTCGATGCACCTTCGTGTGTTTCGTGTGATTCGTGGATCGTTTTGTTGGTTCTGGAAGTACGATCCACGAATCACACGAAACACACGAAGGTAAATGCGCAGTGAAGAATTAAAGAGGTCATCATCCCAACTATGGATTGTTCTTCTACCTACACAATGTTCTGATATATTTTGATTCGCGAACGTGCAGGTTCCAGGAAAGGAATTGTCCTTGATCAATATTGTCCGGTTAGCGATCCTCCTCGCCATTCAATTGGTCACAATCAATCTCGCATTGGCTCAGGATATTAAGTCTTCCGTTCCCACGCTGCTCAAGCGGACCGCAACACGTCACGAAACCACGCGCTTCAACTACGGCGGAACAGTAACCATCATCGGAGCTCCCAAAGGCTCAATCAAAATCGAAGGATGGCAGCGCAATGAAGTTGAACTCACAGCAGATCTTGAATGGCAAGCCGAATCTGAAGCAGACCTGGCTTTGCTAGTACCTCTCAACAACTTTGCATTTGACGAAGACGCGGATCACCTTCGAATAATCACAACAGGCACTCATGATCGGGAGTTCATGAAGAGAACTGCAAAGAATTTTCCCAAGAGACTCCTGAACCTCCCCTGGAAAATTGATTATCAGCTGCATATTCCAGCTTCTGCTGATGTTGAGATTGACGCCGGTCACGGTCCAATAACGTTCTCGGGCGTTGAAGGAGCGCTACGAATAAATGCTACTGAAAGTGAAACGGCCTTGACCTTAACGGGCGGCAGCGTGTCAGTAACTATTGCTGCAGGCAATGTAAACTTGTCGATACCCGTGCGAAGCTGGCGAGGTGGTGGCGCGGAAATCAGAATTGCGGCTGGAGTATTGAACGTCGATCTTCCGCCAGGATTTAGTGGCGACATTGATTCAGACGTCTTGCGCTCAGGCAAGATCGTTAATACATACGAGGGGTTGGGAACTAGAGAGAAGCCAGGAATCACTGAACGAACAATACGCGGGCGAGCGGGAGCGGGCGGAGCGTACTTCCATTTCACCGTCGGTGATGGTGTCATCAATATAATGTAAAACGTACTTTTGTTTTGTTCTTTGTGCTTTGCCGTCTAGAATGTGCGACTCGTTTTTCAGCAAAGACAAAGCACCAAAGCACATTGTTATGAGTATCAAATCAGATAAGTGGATTCGGCGGATGGCGAATGAGTATCGAATGATCGATCCGTTCGAACCTGACCAGGTGAAACAGGTGGACGGCCGTCGCATTGTTTCTTATGGAACGTCGAGTTACGGATACGACATTCGTTGCGCCGATGAATTCAAACTCTTCACTAACATCAACAGCACGATCGTCGATCCCAAAGAGTTTGACGAGAAAAACTTTGTGAATTTTAAAGGAGACTCGGTAATCATTCCTCCAAACAGTTTCGCACTGGCGCGCACCGTCGAATACTTCCGGATTCCCCGTAATATTCTCACTGTCTGTTTGGGAAAAAGCACATACGCTCGTTGCGGGATACTCGTCAACGTGACCCCGTTCGAACCAGAGTGGGAAGGTTACGTCACACTCGAGTTTTCAAACACCACACCGTTGCCGGCAAAGATCTATGCGAACGAAGGTGTGGCCCAGGTGATCTTTTTTGAGTCTGATGAAGTCTGCGAAACCTCCTACAAAGACCGAGGCGGAAAGTATCAAGGGCAAAGAGGAGTTACATTGCCGAAAATGTAAACCCATTGAATTGAGGTTGCTATAAGTCCTACAGGTCCTATAGGTCCAATACGATTTTCCTTTTACAGAATGCAGCCAGCCACCGCCCCTCTTACCACTTTAAACTTTAAGCGTCTCGATCCACGCGCAGTATTACCAACGCGAGGCAGTGCGGCTGCGGCTGGACTTGATCTCTACTCCATCGAAGACATCACCCTTCAACCTCATGAACGAGTTCTCGCGCGTACGGGGATAGCGGTTGCGATACCGCACGGATTCTATGGTCGAGTAGCGCCGCGGTCAGGGCTCGCGGTGAAGAATGGCCTCGACGTGCTGGCAGGCGTTATTGATTCGGATTACCGCGGTGAACTTTGCTGTGCGCTTCTTAACACCGGTAACGAACCGATTAAACTCGCGCAGGGAAGCAGGCTGTGCCAGCTGATCATCGAACAAATCATCACTCCGACTCCCATCTGGTCGGATGAGCTTGAAGACACCTCTCGCGGCGCTGGCGGATTCGGATCGACGGGATGAGTGTCCGATATGCTTCAGCTTGTCGTGCCGAAACCAACCAATCCCAAAGTTCAGCAGTTCTTAGAAACCCAGGGACTGGTTGGTTTCGGCACGGCAAGCTGAAGCATATCGGACACTTCCACCCCTTTTGATTCATCTGCTCGGTGCAAGAGTTTCGCAATATTCTCGCCACCAACAGCGCCTCGCCATATTCCATCATTACTTTTGACCTCGAAAAACCATACAACTCCCTTGTTCACTGTCTGCACCTGATTCGGTGTAGCCAGTTAAACATCCCTCAGTTTCCTATGAAAAAGGCTAAATGACCTTAGCTTAAGGCGTTGGCACAAAGTTTGAAGCGGATGGACCGAGGAAGGTTTTGGGAGGAGGAAAAATGAGGACAATCAGAAAAACAATATTGCAGACCCTGCTCGTTGTTGTTGCCTCTTTAGGAATGGTTGAAGCTGGGTTGGCCCAGTTCAATTCAAACAATTCTGATATTCGAGACATCGTTCGACGTATTCAGACGGATACGGCCAGTCTGCGAAACTCGGCGCAAAACGCCGCCGACCGTGGAAACTACCGCATGAACGACCTAAACCAGTTGCTCGTAGATTTGGACACCGCAACCACCCAGTTCGATCGTCGTTTGTCTTATCGACGTGCGACAGCTGACGACGCGCGTCTTGTTCTCGAGAAAACGACGCCTATTGACAACTTCTTCGTCAACAATCGAGGGAGTCGATCGGGGACCTTCGGCGACTGGCAAAGACTTAGAAGTGATCTGGACCAGTTGGCCCAGGCATACAACCTTAATTGGCAGTGGAACAACACTACTAGTGATACGGGTACCTATCCAGGAGGAACTTACAACAATTCCAACCTGACGGATATCCAACTGCGTCAGTTGATCCAAAGGATTGATAGCCGCACCACAACATTCAGTCGCACCTTCCGTAACGATCTAAACAGACAAAACACCAATAGTCGCTCGCTGGATCAAGCGAGACAACAGCTCAGTTCGTTTGAAACTGCAGTTGTTCAAATTCGCAATCGGGTGAACACTCGACAGATAGCTTCGAGTGATGTGAACAATCTGCTGCAGAGTGCGGCTTACCTCAACAACTACATCCAAAACCGACAGCTGGGTTATCAGACTCAGAATAGTTGGTCCCCACTCCGGACAGATTTGGATCAGCTGGCCAGTGCTTTCAACATCGCCTGGAACTGGTCTACTTATCCGGGCCCCGGCGGATATCCGGGCAACAGTGGGTATCCAGGCAACAGCGGGTATCCCCGACGTGGTGACCTGACAGGCACCTATCGCATAGCAGCGAGCCAAAGTGACGACGCACGTCGCGCAGTAGATGATGCGACCAGGAACTTGTCATTGGCAGAACGTCAACGAGTTTATGACTCGCTTCTACGACGACTGGATCCGCCGCAGATGTTGGCCATCGATCGTCGTGGAAACTCTGTGACGATTGCGTCAACACGGGCGCCGCAAATCTCGTTTGTCGCTGACGGTCGCGAGCAAGTTGAGACCACTCAAAGCGGTCGAACTGTCAGAGTTCGGGCCCAGATCGTTGGAGATCAACTGAGCATTAGCCGAACAGGAGATCGGTCGGACGATTTTACTGTGAACTTTGATCTAACAGACGGTGGGCGGCGGTTGCTGGTAACGAGAACGCTTTCAAGTGACCGGCTCTCGCAGACAATAACAGTGCGTACCAGCTACGATAGAACATCCGATGTGGCGCAACTGAACATCTACGAGACCAATCGTGAGACTCCGAGTGGTGGAAGTAGTGACGTTGCAGGTACGTTCGTAATTCCAAATGGAACGGAACTGGTAGCTGTGCTCAATGGTGATCTGACAACGCAAAATGCTCATGAGAACGATCGGTTCACGATGACTGTGCGTTCACCTGGGCAGTATGAAGGCGCCACAATCGAAGGTTACGTAACGAGCATTGATCGCGGCGGTCGCATTAGTGGCCGCTCGGAGATGACGCTCGACTTCGACACCATTCGACTAAGCGATGGACGCAGCTATCGATTCGCCGGCATCCTTGAAAGTGTTCGCATGCCAAATGGCGACGTTGTTCGCGTTGACAATGAAGGTGCTGTTCGTGAGAGTGATCAAACGAATAAGACCATACAGCGAACGGCGATCGGTACGGCTGTCGGCGCAATCATTGGAGCAATAGCGGGTGGTGGCAAAGGCGCAGCGATAGGAGCGATAGTCGGAGCCGGAGCCGGTGCGGGGTCAGTTTATGTTCAGGGTCGTAACGATCTTGAATTGACTGCTGGCACTGAAATGACGGTGCGAGCCACTGGTCCGCGAAACAACTAACGATATCCTCATCACCAGCGAAGAGACGGGCAGCGTAACAGCTGCCCGTTTCTTTATCCGCAGATTACGCAGATTGTAATGAGCAAATAGGTCTTATAGGTCCTTTACTTCAAATAGGTTCTATTACGACTGGCTACTGACCACTGCCTAAAACGTCAGTTGAGTGGAATGTTGACCGGTTGAGGAATGCGTTCGATTACGAGTGTTAGCTTCTGACTGTTTACCACCGGCCGCTTATCAGGAGTCTGAAAAAATAGGAACCCTCGGCGTTGAGACTGATTAGAGTCGAGCGGTGTCTTGACGTCGAGACCGTAGGCTCCCACATCACTCTGAAACTGTTTCTTCGAATAGGGATTGTAGAGAAACACTCCATTCGCCTTCATGATTCGCGACACTGCTTGCTTCGTCGTGAGCAGTTTCCAGTTCCGGTTTTGATCATCGCGCACGCTAAAACGAGCGCGCTTCAGATCTATCGGTACACCACTCTGAAAGGTCAATTCCAGACGGACGGGTAAAACACCGCTGAGAGGCAGATTCGCCTCAAAGAGTTCCTGCGTTTGCTCGTCAGTGAGCAATGGCGCGACGCGCACTGTGAAGCCACTGGCATCGGCAGATCGCGATTCGGGTGGCAATGGAGGCAATGCGGTCGCAGGCTTGACCTTGAATAACGAAATCGAACACGACGCTAGTAGAAGCGAACTGCACAGCAGCGTTACCGGGGCGATTCGTCGAAGGTCCATGCGCTGAATTTAGCACACACAACGGTCTTTGGTCTTTGGACTTTGGTCTTGGTTTTCAGTTTGTCAAAAGTCCAAAGGCCGAAGTCCAAAGACCAAAGTCCTCTGTGTTAATATCCCTTTACACATGATCCGGCCATTTCGTGGTGTTCACCCGCAGATCCACCCTACTTCCTATGTGGACGTGAGCGCGCAAGTTATTGGCGACGTTCATCTCGGTGAGGAAGCGTCGATCTGGTGCAACTGCACAATACGAGGTGATATTCATTTCATTCGAATCGGTGATCGATCAAATGTGCAGGACAATTCCGTCATCCATGTTCGCAACGGAACTCATCCGACGATCCTTGAGGAAGAAGTAACGGTCGGCCACAGCGTTACTTTGCATGGGTGTTATGTTGAGAGAGGTTCGCTGATTGGAATTGGATCTATTCTGCTCGACGACGTAAGAATTGGCGTTGATTCGCTTGTAGCTGCAGGTTCCCTTGTTAGTCCAGGAACCATCATTCCGCCGAGATCGCTGGTGATGGGATTTCCGGCTAAAGTCAAAAGAGAGTTGTCTGATGAAGAAGTAAAAGGACTGGAAGTCTTCTGGAAGAATTACGTCGGATACACGCGTGAATACAAGAATCTGTAACTAATGCCTTCTGCTAAAACACAACCCGCCCGGGGCATGCGCGACTTCCTTCCCGATGATGTTCGCAAACGCGAATACGTCATTGGAGTGATCAAGGAAGTCTACGAGCGATACGGGTTCGAACCGTTGGAAACCCCTGCTGCTGAGAACATCGAAACGCTGATGGGAAAATACGGCGAAGAAGGGAACCAGCTCATCTTCAAAATATTGAAGCGAGGTGTGCATGAAGGAAGTGGTGAGGCTGACCTCGCATTACGCTACGACCTGACGGTTCCACTCGCGCGCGTTGTTGCTGAATATCGTGACAAACTGCCGAAGTTCTTCAAGCGTTATCAAATTCAACCGGTATGGCGTGCAGACCGACCGGCACGGGGTCGCTTTCGAGAGTTTTATCAATGCGACGTGGATGTGTTGGGCTCGCGTTCGATGGTGGTTGAGGCGGAGATTTGCGCGGCAGCTGCAGAGGTCTTAAAACGACTTGGCTTCAATGATTTTTGCATTCGTTTGAATCATCGAAAAGTGTTGACCGGGATTCTTGGTGTAGCTGGAGTCGGACTCGATCAACATGACGGCGCCCTGGTTGCACTTGATAAGTTGGACAAGATTGGACGCAAGGGAGTTGAAGAGGAACTAAAGTCTCGTGGTATCCCAGCCGTTGCGAGTCAAAGCCTGCTTGATTTTTTTACTGAGCTGACTGCGTTGGAACATGCGGCTGAGATTGCGGCCGGTGAAGACGTTGGTCAAAAACAAGAAGCCCTGAACAAGGCCGTTCTTGGACGCATTGTCGAATTTGTAAATGATAATGAGATGGGATCACAAGGTGTTGCCGAGCTCCAATCCATTCTGGAATTCACAAAAGCAGCCGGAATAGCGCCACAGGTTCGGATCGATCCAAGTCTCGCGCGCGGACTAAGCTATTACACTGGTGCGATCATGGAGATAAGCGTGAAAGATCTCGCTGGTAGTCTCGGGGGAGGCGGCCGTTACGACAATCTGGTTGGAATGTTTGCCGCTCAGGATATCCCTGCATGTGGTTTTTCACTTGGACTCGAGCGGATTCTGGTTGTGATGAGTGAACGCGAGATGTTTCCGTCGAACCTCTCCGGTGCGGCGGCCGATGTAATGATTGCGATTTGGAATGACGAATCGATTGGAGAATCAATAGAGCTGGCCCACCAACTTCGCGCTCAGGGTTTAAGAGTCGATTTGTATCCGGAAGCTGATAAACTCGGAAAGCAATTCAAATATGCATCGGCACGGGGGGTGTCTTTTGTCGCAGTGATCGGTGACGAAGAGCGCGCTCGCGGCGAAGTTGCAATTAAAGACCTGAGAAACGGAGTACAGCAAACCGTGAAGCGTGCTGAGGTTGCTTTCAAGCTAAAATTAGGGAAGATTTTCGAATTTAAGCAGCAATGAACCTGGATGTAGTCAGTACCACCTCGCGGTAGCGGGTGGGTGCGCAGCCAAATCAGTCGTCAAGCCAAGCTTCGCACCCACCCGTTACCGCGAGGTGGTACTGACCGCCTTAAAGCCGAAGCCTTAATTCACGAGTCTCCAGGACGGAAGAGGAACGTAAACATGTCAGAAACCTCGTTCACGGAAGATTATCTTGCAGACTCGTTATCGTCGTTTCGCGCATACAAGAAACTAGCCGACAAGGCTATTGCGCAAACAAAAGACGACGAGTTATTCGTCAAGTTGGATGAAGAAGGAAACAGTATCGCGATCGTTATGAAGCATATGGCCGGCAACATGATCTCCCGCTGGACTGACTTCCTTAACAGTGACGGAGAAAAGCCGGATCGCAATCGCGATATGGAATTTGTGATCGAGACGAGTAGCAGAGAAGATGTGACTGCATATTGGGAGCGTGGTTGGAAATGCGTGTTTGATGCAAGTGAGCCGCTGACGCCCGCGGATTTCTCCAGAACAGTGACGATTCGCGGACAGGAACACACAATTGTTCAGGCGGTGAACCGGCAACTTATGCATTACGCGTATCATATCGGCCAGATTGTTTTTCTGGCGAAGCATTTTCGATCGACGGAGTGGCAATCGTTGAGTATTCCCCGCAACCGATCTGCTGAGTTCAATAAGTATCTGGATGAGACCGGCGATCGTTCGGCGGATCGAGAGAAGCAGTTTGATGCTGGAGTTGATTTCGCTAAGAAGCCAAAGAGCTAGCTTTCAACTTTGTAATTCGAGATTTGCGTTAGGAAGTCTCTTTCACTCCGGA
>Ga0075423_10007632_pt1 | contig 10229 bp, 10 predicted proteins | sample SoiMethybrSBSTD2_FD_80114 | JGI IMG/M metagenome (GOLD analysis project Ga0075423, IMG submission 80114) | Bulk soil microbial communities from a Populus tree surrounding site in Tennessee, USA - Soil MetaG P. TD hybrid SBSTD2 | ecosystem: Environmental > Terrestrial > Soil > Tree plantation...
CACCGAGGTTGCCTACCTAATCGAGACGCGTCTCGGTTGGGAAGCCGAGGTTCGCTTCCTCGGCGACCTCGCCGGGGGCAACTTTGCGGTCGAGCCGCTACATGCCAGCGACCCGGTCCGCATCGCTGAGCTCGTCGCCGAATACCGCGACTTGCCGCTCGGCACGGTCGATGCCTCGGTGATCGCCATGGCGGAGCGTCTCGACGCCACCGAGGTCGCAACCCTAGACCGCCGCCACTTCAGTGTCGTCCGGCCACGACACGAGGTTGCCTTCCAGTTGCTGCCATGAAGGACTTGCGCGCCCGCTTTGACCCTAGCTACGATTGCTGCTTATCAATGGCGGCAACGCTTTCGGCAACAGGATTCAGCGCGATTCGGCAACACGGCGGCAACAGCTACGGTTTCCCGGCGAGCCAGGCGAGCGCTGCCAGTTCCGCATATCATGCCTGCAACCTGTTGCCGAAAGTGTTGCCGAAAACAGAGGTTCATGCCATGCATGAGTGCCGATTCGGCTTGCCAGAGCCATACCGCTACGGGGATTCGAACCCCGGTTTCCGGACTGAGAATCCGGCGTCCTAGTCCCCTAGACGATAGCGGCGCGGGAGCGACATTCTAGCGGGAGGTGATGCGAGGTCGGCATGCGCCCCCCGCAGCTCGGGCGGCGGCCCGCAGGCGCTAGATTGCCTGGTCTCGCGGCTGTGGCGGAACTGGTAGACGCGCACGGTTCAGGTCCGTGTGGGCTAGCGCCCGTGAAGGTTCGACTCCTTTCAGCCGCATCGGACTCTGCCCGACGTCTCGCTCAAGCAGGCTGCTCGGCCGGCATCCGCTCCACGGCCCGGACCGCGGTCGCGGTGATCTCGTCGACGAAGTCGGGCCAGAGCTCACGTGGGAGGTCGTGGCCCATGCCCTCGAAGACGCGCAGGCGGGAGTCGCGGATTGCCCTGGCGGTGGCGCGGCCGGCGAGGGGGCGGATCAGCGGGTCGCTACCGCCGTGGAGGACGGTCGCCGGCAGGCGCAACCTCTCCAGCGCCGCGGTGCGGTCTCCCGAAGCGGTGATCGCGTGCAGCTGGCGGGCGATGCCGGCGCGGCTGTGGGAGCGGTCGTAGGAGGCGCCGGCGAGCTCGCGGAAGCGGCCCTCGTCCATCGGGTAGCCCGGCGAGCCGATCGCCTTGAAGGTCTTCACCGCTCGCTCGATCGCCGCCTCACGCCCTGTGCCGAGACGGGCGAACAGGGTCCCGAAGGCCTTCCAGGTCGGCACCCCGTGCCAGCGGTTGCCGGTCGAGGACATCATCGAAACCAGCGAGCGCACCCGTCGCGGCCGCCGGATCGCCACCGTCTGGGCGATCATCCCGCCCATCGAGGCGCCGACCAGGTGCGCCGACTCGATCCCCAGGTGGTCCATCAGCCCGGTCGTGTCCTCAGCCATGTCGCGCAGCAGGTAGGGCGCGGTGCGCCGCCTGCCCAGCAGCATGTCGGTCCGCTTCGGCACCCCGGCCGAGTCGATCTTGGTCGAGCGGCCGACGTCGCGGTTGTCGAAGCGGACGACGCGGAAGCCGCGTTCGGCCAGCATCGCGCAGAACTCCTCATCCCAGGCGAGCATCTGCGTCGCCAGCCCCATGATCAGCAACAGCGGCTCGGCGTCCGGATCGCCGATCTCCTGGTAGGCGATCTCAATCCCATTCACGGGAGCCAGCCGCTCCGCGCTCAGCCCGCTCATCCGATCAGCTTAGAGCCTGTCTCAAGACCCGCGTGTGCGGCTGGCGAGCGCCGGACCAAGCGGGGCAAGGACGCAGGGAGGCCGAATAGCAGCGCTATTTGGCCGACCGAGGACGCCGCACCGCGCAGTGTGTCCGGTGCCGCCAGGCGTGCGTGGGGGTCTTGAGACAGGCTCTAAGAGCGGCCAGCTAAGTTTGGCCTCAATGCGAACCGCGATCGTCTCCGACCTCCACCTTGGCAGCGCCTTCGGCGAGGACCTCCTGCGCGACGTCGCGATCCGTCGCGTCCTCTTCGAGCGGTTGGCCGAGGCCGATCGCCTCGTCCTGCTCGGCGACCTGATCGAGCTGCGCGAGCTGCCGCTCGCCGTCGTTCTCGAACACGCCCGTCCTTTCTTCGAAGACCTGGCCGAGGCGATGGCCGGCCGGGCCGTCGTCCTCGTGCCCGGCAACCACGACCATCGCGTAGCCGAGCCGCTGCTGGAGCAGCTCGCCATCGCCGGGCGGCCACTGGGCCTCGAGCAGCGCGCCGGCCCCGACGGCGAGCCGGCCAGCCGGATCGCCGCCTGGCTCGGAGGCGCCGAGCTGACCGTCGCCTATCCGGGGATCTGGCTGCGCGAGGACGTCTACGCCACCCACGGCCACTACATGGACTGCCACATGAGCCTGCCGCGACTTGAGTGCGTCGCCGCGGCCGCCATGATGCGGGCGCTGCGACCGCTGCCGGCACACCCCGGACCGGCCGATTACGAGCGGGTGCTGCAACCGGTCTACGGCCTCACCTACGGCCTGGCGCAGGGCGGCGTGGCGAGGCGCGCGGCGCGCCCATCCGAGCGTGCTTGGCGCGCGATCTCGGGCAGCAACGGAAGCGTCGGCCGAATCCGTCGCGCCGCCCTGCGGGCCGCCGTTCCGGCGGGGATCTGGAGCATCAATCGCCTCCTCCACGCCGAATTCGACGCCAGCTTCGGCGCCGGCTCGATCTCGGCCAGCGGCGTCGCCGCGGCAACCGAGATGGCCGCACGCCTGCGGCTCCAGGCGACGCACACGATCACCGGCCACACCCACCGCGCCGGCCCCGACGAGGGCGAGGAGGGCTGGGAGCTGCCGACCGGCGGGCAGCTGCACAACACGGGCAGCTGGGTCTTCGCCTCCGCGTTCCATCACCCGGGCACTCCCCCGGGTCCCTACTGGCCGGGCACGGTCACCTGGCTCGAGGAGAGCGGCCCGCCGCGCCGCGAGCGCCTGCTGCTGGATCGTTCGCGCGACGAGCTGCGCGCGACGGTGGCCGAGATGGCGGCGGCGACCTCTTGACCGGGCGGCGGGCCTAAAGCCACTCGGCGACGATCCGGCCGATCTCCTCGCCCGCGTCCTCCTGAAGAAAATGGCCGGCGTCCTCGATCGCGCGCGGCGGCGGGAAGTTGAGCTGCGAGGAGACGCGCTCGCCGACCGAGAAGGGCAGCACAGGGTCGGAATCCGCCCAGAGGACCAGCGCCGGCCGCTCGTCGTCGCGCAGCGCATCGGCGACCCTTTTCCCCTCGGCGGCGCCTGGCGAGTCGGGCTCGGTCGGCAGGATCAGGGGAAAGGCGCGGGCGCCTGCCTTCGACTCCGGGCTCGGGTAGGGCGCCTCGTAGGCGGCGATCACCTCGTCGCCGGGATCGTTCTTGCAGCCGCCGCGGACCAGCATTCCGACCGGGACGTCGGCGTTGTCGCGGACGAAGTCGCGGAATTTGAGCCAGGCCTCGCTCATCCGCTGCTGCCCGGTGAAGGGGCCGGTCTCCATGATCACCAGACGCGAGAACCGCTCCGGGTGCTCGACCGCGAGTCGCAGCCCGATCGGCCCGCCCCAGTCGTGGACGACGGCGGTCGCGTCGCGCACGTCGAGCTCCTCCAGCAGTGCCGCCATCAGCCCGACGTGGCGGTCGTAGGTGTACCAGGAAAGGTCGGTCGGCTTGTCGGAGCGGCCGAAGCCGGCGTAGTCGGGGGCGATGCAGCGGAAGCCGGCGTCGCGCACCGGCGGGATCACCTTGCGCCAGAGGAACGACCAAGTCGGCTCGCCGTGGAAGAAGACGACCGGCTTCCCATCCCCCTCGTCCAGGTGGCCCAGGCGCAGTCCATCGACCTCGACGTAGCTCGACTCGAAGGGGAAGTCGGGCAGCTCCTGCAGGCTCTCCTCCGGCGCTCTCACCGCCTCGATGCTCACGGAGCGATCATCGCAGTTGGGGCAGGAAGTTGCCAATTCCACGCCCCAGTTGTCTTTTGTTGCAGGAAACACTTGCTTCCGGCAGAAGCTGCTCTTAGATTTTTGTCTACTTACCCTCAACCGAAAGGGTTGACGCATGAACGATGAGAGCCTGATCAGCGGCTGGTGGGTGTTTGCCGGCGTGCTGCTCCTGATTGCCGGGGTGTTGAACATCGTCTACGGCATCGCCGCGATCGGCGATTCGAAGTTCTTCACCGAAAACGCGACCTACATCGTCAGCGGCCTGCACACCTGGGGATGGATCCTCCTGATTGTCGGCGTGCTCGAGCTGGTGGCGGCATTCTCACTCTTCTCCGGGGGCGAATTCGGCCGCTGGTTCGGCATCTTCATCGCCTCGCTGAACGCGATCGGCGCGCTGATGTCGATCCCGGCCCGCCCCTTCTGGTCGCTGGCGATCTTCGCCCTGGCGATCATCATCGTCTACAAGCTCGCCGAGGGGCCCGAAGACACCGCGGTCCCCAGGGGCTAGCGCAACCCGGACGCCTGCTGCGGACGAAGGCCCCGGGCATCCGGGGCCTTCGTCGTCTCGGCCGACTCGTCCGCGGCAAGGGGCGCGACCGGGTCGAAGCTCGACCAGGGAGCGGTGGCCGCCTCGCGGCTCTCGTAGAGGACATCGACGCCGGCGAGACGGTCCTGCCAGCCCCGTCGGCGTTCGTCAAAGAGGATGCCGAGAAAGCCGAGTCCAAACGGGATCGCCGCGAGGAAGAGGCCGAGCAGGCGGCGCAGCGACTTGCGCGGCGACAGGCCGCGCCCGACCCCGAGGCGAATGCCGAAGAAGCGCATGGCGGGCGTCTGCCCTGCGAGTGACCAGAAAACAAGGAAGTAGAAGCCGGCGAGGCCGATCCAGGCGGCGCTGCCGACGGCGAGGGCGAAGCCGGAGAGGCCGTTGCCGGAGCCGGAGAAGAAGGAGCCGATCAGCGCTGCGATCGCGGCCATGCCCGAGAAGGCGAGGTTGACGATCAGCAGGTCGAGCCCGAAGGCGAGGCCCCTGGTCAGGGCGCCGGCGCGCTCGGTCGGCTCGGTCCGCCTCTTGCGGAAGGCGACCCGCCGGGCGACCCGCTCGATCGCGCCGTCGAGGCGCCGGGTCACGTCGCCGATCGTGTGGCCGACGTCCTCGATGAAGCCGACGCTCTGGGCGCTGATCGCGGCGCGCAGCTCCGGCGCCTCGGCGATCCGCTCGACCAGCCGCTGGGCCTCGTCGCTGGCCAATAGGCGGCGCCAGACCTCGTCGACCATCTCGCTGTCGAGCGCCTCGATCAGCGCCCGCTTGACCGCCTCGCTCTCAAGCGCACCGTGGACCGTCTCTTCGACCAGCGGCCCCTGCAGCACCCGCACCAGCGCGCGCTCGACCGCCTCGCTCTCGACCGCGGCGACCATCGCCTCCTCGGCGGCGGCTTCGACCGCACGGTCGATCCCGGCTGCCTTGCCCACCGAGCGCGCTCCGCGCACGCCCGCTCCGAGCAGGCGCACCGAGAGCGGCAGCGGCCTCCCCGAGGGCCCCTCGCCCTGCGGGGGATCCTGCGGATCGGGACCGTCGGCCATTGCGCGCGAGTATACGACCGGTCGGTGCCCCGGTCCCTAATTCGCGGAGCTGTCGAGAGCCTCCAGCAAGCGGTCGATCAGCTCGGCCTGAGCTGCCAGGATGCGCCGTCGCCCCTCGGCGGGATCGAACCACTCGGCCCGATCCACCTCCGGGAACTCGCGCCTGGCGCCGGAGCGCGGCGGCCACTCCAGCTCGAAGCTGTTGCTGCGCAGGGCCGCCGGGTCGAAATCGGCCTCGGCGCCCCAGGCATGCACCCGCTTGCCGCCCTTCTGACGGATCGAGCCGAGGTCGATCAGATCGGTGACGGCCAGGTCCGGCGCCGCCGGGCCCAGCTCCTCCGCCAGCTCGCGCAGCGCGCACTCCGGGCGGTCCTCCCCCTCTCCCGGTTCCCCCTTCGGCAGCGACCAGGCGCCCAGGTCCTTCCCAGCCCAGAAGGGACCGCCGGGGTGGACGAGCAGGACTTCGGGCGTGACGCGGTTGCGAAAGAGGAGCACGCCGGCGCTCTCCTTCGCCGCCACGGCGCCCTCAGGCGACGGCGCGCAGCCGCCGCTTCGCCTGCTGCGCGATCACGGCGGCCCACTCGGAGTCGTCGATCCGCACCGGCGCCGTCGTCGCGAGGAAATCGGCGAGGATCGCGGCCAGGCCCTCGGGGTCTTCCAGATGTGGGAAGTGGGCGGCGCGCGGCAGCGTCTCGAAGCGGCAGCGCGGGATCGCCTTGTGTGCGGCGCGGCCATGCTCGAGCGGGATCGTCCGGTCGCGCTCTCCCCAGACGATCAGGGTCGCCATGTCGCCGAGCAGGTAGAGGCGGTCGGTCGCGCTGACGTGCTGGCCGTGGACGTCGATCACCGAGCGCAGCGTCTGCAGGAACGCGCGGCGGGAGCCGGGCTCCTGCAGCGGCCGCAGCGCCCGCGCGACTGCCTCCAGGTAGACGCCCTTGGCGTTGCCGCGACCGCGTAGCCGTGTCCCCGTGGCGTCGATCGCGTCAACCAGCCGCCGTCGAGCAGCGAGGCGGAGCAGCGAGGCGGCGCCGGGGAGCGCGGCGCCGCGCAGCAATGGGCTGACGTCGCGCCCCAGCCCGCCGCTGGAGATCAAGACCAGCCGCTCGGTGCGCTGGGGGAACTGGTAGAAGAACTGCATCGCTACCCCGCCGCCGAGCGAGTGGCCGACGATCGTCGCCCGCTCGATGCCAATCGTCGTCAGCAGGTCGCGGATGCCGGCCGCATGCGCCCCGAGCGAGTAATCGCCCCGCGGCGTCGCCGAGTCCCCGTGTCCGATCAGGTCTGGCGCGACCACGCGGTAGGAACCGGCGAGCACCTCCGCCACCGCCTGCCAGTGGCGCGAGGAGTTGATCATGCCGTGGACCAGGACAACCGTCGGCCCTCTGCCGGCAGCGCGGTAGACGGCGCGGTGACCGTGCAGGTCGACCTCGTGGGCCTCGAAGCAGCCGGCTGCTTCCACGTCCGGGACCCTACCGCTGTCGCTGGGCCCTGTGACGGAGGAGCGGATTCGCTTGCGCTTATTTACGCAACGTTTACGTGAGTTTCACCTGCGGGCAAAGCGCCGCCGCGACCCTGGTGCGGAGAACCCGAACCGAAAGGAGACGCCAATGCCGCAGATACTCGTGGAAGCAGACCGTCGCGGCGAGAGCGACAGCACCGTCGTCTACCGGGAGCGGATCAGCCTCAGCGATCTCGAGTCCGACCACTTCTCCGGCCAACTCGTCGAGCGGGTCGGCTGGGCAGTCCTCGATGCCGACGAGCTCGAGCGCGAGAGCGACCGACCGGCCGGCGAGGACGGCGGTCAGGCCGAGGAGCGCTGAGCGGCGCGCTCTCGCGCCTCCGCCTTCTGCGCCAGGGTCATCGCGCCGGGATGGCCGTCTCCCGGCCACGGCGTGAGGATCAGCAGCAGGCGGGCATCGGACCGTGCGGTGAGCGTGTGACGCTCGCCGGGGTCGAACTCGAAGAGATGGCCGGCGCCCGCCGCGACCGACTCGCCGGCGGGCGTCGTCATCTCGATCTCGCCGTCGACGACGACGATCCTGGCGCGCTCGTGCACCTCGTGCTCCTGCAGCTCCTCGCCGGCGGGAAGCCGGAGCACGATCGTGCGCGCGTCGTCGCCCGAGGCGAGGATCTCGGGCTGGTGCGCCACAGCCTCGATCGACTTCAGGTCCCAGCTCCGCATCGTCCCTCCTTCAGCCCCGCAGCCGTGTCGACTCCATGGCTCCTTTTGTACCAGGAAGGGGGCCCAGCGATCAACCGTCATTCCTGGAGGCCCCTCCGATGAATGAATCAGATGGCACGCACGCGCAAGACGATGGCAGCCGAGCGGACCCGCAAGCGGACCCCTATGGATTCGCTCGGTGCTTCCCTCGACCGAAGGTTTCGCAGAGGCCGACGCATGGTCGCCCCCTCATGCTGGAATCGGCCTAACTGGACGGTATTTGAACCGGGTCGCCCCCCCAACGAGGTCCGGGCACGTACACCGAGGCGTGCAGCAGTCGGATGAGCGTGGAATAGGTCAAGGATCGCTGCGCAACAGCCGATAGGAGCAAAATGAATGCGGGGCATGAGTCCGCGGAAACCGATCTTTATCGCCTTGGGAATGCGCTGAATGCGAGCACTACCGATGTGGTCGATGAGATGATGAGACGCTCGGCGGCCTCTGGACAAGTACTCGATAAGACCGTCGAAGAGAGTTTCGAACAAGTAGGTGAAGTCTCTACAGTGGCCGTTGCGCGGTGGATGGCGGGCGAGGGGGAGGCGGTCGCGCGCGAGGTTGGCCAGGAGTCTTGGCGGATCTTCGCCAAACTTGCCTCGCAGCGAGCCGCACCGCTCAATGAGGTCACCAAACGCTGCCTGCGATGGCGCGACTGCACGGCGGAAGTGTTGAGCAGAAACGCCAAAGAGCTCCAGCTAGACGCCGAGGTGCTGGACCTTTCGTTGCGGATGCTGCAACGAAGCCTGGACGTCACTCTTGTGCGGATGTGCCAGTCATTTGAGGATGAGCGCCAACGCTCGCACGAAGAATTAAGCAGCCGGCAGAAAGAGTTGGTCTTCCTTGCAACCCACGATGCTTTGACCGGACTACCGAATCGAACATTGATTCTCGACCGCATTGAACAGATCTTGACGCGTACTCGACTCAAGCAAGAACCCGTTGCGGCTTTGTTTGTGGACCTTGACAACTTTAAGGCCATCAACGATTCCCTCGGCCACGGTGTCGGAGATGAACTGCTATGCGCTGTCGCCGCTCGCCTTGAGGGTGTTATCCGTGAGACTGACGCGTTAGGGCGGCTCGGCGGCGACGAGTTCGTGGTGATTGCCGACGGGCTCTCTCTTGCTGCCGGGCCTGAGCTGGTTGCCGAGCGCCTCCTCGAAGCGTTCAACGAGCCATTCAAGCTCGGCGGCGCCGAAGACATTCGTGTATTCGTCAAGGCAAGCATTGGCATCGCCACCGGAGGCCGATCCTCTGCTGAAGAGCTGCTGCGGGATGCTGACATCGCCATGTACCGGGCCAAGTGGGGCGGTAAGAACCGCTACCTCGTGTATGAGTCCGGAATGCAGGACGAGGTCCAATCTCGCATGGAAGTCGAAATGGGTCTTCAGGGCGCGCTTGCAAACGAGGAGTTCTTCCTTGTCTACCAGCCCACATTTGACCTTGAAAGCATGACGCCGACAGGAGTCGAGGCACTCATTCGCTGGCGTCGCCCAGGGCGGGGGGTCGTTCAGCCCGACGACTTCATTCCGCTTTTGGAGGAGACCGGAATGATCGTCGACGTGGGCGCCTGGATCCTCAACCAGGCTTGCGTCCAGGGTGCGAAGTGGCAGGAGGCCGGCTACTCCCTGAATTTGGCAGTCAATGTCTCTGCGGTTCAGCTTGACAGCGATGACCTTCTCAGTCAGGTCGAGGAGGCTCTCAGCTCAAGTGGCCTCGATGCCGGCGGGCTGACCATTGAGATAACCGAGACGACGCTCATGCAGAACGTTGAGGAAACCGCCCGCAGGCTCGACGCCCTCAAGCGCCTTGGGGTTCGCATCGCGGTCGATGACTTCGGCACCGGCTATTCCTCACTCGCCCACCTAGGGCAGTTCCCTGTCGACATACTCAAGATTGACCGTTCCTTCATCTCTCAGCTCGCCGATGGCAGCGAGGGAGAGATTCTCTTGCACACCCTCGCGCAGCTCGGCAAAGCCCTATCGATTGAGACAACCGCGGAGGGCATTGAACGACCACAGGACCTGCCGCTGATTCAGGCCGAGGAATGCAACAACGGACAGGGGTTTCTCTTTGCCCATCCACTCAGCGCGCAAGACGCAGACTCGTTCTTCCGCCAGTGGCCAGGCACTCGCCGCTTTGAAGTTCGCCAGGCTGCAATGGCCCCTGCTGCTATTGGCAGCTCTACGGGGAGTGACGAGTGTTCCGGCGCTGCCAGCAGTGCCTGAACCAGCCTCGTTTGGCATTTGAGCCTGCGACGGTCGCAGATCAGAATCGGGGAGACAGGACAAACTTGGCTCTGGCAGACGGTTAGAGCATTCCCCTATATCACCTTGGATCGCGAATCGGAACGCCGACTGAGGATCTGTGCTGCATTCACGCGAGGCTGTCGCGCAAACCCCACTGATTCGAGCCGACGACGCCGCAATCCGACATCTGCGGAAAACGGCAGGCGCCCGAAGGCACCCGATCAGGCTGTTGCGGCCACCAGGGAGTGCCG
>Ga0075423_10007638_pt1 | contig 10225 bp, 8 predicted proteins | sample SoiMethybrSBSTD2_FD_80114 | JGI IMG/M metagenome (GOLD analysis project Ga0075423, IMG submission 80114) | Bulk soil microbial communities from a Populus tree surrounding site in Tennessee, USA - Soil MetaG P. TD hybrid SBSTD2 | ecosystem: Environmental > Terrestrial > Soil > Tree plantation...
GCGGCGATCGCCAGCTTCGTCGCGTCCGCGCATTTCGCCCCGAGCGCCGGCGTGATGCCGGTGACGTGAAACCACGCAGCGCCGTGCATGACCTCGTCCCACGCGACGGCCGCCGGATCCAGCTCGCTGATCGCCGAGTGCGCGCGGTCGTAGACGACGGTGGACGCGCGCTGGCTCGCGCCGGTCTCGGCGAAATAGATGCCGACGCGATCGCCGCCGCGGAGCACGAACGTCGTGTCGATCCCTTCGGCGCGCAGCGCGCGCAGCGCCGCTTCGCCGATCGCGTGCGTTGGCAGGCGCGTGACGTAGCGGCTGTGGAGGCCGAACTGCGCGAGGCTCGCGGCGACGTTCGCCTCGCCGCCGCCGAAGATCGCGGACAGCACCGGTGACTGGAAGAAGCGCTCGAACCCGGGCGGGCTCAGGCGCAGCATGATCTCGCCGAAGGTGACGACGGTGTGAGTCATAGAGGATGGATGCCGCCGGCGACGGTCCGGCTGAAGCCGGACACTACGTACGCGCGGCGGCGACGTTGTCGACGACGCGCCGCGCGTTCGCCGCGATCACCTCGAACCGGCCGGCGTCAATCGCTTTCGCGTCGACGAGCGCCGACCCGACGCCGACCGCGACGGCGCCGGCGCGGATCCAGTCGCCGGCATTGTCGAGCGTGACCCCGCCGGTCGGCATCAGCTTCACCTGCGGCAGCGGCGCGCGAACGTCCTTGATGAACTGCGGGCCGAGCATCGTCGCCGGGAACACCTTGACGATGTCCGCGCCGTACTCGTGGGCGGCGAGGATCTCGGTCGGCGAGAAGCATCCCGGCATCGCCGGCACGTCCCGCTCGTGGCACGCGCGAATCACGTCGGGACGGAACACCGGGCCGACGACGAACCGCGCGCCGGCGTCGATCACGGCTCGCGCGGTGTCGGGGTCGATGACCGTTCCGGCGCCGAGCAGAAATCCCTCGGGCATCGTCGGCGCCAGCTCGCGAATCAGGTTCACGGCGTTCGGCACCGTCATCGTCACCTCGAGCGCGCGCACGCCGCCCTCCGCCAGCGCGTCGACGACGGCGCGCAGCTTCGCCGGATCTTTCATGCGGATCACGGCGACGACGCCCATCGACTCGATCGCGTGTGCGATTGCCGCCCGTTTGACGTTGGTTGTAGTGGCCATGTTCATCCGGAGGTTTTAACTTTCACCTTTCAACTTCTAACTTGCAACTTTCAACGGCCCATCCATCCGCCATCGACGACCAGCACGTGGCCGTGGACGTAATCCGACGCGGCCGACGCGAGGAACACCGCGGCGCCGGCGATATCCGCTGGCCCGCCCCATCGTCCCGCGGGGATCCGCTCGAGGATCTGCTTGTAGCGGACCGGATCCTCCGCGAGCGCCCGGGTGTTGTCGGTTCGCATGTAGCCGGGCGCGATCGCGTTGACGTTCACGCCGTGCGAGGCCCATTCGTTCGCGAGCGCCTTCGTGAGCTGCGCGACGGCGCCCTTCGCCGCCGCGTACGCCGGCACCCGCACGCCGCCCTGAAACGACAGCAGCGAAGCGACGTTGATGATCTTGCCGCTGCCCCGCTCGATCATGTGCGCGCCGGCCGCGCGGCACAGCCGGAACAGGCTCGACACGTTGACGTTGAACACCGCGTCCCAGTCCTCGTTCGAATACGACGCCGCCTCGGCGCGCCGAATGATACCGGCGTTGTTGACGAGGATATCAAGCCGGCCCATCTCGTCGACGACGCGCGGAACGAGATCGTCGGCCGCGGACGGCTGCTCCAGATCCGCAGCCAGCGTCATCGTCGTGACGTCGCATTCTGCCGCAATCGAACCGGCGAGGTCGACCGGTTCGGTGCGGCTGGCGTGAAGCGCCACATGAGCGCCGTGCTGCGCCAGGGCCTGCGCCATCGCCGCCCCCAGGCCGCGCGACGCGCCGGTGATCAGCGCGACGCGTCCGGTGAGATCGAACGAAACCAACGTTGAGCTCGTCGCGCAGTCTCCTAGAAAATGAGCTTCAGCGCCAGCTGGATGTCGCGCGGCAGGTTGGTCTGGCTCGTCACCCTTCCAAAGTCCGCGTTCGTCGGATCGGTGTTCGGGTTCGCGTAGACGGCGCTGTTGAACGCGTTCAGGAACTCGGCGTGGAACTGCGCGCGGACGCGGTCCGTGACGCGGACCTGCTTGATCAGCGAGATGTCCCAGAGATTGAGGCGCGGGCTGCGCAGGCCGTCGAGCTTCGACGGGAAGTACCGCACGTTGTTCGCGAGCCGGATTCGCGTGTCGGCCCGCTGCTTCACCGGATCGTCGACGCCGTTCGTCTGAACCGCGGCGTCGTGGAAGTAGAAGCCGCTGATGTCGAAGACCGGATTGTTCGTGTCGCCGGAGTAGTCGGTCTTCAGCCTGCTGAGATCGCCGCTGAAGTACACGTTGCGCGCGTTCAGGTCGATCGGCTGGCCGCTCTGCAACTGCCCGATCGCCTGGACACTCCAGCCGCCGATGAGCGCGTCGGTCAGGCCGCGCGCGTTCGACGCCCAGTGCCGCTCGCGTCCGAACGGCAGCTCCCACACGCCGCTGAGCGTCACGTGATGCGGCACATCGGCCGCCGCGACGCGCTCTTCGTAGTCTGTGTCGTACGGATTCAGCTTGAAGACGCGCTCCGTGAATCGCGACCAGGTGTATGCCGCAAGCAGCGTGTAGCCTTTCGTGAAACGCTTCTCCACCTTGAACTGCGCCGAGTTGTACTGGCTCGTCCCGTCATCGTCGAACGTGCGGAGGTTGCCGAACTGCGGATACGGCTTCAGCAGCTGGGAGCGCGCGATCGTTGCCGCAGTGAACGCCGTGCCGGGCAGCAGACCGCGGAACGGATTCGGCACGAGCGCCGCGAGGAAGTCGATCGTCGCCTGGTCGCGCACGCGGCTCGTCGACAGATACTGCGTCGGGATGGCGTTCAGCTCGATTTCACCCGCCTGGTTCCCGCCGCCGGTCGTCAGGTTCCACCCACGGCTGCCGGTGTAGCCGCCCTCGATCAACCACTGATTCGGAAGCTCGCGCTGCACGCTGACCGTGTAGCGGGTGTTCTGCGCGTTCTTGAAATCGAGCGGCACGAACCGCGCGCCCGAGGCGTTGTTGAGATCCTGGCCGAGGAAGGTATCGGGACCCCTCGATGCCCCGGCGGGCGCGAGGACGCCGCTCGGGAACGGGTTCGCCAGCGTCGCGTTGAACGTCAGGCCGAGATCGTTGGACGGAACGATCGTCGTGGTTTGCGAGAAGCCGGGCTGGAAGTTGCCCGAGATGATGAACGGCACGGTGTAGACCCCGACGCCGGCCCGCAGCACCGTCGCGTCGTTCAGCTTGAACGTCAGGCCGGCGCGCGGCTGGACATTGTTCCTGTCCGCGTTCCAGAAACCCGGGTTCGCGTCCGACGCGAACTGGAGACCGCCGCGCACGCGAAACGCCGACGGCGCGATCTGCGGGATCGGGCTGGCCGCATAGTTGGCCAGCACGGCGCTCTCGATGCCGATCTGCGCGTTCGGATCGAAGCCGCGGACGTTCCGATTCTCGGAATCGCGCGTCGCGCCCTCGTACTCGTACCGGAGCCCCAGGTTCAGCGTGAGGCGGCTGGACACCTTCCAGTCGTCCTGCACGAACAGGCCGTGGTACGGCGTGATGTTGAGGCGCCGCGCGTTGACGTCGATGGTACCGGCGGTCGGGTACCCGAGCAGGAACGTCGCGAGATCCTGGCCGAACGTGCCGGTGGAGTTGTCCTGCTGCCGCGTGAACGCCGAGCCGTTGCGGAACACGTACTCACCCGCCTGCGCGCCGGGGTTCGACCCGAACTCGCGGTACAGGCGCCAGTCGTAGCCGGCCCTCACCGAGTGGTTGCCGACGATGCGCGTCAGCGTCGGCTGGAACGAGTAGATGCTGTGGTTCGTGACGGACGACAGGTTCTCGCCGACGTCGGAGAACTGATCGAAGTCGAAGTGCGGAAAATACTTCGCGCCGCCGAACAGCGACGAGACCGCGCCCGGGAAGCCGAGCGTCGTCGGATCGAAGATGCCCTCGTGCTGCCGGACGTTCGGCTCCCGAAACCGCTGCCATCCCGCGCGGACGTCGAGCAGCGTGCTCGGCGACATCGTGTAGACGTGGTCGTACGTGACGCCATCGTTCGTGCGGAAGAGGAAGTTGCCGTTTGGAATGATCCCGTTCACCTCGCCGTAGATCGCGTTCCGCGATTCGCGGCGGTCGTTGCGCGTGTAGCGGACGAACATCTGCTGCCTGTCGGTCAGCCGGTGATCGACGCGCGTCGAGACCGAATAGAAGTCGTCGCTGCGCGGGTTGACGTAGAAGAAGTTGTTGCGGCCCTGGTTGTCTCCCGACTGGTTCGGCAGCGGATAGTACTTGAGGACGGCGGCGGCAATCGGATTGATGCGGTTCGCCGGGATGATGTTGTTCGGAAACGGCTGGCGGACGACGCGCGCGCCGACCTGCGTGGCGGTCGCGGGATCGTAGATGATCGTGCCCTGCGCGAGCAGCGCCGAGAGGTCGCCGTTGCGCATCGCCTGCGTCGGCACGGTCTGCGGCAGCGGCTCGGGAAACTTGTCGTACAGCCACTCGACCGCGCCGAAAAAGAACGTCCGATTCGACCGAATCGGTCCGCCGAGAAAACCGCCCGGCCGGTTGTACTTGAGATCCGGCTTCGTGGCGCCGCTCTTGTTCACGAAGAAGTCGGTCGCCGACAGCTCGTCGCGGCGCAGGTAGTAGTAGCTCTCGCCCTTGAAGGTGTTCGTGCCGCTTTTCAGCGTCACGTTCACGATGGCGCCGGCCGTATGGCCGTCGGCCGCGTCGAAGGTCGCGGTGGCGACCTTGAACTGCTGCACCGCGCCGGCCGGCGGGACGAAGGCGACGCGGCGGCCGCTCGTCATGTTCGGCGAGCCGTCGAGCGTGAATTCGTTGCCGCCGCTCGTGCCGTCGGCGTTGATGCCCGACGTGCCGGCATTGTCGAACGGACGCGAGAACTTCAGATCTCCCGTGAACGCGACGCCCGGAACCAGCCGCGAGAGCACGAACGGATTGCCGTCGGACAGCGGCAGCATCGAGATCCGTTTCTCGTCGATGACCTGCCCCGCCGACGCGGATCCGACCTCCAGCAGCGGCGACAGTGCCGTCACGAGCACGGACTCTTCGAGCTGGCCGACCTCCATCGCGAGATCCAGGACAAGGCGGTCGCCGATCCGCACCTCGAGCTTCTCGCGCACCGCCTTCTTGAAGCCGGACAGCTCGGCGACGACGGTGTACGTTCCCGGCGTCAGATAGGGAATCGTGTAGATCCCTTCGTTGTTCGTCGTCGTCGTGGACGCGACGTTGGTCGCGACGTTCGTCGCCGTCACGGTGACGCCCGGCAGCACGCCGCCGGAGCGATCGCTCGCGCGGCCGGTGATGGCGCCGCGGAAATCCTGAGCCGCAGCGCCACTCGCCGTCGCCAGGACGAGTGCCAGAGCCGCCAGAGTTCGCATCGACATCCTCCCTAGGGGAGTTCAACAAGACGATCGGTTCGTGCAGAGTCGTAGATCGCTTCGACGAGCTCGACGCTGCGGCGTCCCTCGCGGCCGTCGCACGCCGGTGCCGTCCGCGTCGCAATCGCGTGCAGGAAATCCTCGAACACGCGCTGGTGCGCGGCCGCGTCGGCGACGACGGGCGAGCTGGCGCTCGCCGTCGCCGGCGCGGCGCGACCGCTTCGCTCGGACGCGCTCGCGCCGCGCAGATCGATCGTCGTCAGCGTGTCGCCGTCGATCACGACCGTGCCTTCGGATCCGGTGAGCTCGAGACGCCGCGAGTACCCGGGATACGCCGACGTCGCCGCCTCGAGCGTGCCGAGCGCGCCGTTCGCGAATTCGAGCGTCGCCACGACGGTGTCTTCCACTTCGATCTGGTGCAGCTTCGTGCCGGCGCGCGCGAACACGCGGCGGACCGGCCCGAACAGCCACAGCAGCAGATCGACGGTGTGAATCCCCTGATTGATCAGGGCGCCGCCGCCGTCGAGCTCCCTCGTGCCGCGCCAGCGAGACTCGCCGTAGTACTCAGGCGGCCGGTACCACTTGACGTGTCCCGTCGCCAGAATGGGCGTCCCGAGCTTCCCCGCGTCGATCAGCGCCTTGACCTGTCTGGCGTCGGGCTTGAGGCGATCCTGAAAGATGACGGCGAGCGTCACGTGCTTCCGATCCGCCTCCGCAATCAGCGCATCGGCACGGGCGACGCTGACGTCGATCGGCTTCTCGACGAGCACGTGCAGCCCGCGGCTCGCCGCCGCGATGCCGTGCTCGGCGTGGTGCCCCGACGGGCTGCCGATGGCGACCATGTCGAGCGGACGATGGTCGAGCAGCCCGTCGAGCGTGTCGTACGCCTCGGCGCCGAAGCGGCTGGCGAGGCGCTGCGCGCGCTCGCGCGTCGGCGCGTACACCGCGGCGACGGCGACACCCGGAATGGCCGCCGCCGCGCGGGCGTGCGTGTCGCTGATATTGCCGGCGCCGATCAGTCCAACGTGAGTCACGCGAGCCGCGTCGATTTTTGCTTGAGTTCCGTCCGCCGGATCGGTAGAGTGACGCGGCGTGGACAACCCAATTGCAGGCGGGAGACTACAATTGGCCGAGCCACTTTGCAAGTAGGGGATTCGTGAATCCTCACTTTACGCCGGTCTGAGACCAATCGATTGGATTCGAGGTTGCCCGCATGACGGTGGTACGGATAAGTGGTCAAGCCAATTGTGAACTCTGAACGGCGGCCGGCCGACAGCGCGGCGCAGGTCGTGGCGCACGTGCGGCGCCTGATCGATCGCGGCGCGCTCCTCCCCGGCGCGCGCCTCCCCCCCGAGCGCGACCTCGCGCACCAGGTGGGCGTGAGCCGCCCGACGGTGCGCGCGGGCCTGCGCACGCTCGCCGCGCTGGGCGTCGTCCGATCGCGCCGCGGCTCCGGGACCTATATTCCCGAAGGGCCGCCGACGCTCGGCGCCGAGGCGCTCAGCTTTCTCGCCGCGCTCCACAAGTTCACCGGCGACGACGTGCACGAGGCGCGGCGGATTCTCGAGGTCGGCGCGGCCGGTCTCGCGGCGGAGCGGGCGACGCCCGATCAGCTCGCCGCCCTCGCGGACGATGTGGCCGGGTTGTTCGCGACGCAGACGGAGCGGCAGGCGTTCCTCGTCCACGACATCAACTTCCACCGCAGCCTCGCCGCCGCGTCGGCGAACCCGATCGTCGCATCGTTCGTCGAGATGGTGGCGGCCCTGTACTACGAGCGCCGCCGCGCAACGGCGGAGCGCGCGTCCGATCGCGATCTGCGCGACGCCGCGCACGCGCATCGCCGCATCTACCAGGCGGTTCGCGCGCGCGACGTCGACGCGGCCCGCCGCGCGATGAACGACCATCTGGTCCAGGCGCGCTCGTATCAGGCGCGCGAAAAGCCGCCGCGTCCCGAGGCGCCCGTGCGGCCGCGCCCGTCCGGCGGCCAGGGGTCCGCCGAGTGAGCCCGGTGAGCCCGGTGAGCCCGCCGAGCCCGATGAACGGCGTCACGTTCGACCTCACCGGCCACAGCGCGGTGGTCGTCGGCGGCACGACCGGCATCGGGCGCGCCATCGCCCTCGGACTCGCCACGGCCGGCGCCGACGTCGTCGCGACCGGCCGCCGCGCCGACATGGTGGACGACGTCGCGAAGGCGATCGAGGGAATCGGCCGGACCACGCTGCGGCAGCCCGCCGACGTCGGGGACCGCGCGTCGCTGCAGGCGCTCCGCGACGCGTGCCTCCACGCCTTCGGCAAGGTCGACATCGTGGTCGCCGCGGCCGGCGACACGAAACGGGTTGCGTCGGTCGACATGGACGAAGCAGACTGGAGCCGCATTCTCGACACCAACATCACCGGGATGATGCGGACCTACCAGACGTTCGCGCCGCCGATGATCGAGCGCGGGCACGGCCGGCTGATCGGCATCGGCTCGATCGCGTCGTTCGTCGGCCTGCTCGAAGTGGCGGCGTACGGCGCCAGCAAGGCGGCGGTCGCGGGCCTCACGCGCGCGCTGGCGGTCGAATGGGCGCCGCACGGCGTGACGGTGAACGCCATCGCGCCGGGCGTGTTCGAGACCGATCTGAATCGCGAGATCCTCAAGGGTCCGCGCGGGCAGGAATTCCTGACCCGTACGCCGATGCGGCGGTTCGGCCGTGTCGAGGAGCTCGCGGGCGCCGCCGTCTACCTGGCGTCGCCGGCGGCGAGCTTCGTGACCGGACAGCTCCTGATCGTGGACGGCGGTCTGCTGGCGAGCGGAGTGAACCAATGAATCCCGCGCTGGTGATCAGCAGCCGCGACAACGTGGCGACGGCGCTCGAGCCGCTGGAGCCGGGCCGCACGATCTCGCCGAACGGCGCGAGCGGCGCGATCGTCGTCGCCGAGGCGATTCCTCGCGGCCACAAGCTGGCGCTGCGCGCAATTCGCCGGGGTGAAGCGGTCGTGAAGTACGGAAGCCCGATCGGCACCGCGTCGGCCGACATCGCGGCCGGCGCCCACGTGCACACGCACAACGTCGCGAGCGCGCGCGGACGCGGCGATCTGCCGTCGCCGCCCGACTCGGTGGCGCGGATTGCGGAGCCACCGGATCCCGATGCCGACGCGGATCTCGAGGCGTCGGCGAACGGCGCGAGCCGTTTGAACGCCGATGTCGACGCCTCGGCGAACCATTCGAACCGGTCGGCAGATCTCGTTCCCACGCCTGCCAATCACGAAGACACGAAGAGGTCACGGCTGAAACGATGACGCACGGCCCCGCGTTTCTCGGCTACCGCCGCCCGGACGGACGCGTCGGCGTGCGCAACCACGTGCTCGTCGTGCCGACCGTCATCTGCGCGGCGGTCGTCGCCGAACGCATCGCGGCGTCCATCGGACCGACCGGCGCGCCGCTCCCCCATCTCGCCGGCTGCGGCCAGCTCGGACCGGATCTCAGCGTCACGCACGACACGCTCGCGGCGTACTGCCGGCATCCGAACGTCGGCGCAGTGATCGTCGTCGCGCTCGGCTGCGAGCAGGTCGTCGCGCAGTACCTCGCGGAGACGGCGCGGCAGGCGGGCAAGCCGGCGCAGATCGTCGCGATTCAGTCCGAAGGCGGCACGCTGCGCGCGACGGCGCGAGGCGTCGAGATGGCACGCGCGTTCGCCGAATCGCTCGCGCGCGCCGACCGCGAGTGGTGCGACGTGTCGTCGCTGATTCTGTCGGTCAAGTGCGGCGGATCGGATTACACGTCGGGACTGGCGTCGAATCCCGCCGTCGGCCGCGTGGCGGATCGGATGGCCGACGCCGGCGGCGCCGTCGTGCTCGGCGAGATCGCCGAGATCATGGGCGCCGAGCATCTTCTCGCCGAGCGCGCGTCCACGCGCGAGGCCGCCAGCCAGCTGGTGCGCGTCGTGACGCGCGTCGAAGCCGAAGCCCGCGCGCTGGGGCTCGACATCCGCGGCACGCAGCCGTCGCCCGGCAACATTCGCGGCGGGCTCACGACGATCGAGGAGAAATCGCTCGGCGCGACGCACAAGGCCGGCGAGCGGACCCGCCTGGAGGCGGTCGTCGGCTACGCCGCGCCGATCACGAGCAAGGGCCTGACGGTGATGGACACGCCGGGGCTCGACGTCGAATCGGTCACCGGGATGGTCGGCGGCGGCGCGCAGGTGGTGATGTTCACCACGGGTCTCGGCACGCCGACCGGCAATCCGATTGCGCCGGTCATCAAGATCACCGGCAACGCGCGCACGGCGGTGTCGATGGCGGACAATATCGACATGGACGTCAGCGGCGTGATGAGCGAGGTCGAGTCGCTCGACACGGCGGCGGATCGCCTGTTCGATCGGCTGCTGACGGTCTGCTCGGGGCAGCCGACGGCCGCGGAACGGCTCGGCCACCGGGAGTTCGCGATCCACCGGCGGAATCCCACGATCTGATAGAGTCGTCGCAACATGGCCCTACCAAGCTACCAGCGCCAGGTCGTGACCGCGCCGGCACGCGTCGGCCGCTATCGCTGGGTCATCTGCGGCCTGCTGTTCCTGGCGGCGACGATCAACTACATCGATCGTCAGGTGATCGGCATCCTCAAGCCGACGCTGCAGACGCAGTTCGGCTGGAGCGAGATCGACTACAGCGACATCGTCTTCGCCTTCCAGCTCGCGTACGCGATCGGATTTCTGTTCGCCGGCCGGCTGA
>Ga0075423_10007639_pt1 | contig 10224 bp, 11 predicted proteins | sample SoiMethybrSBSTD2_FD_80114 | JGI IMG/M metagenome (GOLD analysis project Ga0075423, IMG submission 80114) | Bulk soil microbial communities from a Populus tree surrounding site in Tennessee, USA - Soil MetaG P. TD hybrid SBSTD2 | ecosystem: Environmental > Terrestrial > Soil > Tree plantation...
CGGCAGCGGCGAACGACGCACCGATCGCACTGTTGAAGCGCCTCTCCCAGGCGTGATCGTCCGCCCTCGGATCCGGCGTCACACGCTGCCAGTCGTCCATGAACTGACGCACGGGCGGCGAGTTCGTCACGGAGAGGACGGCGCACACGCCGACGAGGGCTGCAAATGCGTACGTGGCAGCGAGGCCAGCGCGGCGCCGCGACACGACGAGGGCGGCAGCAACGAGCCCGACGATCGCCGTGGGCACCGTCAGGACAAGAGCGCCAATCCACGAGTCGCTCCCGCTCCGCTCAACCTCGAGAAAGACCTCGTGGTTGCCGAAAGCCCCGCCGACGACGCCCACGGCCACCCCGGCGGCGACGGCGAACGGGATGAGGCCGACCCCGGCAACCCACGCCATACCGGGGAGCCACGACAGCCGCCCGCGTCCGCTGACCTCCGACAGCTCGCGGCGCATGGCGCGAAGCCAGTCGCGGCGGCTCATGCGGTCGCCCGCTTCCCGGACGGTGCGACCGCGCGCGCCGGCCGAGCTAGTACCGGCTCGGCCACGCTCGCCGCAGCAGCCGCCAGCCCTGTTTCGGTGAGGCGGTAGACGTGCCGCGGCCGGCGGTCGGAGAGCTCCCAGCGCGCCTCGAGGAAGCCCCGATCTTCGAGCCGCATGAGGATCGGGTAGAGCGTCCCGCTCGCGAGCCCGGTCGCCTGTGCCAACTCGTATCCGTAGCGGTCGCGTGACGGCTCCGTCGCGAGCTCGGCGAGCACCAAGCGGGTCTGGTCCGAGTGCTTTCGGCTCCGTCTGATGGCCAAATCCTACATATGTAGAGTTTTGAGCGCAAGCGGCCCGCATGTATAGCGTGGGCGAGTGACCGACCGTGTCCTCACACTCCGCGAGCTGAACCGCGCGACGCTCGCTCGCCAGCTGCTGCTCGAGCGGAAGCGGCTCACGCCGACGGCTGTGATCGAGCGGCTCGTGGGGATGCAGGCGCAGTGGCCGCCGGCTCCGTACGTCGGGATCTGGACACGGACGACGAGCTTCCGCCGCCCCACACTCGAGCGCGAGCTCCGCAAAGGGACGGTGATCAAGGCGACAGCGATGAGACAGACGCTCCACCTCGTCACGCCGCGCGACTACGCGCTCATCCGGGCCTCGATGAGCGAGACGAACTTCCCCTGGGAGACGGCGCGGGCGAAGGCGCTCGCGCCCGCGGTCCGCGCGCTCGCGGACACCGGTCCGGTCACGACAGCGGACGGGCTCGCGTTCGTCGAGCGCGAACATGGGCTCACGGGCATACAGGCGCGCCGCGCCTGGCAGGCCGCCCGGAATCGTGCACACCTCGTCCACCATCACGAGACCGCCCTCTACCGTCCGCAATCGAAGGGCCAGTTCGTTTCGCTCGCCGAGCCCGAGCCGTTCGATCCGACCGAGGCACGTGCCGAGGTCATCCGCCGCTACCTGCTCGCCTTCGGCCCCGCCACCCGGCGCGACATCGTGGCCTGGAGCATGCTCCACGTCCCCGAGATCCAGCGAGCCCTCGACCGGCTCGAGCCCTTGGAGCGATATCGGGACGAGCAGGGCCGCGAGCTCCTCGACGTCGAAGGCGCGCCGCTGCCCGATGCGGACACACCACCCCCCGTCCGCTTCCTCCCGAAGTGGGACAACGTCCTACTCGCCTGGGCGGACCGGACGCGCGTGCTCCCAGAGGAGCACCGCAAGACGGTGATCCGAGTGAACGGGGACGTCGGGCAGACGTTCCTCGTCGACGGGCTCGCCGCGGGTCTGTGGCGCGAAGACGCAGGTAGCGTCGTCGTCGAGCCGTTCGCTCCCCTCCCCCGCTCTGTTCGGCTCGAGGTCGAGGAAGAGGCCGGGCGACTCGAAGCGTTTCTCAGGGACTGACCGGGCGGGTCACCACGGCGCGATGGCGACTCCGCCCCACTCCTCAGGCGCCGTGTCTCGCACGGTCTGCGTCAGCTCCCAGCGATGCCCGGCGAGATCCTCGACGACGCCCGAGCGCTCGCCGTACTCATGGGTCCGAACCTCCTCGACGATGACTGCTCCGTTCTCGCGCGCTCGCTCGAACGCCGCGTCGACGTCGGGGACGCGAACCTTGATCACGTGCAGGACGGCGCCGGGGCTCGGGGCGGCCTGATCACCGCGCGTCTCGGCGACGACCATTGCGCCGTCGGTCCCCACGCGCAACTGCGCCCGGTGCCCATCGCCGATCCGCACGCGCTCCTCGAAGCCGAGCGCCGCTTCGAGCCACGCAACGGCGGCTCGAACGTCGGGATAGAACAGCACCGGCGCGACGGTCGAAGGCGGAGCAGACCGGTTCGTCAGCACGCGACGAGTCTACGTCGAGCCAGAGACACCACCTCGCCCGCCGAGCCACCGATCCGGCCGGTTCGGAGGCAGCATGCTGACGAGGATCAAGATCACGACCGTCGACCCGAAGTACGTGTAGAGCTGGGCGGTTCCCGCGTACTGCTTGGTGGCCGTCTGCCCGAACGCGAGGAACGCGAACGTCAGCAGCGAGGTCGCGAGCCCGACTTGCAGGATCGACTTGTCCTTGTGCGGCAGGAACTCGAGCCGAACGAGGCTTGCGAGCAGCAGCACGAAGACGCCGAACTCGAGAAGCCCGAGCATCACCCACGCGGTGTCCGTTCCCGGGATCGTGTCGAGGAACGTGCCCTTGAACTGGTCCTTGATGTACGACGGGGCCTTGCCGTCGTCGTCGAAGAGCTTCTCCTTCCCCGAGTAGAACATGAGGCCGCCGACCATCACGTAGACGCCGACGAGCGTCACCCAGTAGGCAATGCCGTCGAAGATCGTCCCTTGCCCGATCAGGGCATGCGGCTTGTCCGAGCCTTCGATCGCCATGGATCCCTCCTTCGTCGCTGGCGCGCCAAGTATCTCGCGCGACGACGGATCTGAGAAGGCGTCCCGCCGAGACGGGTACCCTGGGCGACATCGACTGGTCGCTCTTCCATCTGGTGAACGCAGCGGTCGCCACGCGCGACTGGCTCGAGGATCCCGTGACGACGTTCGCGACACTGGCGGTTCCGCTCTACGCGTTGGCGACGATTGCGCTCTGGTTCGTATCGAGGCCTCCGGGCGTCTCCCGCTGGAGACTCGCCAGCGTGTCCGCTCTCGTCGCCGCCGGAATCGCCTTGATCGCGAACCAGGCGATCGCCCACGTGTGGGACCGACCTCGCCCGTTCATCACGCATGTCGGCGCAACGCATCTGCTGTCCGCGCCGTCGCCCGATGCCTCGTTCCCCAGCGACCACGCGGCCGCTGCATTCGCGATCGCCTTCTGCGTGCTCGCGTTCTCGCGCTGGGCGGGCGTCTGGTTCCTCTCCGCCGCGACGCTGATCGGCCTGTCGCGGATCGCGCTCGGGATGCACTACCCGAGCGACGTGGTCGCCGGCCTGCTCGTCGGCTGGGCCGCCGCGCTCGTCGTCGTTCACCTGGGTAGGCCGACGATCCGCCGCGTCACGGCGATCGCGGGGCGCATCACCGATCCGCTCGTCGCGCCGATGTGGACCCGCGCAGCAGGCTGGATCAGTGAATCAGCGGCCGCAGCGCGTCGCGCGCGATCAGGAAGCCGCGCTTGACGAGATCCTCCGTCGCCTCGAACGCGCGGTCCTCGTGCTCGATCGAGATCACGAAGTCGTACTTCTCGCGGTAGAGCGCAGCGACGAACCGATCCCAGCGGACCTCGCCGAGACCTGGAAGGCGCGGCACCTGCCAGCCCATGCCGAGCGACGCCGTGCCGTTGCGGTACAGCCCGTCGCGATCGATCTCCATGTCCTTCGCGTGGACGTGGAAGATCTTCGACGCGTAATCGCGGACCACGCGCTCGTAGTCGATCATCAGCCAGACGAGGTGGGACGGGTCGAGGTTGAGCCCGAAGCTCGGGCTGTCGACGATCGAGAACATCTCGTCCCACATCGCAGGCGTCGAGGCGAGGTTCGTGCCGCCGGGCCACTCGTCCCAACTGAAGATCATGGGGCAGTTCTCGATGGCGATCTTGACGCCGCGGGACTCGGCGTAGTCCACGAGCCGCGGCCACACCCTCCTGAACTCACGGAAGTTGTCCGGGACGCTCTTCGTCCTGTCGCGTCCCACGAAGGTGCCGACGATCCCGACCTCGAGCTTCGCCGCGGCATCGATGACCCTGCGGAGGTGCGTGTGCGCAGCGCGCCGCTCGGCCCGATCCGGGTGCAGGTTGTTCGGGTAGTAGGCGAGCGATGAGATCTCGAGGCCGTAGCGGTCGAGGAGGCCGCGAATCGCGCCGACGTCGACCTTCGACACGTCGATATGGGACGTGCCGGCATAGCGCCGACGCTCCCCGCCGGCGGCGGGCCAGCAGGCGACCTCCAGCATCTCGAAGCCCTCGCTCGCCGCCCATTCAGCGACCTGCCTCAGCGAGCGTCGCGGGAACGGCGCCGTGAGGAGACCGAGCCTCACCCGGCGATGACCGGGTTCGTCAGCGACTCGAGCCCCTCGATCTCGATCGTCACCTCGTCCCCGGGCTGGAGGAGGCGCTGCGGGTCACGGAAGACACCGACGCCCGCAGGCGTACCCGTGAGGATGAGGTCGCCGGGCTCGAGCGTGGTCGTCTGAGACACGTACGCGATGACGTCGTCGACGCCGAAGATGAGGTTCGCGGTCGTCGAGTCCTGCAGCACCTCGCCGCTGACGATCGCGCGAATGCGGAGCGAGTGCGGATCCGCGATCTCGTCGCGTGGCGTCATCGGCCCGACCGGGCAGAACGTGTCGGGCGACTTTCCACGCGTCCACTGCCCGTCGCCGAACTGGAGGTCGCGGGCGCTCACGTCGTTCGCACACAGGTAGCCGCGGACCGCCTCGAAGGCGTTCTCCTTCGAGGCCCTCCGCACGCGCTCGCCGACGACGACGCCGAGCTCCGCCTCGTAGTCCGCCTTCGTGACGATCGGCGGGATCGCGATCGCGTCTCCCGGCCCGATCAGCGAGCTCGGCCACTTCGCGAAGAGCAGCGGCGCCTCGGGCAGCTCGACGCCCTGCTCCTCCGCGTGGTCGCGATAGTTGAGGCCGACGCAGACGATCTTGCCTGGGCGCTCGATCGGAAGCACGTGCGAAACCTACTTCGGCAGACAGAGCGCCGCGCGCTCTACCGACGCGCGCTCGGAGCGGTCTCGGCTGCCAGGATCGCGCGAGCGTTCCGGCGACTGCGGTTTGCGGAGGACCAGGGCTCGGCTGCCGAAAGGCGACGTCGGTAGGGAGCGAGCACGTCCCCTCGGAGAGGCTCGGGCAGCTGCGCGAGCGCCGTCACGGCATCCGCGCTCAGACTCTGCGCGTAGCCGACGTCGAGCTGGCCGGTGTGGTGCCACCGGGCGACATTGCGCGCGGCGACGCGCCCGTCCGGGTTCGAGAGCGAGAACGCGAGGAGGCAGAACGCCGCTCCCGCGACCGCGATCGTCGCGAATCGCGCTCGCACCGCGGGCACGAGTCCGGCGACGAGGACCAGGACGAAGAGCGCGCCGACCGACAACGAGAACGTCTCGGCGGAAAGCCGCGCTCGCGTGAGGCCGAACGCATCCTCGTAGAGATGGAGCCTCCGGATCGCGGACGCGACGACCACGAGGGTCAGCACGCACAGACACCCGACGAGGCCGTGCAGGAGAAGCCGCTCTGTCCGCGTGCGGACAACTGCAACGCGAAGCGCCGTCCAGACCACTGCGAGCGTCAGCGCCGCGGCAGCGATGAGCTGCCAGAAGCCCTGCCGAGCGTACTCCGAGTACGTCAGACCGGCTGTCTCGAGCACGTGGGCATGGCCGCCGAAGAGCACCGTCGCCTGCACGACCACGAACGCCAGGAACAAGAGGTCGAGGAGCACGAGCGGGAACGTCCACTCCCAGCGCGCGAGTCTTGAGACGTCACGACGTTTCGTCCGTGGATCCGGTCTTCGCTGCGCGAGAGCGAGACCGACGGCTCCGGTCAGCACACCGAGGAAGACCACCACGCGGCCCGGTGCCGATGCGAGCGAGGGCAGCGGTAGTGCGCCGCCGAGCTCGGCGAAGGCGGCATCAGCGCTCCAGAACAGGACTCCGAACGGCACCACGAGGAACGAACCGATGAGCACGCCGCGCGCAGCGGGAATCCACTGCGCCCCGCCGGACGGCAGCAGGGGCGGAACGTCGACGAGCGCACGCACGGGCGCAGCCGCTGCGCCGAGGCTCACCCCGGCGGCCGAAACCGCCGCGAGCAGGCACGCCGCTACGAGATCGATCGCGACGATCCAGGGCGCGTCGAGCCACGCCGGGATGCACGCGAGCGCGAGAGCGAGCCCGCCGAACACGACGAGGCGCGCCGACCTCCGGGCGGACAACGCGACGGCGAGCGCGACGATCGCCGCCACGAGGGGCACGCCGATTCCAGGACGCGAGTACGGCAAGACCGCCGCCGCGAGCACGGCGGCAAGGAGCGCGAGCCATCTCATCGCGGCAGTTCGACGACGATGCGGCAGCCCCGGGGCCGTTCGCGGTCGACCGTGATCGATCCGCGGTGGAGCTCGACGATCCAGCGAGCGATGGCGAGACCGAGCCCGGTACCGCCCTCGTCCGCAGAGCGGGCCTGGTCGCTTCGGTAGAAGCGTTCGAAGACGAGCTCCGCCTCGCCGGGCGGGATGCCCGGCCCGTCGTCGACGACCTCGAGCCGCGCCCGATCACCGTCGGCCGCAGCACGCACAGCGACGGCTCCACCCGGCGGCGAGTGGCGAACCGCGTTGGCAACCAGGTTGTCGATCACCTGCCGCAGTCGCTGCTCGTCGGCACGGAGGGCAAGGTCCCGTGGGTCGACGTTCACCTCGAGCTCGATCCCGAGGCCCGTCGTTCGCGAACGCCAATCGGACGCGATGCCGTCCAGGAGATCGAGAGCACCGACCTCGGCGAGTCGAAGCGGGACCGCGCCCGACTCGAGCCGCGAGAGATCGAGGAGCTGCTCGGTCAGTGCGCCTAGCCGCTGCACCTGCGCAAGGAGCCCTTCAATCGTCTCGTGGTCCGGCTCCTCGACGCCGTCGACGAGATTCTCGAGTCGCGCCTGGAGCGCACCGATGGGCGTGCGGAGCTCGTGCGAGGCGTTTGCGACGAGGTCGCGGCGGAGGCGATCGACCTGCTCGAGCTCGGCGGACATGGCGTTGAACGCCCTCGCGAGCTCGCCCACCTCATCCCGGGACGTGGCTGTGACGCGGCGCGAGTAGTCGCCGCGTGCCATCGCGCGTGCCGCTGCGACCATCTCGCGGAGCGGATAGGTCATGCCGTGTGCCAGGAGCTGCACCAGCACCAGAGCCAGCGCGAGTGCGACGAGCGCCGTCACCAGCGGCGGCAGCTCGAGCTCTCCGCCGACCGTGACCACCGCGACCGTGACCCCGACGGCAGCGACGATGACGATTCCGAGCTTGAGCTTGATCGACCCGAGGAAGTCGAGCGGCCGCAGCGATCTCATCCAAGGCCGTTCGTATCGAGCGCGTATCCGATGCCGTGCCGTGTGCGGATGACGTCCGGGCCGAGCTTGCGCCGGATCGCTCGAACGTGCGAGTCGACCGTTCGCTCGCCCGCCGCGATGCGGTAGCCCCAGACCTCCTCGAGCAACCGTCGCCGGCCGAAGACGACGTGCGGCGACTGCGCCAGCCGATGGAGGAGCGCAAACTCGGTTGGCGTGAGGTGCACGTCGCCACCGTCGCGAGTCACCGAATGCGTGGCCGGGTCGATCACCAGCGAGCCGAGGCGGATCCGCTCGCCCGACTCCGGCGCGCTCCGCCCCGCCCGGCGGAGGAGCGCCCGCACCCGCGCAACCAGCTCCCGCGGGCTGAACGGCTTCCGAAGATAGTCGTCGGCGCCCACGGCGAGCCCCACCTCGACGTCGGTCTCGGAATCGCGCGCGGTGAGCATCAACACCGGGACCGGGCGATCGTGCTGGATCCGACGACACACCTCCAGGCCGTCCAGGCCGGGGAGCATGAGATCGAGGACGACGAGATCCGGGCGAAAGGTCTGGCAGAGCGCAACGCCGCCGATCCCGTCACGCGCGACCTCGACGTCGAAGCCCTCGGCGCGGAGACGAGCAGCGACGGCGTCGGCAATCGTCGCCTCGTCCTCGATCACAGCGATACGGCCGCCCATGCGGCTCAGATTACGACTCTCGTGTCGTCGTCCAATGGGGGATTTGTGCAGGTCTCGTGCAGATGCGGCTCGGCTCTAGACTCGGCGGCGTGAGCCTGCCTGCCTCCCTCGTCGCCGAGCTGCGGGCAGTGCTCGGCGAAATGCATGTCGTGACCGAGCCGGAGCAGCTCCGCGTGTACGAGTGCGACGGGCTCACCGGGCATCGAGCCGTCCCCGAGCTTGTCGTCCTCCCGGGCTCGACCGAGGACGTCCAGGCGGTTCTCCGGGCATGTCATCGCGAGGGCGTGCCGTTCGTCGCGCGTGGCGCAGGCACCGGCCTCTCCGGCGGCGCCACGCCCATGGTGGGCGGCATCGTCGTCTCGCTCGCGCGAATGACCCGGATCCTCGAGGTCGACCTCGAGAGCCAGCGAATCGTGGTCGAGCCGGGCGTCGCGAACCTCGACGTGACTCGCGCCGTCGCGGCGGAGGGATTCTTCTACGCACCCGACCCCTCGAGCCAGCAGGTCTGCACGATCGGCGGCAACGTCGCGGAGAACTCGGGCGGCGCGCACTGTCTCAAGTACGGCTTCACCGCCCACCACGTGACCGGTCTGACCTTCGTCCTTCCCGACGGCGAGGTCGTGGAGCTCGGGGGCAAGGCTCTCGACCCCGACGGTCCCGATCTGCTCGGCGTGATCGTCGGGTCCGAAGGCACGCTGGGGATCGCGACCCGGGTCACGCTGCGGCTCGTACGTACACCGCAGACCGTCCGGACGCTGCTCGCCGGCTTCCATTCGATGGACGCGGCCGGCGCGGCCGTCTCCCGGATCGTCGCCGCCGGCGTCATGCCGTCTGCGGTCGAGATGATGGACCGGCTGACGATCGAGGCCGCCGAATACGCTGTCGCGCCGAACTATCCGGAAAACGCCGCGGCCGTGCTCCTCGTCGAGCTGGACGGTGTCGTCGAGCAGGTCGAGGACGATGCCGCGGAGATCGAGCGCATCTGCGCCGAGTGCGGTGCGTTCGAGATCAGGACCGCCGAGAGCGACGCCGACCGCGCGCGCCTCTGGTTGGGGCGGAAGTCGGCGTTCGCCGCCATGGGCCGTATCGCCACCCACTACTACGTGCAGGACGGGGTGGTTCCGCGGACGCGCCTGCCCGAGGTACTCCGGAGGATCGAAGAGCTCTCGGCCGAGCACGGGCTGCGCGTCGGGAACGTCTTCCACGCCGGGGACGGCAATCTCCACCCGCTCGTCCTCTACGACGCCGAGGCGGGCGAGACAGAGCCCGCCCGCGAACTCGCGGAGGCGATCCTCGACGCTTGCCTCGACGCCGGCGGCTCGCTGACCGGCGAGCACGGGGTCGGCATGGACAAGGCGTGCTCGATGCCGCGCATGTTCTCCGAGCGAGACCTGCACGTCTTCGAGCGGTTCCGGCGCGCGTTCGACCCGCTCGGGATCTGCAACCCGGGCAAGGTGATTCCGACACCGCGGCTCTGTGGCGAGGTGCCGGGTCCGTACCGAATGCACGCGCTCGAGAGGATCGGCGTTGCCGAGCGTCTCTAGCGTCGAAGAGGCGTCGGCCGCGCTGGCGTCGGCGCACCGCGAGGGCCGCACCGTCCGCCTCGGCGAGGATCTGACGGCGCACGGGTTGAACCGAATCCTCGAGCACGACCCCGGCGACCTCACGTGCACGGTCGAGGCCGGAGTCCGGCTCTCCGAGCTACTCGCGGCGCTCGCCGCGGCGGGACAGAGGCTCTCGCTCGACCCGCCGGGCGACCCGACGATCGGAGCGCTCCTCGCCCTGAACCTCTCCGGCCCGCTACGGCATCGCTTCGGCGCGCCACGAGACCTCGTGCTCGGCGTAACGATCGTCCTCGGGGACGGGACGGTCGCGAACGCCGGTGGCAAGGTCGTCAAGAACGTGGCCGGCTACGACCTCGCGCGACTCGTCTGCGGCTCGGAGGGACGGCTTGCGTTCATCGTCCGCGCGAGCTTCCGGCTGCACCCGCTGCCGAAAGCGGCGCGCACGCTCGTCGTCGAGACCGAGGACCCGGCGTTGGTCGTGTCGCGCCTTCTCCGCGCGCAG
>Ga0075423_10007640_pt1 | contig 10224 bp, 12 predicted proteins | sample SoiMethybrSBSTD2_FD_80114 | JGI IMG/M metagenome (GOLD analysis project Ga0075423, IMG submission 80114) | Bulk soil microbial communities from a Populus tree surrounding site in Tennessee, USA - Soil MetaG P. TD hybrid SBSTD2 | ecosystem: Environmental > Terrestrial > Soil > Tree plantation...
GGATCCGTCATCGTGGGCGGGGCTGGCGCCTGGGCGGAGACGGAGCCGGCCAGAGCCAGGGGGGAAAAGGCGAGCAAGGGCAGAAGGAAGCGCCGCGGTCCCGACGTTGCTGGTCTCATGATGGAGTTCTCCGCGTCGGGCGGTCGCGGCGAGGGGCTGGCGGGCCGCGCGGCTTCCCGACGGTCGGTGCGTGCTGTTTCTGTGTCCTCCACCACCGGGAATCGTTACGAAAAAAAGACGAGGCCCGGGTGTTCACCCGGGCCCCGCGCAAGCTCGTAAGGAGAAAACCTTACGACGGCTTCTTCGCCATCATCTCGGCCATGGCCTTGTCCCCCGCCGCCTTCATCTCCTCGGGCGTCAGGTCGAACTTGTGGGTCGCGATCTGCCACACATGACCGAACGGATCGGTGAGCGTGCCCCAGCGATCGCCCCAGAACATGTCGGAGAGCGGCTGGCCCTGCTTGGCGCCGGCGTTGATCGCGGCGGTGTACGTCTTGTCCGCGTCCTCGGTGAAGATCCAGGTCGAGGAGCCGGTGCCGCCCACGGCGAGCGGCGACTTGGAGCCCCACTCGAGCATCTCCTCGCAGATGTAGAGCGGCGAGTCGCCGATGAGCAGATGCGCGTGCATGACGCGGCCGTCGGGCCCGGCGGCGCGGAACTTCTCCGTCGCCCCGAACGCCTTCTTGTAGAAATCGATGGCCTTCGGCGCGTCGCGACACACGAGGTACGGCGTCAGCGAATGGCTTCCCTCGGGGATGGGCTTCCCTGGCTTCGGCATGACGGGTTCCTTTCCAACGGGTGAAGGGTTTCGGTGCATCAAGGGGCTGGGCGTACGGCCTCGGCGCGACGGCGAAGATCCTGCAGGGCGGCCAGCGGATCGTCCTGACGATACACACCGTGGCCGGAAACGAAAACCTCCGCCCCGGCCGCGGCAATGGCGCCGATCGTGTCGCGCGTGACCCCGCCGTCGGCCTCGATCAGGTACTTCCCCCGGTGCCGCTCGCGCCACGCCTTACCGGCGTGGATCTCGGCCAGGGCCTCCTCGCGGAACGGCTGGCCGCTGAAACCGGGATAGACGCTCATCGGAAGCAACAGATCGATCTCCCCCAGGATAGCCTCGACCTCGGACACTTTCGTATCGGGTCGAAGCCCGATGCCGACGCGCGCGCCGGTGGCGCGCACGGCGGCCAGGGTGGCGCGCAGGCGCGCGACGTCGATCGTGTGGGCGCCGGGCTGCGGCCCGGCGTCGCCGCCCGCCTTCCCGCCCTCGCCCTGCGAGAGCACCGGCGCCGCCCATCCGGGACCGGCCACGCCGCGCGCTTCCACGTGCACGGTGAGGCTGTCGGCGCCGGCCTCGCGGAACGCGGCCGCGTAGTCGGCGGGATCGTGGATCATGAGGTGGGCGTCGATCGGCAGCTTGGTGAGCTTGCGCACGGCGCCCACGATCACCGGCCCGAACGTGAGGTTGGGCACGAACTGCCCGTCCATGACGTCGAGATGGACCCAGTCGGCGCCGCGCTCGGCGATGGCGACCGCCTCGGCGAGGCGCGACCAGTCGGCGGACAGGAGGGAGGGCGCGAGCAGCACGCGGCTCACGGGATCACCTGTCCCGCCACCTTGAGCACGAGCGTCTGGCCGCGGCGGATGCGCGAGCCGGGCAGCGGCACCTGCTCGACGATGGAGGCCAGACGCCCGACCTCGCCCACCACCTGCACGCTGAAGCCCAGAGCCTCGAGATCATCGCGCACGGGCTTCACGTCTCGGCCCAGCAGGTCCGGCATCAAGTAGGTCTCCCCCGGCGCGCCCCGGCTCACGAGGATCGACACCGATGAGTTCTTGGGCACGACCGCCTGGGCGCTCGGCTCGGTGGCGACGACGAGCCCCTGCCCCACTTCGTCGGAGAACGATTCGACGACGTCGCCCAGCTCGAGCCCCGAGCGCGAGAGCAAGAGGCCGGCGCCGCGCTTCGACTCGCCGTAGAGCGCCGGCACCGAGGCGAAATCCTCGCCCAGGCTCAGGAGCACGCTGATCGAGCGGCCGCGCCGCACGATGTCGTTGGCCGGGGGGTCCTGCCACAGCACGAAGCCCTTCGGCACCTGCGGATCGAACTGCTCGCCGCGCACCGAGAGGCGCAGGCCGATGGGATCGAGCACGCGCTCGGCCTGGCGCTGGTTCAGGTTCGAGAGATCGGGCACGCGCGTCTCCGTGCCGCGATGCACCCAGCGCGGCATGACGACGGCGCTGAAGAGCCAGAGCCCGACGAAGAACGCCGCGATGGCGACGAGGCCGGTGGTGGCCAGGGCGCGCAGGCCGGCGATCCACGCCGGGCGCGGGCGCGGCGCGGGCGGCGGCGCTTCGTAGTCGACGAGCGGCGGTGGCTCGGGAGGCTCGACGGGCTCGACCGGCTCGGCGACCTCGGGCTCGGGCGCCGGCTCCGCGGCTCGGCTCTTCCGCTTCCGGCGTCGCCGTGTCACGCGCTCTCCTGGCGGGTGAAGCGCGCCGCGAACGCGCCGTCGGTGCCGTGCACGTGCGGCAAGAGACGCACCTGACCCTCCGGCGTCACCACGTCGTCGGGCACGAGCCCGTGGGCGTCGAACGGCGTGAACTCGGGATGCGCCTCCAGGAATCCGCGCACGATCTCGGTCGTCTCCTCGGGCTCGAAGGAGCAGACACTGTACACCAGCGTGCCGCCCGGGCGGACGGCGCGCGCTCCCGCCTCGAGCAGCGCGAGCTGCACCGGCGGCATGGTGGCGAAGATCTCCGGCTTCTTGCGCCAGCGCGCGTCGGCGCGCCGGGCCAGGACGCCGAGCCCCGAGCACGGCGCGTCGACCAGCACGCGGTCGAACGGCGCGTCCCACGCCAGATCGAGCGCGTCGCCCTCGACCACGCGCGCGCTCTTGATCCCCAGCCGCTCGATCGACTTGCGCAGGGCGCGCGCCCGCGCCGGATGCTTGTCGACGGCCACGACCTCGCCGCGATCGCCCATCAGCTCGGCCAGGTGCCCGGTCTTGCCGCCCGGCGCGGCGCACAGATCGAGCACGCGCTCACCCGGCCGCGGGGCGAGCAGGAATCCGACCAGGGTCTCGCTCTCGTCCTGCACCGTGGCGTCGCCGCGGGCGAGCGGTGGCAGGTGCGAGAGGTCGGCCTCGCCCTCGATCCACACCGTGCTCGGTGACCAGCGCCCGGGCACCGAGGCCACGCCCTCGGCGGCGAGCCGCTTGGTCAGCTCCTTGGCGTCGAGCTTGAGCCGGTTCACGCGCAGCCCGACGCGCGCCGTGCGGTTGTTGGCGCCGCACAGCGCCAGAACCTCGTCGCGCGACCAGCGCGCGAGCCAGCGCTCGAGGATCCACTCCGGGTGCGAGGTGCGCGCCGACAGCGCGTCGCCCTCCTCCGCCGTCTCGATCGCCGCCAGCGCCTCCTCGCGCGGGCGCTCGGCCAGCCGGCGCAGCACCGAGTTCACGAGCCCGGCCGTGCCCGGATGGCCGTACTTGCGCGCCAGGCTCACGCTCTCCGACACCGCGGCGTGCGCCGGCACGCGATCGAGATACAACAGTTGATAGGCGCCGAGCCGGAGCGCGTTCTGGATCCACGCCGGCAGCTTGTCGAAGCCCACGTGCACGTAGGGCGAGAGGATGGCATCGAGCGTGCCACGGCGGCGCAGGACGCCCTTCACCAGCTCGTCGAGCAGCGCGCGATCGCGGCGCTCGAGGTCGTGGCGCGCGGCGTAGCTCTCGACCAGCTTGTCGCTGAACGCACCGCGGCTCTGCACGCCGACGAGCGTCTGCAGCGCCAGGTCGCGCACCGACGCCGGGCGTGGCTTGTGCGACGTGCGCCGCGCCTTGCCGCGCGAGCCCGCGCCGCGGGTCACGAGAATCGTCCACCGGTGGCGCGCAGGCCGCGCCACCAGTCGGAGGCCGCCATCGACTTGCGCCCCGCGGGGCGCACGCGCACCAGCTCGACCGTGCCGCGTCCGCACACCACGGAGGGCCTGGCCCCACCGTGCCCGCCGGTGCCTCGCGCGCCACCAGATCGTGCACGCGCGCGCGCTCGACCGTGACGTCGACCAGCTCGGCGGCGCCCTCGGCGCGGAACGCGGAGCGTGCGCCCGGCCACGGCGTCATGGCGCGCACGTGGCGCACCACGCGCTCGGCGTCTTGGGACCAGTCGATCACGCCCTCTTCCTTGCGCAGCTTGCGGCAATAGCGTCCGACGCTCCGATCCTGCGGGATGCGCGGCGCCGTGCCGGCCTCGACCGCGCGCAGGGTCTCGACCAAGAGCCCGGCGCCCTCGTGCGCCAGCCGGTCCGAGAGCTCCCCCGCCGTCTCCTCGGGATCGATGGGCACGTAGCGCTGGAGGATGATGTCGCCGGTGTCGATGCCCTCGTCGAGCCACATGGTGGTGACGCCGGTGCCGGAGACGCCGTCGAGGATGGCGCAGGCCACGGGCGAGGCGCCGCGATAGTCGGGCAGCAAGGAGCCGTGCACGTTGATGCAGCCGAGCCGCGGCGCCGCCAAGAGCTCGCGCGAGAGAATGTAGCCGTAGGCCACGACCACGAACACGTCGGCACCGAGCGACCGCAGCTCCTCGACGAATGCCGGGGCGTTGGGATTCTCGGGCTGCGCGAGCTCGAGCTCGCGCTCGCGGGCGAGCCGCGCCACCGCAGGGGTAGCCGTGGCGCGCCCGCGCCCGGCCGGCCGGTCCGGCTGCGCCACCACGCGCGCCACCTCGACCTGTGCGTCGACCAGTGCCTCGAGCGAGGCGGCGGCGAACGCGGGCGTGCCCAGGAACACTACGCGCATGGGGTTCGGGTCACGCGCGCGGCCGCCGCGCCGTGGCGGCGGAGAGGTCGGCGTAGTTCTCCTCGATGGCCTTGAGCTCCTTCTTGAGCCGCTGGCGGCGCAGCACGCTCAGGCGGTCGATGAACAGCATGCCGTTCAGGTGATCGACCTCGTGCTGCACGGCGCGCGCGAACAGCCCATCGCAGGTGAACGAGATGGGCTGGCCCTTCTCGTCGAGTGCTTTCACCTCGAGCTTGGCGGCGCGCTTGAGCTCGTCGTAGATGCCGGGGATGGAGAGGCAGCCCTCGTCGTCGTTCTGGCTGCCCTCGACGTCGAAGTACTCGGGATTGATGAGCGTGACGTGCATCACCTTCTTGCCGCGCTCGGGGACGCCGAGCACGGCGATGCGCAGGCTCACGCCCACCTGCGGCGCGGCGAGGCCGACGCCGTTGTGGGCGTGCATGCTCTCGTACATGTCCTCGATCAGCTCGCGGTGCTCGTCGGTGATGTCGGTGACCGGGGCCGCCTTCTTGCGCAGCACCGGGTCACCGAGGATGCGAAGGGTTCGAACCGCCATGCCCGCTAGGACTCCCTCGGCACGACGCTGACCACGGCACTCTTCGCGAACTCCATCTTCACGTTCTCGGCCACGCGCAGGATGACGGTGTCGCCCTTCTCCTTGACGTCGGACACCTCGCCATAGAGGCCGCCCGAGGTCAGCACGCGGTCGCCCTTCTTCAGGGCCTCGATCATCTTCTGCATGTCCTTCTGGCGCTTCGACTGCGGCCGCAGGATCAGGAAGTAGAAGATGACGAAGACGAGGATCAGGGGCAGGAAGTTGAAGAACATCACGCGCGGATCGTTGGGCTGGACCGCCCCGCCGCTCTGCGCCCACGCGACATCGATCATACCGTCCTCCGGGCGAGAGGCTCCTCGCCTCCGCCGCTCTCGTACAGGTCGTGAAACGCTCTCCGCCACGACGCGAAGCGGCCCTCGAGGAGGGCGCGCCGAGACTCGCGCATGGTGGAGAGGAGGAAATGAACGCTGTGCAGGCTCGCGAGTCGCATGACCGTGGCCGCGCTCACCGAGAACAGATGACGCAAGTAGGCGCGCGTGTAGTTCCGGCAGGTCACGCAGTCGCAGTTTTCGTCGAGCGGTCGCGGATCGCGCGCGTAGGCCGCGTTCTTCACCACCAGCCGGCCGCGGGAGGTGAACACGGTCCCCTTGCGCGCGTTGCGCGTCGGCATGACGCAATCGAAGAGATCGACGCCGCGCGCGACCGCTTCCACGAGATCGTCCGGCGTGCCGACGCCCATAAGATAGCGGGGGCGGTGCTCGGGCAAAAGGGCCGTGTCGACCTCGATGAGAGCGTGGCCGACAGCGCGTTCCTCCCCCACCCACAGCCCGCCCAGCGAATAGCCGTCGAACGGCATCGCCGTGAGCTCGGCGGCGCAGGCGGCGCGCAGGTCCGGATAGGTGCCGCCCTGCACGATGCCGAAGAGCGCGGGCACGGTCTCGCCGTCTGCGGCCATCCGGTGCGCGCGCGAGAGCCCGCGCTCCGCCCAGCGCACGGTGCGGCGCATCGACGCCTCGACCACCTCGACGGGACTCGGATGCGGCAGGCACTCGTCGAACGACATCATGATGTCGACGCCGAGCGCGGTCTGCACCTCGATGGCGCGCTCGGGCGTGAGCGAGTGCGTCGAGCCGTCGAGGTGCGAGCGGAACGTCGCACCCTCCTCGGTGATCTTGCGCAGCGGCGAGAGCGACAGCACCTGGAAGCCGCCCGAGTCGGTGAGCAGCGCCCGCGGCCAGCTCATGAACGCGTGCAGCCCGCCCATCTCGCGCACCAGGCGCTCGCCCGGCCGTAGCATCAGGTGATAGGTGTTCGCGAGCACGATCTCGGCACCGCTCGCGAGCAGGTCTTCCGACGACAGCGTCTTCACCGCGCCCTGGGTGCCGACCGGCATGAAAGCCGGCGTGCGCACGGCGCCGTGGCGCGTGAGGATGGTGCCGGCGCGCGCGCGGCTCTCGGGGTCACGCGCGGCGATGTCGAATCGAAGTCGCTCGTCGGTCAAGTCGTCAGACGCCTCGCGCGACGAGGAAGCACCAGTTGGCGACGAGCGCCGCCGCCATGGCGGCGCGGGCGGGCCGCGAGAGAGGGGCGGGAAGCGCCGGCAGGCGCCAGCCGAGCGCCAGCCACAGGGGCGCGAGCCATCCGCCGAGCCAGGCGAGCAGGAGTGCCGCGGCGGCGAGCGGGTTGGCGAGGAACGCGCCCGTGAGGTCGCCGGCCGCCAGGTGCAGCGCCGCGCGGGTCGAGCCGCACGCCATGCACGGCACGCCCAGGAGCGCGTGCAGCGGACACGGCGGCAAGAGCGCGGCGATCGCCGGCAGCCACGGCCGCGCCGCGAGCGCGAGTGCCGAGAGCGTGGCCCAGGCCGCGGCCACGATCCAGGCTTCGCGCGTCGGGCGGGCGGCCCTCATCAATGTGGCATCCAGTTCTTCATGCCGAAGATGAAGAAGAGCGGAAGGAAGCAAGCGCAGCACAGAACGATCGGCAGGAGGATCGCCGCCACCGCCTTGCCGCGCGAGATCTGGTGGAGTGCGGCGAGCCCGAGGACGCACAGCACGATCGACCAGATGCCGGCGACCACCGCGCCGCACGCCGGGATGATGCCGATGATCGCCGGCGCATACGAGTACGAGATCGATCGCACCGTGGCGGCGAAACCGTGTTTCGCGCCGCCGACCAGCATGAGGAAGAGATGGATCACGCAGCTGCCGAACAGGAGGCCGAGCGGAATCGCGAACGGGCTCACCAGGATGTTGATGGCGTAGGCGGCCGCGGCGGAAATGCCCTGGCCCATCTCGCGGCCCAGCCAGTCCGGCATCTGGTTCGGCATCGTGAGGCGGAAGAGGAACTGGTACGTGGCGGTGAAGACATTGAGCAAGAAGCCGAGGATGCAGCCGTAGAGGAACGGCCGCCACATGCTCACCGCCGTCGACACGCGCGCGAAGGCCGCCGCGGGCTCGGTCAGGAACAGCTTCGTCGTGTCGAAGAGAGCGTTGAAGAACGGATAGCCGGGCTGCTCCCAGGGCAGCGGCAGCGCGGACGGTGGCGGCGGCGTCGGGGGAAGCGGAGGAACGTAGGGCGGCGGCTCGGGCGGCGCGGGCGGAATCGAGCTGTGCTCGTCCATGGCAACTCCTTGGATCCGCTCCCGGCGCCGCCATCCTGGCCGGACGGCCATCCCCGGCGCGACCGTCGAGACGGATCGACCGCCGCATGCTACCTTTCCGTCCGGCGCGCGGCAAACCGGCCCCGGGCGCGCCCTTCCACGAGGTGAAATTGCCCCTGCTCCCCCGTCGCGCCGTGTGGATCTTCGCCTTGATGATCGCGGTCGGCGCCGGCCTGCTGGCACTCGCCTATCTGATCCCGGGCAAGCCGCCGGCCGGGCAGCGCGCGCTCGAGCATCTGCGGGGCGGGAGCGTTACCGCGCTCACCGAGCGTTTCGACGCCGCCTCGGACAGCACGCGGCTCCTCGTCCTCCTCTCCCCTACTTGAGTGATGTGCGTGCGGGGGGCCTCCGCACTGCAGGGCGTGCTCGACGAGTTCGCCGGCAAGCCGGTGCGCGCGTTCATCGTGTGGGAGCCGGTGCTGCCCACGGATCACGGACCGCCGAGCCGGACGGCGCTGTCGCAGCTCCACGATGGGCGAGCCGATCAGTACTGGGACGCCGAGCGCCTGCTCTCGAATCGCGTGCTGGCGGAGGCGCGCCGCGGCGTGCCCCAGCTCGCCGTGTTCTCCGGCGATCAGGAAGCGGCGTGGGACCTGGTGGCGATCTATCCGCCGGGCGCGCGCTGGCAAGGCGATCTGCCGACGCCCGTGTACGTCGGCAATCCGGTCGTCGCCGCGATCGATTCGGTGCGCGCGCGGCTCGCCGCCGGGCCTTGACCGCCCGCGAGAGCGCTTCCTAGACTGCGTGTTCGTCCCCGACTCTCTCCATCTCTCTCTCCGGTTTTCCGACCCTTCATGGTGCGTGGCCTGGGCATCGATCTGGTGGCGGTCTCGCGTATCGAAGAGGCGGCGCGCCGCCACGGCGAGCGCTTCCTCAAGCGTTTGTTCACCGAGACCGAGATCGCGTACTGCGCGCGTCATCCCGAGCCGGCGCGGCACTGGGCGGCGCGCTTCGCCGCCAAGGAAGCGGGCATGAAGGCACTCGGCACCGGGTGGAGCGGCGGCGTCACGTTCCGCTCGATCGAAGTCGTGAACCTCGACAGCGGCCAGCCGACCCTGGTGCTGCACGGCGCTTCCGAGGAGCGGGCGCGCGCGCTCGGCGCCACGCGCGCCGACGTCACCATCTCCCACGACGGCGGTTACGCCATGGCGTGTGTCGTTTTGTCAGGGCCGGATGCCGGGTAAGCCATTTCGGCGCGTGCTGGTCGCCAACCGCGGCGAGATCGCGGTGCGCGTCATCCGCACGCTGCGCGATCTGGGCATGACCTCGATCGCGGTCTATTCCGAGGCCGACCGCGCGGCTCTGCACGTGCTGCTCGCCGACGAAGCGTATCCCATCGGGCCGGCGGCGGCCGCGCGCTCCTATCTAGATGTGGAGCGGCTCCTGGAAGCGGCGCGCGTGTCGCGGGCGGAAGCCGTGCATCCCGGCTACGGCTTCCTGTCCGAGAACGCCGACTTCGCCGCGGCGTGCGAGAGCGCGGGCCTCGTGTTCATCGGTCCCCCGCCAAGCGCGATTCGCTTGATGGGCAACAAGCTCGCGGCGCGCGAGCTGGCGCGGCGCGTGGCCGCGCCCCTGGTGCCCGGCAGTCCAGGGCCGGTCACGAGTGCGAAGGACGCGGCGATCGCCGCCGGGCTGATCGGCTATCCCGTTCTCTTGAAGGCGGCGGCGGGTGGCGGCGGCAAGGGCATGCGCGTCATTCGCGATGCGGCGAGCCTCGCCGCGGCGTTCGATCTGGTGCGCGGGGAGGCCAAGGCCGCCTTCGGCGACGACCAGGTCTATCTCGAGCGCTACCTCGAGCACCCGCGCCACATCGAGGCCCAGGTGCTGGCCGATGCCGACGGGCGCGTCACCTTCCTCGGCGAGCGCGAGTGCTCGGTGCAAAGGCGGCACCAGAAAGTCCTCGAAGAAACCCCTTCGCCCGCGCTCCCGGCGCGCGTTCGCGTCCAGCTCGGCGAGGCCGCGTGCGCCATCGCGCGCGAGGCCGGCTACCGCAACGCCGGCACGGTCGAGTTCATCGTCGACGAGCGCGACGAGTTCTACTTCCTCGAGATGAACACCCGCTTGCAGGTCGAGCACCCGGTGACCGAGATGGTGACCGGGCTCGATCTCGTGGCCGAGCAGATCCGCGTCGCGCAAGGCGAGCCGCTGGGCTTCGAGCCGGGCAAGGTGGCGCCGCGCGGCGCTGCGGTCGAGGTGCGCGTCTACGCCGA
>Ga0075423_10007644_pt1 | contig 10222 bp, 8 predicted proteins | sample SoiMethybrSBSTD2_FD_80114 | JGI IMG/M metagenome (GOLD analysis project Ga0075423, IMG submission 80114) | Bulk soil microbial communities from a Populus tree surrounding site in Tennessee, USA - Soil MetaG P. TD hybrid SBSTD2 | ecosystem: Environmental > Terrestrial > Soil > Tree plantation...
ACCGACGCCGACGGTGACGCCGTTGCCTCCGACTGCGACGCCGACACGAACTCCGACGCCCACCCCGACGCCATCGGGAGGCGGTGCGCACGTGTGGTCGACTCATTTCGGCGGAACGGTCGCCGGAGTTGATTCGGCGGAGCCTGTGGAGATCGTCGTGGACAGCACCGGGGCCTCGGTAGTGCTGGGAGTTCTGAAAGGGAAGGCGGACTTCGGCGGAGGATTCCTGACGAGCGCCGGAGGTCAGGACATTTACCTGGTCAAGTACTCCGCGACCGGGGCGTACGTCTGGTCGGCTCGTTTCGGCGGCGCGCAGAACGAAGTCCCCAAGGGGATCGCGATCGACTCCGCGGACAACGTGGTGATCACCGGGTTCTTCGCGGGGACGGTGGACTTCGGCGGCGGCCCGATCACGGGATCCTCGGCGAGCGGCTTCGTGGCCAAGTACTCACCCGCGGGCGCCCATCTCTGGTCCCGGCGCCTCAGCACCGGCTCGGTTTTGGACGAGGGAACCGCGATCGGAGTCGATGGCCCCGGCAACGTGATCGTCGCGGGCGGCTTCTACGGGACGGTGAACTTCGGCGGAGGCTCTTTGACTTCCGCCGGGTCTGAGGACATCGTGCTCCTCAAGTACAACTCGGCGGGCGCCTTCCTCTGGTCCAAGCCGGTCGGCGGCGCGAGCGATGAACTGGTGATGAGCCTCGCGGTGGACTCGACGACGGGAGAGTTCGTAACTGCGGGGTATTTCTCGGGCACAGTCGATTTCGGCGGAGGAAGGTTCACGAGCCTGGGAAGCACGGATGCGTTCGTAGCCCGCTACGACTCATCGGGCGGACCCGTCTGGTCGAAACAATGGGGAAGCTCATTCGAGGACAAAGCGTACGGCGTCGCGTTGGATCGATTCGGCGACGTAGCGGTCACCGGGATGTTCACCGACAACGTCGACTTCGGCGGTGGTCCGATCACCAACGTCGGGGGTTCCGGAAGCGGTGACATCTTCCTGGTGAAGCTCTCCGCGGGCGGCGTCCACACGTGGTCTCGCGGATTCGGCTCGTCGCTGGCGGCCAACCAGTTCGGTTACGGAGTTGCGTTCGACGGAGCGGGCGACGTTCTGCTGACGGGCTTGATCGTCGCCCTCACAAGTCCGTATACGATCGACCTCGGCGGGGGCCCGATCACGGGCGACGGCTATTCCAACGCTTTCATCGCCAAGTATCGGCCCGACGGCTCGCACGCGTGGTCCAATCGCTACCTGGGCGGAGGAGACCACGCGGGCGGCCTGGCGATTGCGGCCGACGCCGGCGACAACGTCCGTGCCGTCGGGTACTACAACAACTCGATCAACCTCGGGGGCGCCACCCTTACGAGTCCCGGGTGGACGGACACGTATCTCGTGAAGCTCGGTCCCTAGCCTCCCACCCGCGCGCCCTTCCGTCATCCCTCTCCGGACGGTCAGAAGTGAAGGCGAGACTTCGCGCGAGCGGATCGCCGGTGAGGAGGTCCTCGGTTCGCTCGGGGAACTGCCGCGACAGCTCGTTCGGCGCCGGGTTGGAAACCGATCTCAGAACTCGATCGCAAAAAAGCCGACCCGGAGGCGGTCCCCCGGGTCGGCTTCCGTAAAAGGGTTGCGGGGCGAGCTACTTCGTCGCCGAAGGTGCGAGGAGCTCGTCGAAGGCGGCCTTGAACGCGTTGTAGCCCTGCGCTCCACGGATCACGCGAGCGACCTTGACTTGCTTGTCGCCCGGCTGGCTCATTCCGATGACCGTCGTCGGCGTACCCGTGATGCCGTACTTGTTGGCTTCCGCGATGTCCTTGCGGATCTGGTCGGCATACTTTCCGCTGTCGAGACACGCCTGGAACTTTTTCGAGTCGAGACCGATGGCCTGGGCGTGGGCCGTCAGCATCGCCGGCTCGAGCGCGTTCTGATTCGCGAAGAGCCGGTCGTGCATCTCCCAGTATTTCTTCTGCTCGCCGGCGCAATGCGCGGCCTCAGCCGCCTTGAACGCGTTCTTGTGGATCGATTCGAGCGGAAGGTCCCGGAACACGTACTTCACCTTCCCGGTCTGAATGTAGTCCTTGTCGATGTTCGGAAAAGTGTCCCGAACGTGCCGGCCGCAGAACGGGCACTGATACTCCGAAAACTCGACGAGAGTCAGCTTGGCGTTCTTGTCACCCTTCGTCGGCTCGCCGTCGATGCTGATGATGGCGTTCAACGCCTGTTCCGGCGCGGGAGCGCCGGCGGCGGGGCGTGCGGCGAGAAGCCTCTTGATCTCCTGGAGGTCCTTCTGGATCGCCTGCTGACCGTCCTTCAACGCCTCGATGTCTTTCTTGATGCCGGCGGTGTCATCGGCGGACTGCGCCGGCGCGGACACGGTCAGGGCGATTCCCGCCACGAGACACGCCGAGAGAAACCCGATCAATTTCGTTCTCATTTTCTCCTCGTTGTTTGTTTGAACGAACGGGATGCCCGATTCACCCGGTTCGCGGCCCTCCTCGCCCGTCTTCTCCATCTCTCACTCCGGATAACGGTCGGAACCGGGCGCGGCTTTTTGGTTATTCCCCGAATCGCGGCAACTCGTTGCGACCCAATAAAAAAGGGGCGCCCGAAGGCGCCCCGATCAAAACGAGGGCGCCCGAGGTCGGGCGCCCGGATATTCAGCCTATGGACAACCCGGAATCGGTCCGAAGATGCTCGTGCAGTCCTTGCGCGCAGCGTTGCACGCGCTCGGGCTGCCCGCGGCTCCCGGCGGAACGAACGGGAAGAGACTGGTGCATCCGTTGTCCAGGTCACGTGCGTGACAGCCCGAAGGCAGGCCAGTGCACTCCCCGGTCGCCGGATCGATCGTCAAGCCGTTGTTGAAGCAGTCGAGGAGGCCGATGCAGTTGATATCGACGGGGCCCGACCCCAGGTCGACGGTCGTCGTCACCGGGGTTGAGGCATCCCCGTCGCAAATCGCGTCGCACGCGTTCCAGACGGCTTCGATGGAAATTCCGCCGCAGGGAACGCCGGCGTGGTCGGTGAATGGCGTGCAGCTGTCACCGTTTCCGGTCTCGGACATGATGCAGTTCAGCGCCGCGGCGGTGAGCTGCCGGGCCAGTTGGAGGTCGCTGTTGCCCTTCGGGCTGACGCAGATCGCTTGCATCGCGTCCGCCGAGTCGTTGATCTCGTGCCCGCACACCGTCAGGTCCGGCGTGTTGGCGGCGTTGAAAGCCGCGAGCAGCGCTCCCGTGATGTCTTGGCTGTGGCCTTCCTTTTCCGTACCCGCATGCGTTCCCCAGAATCCGGGGGTACGGCAGATCTCGGTCACGTTGCACGTGCCGTTGTCCGTGAAGACGCAGCCGGTGGCCGGGTTACAGGAATCATCGGTGCAGGAGTTGTTGTCGTTGCACGTGATGGGTGCGTTGCCGCAACCGGTTCCCGGGTCGCAGGTGTCGGTCGTGCACGCATTGTTGTCGTTGCAGTCGATCGCCGTGTTGACGCAGCCCGTGGCCGGGTTGCAGGAGTCCTGCGTGCAGGCGTTGTTGTCGCCGCAGCTGATCGGAGTGTTCACGCAGCCGCTGGCCGGGTTACAGGAGTCCTGCGTGCAGGCGTTGTTGTCGCCGCAGTCGATCGGAGCGTTCACGCAGCCCGTGGCCGGGTTGCAGGAGTCCGTGGTGCACGCGTTGTTGTCGCCGCAGGTGATCGGCGTGTTGGCGCAGCCGTTCGCCACCGAGCAGGTGTCGGTCGTGCAGGCGTTGTTGTCGCCGCAGACCAGAGGCGCGACCGGAGTCGCGTTCGTGGTGGCCGAGGAGACGGGCAGACCGACGAACGGGCTCGGCGGTTGTGCCGCGTCCGTTCCGTTTGCGCGAACCTCGTCGACGAAACTGGTGTTCGTCGTGCCGCAGTTGTTCGGGGCCGTCTCCGGGATGCAGGCGCCGCAGGACGCGGTCGGCGAACCGGACGCGCCGAGGCTCGTGACCACGGTTCCGGCCGTGCAGTCGGTCGGGTCAAAGGGCTGGCGGCAGGACAGGGTCGTCGTCGGGCCGCCCGGGAACGGAACCTGGTTCGTCACGACGAGGTTGATCACGCCGTGATCGACGTCGTTGTTCGCGAGCGTCACGGTGCACTGGAAGCTCGCTCCGGACGCGACGACCGTCGGACAGGTCTTGGTCATGTTGAAACCCGTCGTGTGCTGGGCGAGCGCCGTGGTCGCGCCGAGCAACAGGACGGCGACTGCGAGAAACGCCGGGCTCAAACATCGAATGGTTCGTCTACTCATTTTTTTCCTCTCCATTGTTCCGTCACTCTCCACACTCTTCCCTCGGTCGCGTACTCGGATAAGCAACCCTCCCTTCGCCCTCACTCTTTCGATTTCCCATCGATCGAACTTTTTTCAATTTCGGTGGTCCGCTGCGGTTTTCGGAATCGGTGTCGGTTCCGAAAAAAGCTGGCGGCATTTGAGCATCGGGGTCAAATAATTACAATACGACCTTCGTCGTACACCGGATCGGGAAAACCTTCGCAGTCCGAGGCTAGCCAAAGGTCGGATGCGCCCAGGTCGGACATCCCTGAACACGCCGCCCGCGATGTGACGAGCGTCACGAATCGAACCCCCTGTTCGGTCTCTCAGGTTCCTGTTTCTGGCGTTTCTCTTTCCGGCCGGGTGTCGATTCGTGGTGCGGTGAGGCGGGAGCGAGTTGCAAGATCCGTTCCGCGACCGTCTATCTAGCGCAAAAGCGCACTCTGATACAAGAGCAGATCGATGGAGGCGCCGCCGGTGGTTGCAAGAGTTCGGCGGGGCGAGGCCGTCGAGTCGCAGCACCGGGGGGACGCCGCCCTCTCCGACGAGGATGGCCGGCTCGTGGCGGGCTGCGGCGATTCGTCCCTCAGGGTCTTTCTCCGGTCCGCCGCCAAACCCTTCCAGGCACTGCCTTTGATCGAGGCCGGGGGGGTCGAGCGGTTCCGTCTGACCGCCAGCGACATCGCGCTGATCTGCGCCTCTCACGGCGGGGAGCCGCGCCACGTCCGGGGAGCCGCCCGACTGCTCCGGATCGGGGGATTCCGGCCGAGCGACCTGATCTGTGGGCCGCACCTTCCGGTGCACGAGCCGTCGGCGCGGGCACTGCTCTCGAGCGGGAAACGACCAACCCGGCTCCACAACAACTGTTCCGGCAAGCACGCCGGCCTGCTTCTGGCCTGCCGCCTCCTCGGGCATTCGCCGAAGGGCTACGGGGAGGCCTCACACCCGTTGCAGGTCACGATCCGTCGCCGGCTGTCCGAGCTCGCGTCGTACCCGGAGGAGAAGATCGACTGGGCGATCGACGGGTGCGGGCTCGTCGTCTTCCGCCTTCCGCTCGCCGCGCTCGCTCTCGCTTACGCGCGGCTTCTGGCGCGGCGCGTCGACGGTGAGACCCAGGCGCAGGCGCTCGCGCGCTCCACCGTCACGCGTGCGATGCAGGACCGTCCGGACATGGTGGCCGGGACCGGCTTCTTCACGACCGCGTTTCTCCACGCCGGAGGGAGACGCTGGATCGGCAAGGAGGGGGCCGAGGGCGTTTATGCCGTCGGTCTCTCGGCATCCGCGGCGGGCGGACGCGCCGCAGGCATCGCGTTGAAGATAGAAGACGGATCCGCGCGAGCGCGTCCGGCGGTGACGCTCGCTTTGATGCGCGAGATGGGGTGGCTTCCTCGCACGGCGCGTCGCGCCCTGGCCGGGTTCGAGTCACCGGTCGTGGAAAACACCGCCGGCGCGGCGGTCGGATCGATCGGCGCCGAAGTTCCTATAATCCGGCGCGATGCCGCGGGGTGAGGGCTCGTCCGTCACCGGAGTCGGACTCCGGGCGGTCGTCGCGTCGCTCGTCGTTTTCTCGGCGTCCTGCGCGGCGAGCCGGAAAGTCGTCGCGTCGCTCACGGCGAACTGTCGCGAGGTCGAGGTGGGGGTGGCTCACGAAATGATGCGGGACAATCCGGGAATCCTTCTCCTCGACGTTCGCGAAAAGGCGGACTACACCCCGATACTGCCGCACCTCCAGAAGGCGCGCGAGATCCCCCTCTCCGACCTGCCGCGCCGCTATCGCGAGATCGCCGCCTGGAAACGGGAGCCGATCCTGATCTTCAGCCGCGACGGAACCGATGCCGCCTCCGGCTGCGAGTTTCTCGCTCACCAGGGATTCCCGTACGTCTCGCACGTGGTCGGCGGGATCGAGGCGTGGATGCGCGGTGGTTACGGCCGCTCGTCGCAGTCCCGGTAGTCCTCGTGGCGTTTCGCAACCTGGCCGAATTCCTGCGCGCGCTCGAGGCCGAGGGAGACCTCGTGCGCGTCCGGCGGGAGGTCTCCCCGCGCCTCGAGATCGCGGAGATCGCCGACCGCGGCGTCAAGGGAGACGGGCCCGCGCTCCTTTTCGAGAACGTGACCGGCTCGTCGATGCCGGTGGCGATCAACCTCTTCGCGTCGCGGCGGCGGATGCTCCGGGCGCTCGAGCTCTCGACCTTCGACGAGTGGGATTCCCGGCTCGAGCCCCTCCTCGATCCGCGGCCGCCCGAGGGACTCCTGGAAAAGTTGAAGGCGATACCGAAGATCACCGAGCTCGCGCAGATCTTCCCGAAGACGGTGCGCTCCGCGCCCTGCCAGGAAGTCGTCGAAACGGGTGAGCAGGTGGACTTGACCAAGCTGCCGGTCCTGACGTGCTGGCCGCAGGACGCGGGGCCGTTCATCACGCTGCCGCTCGTCATCACGAAAGATCCGGCGAGCGGCAAGGTGAACGTCGGCGTCTATCGGATGCAGGTCTTCGATCGGAACACGACCGCAATGCACTGGCAGAAGCACAAGGACGGCGCCGGACAGGCGCGTGGCTACGAACGCGAGGGGCGGCGAATGGAGGTGGCCGTCGCGATCGGCGCCGATCCCGCAACCGTCTTCTCCGGCGTCGCGCCGCTGCCGCCCGGGATTTCCGAGTTTCTTTTCGCCGGGTTCGTCCGGGGCGAGAGCGTTCCGGTCATCGATGCGAAGACCGTGGACGTGCCGGTTCCCGCGGAGGCGGAGATCGTGCTCGAGGGCTACGTCGATCCGGGAGAGCGCCGCCGCGAAGGTCCCTTCGGCGATCACACCGGGTTCTACTCGCTCGACGACGACTTTCCCGTCTTTCACGTCACCGCCATCACCCGCCGACGGGAGCCGGTGTACCTGACGACGATCGTCGGCAAACCTCCGATGGAGGACGGCTTCCTGGGCGAGGCGGTGGAACGTCTCTTTCTTCCGATCGTCCGGCGAATGATCCCGGAGCTCGTCGACATGCACCTGCCCGTGCACGGGATCTTTCACAACCTGATGCTGGTCGCGATCGACAAGCGTTACCCGGGTCACGCGCGAAAGGTGATGCACGCGATCTGGGGAACGGGACAGATGATGTTCACCAAGACGATCGTCGTCTTCGACGCCGGCGCGGATCTGCGCAACGGTCCCGAGATGCTCTGGCGGGCGCTGACGGCCATCGATCCGGAGCGGGACATCGAGTTCGTCCACGGTCCGGTCGACGAGCTCGACTTCGCCTCCCGGTTGCCGTGCTACGGCAGCAAGATGGGGATCGACGCCACCCGCAAGTGGAAGGAAGAGGGGTTTTCCCGGCCCTGGCCCGACGCGATCGTCATGAGCGACGAGATCCGACGCCGGGTGGACACTCTCTGGCCGGAACTGGGAATCCGGCTGCGACGGTAGCTCGAGGTTCAAGGTCCGGGAGCCCCGGAAACGCGCTACCGCGCCGTTGTAAAATCTGCAAACCGTGAAAGTCCTGGTCGTCGATCCCGATCCGGAGTCCCGGGACGCGCTGCGCCGGGCTTTCTCCGCCAGAGGAGAGCAGGTCCGGGGCGTGGCGTCGGCGCCCGAAGGGAGTCGATATCTCGCGGAGCTCGCCCCGGACGTCGTCGTTGCCGCCACGGACCTGCCTGAAAACGAAGCCGAGTCCTTCCTGCGCGACGCGGCCGGGGACCGTCGGCGTTCTCTCTGGGCCCTCGTTCCCGAAGGGCAGCTCGAATCGGCGGTCGTCTCGATGCAAAGGGGAGCGGACGACTTTCTGTGGCGTCCGATTTCGGCCGAACGGGTTTCGCTCCTTCTCGAGCGATTCGCAAGCCGTCGCGCCGCGGAGGATCTCGCCGAGGAGGACCGCCTCCGTCTGGCCAGGGTCGAACGCGGCCTCGCTCTCCCGGGTCGGTCGCCGAGGTGGAACGAGGCAATGGCGTCGATCGAGCGGCTCGCTCCCGAGACGGCCGTTCTCATCACCGGAGAGGAGGGCACCGAAAAGGAGGCCGCGGCGCGCTTTCTCCACCGTCTTTCCCCGCGGGGGGCGGGTCCGTTCCTGAAGGCCGGCGAAGGCGCCGGATTCCGGGACGCGCTCGGCCGCGCGGTTGGAGGAACTCTCCTCGTGACCGGCGTCGACCGCGCGCCGTCTCCCGTCCAGGCGGAGATCCTGGAGGCGCTCCAGGGCAATCAACGGCCGGCCCTGGTGCTCGCCACCGACCGCGACCCCGCGGATGCCGTCCGGCGCGGCGAGCTTGCGGCCGGGATCGTTGGCGGTCTCCAGGATCGGATCCTGCACCTGCCGCCGCTGCGCGAGCGCGGCGACGACGTGTCGCGGCTCGCCCGTCACTTTCTCGAGGAGGGAAGCGCGACGCTCGCGTTCGACGCCGAGGCGATGGACGCGCTCGCCGCCCACGACTGGCCGGGCAACGTCCAGGAGCTTCGAGAGGCGGTCCGGCGCGCGGCGAAGCTGGCCGAGGGACCGACGATCGGGCCGACCGTCGTCCGGTCGGTTCTGGGCCGGCCGCTCGCCTCCCGACGGTCCCGTCGTCGCCGGGTTCCCGTGGTCAAGATCGCGGTGGGGGACTCTCTGGCCGACGTCGAGCGCCGCCTGATCCAGAAGACTCTCGAGTTCGCGCGCGGCAACAAGCGCAAGACCGCCGAGCTTCTCAAGCTCTCACTCAAGACGATTTACAACAAGATCAAGGAGTACGGCCTCGAGCACTGAGCCGCTCTCTCGGTCGCCGGAGCGTCCCGATTTCCCGGGAGCGAGCGTACAATCGAGGGGTGGCTCCGGACCGGCGCTTCGGCCTGCCGCACCCCCTCGACGCCGACCCTTCCGAGGACTCGTCTCCCAGGAAATCCGGCCTGTGGGAGTCGTTCAAGCGCGCTCTCGGCAGCCCTCCGGCGGACCCCCCGGTTTCCCCCGAGGCGCGGGGTCGGCCTCCCGAGCCGCCGCTGCCCGCGGCGCCGCCGCCTCCGGCGTCTCCGAGAAAGCCGAGGGCGTTCGAGTCGGATGAGGCCGCGCCGGATGCACCGGCGAGGAGAGCCGGGGAAATCTCTCCGAACGTCCCCTTCCTGGACGACCTTCCGTTCGAGCCGCCGACCGCGGCCGACGTCGAGTCTCCCGCGGTCCCGATCGTCGCGGGCGAGACGTCCAGTCCCACGCCCGTCGCCGCCCGGCCGGCCGATCCGTCCGACGCCGCCGTGCTGACGCCGGAGCCGTCCGAGCCGGCGCAGCCTTCCGAGCCGTCGATCCGCGGGCCACGGCTCGCCCGCGGACTCGCCTCGTTCTCCCGCGACAATGCGCGCCGGGAGAAGAAGTTCGCGCACCTGCTCCGGGACGAGCCGGGAGCCGACGACAAGCGCCCGGATCCGCCGCGCCGGCGGCGCTGACCTCCCTCGTTTTCGCAAAAAAAGAGGGGAGGACGAATCCTCCCCTCGATCGAAACCGATTTCGCGATGCGTCAGTGGGCGTGCGCCTGGTGGTTGCCCTTCTTCAACGGACCCGAGACCGTGATACCGCCGATGGACGGGCATCCCGAGATCTGGATCTCCGCCGTATCGAACTTGCCCGGCTCGCCGGCGTCCGTGAAGACGAACGAAATCGTCGCGCCGTCCGCACCGTTGCAGCGCCCGGTGCCCGTTCCCGTGTAGGTGTCGAAGCCGGCTGGCGGAGGCGGCGGGGCGATCGAAGGATCGTCCGTGCAGACGGCCGTCAGCAGCTCCTCCATGTGGAAGTGGTTGCCGCCCCAGTTGACCTCGAGGTTGTTGGGCCCGACCTCCGGGTCGCAGTGGAGCTCGAAGCCGTGGGTCACTCGCTGGCTTCCCTTGCCGAACACGCTTCCGCCTCCGGTCATCCGTCCGGGAAGACCGTTGCAGGAGCCGTTGTCCGTGTGGGCGCAACCGGTGACCGCGTCGCACGAATCGTCGGTGCACGCGTTCTTGTC
>Ga0075423_10007646_pt1 | contig 10221 bp, 7 predicted proteins | sample SoiMethybrSBSTD2_FD_80114 | JGI IMG/M metagenome (GOLD analysis project Ga0075423, IMG submission 80114) | Bulk soil microbial communities from a Populus tree surrounding site in Tennessee, USA - Soil MetaG P. TD hybrid SBSTD2 | ecosystem: Environmental > Terrestrial > Soil > Tree plantation...
CCCTGAGGAGGCGGACACGATCTCGACGTTGCGGGCGTTGCTGAGTGAGCGCTCGTGACGTCCGGCATCGAGGCCCTTGAAAGCTGGTTCGCGTCCCGCGGCTGGACGCCGTTCGCGTTCCAGCGCGAGGTGTGGGATGCCTATCGAGCAGGCGAGAGCGGGCTCGTTCACGCGGTGACCGGGACGGGCAAGACGCTCGCCGCCTGGGGCGGTCCGTTGATGGAGTGGATGAGCGATGTCATCCCGAGCGAAGCGAAGGGGGCGCCTGCCACGTCGCGCGCTCGCAAGCCTCGACGCGACCGGACACCACCGCTCCGCGTCTTCTGGATCACCCCACTGCGCGCCCTCGCCGCCGACACGGAGCAGGCACTCCGGGAGCCACTGGAGGACCTTGGGATCCCGTGGTCACTCGAGTCCCGCACCGGAGACACCACCGCCACGCTCCGCGCCCGTCAGCGCCGACGGCTGCCGACCGCGCTCATCACAACGCCCGAATCGCTCGCGTTGCTCCTGGCTCGCAACGACGCTCCCGACATCTTCAGCGACCTGCGACTCGTCGTGGTCGATGAGTGGCATGAGCTCATGGGGACGAAGCGCGGCGTGCTCGTGGAGCTCGCGCTCGCGCGGCTTCGGTTTCATCAACCCGCCGTGCGCACATGGGGCCTCTCCGCCACCATCGGCAACCTCGGCGACGCCGCCGACGCGTTACTCGGCGTTAGGCAGCGCGGCGCGGCTCGCATCATCCGTGGCGTCGACCCCAAGGACGTCGTGATCGACGCGCTGATCCCGCCGGTGATCGAGCGCTTCCCCTGGGCCGGGCACCTCGGTACGCAGATGGTGCCGCAGGTCGTCGCCGCTCTAGAGGATGCGGCGAGCGCCATCGTGTTCACGAACACCAGGTCGCAGACGGAGATCTGGTACCAGTCGATTCTCGCCGCGCGGCCGGACTGGGCTGGCACGATCGCGTTGCACCACGGATCGCTCGATCGCAAGCGACGCGAATGGGTCGAAGGCGGGCTCCGCACCGGCCGCCTCCGATGTGTCGTGGCGACGTCGTCACTCGACCTCGGCGTGGATTTCACGCCGGTCGATCGCGTGTTCCAGGTCGGGAGTCCGAAAGGCGTCGCGCGACTGCTCCAGCGTGCCGGGCGGAGCGGGCACCGGCCCGGCGCGACCAGTCGCGTCACCTGTGCGCCGACGAACGCGCTGGAGCTCGTCGAGGTCGCCGCCGCGCGCGACGGTGTGGAGCAGGGCATGCTCGAGGCACGGTTACCAATGGAGCGCCCGCTCGACGTGCTCGCGCAACACGTCGTCACCGTCGCGCTGGGCGGAGGGTTCGTCGCCGATCAATTGTTAGGCGAGGTTCGAACGACACGTGCCTATGCCGATCTGAGCGACTCGGAGTGGAGGTGGGTGCTCGACTTCCTCTCGAACGGCGGCGATGCACTGCGAGCTTATCCGGAATACGCGCGCATCACACTCGTCGGCGACCGCTACGCTGTCACGAACGACGAGATCGCGCGCCGCCATCGGATGTCGATCGGCACGATCGTGGGAGACGCCCAGATCGGTGTCGCGTACCTGCGTGGCGACTCCCTGGGCTCCGTCGAGGAGTCGTTCGTCGCGCGGCTCAGGCCGGGCGATCGGTTCGTGTTCGCCGGCACGCCGCTCGAGTTCGTGCGCGTGCGCGCCATGAAGGCCTGGGTTCGTCGCGCGCCTAACGGCAAAGGCGCCGTCCCGCGCTGGGCGGGGAGCCGGCTGCCCATGTCCGGACAGCTCGCGAAGCTGCTGCGTGCCCGGTTCGGCGAGGCAGGGCGCGGCCTCGCGCGCGGCCCGGAGATGGAGGCGCTCGAGCCACTGTTCGCCGTACAGCGGAAGTGGTCGCACATCCCGGCACCCGACGAGCTGCTCATCGAGCAGGTGAAGACACGCGAGGGGTGGCACCTGTTCGTGTACCCCTTCGAGGGGCGCCTCGTGCACGAGGGGCTGTCCGCGTTATGTGCGTACCGGCTCGCGCGTCACGCCCCGATCACGTTCTCCATGGCGTCGAACGACTACGGCTTCGAGCTCGTGTCGCCCACCGAGCCACCGCTTGCCGAGGCGCTCGAGGCAGCGCTCTTCAGCCCGGAGAACCTCGTCGAGGACATCCAGTCCGCGCTTAACGCAACGGAGATGGCACGCCGTCAGTTCCGGGAGCTGGCCCGCGTCGCGGGGCTCGTGTTCCCGGGGTTCCCGAGGGCGGGGAAGACCGCGCGCCAGCTTCAGATGTCGAGTAGCCTGTTCTTCGACGTCCTCCGGCAGTACGACCCCGGCAACTTGCTGCTGTCGCAGGCTGCGCGTGAGGTGCTGGAGCGCCAGCTCGAGAGCACCAGGCTCGGCGCGACGCTGCGCCGGTTGACCGATTCAGCGATCGTCGTTAGGCACCCGAAGCGGGTCACGCCGTTCGGGTTCCCGCTGGTGGTGGATCGCAATCGTGAAAAGGTGTCGTCCGAGCTGCTGGCAGATCGAATTCGTCGCATGCAGCTCGCGCTGGAGAAGGCCGCCGGATGATCGAGCAGGCTTGGGAAGGCGGCGTTGTGGCGGAGGTCGCCGGCGAGCGCCTGATGCTGCTGGCCGAGCGTGCCGCGTACTGGGAGCGCAGGCGAACGCTGCTCGTCGCCGACCCGCACTTCGGCAAGGCAGCGGCGTTCCGCGCGGCAGGGGTTCCGGTGCCGCGGGGGACGACAACAGGCTCGCTTGCGCGCCTCGACGCCGCGCTCTCCCGCACGAGTGCCACCCGCATCGTCTTCCTCGGCGATTTCCTCCACGCGCGCGAGGGCCGAGAGCCCGAGACGACGCGCGTGGTGGGCGAGTGGCGGCGCCGACACGCGGCGGTCGACATGGTGCTCGTGCGCGGCAACCACGACAAGCGCGCCGGCGATCCCGGTCCGGAGATCGACCTGCGATGCGTGGACGCTCCGATTAATGAGCCGCCGTTCGTGTTCACGCACAAACCTGCGGTGTCGGACCACGGGTACGTGATCTGCGGCCACGTCCATCCCGCGGCGCGCCTAACGGGACTCGGCCGCGAGAGCGTGCGGTTGGCGTGCTTCTGGGCTCAGGCGCGAACGATGGTGCTGCCGGCGTTCGGCGAATTCACGGGGGTGGCCGAGATCGACGCTCAGCCGGGCGATCGCGTTTGGGTCATCGCGGACGGCGCCGTAACCAGAGTTTTTTGAAATCCCTTGAATTCCAGACCCGGTGACCGGCTCAGAACACGAACGGGACCAGTCGCTTCGTGCGGCGGGCATACGCCTCGTAGCCCGCATCACCGGGAAACTCCGCGCGGAGCAGCTGCTCCTCGGCGCCAATCCGCACGGCCGTCATGAGCGTGCCCAGCACAGCGAGTCCGATCGCGATCACGTCGAACCCGTGGCTCAGCACGCCCGCCCAGAGGAACAGCAACACCGCCGTGTAGATCGGGTGCCGCCAGTAGCGATACGGCCCCCAGGTCACGAGCCCGCCCGCCGTGGGATTCGCCGCTGCGTGGAAACTCCGCCGCCCGAACGTCACGCGTGCCCAGAGCATGAGCAGCACCGCCAGGACCTGCAGCGAGATGCCGACCGGCCCGGCGCCTACCAGCTCGTGACGATAGAACAACACGATGACCACGCCCATGAGGACGAGCGTCGCAACGATCGATGCGGTGAGGGCATTCATCGGATCAAGGGGTCAGAGTCGCTTGAATTCACGGACCTAGGCACTGCCGAGATCTCGAATTCAAACGACTCTGACCCCTTTGATCCAGCTCGAGCGGTCTAGCGCACGACGACGCTTGCCGCCGCCGGCAGCCACTGCGGACGCAAGTGGGCATCCACACCCGTCGTCAACCGCACCAGCCCCGTGCCGTCCGGCTTCATCGTATAGATGTCGGACATCGGGTTCTCGTGGCTCGACGAAAACGCGATCAGCTTCCCGTCGGGCGACCACGCCGGAGCGCCCTGGTACAAGTCGATATGAAGAGGGATCACCGTACGGCTGCTGAGCGTCACAACCATAATGTCCGAGTCGCTGTTGGTCGCGCGACGGAACGCGACCCGAGTGCCGTCCGGCGACCAGCTGGGCTCCGTATCGATCACGTCCGTCCCCGTGGCAGCCGGAATCAGCCGCTGCTTGTCGCTTCCGTCCGCCCGCATCGTCCAAAGCTTGGCGTGCGGGTAGGCGTCGATGTCGCTGGAGTAGGCGATCCGGCTTCCGTCCGGCGACCAGGCCGGATTGTCCTCGTTGCTCGCCGCCGGGAGGAAGTCGTTCGTCAGGTTCGTCTGCCCGCTGGCGTTCGCGCCCATCACCCAGATGTCGCGTTGCCCCGACCGGACGCTGCGGAACGCGATCCGCGTGCCGTCGGGCGACCACACCGGCTGATCGTCCAGGCCCTCTGCAGTCGTTAGGCGCTGCATGTTCCCGCCGTCGATCGTGGCGACGTAAATGTCGCCGTCCATCTGCGAGCTGCTTTCGGGATACCACGCGACCGAGAAGGCGACGCGCGTCCCGTCAGGCGACGGCGTTGCATCGCGCACGTACGCGCCCGGAATCGCCACGACGAGCGGCAGCGTCGTCGACGCCCCCGTGCTCGGCGACAGCCGCCGAGTGTCCCCGAGCCCGTTGAACGCGCGCCGTTCGAACACGAGATCGAACTGTTCGTCCGGTTCCGGCGTCGTCACGGTGACGGTCGAGGTCACCCACTTGCCCTCGACGGTCGCCGTGATGTCTGCGTAGCCCGGCGCGACCGCCTGAACCAATCCGGCCGCCGACACCGTGGCCACGGAAGGCGCGTCGGTCGTCCACGCAATAGCTCGTCCTTCCACAACGTTGCCGTCAGCGTCGAGCGCCGCTGCCGTCAATTGGCGCGTCGCGCCGGGCTCGAGCACCATGGTCCGCGGCGTCAGGCGAACGCTCGCCACCGGCGCGCGTGACACCGCGATTTCAGCCTGACCTGTCTTCCCTTCGACCGTGGCCGACACGGTCGCCGTGCCCTCTCCGACGGCCGTCACCACGCCCGCTGACGAAACCGTCGCGATCGACGCGTTGCTGGTCGCCCACTGTACCGTGCGACCGACGATGGTGGTCCCACTCGCATCCTTCGCCGTGGCAGCAACCTCGGTGGTCTGGCCGATGATCAGGGCCTTGGCCGTCGGCGTCACCGCCACCGTCGCGACCGCTCGTGGTGGGCTCACCGGATCCGGCGAGTTCGACGAATCCGAGCAGGCGGCCAAAAAGGCGATGACCGCCGAATACACCGCGATATGTGCAGCCATCAGGTACTGTGGACGGAAGGTCGCAGCTGGCTGGAGGGAGCGCTCGCACTTTCCGACCCGAAGCTCGGCGACGCGTACCGGGCCGCCGCGCTTTTCGGCGCGGGGGTCATCGCGTCGCTACAGGGCCATGGTGCGACCGCGCGCGCATGGCTCGAGGAGAGTGGCACAATTGCCCGCGCGCTCGGGGATCGCAGTCTCGCCGCGTACTCCGACAGCTACATCGGCGTCGCGTTAGGTCAGGAAGGACAGGCGGCGGCGGAAGCCCCGGCGCGTGCGGCACTCGCCTGGTTCGAGGAACTGGGTGACCTCTACGGCCAGCGTCTCGCGCTGTTGGTGCTCGCGACGCTGCTCACCCGGCAGGGCGATCTGGCGAAGGCACGCGTTGTCAGCGAACAGGCGGTGCGCGTGGCGCGCGCGTATGACCTCGGCCGTGAGCTCGGGATCGCGCTTCAAGTGCTCGGCACTGTTCAGCTGCAGCAAAGAGAGCTCGATGCCGCCGCGGCAACCATCGCCGATGCGCTGGCGGCGTTGCGTCGCGATCCTCAGCCGTTCTGGATCGCGCGCGCTCTGGAGCTCATGGGCGTCGTGGAGTGCGCGCGCGCTCGGGGATCGAACGCGGCGCGACTGTTCGGTGCGGCCGAACGACGGCGTGAGCGCATGGGCGCCGTGCTGTTCCACCTGGATCGCGAGCGGCTCGCTCCCACCATCGCGGCGGCACGCGCGGGTGTGGGGGCCGAGCGATTCGACGCGGCTTGGGACGCGGCTCGCGCCGAGTCGTTCGACCGTGTGGTCGATCTCGCCATTGATTCTGTTGTCCGCCCGAGCGCGGCTCCGCATGCGCCGGCGGTGATCGCGAGCATCGCGCCGGAGTCAGGTTCCGCGTCGCGCGTGGCCTTGCAGGTGCGAGTGCTCGGCCACTTCGCGATCATTCTCGACGGCGCCGAGATCCCGCGCTCGGCATGGAAGTTCGCACGGCCGCGCGAACTGTTGGTGTACCTGTTGGGCCATCGAGACGGGCGATCTCGCGAACAGATCAGCGTTGCCTTCTGGCCTGAGGCTTCCGCGGCGCAGGCCAAGAACAACGTCCACGTGGCGCTTCATCAGCTGCGTCGCGTTCTCGGTCGAAACGACTTCGTGCTCTACCGGCGCGAACGGTATGTCACGAATTGGGCGCTCGGCGTCGACGTTGACGCCATTGCGTTCGAGCGCGACCTCGAGGCCGCGCGCCGTGCGTTGCGCGTGAACCCAGCCGCTCCGGATGCCGCGGCTCGCCTGGGTGCCGCGCTCGACCTGTATCACGGTGACTTTCTCGAAGATGAGGATGCCGGCGACTGGCACCTCGAAGAGCGCGCTCGGCTGCGGCGTCTGTGGACCGAAGGGTTGGCCACGTTAGGCTCGCTGCTCACGGGGGCGGGATCGTATTCCGAGGCTGTGGACGTCTACCGCCAGCTCGTCCGCGCTGACGAATGGGATGAGGTAGCGCACCGCCATCTCATGTCGGCACTCGCTCGGTCGGGGCAACGGGGCGCGGCGTTGCGGCATTACGACCACGTCGTGGCGCTGCTCGAGCGGGAGCTGGGATCGGCCCCGGCGCATGAAACGGTCCTGTTGTACGACCAGCTTCGCGGCGCCAGCTTCGACAGCTGAGCCACGGCGGCACGCGGATAGCACGGGATCGGACGGGCAGCAAACTCTTAGCTTCGGCACCTTGTCCAAGCTGAAGCCTTTACCCGTCGATCATGGGCAATCTCAAGCTGGCACTCCGGACGCTCTTCAAGACGCCGTTCGTCACCGCGGTCGCGGTCCTCTCGCTCGCCCTCGGGATCGGGGCGAACGCGGCGATCTTCTCGCTCTTCAATCAGATGCTGCTCCGCCCGCTTCCCGTGCCGGAGCCGCATCGCCTGGTCAACCTCGCCGGTTCGTTCCCGAACGGCGGCTCGCAGTCCTGTTCGATGGCGGGCAACTGCGACGTAGTGTTCAGCTACCCGATGTTCCGCGATCTGGAGAAGGCTCAGACGGTTTTCACCGGCATCGCGGCGCACCGAGGGTTCGGCGCCAACCTGTCCTTCAGAAAACAGACACTGAATGCCCGGGCGAGCTTCGTGTCCGGGTCGTACTTCCCGGTCCTCGAGCTCAAGCCTGCGCTCGGCCGACTGTTCGGCCCGGCCGACGACCTGGGAGTCGGGGCCAGCCCGCTCGCGGTCCTCGGATACAGCTATTGGGAAACCCGACTCGCATCGGACCCGACGGTCATCGGCCAACCGATCGTCATCAACGGCCAACCGTTCACGATCATCGGCGTCGCGCCGAAGGGGTTCGATGGTACAACGCTAGGTGAAAGGCCGTCGATATATGTGCCGATCTCCATGCGCGGTGCGCTCGAGCCGGGGTTCAATGGGTTCGACCGCCGCACGTGGTACTGGATCTACCTCTTTGCGCGGCTCAAGCCCGGCGTGTCCGTGGCTCAGGCGAAGCGCGGGATCGACGCCATTTACAGGCCGATCATCAACGACGTCGAGGCGAAGCTCCAGCAGGGCCTGAGCGACAAGACGATGGCGCGCTTCCGCGCCAAGGTAGTCGGCGTGAGCGATGGCGCGCGCGGACAGAGCAGCCTCCACGACCAGGTGCGCACGCCGCTCTACCTGCTCATCGGCATCACGGCCATCGTGCTCGTTATCGCCTGCGCGAACATCGCGAACCTGCTGCTCGCTCGCGCGGCGAACCGGTCGATGGAGATGGCGGTGCGTCTCTCGTTAGGTGCGAGCCGACGCCAGCTCCTGACGCAACTGCTTACGGAGTCGTGCGTGCTCGCGGTGCTGGGCGGCATCGTGAGCCTGCTGGTTGCACGCTGGACGCTCGGAGGCCTCGCGGCCATGCTGCCGCCCGATTCGCTCGGCGGCGTGCAGTTCGCCGTCGACCCGACCGTGGTGGCGTTCGCGGCCGGTCTCTCGATTCTCACCGGCGTTCTGTTCGGGCTCTTTCCGGCGCTGCATGCCACGCGTGCCGACCTCGTTACCACGTTGCGGGCAAACTCCGGTAAACACTCCAGTACTCGTGCGGCGATGCAGTTCCGGAGCTCGCTCGTGACGGCGCAGATCGCACTCTCGATGGCGCTGCTTATCGGGGCCGGCCTCTTCGTGCGGAGCCTGCTCAACGTCAGCAGGGTGAAGCTCGGTCTCTCGATCGAGAATGTCGTCACGTTCTCGGTCTCGCCGGAGCGCAACGGCTACACGCGCGAGCAATCGCGCCAGTTCTTCCAGCGGGCGGAGGAGTCGCTCCGGGCGATTCCCGGCGTGACCGGCGTCACCGAGACGTTCGTGGCTCTCCTCGCGGGCAATAGCTGGGGCAACGACGTGGAGGTCGATGGCTGGAAGTCCGGCCCTGACATCGACAGCAACTCCCGGTTCAACGAGGTCGGCGCGGGATACTTCAAGACGTTAGGCGTGACGGTGTTGTCGGGCCGCGAGTTCACGGCCTCCGACCGGCTCGGGTCGCCGAAGGTTGCGATCGTGAACGAAGCATTCGCGAAGAAGTTCAAGCTCGGCCGGGACGCCGTCGGCAAGCACATGGCGCCGTCGGGCGCGAAGATCAACGACATCGAGATCGTCGGGCTCGTGAAGGACGCGAAGTACAACAACGTGAAGGATGAGATCCCGCCGGTCTACTTCATCCCGTGGGCGCAGGACAGTACGACGGGTTTCCTGAACTTCTACGTGCACACCGCGATGGAGCCGCGTCAGATCATGCGGACGATCCCGGCCATGATCGCGCGGCTCGACCCGAACCTCCCGGTCGAAGACCTCAAGACGTTGCCGAGGCAGGTGCAGGAGAACGTGTATCTGGACCGGGTGATCAGTACGCTGTCCGCGTCGTTCGCCGCGCTGGCGACCCTGCTCGCGGCGATCGGACTGTATGGCGTGCTGGCGTACACGGTGGCGCAGCGCACGCGCGAGATCGGCGTGCGCATGGCGTTAGGCGCCGATGCCGGCCGCGTGCGCACGATGGTACTGCGCCAGGTCGGGCGTATGACGCTCATCGGCGGCCTGATCGGCGTCGTCGCTGCCCTGGCGCTGGAAAAGACGGCGCGGTCCCTGCTCTACGGCTTGGAGGGCCATGATCCGCTGGTCGTGATGGGCTCCGCGGTCGTGCTTGCGCTAGTGGCTCTTGGTGCAGGGTACTTGCCAGCGCGCCGCGCGTCAAAGATTCATCCTATGCAGGCGCTCCGCTACGAATGACGGTGGGGGACGGGAGGGGTAGGGAGCGCGCCGCGCCGGAGAGGCTTGGCAGCTATGCGCCGATCGATTCTTGCCTTGGCTGTGTCCTTCTCGACGCTCGGGGCGTACTTCCGGTGCGTCGCTGGCAACGTGTCGTGCGGGGACGGCGGGCTGTTGATCGTCGTGAGCCCGTCGGTGGTGATCGTCGCCGTTGGCGAATCGGTGACCCCGACGGCGTCGTTGTGCCATGACAGCCGGATCGACGTCATGTCGCCGAGCTGGAGTCTCGGCTCGCCTGGTGATACGAGCGTCATCGCGCTCGACCGCGCAACCGGGCGCATCACGGGTCGCCGGCCCGGTCAGGCTAGTGCGATTGCGACATCCCGTGGCGCCGAAGGCGCACGGGTATCAGTGACTGTCCGGTAGGATCGACGCACCACCCCACCGCATCTCCGGAGTTTTCAGTCCAACTACCAGTACCGAGTGAATCAGTCCTCGGTGTTCAGTCGTCAGGCATCAGGTTCCGTTCCCTCCAGTTGGGAGCGCGAGAGAGCGGCGCGACCGTTCCGCCGGAATCTCTCGCGTCAACTACTTTGAGGAAACGGGACCTGATGCCTGATGACTGAGGACTGACGCACTGACGGCTTGGAACTGGCCAGGCCGCCGCCGGACGGCCGCTCCTGTCGGGCCGGGCTGGAGGCGTGTCTGCGTTC
>Ga0075423_10007647_pt1 | contig 10221 bp, 8 predicted proteins | sample SoiMethybrSBSTD2_FD_80114 | JGI IMG/M metagenome (GOLD analysis project Ga0075423, IMG submission 80114) | Bulk soil microbial communities from a Populus tree surrounding site in Tennessee, USA - Soil MetaG P. TD hybrid SBSTD2 | ecosystem: Environmental > Terrestrial > Soil > Tree plantation...
AGCGCGCGCGGATCCACCTGCACGCGCACCGCGTACTTCTGTGAGCCGAAGATGGTCACCTGCGCGACGCCCGAGATCGTCGAGATCCGCTGGGCCAAGAACGTCTGCGCGTACTCGTCGACGGTGTAGAGCGGCAGCGTCGGCGAGCTCAACGCCATATAAAGGACGGGCTGATCGGCGGGGTTGACCTTCTGGTAGATCGGCGGCGTCGGCATGCCCGGTGGCAAGAGCGTGGCCGCCTTGGCGATCGCCGCCTGCACGTCCTGGCCGGCGGCGTCGATGTTGCGCTCGAGCGTGAACTGGATCGTGATGTTGCTCACGCCGAGCGCGCTCGTGGACGTCATCGAATCGATGCCGGCGATCGTGGTGAACTGCCGCTCGAGCGGCGTGGCCACCGCGGAGGCCATCGTCTCCGGGGTCGCGCCCGGCAGGTTCGCGATGACCTGAATCGTCGGGAAGTCGACGTTCGGCAGGTCGTTGACCGGCAGCTTCTGGTAGGCCATCACGCCGAAGATGAGGACGGCCGCCATCAGCAGCGTAGTCAAGACCGGACGACGGATGAACAGCTCGGTGTTCACGACGGGCTCAGGACGCCTTCTGCGTCTTGATCTCCACGCGCGAGCCGGGCACCAGCCGCAGCTGGCCGTCGGTGACGACACGGTCGCCTGCAGTCAGGCCCTTGGTGATGATCGTGTCGGCGGCCAGGCGCCGGCCGAGCTCGACTGGACGCGGCTGCACCGTGGAATCCGGCTTCACCACGAACACGTACGGGCCCTGTTGCCCGGGCTGTACCGCCTGTGAGGGAACGACGACGGCCGATTCCGTCGTCAACGTCAGCACGACTTCGACATACTGTCCCGGCCACAGCATGTTGTCCGCGTTGTCGAAGGTGCCCTTGAGCTGGATGGTGCCGGTCGTCGGATCCACGGTGTTGTTCACGAAGGTGAGGCGTCCGATGGTCGGCTTCGATGCGCCCGGCGGTGTCGCGCGCACGCTCAGCGGCCCGGCGGCCATGTACTGCTTGATCGCGGACAGATGCTGCTGCGGCACGGTGAACGAGACGTAGATCGGGTGGATCTGCGCGATGACCACCATCGGGTTGTCGTCGTTCGCCTTCACCACGTTGCCCGCCTGCAACATGAGGTTGCCCGTGCGTCCCGCCATGGGCGAGCGCATGCTGGTGTAGCCGAGATTGAGCTTCGCCGTCTCGACGATGGCTTCGTCGGCTCGGATCACGGCGCGCGCGTTCTCGACACCGGCCTGCGCGGCGTCCGCCGCGGCACGCGCGTTCTCGACGGCGGCGCGATCAGCCTGCACGGTAGCTTCGAGGGCCGAAAGGTTGGTGCGGAACTGATCGTACTGCTCGCGCGCGACCAGCTCTTTGTCGACGAGCGTCTTGTAGCGCTTCTCCTGCACGCGCGCGTTCTCGAGCTGCGCCTGATCGCGCTCGAGATTCGCCATCATCTGCTGCACCTCGGCCCGACGCTGCGCGTGCGCGGCCTCGGCCTGGCGCAGCTGGGCGGTGTCGCGACCGACGTTGGCCTGCGCCTGCGCCACGATCGCCTCGAACGGGCGGGGATCAATCGTAAACAGGAGCTGACCGGCCGTGACGTCCTGGCCTTCGGTGAAGTGCACGTTCATCACTTGCCCGGAGACTTGCGACTTCACGCCGACCACCGTCAGCGCCTGCACGTTGCCGATGACGCCCACGTCGAGTGGGACGTCACGTCGCACGGCATCGGCAACGAGGACGGGGACGGCGGGCGCCGCCGCGCGCTGGGTACCCGACGCTCGATCACTGCAGCCGGCGCAGACCGCGAGCACCGCGATCACGACAAGGAGCGCCCCGGCCCGCCTCATCGCTCGGCGACCTCCATCGACGCGTCGACGAGGGCCTCGAGGCCTCGGACGACGCGCGTGCGATCGCCAGCCGACATGCGCGCCAGCACCGCTTCGAGACTGCGCAGCCGCATGGCGTTGAGCTCATCGACGAGCGCGGCACCAGCGCGCGTGACCTCGAGTACGTACGCGCGACGGTCGACGGGATCGTCGGCGCGGGTCACGAAGCCTTTCTGCTCGAGACGGTCGACGAGATGAGTCACGGCGGGCAGCGTCACCGCGAAGGCCTTGCCGACATCACCCATACGGCACCCTGGATGCGCGGCCACGTGGAAGAGGACCTGGCCCTGCGCGTAGGTCAGGTCGAGCTCGGCGGCCCGCTGCCAGAGGAACTGTCGGAAGATCGTGCTCCCAAGCGCGTTGAGAAGGTCGAGGAGCTGCTCAGCCTGCGCAGTCCACTGCCCGCGGCGCGCACCATTGCGTCTCGGGGTCACCGCATAATGGTGCATCGGCTAAACAGTTAAGTCAATTAAGTATCCCGCGCCGTCTCAGCGGCGACCGACGGCGACTGCGGTGGCGACGACTCGATCGAGCGTGTCGAGCTGAAACGGCTTCGACACGTAGTCCATGGCGCCTCGGCGCAGCAGATCGCGCGCGACGGCCTCATCGGCGTTGCCGGTGAGCATGACGATCGGCACCGTCGGGTCGAGCGCGTGCAGGCGGTTCAGCGCTTCGTCGCCCGTGACACCCGGCATGTTGATGTCGAGCAGGACCACGTCGGGGCGAATCGCGGCGGCGCGTCGCAGCGCCTCGGCACCGTCATGAGCGATATCGACCTCGTAGCCGAGCGACATGAAGTACTCCTGCACGATCTCCGTGACATTGTCTTCGTCGTCCACGACGAGCACCCGACCGGCCGGCATGCGCGTGCCAAATCCTCCGTCAAAAGTATATCGATACCGACAAAAGTATATCGATACCAATAGTTCGTGCCGATATGAAATCCGACGCCCATCGGAACGCGTCGCGACGATCGCGCGACGTGCGCCGCGAGAACATCGGAGACGCTCGGAGTCAGTCGAGACGCGCCTGGGAGGATCGCCGGCGCTTCGTGCGGTCGACGCGCATCGGGATCACGTGGCCGATCGACGACTTGTCGGATCCTGCCGCGCGCGACCGTAGCCGGCCTTCGGCCGATTCTTGATCGTACAGCTCGAGGACCATCAACGTGACGAACGAGTCGACGTCGAGACCGATGAGATCCGCGAGCTCCTGGGCCGCAGAGAGCACTCGGGGACTCACCCACAGCGCACACCGCCGAGAGGCATCGATACCCATCCCTACATCCGGGATGCATCCGTCGCGCCACCAAGTCGACAATTCGGCCGCTGGCCGGCGGCGCGACGGCAAAGTTTGGACACAGCAAAGGCGGTGGCCGAAGCCACCGCCCCCTAACTACGCGAATGAACGGTGCCGCGCACCTGCTGTTCGCGAGCCGCACGATACCTCTGGTGACCTTCGCGTCTGTCGTCCGGCACGTGTCACGCCCCGTCCGCTCCGTTCCGGGTGGGTAGGGTGAACCAGAACGTGGCTCCCCGGTCCGCATTGTTCGTGGCCGAGAGGTGCCCGCCGTGGGCTGCCACAATCGACTGGCAGATGACCAGTCCGAGGCCGAGGCCGTGCACTTTCGTCGTGAAGAATGGCTCGAACACGCGCTCAATGCCCTCTGCCGGCAGGCCGACGCCGCGGTCGGCGATCGCCACCCGCACAGTGCCGTCAACCTCGAGCGAAGTGGTGATAGCGATCCGGCGCTCAGGTGGCTCGTTGAGCTGCATCGCGTCGCACGCGTTGACGATCAGATTCAGGACCACCTGCTGCAGCGCGACAGGGTCGCCGTTCACCTTGGACGGCCCCAGCATCATCTGAGTGGTGACGGCCACCCCCTGGGCAATCAGCTCGCTGTTCAGCAGGCGTAGGACTTCGTTCGTCACCTCATTCAGATCGACCGGCTGACGTGGCGTCTCGCCCCTGCGCAACAGCACCCGCAAGCGCCGGATGAACTCACCAGCCCGGCGGTCCGCGTCCACGATGTCGTTCAAGATTTCCCGCACCTCGGCCAGGTCAGTCGGCTCGTGAGCTAGGAACTGCAGGGCCGCCTGCGCGTTCGTCAGAATCGACGTAAGCGGCTGGCTTAACTCGTGGGCCAGGGCACCAGACAGCTCGCCCAGCGTCACCACTCGGGTCAAGTGTGTGAGCAGCTGTCGTTGTTGTTGACTCTCCCGCTCCGCCTTTTTGACCTCGGTAACGTCGTTGAGACAGCAGATGGCGCCGGTCACCGTTCCTCGCTTGTCCCGAAGCGGAATCCCGTTGACCATCACAGTGCGCCGAGTGCCGTTGGAGCGTTCGATCACGAGCTCCCGGTTGGACATAGGCATCCCCGTGCGCAGCACCTGCGCCATCGGCCAAGACGAGCGGGCCAGATAGCTGCCGTCGACCGTGTAGAGGTTGTACGCGCCGCCGAATCGATCGGCTGCGCCGCGCGTGGGTTCTCGGCCCCAAAGCTCAACGGCGCGCCTGTTGTAGCGCTCGACGACGCCCGAGGCATCGCAAACAAAAACGGCAATCGGCAGGGTGTCGATCAACTCGAGGAGCGTCTGCTCGCTGGCGCGCAGCGCGTCTTCGACCTGCTTGCGTTGGGTGATGTCTGTGGCCGAGCCCAGCACCTGGTTCGCCGTGCCGTCTTTGCCGAAGATCGGCCGCTTCACCACCTGCATCCAGCGAACTTGCCCCCGCGCGTCGGTGATGCACGCTTCGGGGACTGAAAGTTCCTTCAGGGAGTCCATCACCTGCAGGTCGTCGCGCCGGAATCGGGCGACCTCCTCAGCGTTGGAATTGAAATCGGCGTCGGTCTTGCCGATGAGGTTCTCGACTGTGGTGCCGTAGAGATCAGCCATGGCCTGGTTGACGAGGGTGAACCGCCCCTGTCGATCCTTGGCAAAGATGCTGTTCGCATCCACGTCGATGACCTGCCGCAGAAATTGCCGCTGCTCTCGGAGCGCTTCCTCGGTCTCTTCGTAGAGCCGGGCGTTCTTGATGGCAACGGCCGCGTGCTCCGCGAGAGTCCTGGCGTGGGCGAGGTCCTTCCGGCCGAAGCGGTAGCCGCGCTCGCGGTAGATGGCAAGCGTCGCGAGTACCGTGGAGCCGGATCGGATCGGGACACACATCATCGCCATGCCCTTCGGCAGAACGTAGGCGCGGTGCTCCGGAATCAGCCGCGTGTCCGCCAGCGAATCGGCGAGGATGAGAGGCTCGCCCGTGGCCGCCACTTGTCCGCTGAGGGATTCTCCGATTCTGAGTCGCTCCTTGAGGACCCTCTTGCGGGCCACCGCCGTGCCCCCCATGAGCACGAGTTCGTCGCCGTCCACGACTCGAAACAGCACCTCACCTTTGAAGACCACGGCGGCGGCTTCGGCAATGGCGCTGAGCACGGTCTTGAGAGCCAGGCCCGCCGTGAGGCGCTGGGTTACTTCGAGGAGCAGCCGCAGCCGCTCTTCTCCTTCTCGCAGCCCGGCCTGGTGGCGTGTCCCCACAAATGCCAGGGCCGAAGCCACGACAGCCAGCAAGACCCCGCTGATTCTCAGCGTCCAGAGCCGCGGCGACAGCGACGACCAGCCGCCCATCGGAACCGCCGCCAGCTGCCACTCTCCATTGGGCAGGGAGACATTCAACAGGACAGGATCGGCCTTGAAGATCGCGGCGTCGCCGAAGAACACCGCGCCCTGCGCGCCGAGGCCGTCCTTGCCACGGAGACTGTACTGAAGACCTGCCGCGTGATCGAATAACCCGCCCTCACGGAGCAGCGTCTCCGCATCGATCAGGATCGACGCCAGTCCCCAATACGAACCGCGTTTCCTCGCTCCCTTCGGCTCGGTCAGGTAAATAGGCGTGCGGCTGACGAACGCCACGCCGCCCTGGATGAGATCGACGGGACCGGCGACGACGGTCTGCTGGGTCTCAAGGGCTCGCTCGACGGCAGCGCGTTGGTCGGCTACGTCGAGCAGTCGGAGTCCCTGAGCCGCGAAATTCCCCTCGTGCGGGTAGATATGGCTCACCACCGTGTTTTTCGCCAGTTGGATGGCGCGGATGCCGGTGCGCCCGGCCAAGATGATCGGGGCCAGTTCTGCGAACTCCGCCTCGCCCAGCTCGGGACGCGCGGACACCTGCGCCGCGAGACCTTGTGTCAAGAAGAGGCGTGCGTTGAGCGCCCCTTCCAGCTTGGCGCGCACAGCACTGACGTGAGCGAGGACACCGGCCCGGCTCCCCTCGCGCGAGCGCTCCCACTCGGAGTGATCGAGAACTCCGACGATCCCCAGTACGGTGATCAGCATCAGAAACGCAGCCACGTATGGCCGAGATGAGGCGAACTTCATTGGCCCCCCTGCTGCCCGCGATTTCCCGACATTGCGCGCGTAATCCTGAGTTACTGCCGCCGAAACAAGAGGACGAGCCGGAAGACCGTGGCGAGGCAGTTTAGCCGGTCTTGAAGAACCGCTGTTGCAGACTCAGAGCGTCTTGAGTGGTAGATCGCCTACGACGTCAGGAATCTCACGCGTCGGCTGGTCGTGTCGTAACCCTCCCGGTCCCCGGTCATAGGTCGGCGTCTGGGCGCGAAGTCCGAGACCCTTTCCACCGCCCAGGCCGCATTGGAATGGATGCAGATTCTGACCGGCAATGAGACTTTGGTCCTAGGCCCCGGCAGAGAGGGCGCTCGCGCGCTGCAGTACTCAGAAGTGTGCGAAAAAAATGGTGGGCAGGGACGGGATTGAACCGCCGACACCAGGATTTTCAGTCCTGTGCTCTACCAACTGAGCTACCTGCCCACCAAGGCTGCATAGGTTACCACGCTCCGCGATAGAATCTTTGCGTGGGGGCGCTCATCGGTGGTCTGATCGCGCCGCTCGCCGCCGTCCTGGCCGGCTTCCTCGTTGTCACTCTTCCGTCACTCGCTGGCGCGGAAGAGATCTATCGCTGGTACGACAAGGACGGCAACGTCTACTACACGCAGCAGCCGCCCCCCGCGGGCGCGCTGCGCGCGCCGCCGGCCCCGCCGCCGAGTGCGGCGCCGCCCATACCGCCGGAGCCACGCCCCGAGCCGGCGGCTCCGCGAGTCGTGCCCGCCCCACGCGTGCCGACACCGCCTGCGAGACCAAACACGCCCGCGACAGCGACGGCACCGACACCCGCCTCACCGACGGCTCGCACACCCTCCGCGGCCGCCGCCGCGAAAGCGCCGTCGGACGACACGACGACGAGCCTGGGCCAAGCGCTCGAGGCGTACCGTCGCGCCGACTACGCCGCGGCGCTGGCAATTCTCCGGCCCCTCGCCGAGAAGGGCGATACGACGGCGCAATCGCGACTGGCGGCGCTCTATGAGGGCGGAGCCGGTGTCGGCCAGGATTTCGTAGAAGCCGCGATGTGGTACCGGAAGGCGGCAGAGGGCGGTGAGCCGAACGCGCAGTACAGCCTCGGCGCATTGCTCAGCGAAGGCCGCGGCGTGAAGCGCGACGAGGCGCAGGCGATCGTCTGGTGGCAGCGTGCCGCGGAGGTCGGGGTCGTGGGTGCAGAGACGAGTCTCGGCAGCGCGTATCACGACGGCCGCGGCGTGGCCAAGGACGATGCGGTTGCCGTCGTGTGGTGGCGCAAGGCCGCGCAGCAGGGATTTCCCCCGGCGCAGGAGCGCCTCGGATTCGCATACGAGCAAGGCGCGGGCGTCGAGCGCAGCGACGAGCAGGCGATGCATTGGTATCGCCGAGCGGCCGAGCAGGGTCTCGCTCGGGCCCAGGTCAGTCTCGCCGACCTCTATCGCAAGAGTCGCAGATCCGAGGACACCGCCGAGGCGGTGCGCTGGTACCGCGTCGCCGCCGCGCAGGGATATCCGGCGGCCCAGCACGGCCTGGCGACCGCGTACGCGGCGGGCGCCGGCGTGAAGCAGGATTACGCGGAAGCTGCGCGCCTCTATCGACAGGCCGCCGAGCAGGGCTTCACTCCGGCACAGACGGCGCTCGCGGGTATGTACCTGCGCGGCGAAGGCGTGGCGAAGAATCGTGAGGAAGCCGAGCACTGGATGCGGCGCGCGGCCGAGGGCGGCGAATCGCCGGCGACACCGGCGCCGCCGCCGTCGCCTGTCACGCGTTAGCTACTCCACGACCGCTATCACTCCGAGCCCGCCCATCTTTTCCAGCACGAGCGTGACGATAATGGTTTCGCCGGCGACGAGCGGCCGGGTCAGATCGCTCAACAGGACGTGCGGGCCGGTCTCGGTGAAGTGCATCAACGACGCGCCGGGCACCGTGACCGCCGGCAGCGGCTCGCCGCGGGCGTCGACCAGCTGTGCCTGACGCGCCACCGGGGTGTGCACGGCGGTGATGACGTCGCCGTACTTGCCGCTGCTCTTGAGGTCGAAATACACGGCGGCTGCGTCGCCTCGGAGCACCAGACGCCCTTTGTCGGGGCGCACCATCGTGCCGCCCGCCTCAATCACCGAGGGATAGTGCACGCACCCTCCCAACGCCAGTACCAAGCCCAGCGCGAGGGTGGCGAGCGGGCGGCGCGTCACGAGCGCAATGCGCCTTCGGCGGTGAGCGCGCGAAACGCGGCGTCGTAGGCGCGCAGCGTGCGCTCGAAATCCTCCTGGGAGTGCATTGCGGAGATCCAGCCGTGATTCATCGAGCAGTCGACGCCATTGTTCAGCAGCGCGCAGCGCAGCAGATGATAGACGGCGCCCTTGCGCGGGCGATCGAACCCGGCGAGGCCCGGCTTGCCCTCGAACGAGACGTGATAAATCGAGGCCTCGCCGTAGCATGTGCCCGGCACGCCGACGCGCTTCATCGTATCGGCGAGCTCGCGCCGGAGCTCGTCACCGAACTTGTTGGCTTTGGCCTGCAACGAGGCGTCGGCCACCAGCTCGAGCGTGGCGATCGCCGCCGCGGCCGACAGCGGGTTGGCGTTGAACGTACCCGCGTGAGCGACACGCTGGCTGCGGTCCCAATCCGGATCGCCGCGGAACGTGAGCATCGACATCAGCTCGCGTCGGCCGCATAGCGCGCCGCCCGGCAAGCCGCCGGCGACGATCTTCGCGAGCGTGGTCAGGTCCGGCGTGACGCCGAAGTAGGCTTGCGCGCCGCCCGGCGCATATCGGAATCCCGTGATGACCTCGTCGAAGATCAGCACGACACCGTTCCTGGTCGTCAGCGCGCGCAGCTCTTGGAGATAGCCGGGGATCGTCGGCGTCGTTCCCGACTGCCCACCCGCCGGCTCGAGAATCACCGCGGCGATGTCCCCACGCTGCAGCGCGATCTCGACCGCCTTGATGTCGTTCGGCGGACAGATGACGACCTGATCCAGCGTCGCGCCCGGAATTCCGGCCGACATCGGCACCTCGTACGGCGGATTCACCGCCGCGACGGCCCCGTCGTGCCAGCCATGGAAGTGGCCGGTGAATTTCAGAATCTTCGTGCGGCCTGTGGCCGCACGAGCCACGCGCATCGCCAGGTGGGTGGCCTCCGTGCCGGACATCGTGAATCGCGTCAGCTCGGCGCACGGCACGAGGCTGTTGACGAGCTCGGCCCATCGGATCTCGAGCTCGTGGCTGGCCCCCAGGTGGGTGCCTCGCGCGACCTGCTCCTGCACCGCTTTCACCACCGCTGGGTGGCAATGGCCGAGGAAGAGGGCGCCGTGGCCCATCCAGTAGTCGACGTACTCGTGACCGTCGACGTCCCACTTGCGCGCGCCGCTCGCGCGCTCGATGTAGGTCGGGAACGGCACCAGGTGACGGATGTCGTGGGTGATGCCGCCGGGGATCGCGCCCCGCGCGCGCTCCGCGAGCGCGGCCGAGCGTGGGTGGGTGGCGCGGTACTGCTCCTGAATTGTCATGGCGCCCATGATAACGCTAGCTTCGGCGTTGCGTGGTGACGGCGAGCAACGCTACCAGCGCCGCGTGCACGTCCAGCGGCAGGCCGTCCACGGTGGCCTCACGCCGCCGCGTCACACCGTCACACGCGCCCGCCGAGACACACGCGCCAACGATCCGTCGCTCCTCGTCTGGCGTGTGCAGCAGCGGGCGACCGGCGAGCCGTCCGAGGTGCGCGGCGATCCCGTATGCGCCCCAGTTCGAGACACCTGCGACGACGAGATGATCGACCCGCACAACGGACGCGATGCGCTTGGCGAGCGCCGCGGCGCCCCTGAGTCGCGCGCGCACGTTGCCCATCCCGATCTCGTTGCCCCCGTCCCCGACGCCGATAGTGGTCACACGGCTGGGCGTGCGTTCGAGTCGAGTTTTGTTGTCGCGGGGATTGTTGTAGCGGGGGCCGCGAGGCCGGC
>Ga0075423_10007648_pt1 | contig 10221 bp, 10 predicted proteins | sample SoiMethybrSBSTD2_FD_80114 | JGI IMG/M metagenome (GOLD analysis project Ga0075423, IMG submission 80114) | Bulk soil microbial communities from a Populus tree surrounding site in Tennessee, USA - Soil MetaG P. TD hybrid SBSTD2 | ecosystem: Environmental > Terrestrial > Soil > Tree plantation...
CGCTGGCCCGCTCGCGGGCGCTCTGGCCCACGTTGTTGAACAGGATGTCGATGCGGCCGAAGCGCTGCCGGATGGCCGCGAAGGCCGCCTCCACCGCGTCCGGCTGGGTCCAGTCCGCGGTGATCGTCAGCACCTGCCGGCCGGTCGCCTCGATCTCCCGCGCCACCGCGTGCAGCGGCTCGCCCTCGCGGTCGATCACGACGAGATCCGCGCCCTCCCGGGCGAGCCGCAGCGCGCTGGCGCGGCCGATGCCGTTGGCGGCGCCGCTGACCACCGCGATCCGACCGGTGAAGCGACCTTCGACGAGAGCGGCCATGGGGGGTCCCCTGTAGACTCCGATCAGACGAAGCGGTGGAAGCCGATCCAGCGCTCGGCCACCGCGAGGCCCAGGCCGGTGAGCACGATCAGCATGGTCGAGATGGCGGCGATCGACGGGTCGACCCCGTACTCGATCGCGGTGAAGATCTTCACCGGCAGGGTCATCTGGCCCGCGCCGAGGAGGAAGATCGACACCGGCACGTTGTCGAACGACACGATGAAGGAGAACAGCGCGCCCGCCACCACCCCGGGCCGGATGAGGGGCAGCGTGACCGTGAAGAAGGCGACCGGCCCGCTCGCCCCCAGGACGCGCGCGGCGTGCTCGATCTCCGGGTCGATCCCCTGGAGGCTCGCGGTCACCGCCCGCACCACGTACGGCACCGTGATCACCATGTGGGCTAGGGCCAGCCCCAGCAGCGTGCCGTTCAGGTGAATAATCGCGTAGAACTGCAGCAGGGCCACGCCCACCACCACGCCCGGGAAGACGAGCGGCGCGTTGAGCAGCGCCGCCACGCCGGCGGCGCCAGCGACCCGGCGCCGGATCAGCGCGTAGGACGCGGCCACCCCGGCCCCGACCGACCCCGCGGTCGCGATCAGGGCGAGCAGCAGGCTGAAGACGATGGCGTGCACGTACTCGGCGTCGCCCAGCACCTTGGCGAACCACGCCAGGGTCAGCCCCTTGGGCGGCACCGTCAGGTAGGACGTGCGGCTGAAGGAGGCGAGCGCGATCACCACCACCGGCAGCATCAGGAAGCCGAAGACCAGGGTCACCCACGCGCGCAGCAGCCAGGTGCGCACGCTCGCCGCGGTCACGCGCTCGCTCCGGTCCGCCGGGCCAGACGCCCCGACAGGTAGATCAGCGCCAGCACCATGGCGGTGAGCAGCAGCGACTGCGCGGAGCCGGCCGGCCAGTTGAGGCGCTGGAGGAACTCGTCGTAGATCAGGGTCGACATCACCTGGTAGGTCGGCCCGCCGAGCAGGCGCGGGGTCACCAGCGCGCTGATCGTGAGCACGAAGACGAGGATAGAGCCCGAGAGGATCCCGGGCGCGGAGAGCGGGAGCGTGACGCGGAGGAACGCGCCGCCCCACGAGGCGCCCAGCACCCGCGCGGCGTCCTCCACGTCGCGCGGAATGTTCTGGATGGCGCCGATCAGCACCAGCACCATGAACGGCAGGAAGATGTGGGTCAGGCCGATGAGGAGACCCGCGAAGTTGAAGAGGAGCTTCACCGGCCCGTCGACCAGTCCCATCGCCTGGAGCGCCTGGTTGACGAGGCCGTTCTGGGCGAGCAGGGCGATCCAGCCGAAGGTGCGCACCACCAGGTTCAGCATGAGCGGGAACACCACCAGGATGGTGAGCCAGTTCCGCCAGCGCGAGCGCGTGCGGGCGAGGAAGAAGGCCACCGGATAGCCGAGCAGCAGGGTGGCGCCGGTGACGGTGAGCCCGAGCGCGAGGGTGCGGCCGATGATCTCGAGGTAGTAGGAGTCGGTCAGGAGCCGGGTATAGTGGCGCGCGGTGAAGCCGCCGGTGATCCCGACCAGGGGAACGTACGGGCGCACGCTGGTCGGCACCATCAGCCCGACCGGCGCCACGAATGCCACCGCGAGCAGCAGGAGCGCGGGCGCCAGGAGCCGCCAGCCGGATCCGGACCTAACCACGCGTCTCCCGGGGTCGGGGGCCCGGCGGGGAGCAGGATGACGTCGTCCGGGCTCCACGCCACGTGGGTGTGGGCGCCGCGCGCCAGCGGCGCGGCCGCGCCCGGCGTGGCCACCTCGAGCTCGCGCCCGTCCGCGAGCTCCATCACGTAGTGGTGCGCCTGGCCCGCGAAGGCGTGGAAGACCACGGTCGCCGCGAAGTTGTTCGGACGCTGGGCCGCCCCCTCGGCCGGCTCGAGCCGGATGGCCTCCTGCCGGATCACCGCGTGCACCCGCTGCCCCGCGCCGAGACCCGACCGCGGGACGGCCACCACCTGGAACCGGTCGCCGTCGAGCGCCACCACGATGCCGGTGGGCCCGCTCTCCGCCACCGTGCCCGCGAGGAAGTTCGCCCGTCCGAGGAAGCGCGCCACGAAGGCGGTGGCGGGACGGCGGTACACCTCCTCCGGCCGGCCGACCTGCTCCACGCGCCCGGCCTCCATGACCACCACGCGGTCGGAGAGCACGAGGGCCTCCGCCTGGTCGTGGGTGACGAAGATCATGGTGATCCCGAGACGCTCCTGCAGCCGCTTCAGCTCCACCCGCATCTCGTCGCGCAGGAGCGCGTCGAGGTTCGAGAGCGGCTCGTCGAGGAGCAGCACCCGGGGCTCGGTGACCAGGGCGCGGGCGAGCGCGACCCGCTGCTGCTGGCCGCCGGAGAGCTCGCGCGGGTAGCGGGCGCCCAGCGGGCCGAGCCGCACCAGCTCGAGCATCCGCTCGACCCGCGGACCCAGCTCCGGTGCGCCCACCCCGCGCCGGCGGAGGCCGAAGGCCACGTTCTCGAACACGGTCATGTGCGGGAAGAGGGCGTAGGACTGGAAGACCAGCCCCAGGTTGCGGCGATGGACCGCCACCCGCGTGATGTCCAGGCCGGCGAGGACGATCTCCCCGCCGTCGGGCTCGATGAGACCGGCCACCATGCGCAGCAGCGTGCTCTTGCCGCAGCCCGAGGGACCGAGCAGCGCGACGAACTCGCCGGGGGCCGCGTCGAGCGAGACGTCGTCGACCGCCACCACCGGGCCGAAGGCCTTGCGGAGCCGGCGGACGCGGAGCGCCGGCGCGGCGCCGCTCACCGCGCGGGCCGGCGCCCCGGGGTCAACGCGCGATCTCGCGCCCCCAGCGCTCCGACCACTCCGGGAACTTCTTCGCCACCAGGTCGGTGTCGGGGAAGAACATGCGCTGCACCAGCGGGCCGTAGGGTACGAGCTTGGCCAGGTCGGCGGGGAGCTGCACCTTCTTGTTGGTGGGTCCGGCGAACTGCGACTGTCCGAAGCAGAGCTGGCCCTCCGGCGACAGGAGCGCGGCGATGTACTTCTGGGCCAGCTCGCGCTTCGGGCTCGCCTTGGGCACCGAGACGGTGGGCACGATGCCGATCGCGCCCTCGCTCGGGTAGGCGGCCGCCACCGGCACGCCCTTGAGCGCGGCCGCGCCGGTCCGGTCCGTGTACCACACCGCCAGCGAGATGTCGCCGCGCTCGAACAGCGGGATGATCTGGTCCGGCTGGGTGTACATCATCTGGATGTTGGGCTTGAGCTTCTTGATCGCCTCGAAGCCGGGGTCGATGTTCTCCACCGAGCCGCCGTTGAGGCGCGCGGCCGCCATCAGGAACTGCTGGCCGGACGTCCCCGAGATGTCCGGGATCGCGAGCTTGCCCTTCCACTCGGGCTTCCAGAGATCGGCCCACGAGGTGGGCGGCGTCTTCACCAGATTGGTGTTGTAGGTGATGATCGTGCCCGCGAACATCATCGAGACCCAGTAGGCGTCCTTGTCGCGGGAGGCCTCGTAGAGATCGTTCCAGTGCTCGATCTTGGCGGGCTCGAGCGGCTGGAGCAGCCCCTCCGCCTTGGCCTGCTTGACGATCTGGCTGTCCATGTACGCCACGTCGAACTCGGCGCGGGCGCCGGCGGCGCGCAGCTTGGCCATGGTCTGCACCGAGCTGCCCAGCACGTACTTCACGGTGGACCCGGTGGCCTTCTCGAAGGCGGTGGCGTGGCACTTCTTCGAGTTGTCGACGAAGGTGCCGCCGAAGGTCGCCACCACCAGCTCATCGGCGGCGGCGGGTCGCACGAGCCCGACGGAGAGCAGGCACATCAGCACGGTCACTCGGAGCGCGGTCATGATCGCTGGTCCTCTCAGGGTACGGGGTGGCGCGATTATTCGCCAGGCGCGCCGGGCAGTCAACCCTTGACGCCTCCATTTCCGCGGGCGAGTATGGCGCTCGGCAGTTCACCGGCACCCGAGAGACCGGAGGGCGGCATGATCGACCGCAGTGAGGACTCGAGCCAGCTCCCGCACGACCCCTCCCGGCGCGCATTCCTCGGCGCCGGCGCGCTCACGCTCCTGGGGCTCGCGGCGCCGACCGTCCCACCCGCCGCGGCCCAGACCCCGAAGCGGGGCGGCACCCTGGTGGTCGCGGCGGACGTCAGCCCGCCCGGCCTCGATCCACAGAAGTCCGCGGCAGCCCACAGCTGGATGGTCGCGGAGCACGTCTACTCGACCCTGCTGCGCCGGGACCCGAAGATGAACATCGTCGGCGACCTCGCGGAATCCTGGCAGGTGGTCGGCGACACCACCTTCGTCTTCAAGCTCCGCAAGGGGGTCGCGTGGCACCACGGGCGCGACCTCGTGGCCGACGACGTGAAGTACTCGTTCGAGCGGATGCTCGATGAGAAGACCGCGTCGCCCTGGCGCTCCAACTGGTCGATCATCGACCGCATCGAGGCGCCCGATCGGGCGACCGTGCGCTTCGTGATCAAGCGGCCGTTCGCCCCCTTCTTCTCGTACCTGGCCACGCCCCACTACGGAGCCATCGTCCCGCGCGACATCGTGGAGAAGAACGGTGACCTCCAGAAGGTCGCGTCCGGGACGGGGCCCTTCATGCTCGAGCGGTTCGTCCCGGACAACACGGTCGTCCTCAAGCGGAACCCGAGCTACTACGAGGCGGGGCTCCCCTACCTCGACGGGCTCGAGTACCGGATCATCCCGGACGAGGCGGCGCGCCTGGCCGCGCTGCGGGCCGGCACCGTCCACTACCTCTGGTCGGTCGACCCGCTCATCGACCGGCAGCTCCAGGGCGCGGCCGGCGTCGCGCTCCGCGAGCCGGAGGGCTACTGCGCCCAGCACGGCATGGCCTTCAATCAGACGAAGCCTCCGTTCACCGAAGTGGCCGTCCGACGGGCGGTCAGCGTGGGCATCAACCGGCGCGAGATCATCGCGAGCGTCCTGCGGGGCCACGGCGCCATCAGCACCAAGATCCCGCCGTGCGACGCGCCCTTCGGCTACAGCGGCGATGAGAAAGGCCTGCCCTACTACGCTCCCGACGCCGCGCTGGCGCGGCGCCTGCTCGCCGAGGCCGGCTTCCCGAACGGCCTCGACACCACCCTCGAGGTGTCGCCCCGCTTCCCCCAGACGGTGCGGACCGGCGAGGTCATGAAGGAGCAGCTCGCGGGAGCCGGCATCCGGGTGACCCTCAAGCAGACGGAGTGGGGCGCGGCGCTCAAGAACTTCGTCCGCACCGAGTACGACGGCATGAGCATGATCCCGCTGGTGTGGCAGCCCGACCCGGACGCCCACGTCTACGACATCTTCCACAGCGGGTCGGCCATCAACCTGGGCAAGTTCAAGGACGCGCGGGTCGACCAGCTCCTCGAGCAGGGCCGCACCACGCTCGATCGGGACAAGCGGATCGCGATCTACCGGGACCTCCAGCGCCACATGGCGGACCAGGCCTACCTGATCTTCCCGTACGCGTCGGGCGCGACGGAAGCGCTCCGCGACACCGTGAAGGACTACGTCTCCATTCCCGGCGCTCAGCCGGGAAGCCGGAGCCGGCAGTTCTTCAAGCAGGCGTGGCTCGACCGCTGACCGCCTACGCCGGCAAGCGGCTCCTGCTGCTGATCCCGACGCTGCTCGGGGTGTCGGTGCTCACCTTCCTGCTCATCCACCTGATCCCGGGCGACCTCGTCACCATCCTTCTCGGGATCACCGCGAGCCAGAACGAGCAGACGCGCCAGGCGCTGATCCACGCGCTCCATCTGGATCGTCCGCTCGCGATCCAGTACCTCCTGTGGCTGGGCGAGGTGCTGCGGGGCGACCTCGGCCACTCCCTGGTCACCGGGTTCTCGGTGCGCGACGAGCTGGCCCGCAGCTACCCGGTCACGCTCCAGCTCGCGCTGATGGCCATGTCCATCGCGCTGGCGGTCGGCGTCCCGCTGGGAGTCCTCGCCGCGACCCGGGCCGGGCGCGCCCTCGACGCCTCCACGCGGGTGTTCTCGCTGCTCTTCATCTCGGCTCCCGCGTTCTTCATCGGGACGGTGGTGATCATCGGCGGGGCGCGCTACGCGCCGTGGATGCCCACCCTCGGCCACGTTCCGTTCACCGAGAGCCCGGCGCGGAGCCTCGGGGCCATGCTGCCGGCGGCGGCCTCGCTGGGCCTGGCCATCTCGGCGATCATCGCTCGCTTCACGCGGAGCAGCATGCTCGAGGTGCTGGGGCAGGACTTCGTTCGCACCGCGCGCGCCAAGGGCGTGGCCGACCGCGCGGTGGTCTACAAGCATGCGCTCCGGAACGCCCTGATCCCGGTGGTCGCCATGGCCGGCACCCAGTTCGTGTATCTCATCGGTGGCGCGGTCATCATCGAGGAGGTCTTCGCGCTGCCCGGCATGGGGCGCCTCGTCGTCAACGCCATCTACCAGCGGGACTACACGATGATCCAGGGCGCGGTGCTCCTGCTGACATCGGCGGCCGTGCTCGTCAACCTGGCCCTCGATCTCCTCTACCACCTGATCGACCGCCGGATCCTGTACGCATGAGCGATGAGGCCGCCGGCGGGGCGGGGCCACGGCTCGGGCGCCGCGCGCTTCGGAGCGGATCGCTGCTGACCGGCGGGCTCATCGTCGCCGGCCTCCTGGTGGCCGCGCTCGCCGCGCCGTGGCTCGCCCCGTACGCGCCCAACACGATCTTCCCGGGAGCGGAGATCCAGGCTCCCGGCCCGCGCTTCCTGCTCGGCACGGACGAGGTGGGCCGCGACATCCTGAGCCGCGTCCTCTACGGCAGCCGCGTGTCGCTCGGGGTCGCGATCCCGTCGGTGGCGCTGGCGGTGCTGGCGGGGACGACGCTCGGCGTCGGCCTCGGCTACTGGGGCGGCGCGACGGACCTGCTCGCCATGCGGGTCTTCGACGTGCTCTTCGCCTTCCCCCCGATCCTCCTGGCCATCGCCCTCGTGGCGGCCCTCGGCCCGAGCGCGGTCAATCTCGTGCTCACCATCGCGGTGCTCACGCTGCCGCAGTTCGCGGTGCTCGCCCGCAGCGCCACCCTCGCCCTCAAGCCGCAGGAGTTCGTCCAGGCCGCCCGCGCCCTCGGGGCCTCGCATGGGCGCATCCTGGGCGCCCACGTGCTGCCCAATCTCACGCCCACCCTCGCGGTGCAGACGAGCCTGAGCCTCTCGATCGTGATCCTGGTGGAAGCGGCGCTGAGCTTCCTCGGGCTCGGCACGCAGCCGCCGGCGCCGAGCTGGGGCGGCATGCTGAGCCGCGGCCGGCAGTACATGACCATCGCCCCGTGGCTGGTGCTCGCGCCGGGGCTGGCCATCATGCTCGCCGTGCTCGGCTTCAACCTGCTCGGTGACGCCCAGCGCGATCTCCTGGATCCGCGGCGGGTGGGAGCCGGCCGGAGGACCCCATGAGCCCATCCGTGCGCATTGCGGCCGTGCAGGCGCGGCCTCGATCCGAGCTCTTCGACGACATGTGGAACGGCGGCGACGTGGGCCACGCGGTCGACCTGCTCGAGGCGGCGGCCCGGGCCGGCGCCGCGTGCGTCTGCTTTCCCGAGCTGTATCCGCGCGTCGGTGAGGCCGAGATCCGCGCGGCGGCGCGGCGCCTCGGCGTCTTCGTGGTCGCCGGCCTGATCGAGGGCAACCGGACCAGCTGGCACAACACCGCGACGGTGATCGGGCCCGACGGCCGGATCCTCGCGCGCCAGCCGAAGTGTTTCCCCACCCAGAACGAGATCGACAACGGCGTGATGGCCGGCAAGGGCTATCGCGTCGTCGAGACCGACATCGGCCGCCTCGGCATCGTGATCTGTGCCGACTTCGCCTTCTTCTCCGAGGGGGTCGAGTCCCTGGTCGAGCAGGGCGTCGACATCATCTTCAACCCGTCGTGGTGGTTCGCCCTCGGCGAGGCCTATCCCGCCACCGTCATCGGACGCCACATGCAGTACGGCAAGCCGGTGATCGGCGTCGACATCGCCGCCTGCGCGCTCCGGCTCCGTGACGCGGAGGGCCGGCCCGTGGAGCGCTTCCCCCGCGCCGGCGGCTATAGCACGGTCTGCGTGGCGCCGCCCATCGCCTCGCTGCCGGAGCTGGCCGCGTGGTTCCGCACGAAGGCCGGGGGCACCAACTCGGCGCAGGGCTTCATCCAGAGCCTGGGGGAGGAGGAGGGCATCCTCTACGCCGAGGTGGACGTCGGGGCGGTGCGGCGATTCCCCGGCTACTTCTACCGGGCCACGAGTCCGTGAGCCCGCCGGAGCTTCTCGACGCGCTGGTTGCGGCCGCGCAGCGGCTGGGCGTCGAGGTCCGGTCGGAGCCCTTCGAGACGCCGGCCGCGATGGGCGGCGGGCTCTGCGTGGTGCGGGGCGCGCACCTGGTGTTGATCGACCAGCGGGCGCCCCTGGTCGATCGCCTGCGCGCGCTGGCGCGGGCCCTCGGCGACCTGGGGAGCGACGCGGTCTACATGGCCCCGGAGGCGCGCGAGCTTGTCGAGCGGTCGCGCGCCGCCGGCCGCCCCGGTCTCCTCGTCACGCCGGGCCCGTCAGGGTGACTGGGACTCGCCCCCGCGGGAGGAATCGATCGGCGGCGGGCCGGTGAGGGTCGGGCGGCACTCGTAGAGCCGGTCGCCGACCGCGTGCTGCAGGGCGTCGTCCACTCCCAGGCGCCGCATGAACGAGAGCGTGCTGGCGATGCGGCGCTTCCGACCCTCGATGGCCGCGTCGCACGCCTTCTTCGAGGCGTACGCGCTGCTCGCCGGCTCCCAGACGAACCCGTTGACCGCCGAGCTGCGCCAGATCACGTACTGCTCATTAGCCGCCGCGGCGAGGATGACTCCCGCCAGGAGCGCCGAGCGCCAGTTTCGAGGCCCCACCAGTCGTGCCCTCCGTGACACGGTGGTAGCACAGCGCGGCGCGGGCGTCCACGCGGAACGCCCCCTCCGGGGGCGGAGGCTCAGTCCGGCGTGTCGGTGCGGGTGATCTCGCCGACCTCCTTGAACCGGTCGCCCTCGACCACGTTGACGAAGATGACCGCCGCGGTGTTGTCGCCCTTCGCGTCCCAGGTGACCGGCCGCGCGTACGCGATGCCCTGGTACCGGAGCCCGCGCAGCGCGGCCACCACCTCGCCGCGGGACGGAAGGCCGCCCCGCGCGCTCGCGGCCTGCTGGATGGCGACGATCACCAGGCGCGCCGAGTCGTAGGAGTTGAGCGCGTAGTTGGCGATCGGCCCGAAGCGCTGGGTGTAGCGCTCCGCGAAGGCGGCCGAGCCGGGCACGCGCCCGATGGCCGGCGCCGCCGAGAGGATGAGCACGCCTTCGCCCCGGGTGGCGGCCGCGCCGGCGGGCTGGATGAAGCCCTTCACGTTCCAGCAGCCGTCCCCGCAGGTGAAGAGCTGGTTCAGGCCGCGCTCCCGCATCTGCTGCAGCAGGTACGGGGCCTCGGCGATGCCGCCGAAGAACATCACGTCGAACCCGGCCGGGAGGCCGGCCAGGAGCGTCTGGAAGTCGCGATCGCCCACCTTCACCGTCGGCCGCGCCACCACCGTCCCCCCGAGCTTGGCGAACGCGCCCGCGAAGAGATCGGCGAGGCCCCGGCCGTAGGCGGTCTGGTCGTCGACCACCACCGCCCGCCGCTTGCCCGCGCGCCGGTAGAGGTAGGCGGCGAGACCCGGGCCCTTGTGGTCGTCGCGGTTGGTCAGGCGAAAGACGTTCGGAAGCCCCCGATCGGTGACGCCGGGGTTCGAGGACATCGGGGTCAGCATCGCGAGCCCGCAGGCCGCGTACACGCTCGACGCGCTGATGCTCACGTTACTGTTCACGTGACCCACCACCCCGAGCACCGCGGGGTCCTGGCAGAGCGTGGTGGCGCCCGCCTGGCCCTTGGCGTCGCTGGCCTCGTCGTCGAAGACCGCGGCCTCGAGCCTGGCGCCGAGCACGCCTCCGGC
>Ga0075423_10007649_pt1 | contig 10220 bp, 7 predicted proteins | sample SoiMethybrSBSTD2_FD_80114 | JGI IMG/M metagenome (GOLD analysis project Ga0075423, IMG submission 80114) | Bulk soil microbial communities from a Populus tree surrounding site in Tennessee, USA - Soil MetaG P. TD hybrid SBSTD2 | ecosystem: Environmental > Terrestrial > Soil > Tree plantation...
AGGCTGCGTTTGCGCTGGCGGCGATCAGCGTCGGCGCGGCGGCGATCCTGCTCGCGAGAGCGGACGTCTGGTGGCGCTATCTGTCGGAGCCGAGGGCATGAACAACCCTTCGGCCACGATTCTGACGACCGTGGCGCGGTGCCGCGTGCGGATGCAGCTGGTCGCGGCGGTGCGACGTGCCGGGATCACGATTCCGCTCGCAATCAGCGCCGGGGAACTGTTCGCCGGCTCGCGGACCGCCACGCCCGGACAACTCGTCGCAATCGCCGGCATTGCCCTGGGTCTGGCGGTGGCGATCGCTGCACTGCCCTCGATGCTCCGAGTCCCAGGCGTTCGCACGAGTGCGGCCGCGATCGACGCCCGGCTTCGGCTGCAGGATCGCACGGTGACCGCGGTGCAGATGCTGGACGACACCGACCCGATGGCTCGTCTCGTGGTGCGCGACGCCGCCAGCCGGCTGTCGATGGTATCGCCGGGCCACGCCTTTCCGTTCGAAGCGCCTGTCCATTTCCGTGCGGCACTTGCCGGTGCGCTGGGCGCGACTGTCCTGTTCGTGGTGATGACCGCCGTCCGTGGTCAGGCGGGAGCGCCGCCGAATGGTTCGGACGGAATCCGGTCAGCGGGTGCGGCACAGTCAGGGCGGATGGGCAAGCCGCCATCGAATGCACAGGTTGCCGAGGGCGCCGCTCCGTCGGCAGCCACGGCGCAATCGCAGGCCTCATCACAAACGCCCGCTGCTCGCGAAGACACGCCGATCGGCCGCGAAAGCGCGAAGAACGATTCCGCAGGTCAAACGCTGGCGCGCAGCGGAAGCGCGCCGCGAGCCGATGCCCCTCGGTCGGCGCCAGCACGTGATGTCGCCGCCGCGGCCGAAGCGCGCGATTCGGGCCGAGGCGCCACTGGGTTTGCAGCACGAACGGCGGCCGCCGCCGGCGGTGTCAGCGGCACGATCGACCCGAATCCGGCCGACGGTATCCGCCGAACGGCGCGAACGGCCGCGCCAGCCGGCGCCGCGTACCGCGACCAGTACCGCATCGCCTCCGAACGGGCGCGGAGCGCCGTCGCACAGGAGCGACTCCCCGCACGCCTGCGTACATACGTCAAACGCTACTTCGTCGCGATTCACCCATGACGTCGATCGACACTGTGCAGGCGCAGGCGTCCGCGTTCCGAGCGACCTTCGATTCGCTGAAGGTGGAAATCGGCCGTGTGTTCGTCGGGCACTCGGCGCTCGTCGATCACCTGCTGGTGTGTTTCTTCTGTCAGGGGCACGCGCTCATCGAGGGGCCGCCGGGACTCGGCAAGACGCTTCTCATCAAATCGTTGAGCGACGCCGCCGATCTCCGATTCGCCCGCGTGCAGTGCACGCCCGACCTGATGCCGGCTGACGTGACCGGCACGAACATCCTCGTCGACACACCCGGCGGACAGCGCGAGTTCGTCTTCCAGCGGGGACCGATCTTCGCGAACATCGTGCTCGCCGACGAAATCAATCGCGCGACGCCACGAACGCAAGCTGCGTTTCTCGAAGCCATGCAGGAACGCCGTGTCACCGTTTTCGGCGTCACCCATCCGCTCGACGTTCCGTTCTCGGTGTTCGCGACCCAGAACCCGATCGAGATGGAGGGCACCTATCCGCTGCCTGAGGCGCAGCTCGATCGCTTCTTCTTCAAGCTGAACGTGGCGGTGCCGGATGTGGCCGACATGGCCGAAATCATGGCGCGGACGACCGGCGATCAGCAGACCCGCGTGAAGCGCGCCGTGGACCTCGACACGGTTCGCTCGATGCTCCCGCTGATCCGGCAGGTCAGGATCGCCGATGAAACGATGCGCCTGGTCCTGACGCTCGTGCGCGCGACGCACCCGACCATCGACGACGCGCTGCCAGAGGTCAAGCAGTACGTCCGGTACGGGGCGAGCCCCCGCGCCGCGCAGGCGATCATTCTCGCCGCCAAGGCGTTCGCGCTCGTCGATGGCCGCTACCACGTCGCTGCCGAGGACGTGCGCCGCGTCGCAGTACCGGCGCTCAATCACCGGCTGATCCTCAACTTCCACGGCGAAATGGAACGGATCACCGCGACGTCGATTGTCGAACGCGTGCTCGCCGCACGCGGTCACGCGTAGACGGCCATGCTCTCGGCCGACGAAGCCGGACATCTCGATCGCCTGACGCTGGCGGCGTCAGCGCCGGCCGCATCCGCGGCCTCAGGCCTGCGCCATGCGCGCGTGCGCGGCGGCGGCCTCGAATTTCAGGATTACCGTCACTACCAGCCTGGTGACGACCTCAGATCGATCGACTGGACCGTCGATGCGCGCCTTCGCCAGCTCGTCGTTCGCGTGTTCAGCGCCGAAGGACGCCTGCAGCTGCACCTGCTGGTCGACATCAGCCGCTCGATGACGGCCGGCGTTCCGGACAAGCTTCAGTGCGCAAAAAAGCTTGCCGCGGCGCTCTGTTACATCGCCGTCGCCCGTCGAGACGCCTCCGGGGTCGCCACGTTCGACGACACCGTGCGCAGTTACCTCCGCCCGGCCGCCGGTCGCGCACAGATCTTCAAGGTATTCGACACGCTTCGGTCGGCGGCCGCCGGCGGCCGCTCATCGCTCAACAAATCGCTCTTCGACTATGGCGCCACCGCGCACGGGCCCGGACTCGCGGTCGTGATCTCGGATTTCTTCGAGGCCGCAGGCGCATTCGACGGCCTGCAGTACCTGATGTATCGGGGCCTGACGCCCGCGATCGTACAGGTTGTCGCCGATGAAGAACTCGACCCAATACTCGCCGACGAAGCGGAGCTCGTCGACCTCGAAGACTCGGGCGGTGATCCACTCGTGGTCGACTCGAGTGCCGTCGCCGCGTACCGCGAACAGCTCGCCCGGGCATCGGGGGAACTGGAACAGTTCTGCCGGAGCCGCGGCCTCGCGCACGGGCGTGTCGTTTCGTCCGCGCCGTTTCAGTCTTTGATCGCCACCTGCCGCCAGGCCGGCCTGCTGGACGTGCACACGTAGACCAGGCCATGCACCTGCTCAATCCATACGCCATCGCGTGGCTGCCGCTGGTTGCGCTGCTGCTGCTCGTGGCCCGTCACCGCATACCGCGTCCGCGCCGCGCGGTTTCGAACCTCTACTTGTGGCGTCAGACCACACCGCTCGATCCCGCGCGGCTGGCCCTGGCGCGGTTCCGCCGTCATCGCCTTCTCGCGCTGCAAATCGCCTTCATGCTCGCGGTCATCACCGCGCTTGCGCAGCCGATTGTGACCGGGCGCGCCAATGCCGCGTCCAAGACGCCAGCTTCACCTCCTGCGGCGGCTGCGGCGAGTCCGCCGGCCTCCGTCGAACCCATCCACGTGCTGCTCTTGACGCAGGGGAACTTCTTCCTCGAGCAGTCGCTCGTGTCGAATCCGGCGCTGGCGGTCGATCGCGAGCCTCGCGCCGGATCACGCTACGACGTGGTCGTCTGCGATGCCTGCGGCAACGCTCCTTCCGCCGCCGGCCTCCTGACGATTCCCGCTGCCGGCGAGCCGCCTGTGCCGGCGGAACGAGTGACGGTCAGCGACTCCGATCACCCAATCGGCGCGGCGCTCGCGGCGCTCGGCGCCGGGCCGGTGCTGGCCTCTCCGGCCGCGCGCTCGAGCGAGACCGTGACCGGAGATGTCGTCCTCCGCGCGGGCGGCATGCCAGTGCTCGTCTCGACCGTGAACCGTGGCGGACGCTCGGTCGTACTGAATGTCAACCTCGGGTCATCGACGCTGCCGCTCAGCAGCGCTTTTCCGGTGCTGATGGCATCAACCGTGGAATGGCTTGCCGGGCGCGATGCGTCATCCGAGGCGCTGAACAAGGCGCCAGCGACGGAGGTCACCCGGCACGCAGACCGCGTGGCCGCATCCCGCGATGGACTGTGGCGCGTCCTGCTGGTGGTCGGGCTCGCGCTGCTGCTGATTGAATGGAGATATTGGTCGGCGCAGGAACGCACGCGCCCGGCGCTGGTCTGCCGCGCCATCGTGACCGCGCTCACCGCGTTGGCCGCGGCGGGACTCGAGTTGCCGGTCGGCGACGCATCGCAGACCGTGATGTTCGCACTCGATCGGTCCGGCAGCCTGCCGGCCGACACGCAGACCGCCGCGCTGACACGTGTCAACGCGATGACGGGCCGCATGCGTTCAGGCGATCGGGCTGGCATCGTCGCGTTCGGTCTCGATGCGGCGCTCGAGCGACCCGCTACCTTCAGACCGCGTGTAGATGCGATCGCATCGACGACTTCACCCGCGGGGACGAACATCGAGGCCGCGCTCCGCGCCGCGCGTCTCGGCCTGCCGCGGGACGGCGCACGGCGCATCGTGCTCGTGTCGGACGGCCGCGCGACGGCCGGCGACGCCTCCCGCGAGATCGAGCGGGCGGTCGCCGAAGGCATTCCAGTCGATACCATCGCCGCGGATGCCGCGCCGGCCGATCGGCCGTTGATCGTGAAAAGCGTCGGTGCACCGCCCGACGTCCGCGTTGGAGAACCGTTTGTCGTGTCTGCGGAGATTGCCGGCCCTCCCGGCGCACATTCCCAAGTGACGCTCTGGCGCGACAGCGAGGCGACCGTGGAACAGGACGTCGAAGTCGCCGCCAACGGCACGGCGAACGTGACGTTCACGGACGAGCGCTCGCACGCTGGCGTCTACGAATATCGCGCTGTCCTCGGCGATGACGAGACTGGAGCCGGCGTGATGGTCACCGTCGCCGGCTCGCCGCAGATTCTTCATGTGAGCTCTTCGTCGGGTCCTCTCGTGGGGCTGTTGATGTCGTCCGGATTCCTGGTCCGCCAGGTCGCACCGGGCGCGCTTCCGTCGGTCGCGGGCGAGCTGGCTCGCTACGACGCCATCGTGCTGGACGATGTACCAGCGGATCGGCTTCCGTCGACGTCGACGGAGGCGATTGCGAACTACGTCGAGCACAGCGGCGGCGGCCTGCTGCTGCTGGGCGGTCCACAGAGCCTCGATGCGGCGGGCTATCCCGAAGGACCGTTGGCCAGGCTCCTGCCGATCGATCTGCGGCCGCGCGGCGGCCAGCGATCGCCGGCAATGGGACTCGTCGTCGCCTTCGACAAGTCGGGCAGCATGGCCGATCTGGTGTCCGGCGTTTCGAAGATTGAGCTCGCGCGACAAGCGGTCAGAAAGGTTCTCGATGCGGTCCGGCCAACCGATCCGATTGGCGTGGTTGCGTTCGACGCCTCTCCGCTTATCGTGTCGCCTCTCGCAGCTGCGCCCGATCCGCAGCGTCTGAGCGAAGCGCTGCGTGCGATCGACCCGGGCGGATCGACAGCGATCGCGCCGGCGTTGACGCAAGCCGCCGACTGGCTGCGCCGCGCCCGGGTGACCCGCCGGCACGTGCTGCTCGTATCGGACGGCCGGACGGCGCAGGTCGACGCGGAGCGTCTGCGTACGATCGTCAGAGACGGCGGTTTCGAGCTCTCCGTCATCGCGATCGGCGCCGACGCCGATCGGCGATTCCTCGAAGAGCTGGCTGCCGGGACCGGCGGCCGCGCGTACTTTCCTGACGATCTCCGGCAACTGCCGGTTCTCGCCGCCCGCGAGGCCGCGCGAGCTTCTGGCGGCGGCATCGTCGAGGAACGGTTCGCGGTGCGCGCTGGCGAGCACCCCATCACAATCGGCCTCGATCGCGCCGGCTTGCCGACCATGGCGGGCTACGTCGTGAGCGCCGTCAAGCCGGGCGCCGAGTCGGTCCTGTTGTCACACCTCGACGATCCAGTGCTCGCCGCGTGGCGGTTCGGACTGGGACGTGTCGCTGTCTACACCGCCGACTTGCGGTCGCCGTGGTCCGCCGGACTGCGACGCTGGACTGGATTCATCCCCCTCTGGCTTCAGGCGGCGCAGTGGCTCGGCCGGCCCGCCACGGATCGCGCGCTGCGTGCGTCCGTCGTCGAGCGATCCGATGGCGCGCATCTGGTCGTCGAAGGCGATACGACGTCGGGAGATCCGCTCGAGCAGGCAGTTGTACGGGCCAGCGTCCGCGGGCCGAATGGCAACGAACAGGAGCTGACGCTGGCCTCCACGGGTCGCGGACGATACGAGGTACCGCTCGCGACACCGGCGCCAGGGCCGTACGTCGCGTCCATCGACGCGCGCGTACCGGACGGCGGCGACATGCACCAACTTCGCGGCTTCTACTGGTCGGCGAATCGTGAGCGGCGCGCGACGGGTGCCGACATCGCGACGCTGAGGCAGATTGCCCAAGCCACCGGCGGGCGGCTCCTCGGCCCGACCGAGGATCCGTTCAGCGGTCCAAGGCCGCGAGCACACCAGGAGATTTGGACGCTTCTCGCGGCCGCGGCGCTGGTGTTGTTTCTCGTCGACGTTGCGGTTCGGCGTGGCGTGATGTTCCGCCGAAAAACCGACGGGCTCCAGCCACGAGTGCCATCGGAGGCCGCCGCGTGAAACGGACCATGACCCTCATCGCCGGAGTAGCCGGCGCGGTGATTCTGTCGAAGCTGCTCATCGAAAACGTGCTGGGCATCCGCCTCGACACGCTCGCCGAGTCGTGGATGGCTCGCGCGGGTACCGGCGGCGGCGCGATCGCCGTCGTGACGCTGCTGGCGGCCGACCTCTTCCTGCCGATTCCCTCGAGTTTGATCATGGTGCTGAGTGGCGCCGTGTTCGGCGTGCTGTGGGGATCGGTGTTCTCACTGATTGGATCGATTGGCGGCGAGTGGCTCGGATTCGAGCTGGTTCGGCGGTACGGACGTCGCGCATCTTCGAAGATGGTTGGCGATGACGAGCTCGAGCGTCTCAGTCGGGTCTTCGCGCGACACGGTGCGGCGGTCGTCGTGGTGACGCGGGCACTACCCGTGGTGATGGAAACGATGAGCGTCGTCGCCGGCCTCTCGAAGATGAATCGCGGTTCGTTCCTGGTCGCTTCTCTGTTGGGGACCGCCCCAATCGTCGTGGTGTATGCGTATGCGGGAACAGTCACGCGTCGGACGGGAAGCCTGGTGCCCGCGGTCATCATGTTGATTGCAGTGGCGGGGCTCGGCTGGATCGTGTATCGAGCGCGGCTCGCGGACCGCTGAACGAGGTCGCCGCTCACTCGCCGAGCGCGACGGGCCGGTTGTCTCGTTCGGCACGCAGGCGCCCCACGATCGGCTGCTGGAACGAGCCGTCTCTGTTCAACAGCAATTCGTCCGAGACACGCCGCGACCCCGCCAACCACGCCGTCTTCCACTGACGCAGGATTCCCGCCACGTCGGATCCCCGCTGCACGGGGGACCCCAGAAAATCGCCCGCAAACGTTCCGAATCCCGGCAGCGACCGCATCGAGCGGTAGGCGATGAAACGAACGGCATCGTAGGGGTCGTCGAGGAGGGATGACAAATGGGCCGGCATCCAATCGGTGCCGGACGCTTTCTGCGCCGTCGGCCATCCCATCGCCCACGCCATCAGCGCGCGCTGGCCGGCGTCCCCCTTAGTCGTCCACAGCACGGAGGCGGCAATATTTCTGTGGTCGTCTGACAGTTCGGCTGTTTTCGTTCCGTACCACCGGTCGAGATGCGTCGCAGTCCACGCCAACGTCTTGTCCAGATGACAGCCATTGCAGGCGTTTGGTCGTCCGGTTTGCACGCTCTCGGTCACAGATGGATTGCCGATCTGGTGGCTGCGCAATGCCTTCAACAAGCCGTACGAGGTGTACGGCATGTGGCAGTTGTAGCAGCTGCTGCCCGATGATCCTTCCTGATGCTTCGTGTGCGAGGTCAGATTCGTCCGGAACTTGTCATGGCACGCCACACAGGCCTGGTTCGACTCCATCCCCGGCGACACCTGGTGCGTTTCTGCCCATGTCTGTGTCGACCGCGTGTCGCCTGACTCTTTGTGCATTGAGTGACAGGAGAAACAGGTGATTGTGCGGCTGTCACTTGTAGCGCGCTGATAGCACGGCGAATCGATCAGCCCGTTGTACTCCCGCCCCGAGACACGAACCATCCCATCCGACCAGAACGTCCCGGCCATGAATTCCTGGTTATTCGCCGCAAAGTTTCGGAGTCGCGGTGTGGCCATGTCGGTGGACGGCCGCACCAGAAACCGCGTCTCGAGCAGGTCTTGACCGGGTCGATACGGATGACCGCCAGAATTCAACGACCGCTCTTCTGCGCGGTTGGAGTACGTGAATACACCGTGGCATTGGCCGCACACCTGCGACGCCGCCTTGGGCTGCAGCGTCGCGGGCTGCACAATCGTTGGGTCACGGCCGCTGGTCAGGTGCGCCCAGTAGCGTCGCCACGGACCTCGATTCACCACCACGTGACGATCGGCCGGCCCATGGCAGGCCTCGCAGGCGATGCCGAACTCGGCGACGCTCGAATCCGCGGTGCGGACGCCCGGAAGTTCGACCTTTCCTTTGCCGTGGGTGACATGGCAATGAATACACGTGGTGTTCCAGAGCGCGGTTGCCCACGGAGGGCGATTCACCGGCGGTCTGAGGAACACCATGTTTCGCGGAACCCATCGACGGTCCGCGACGATGTACGTACCGGGAATCTGCCCAATCACTCGGCCGCGATCCGTCCGATACCAGTAGACCTGCTGGTGGTGAGAGCCCGTGATCATCACCACTTGCCGCGTGATGCGAAGCGGCGCGTTGCTGAACGGACTCCGGTCAGTGTCGTCGAATTCCGCCCAGAACTCGTCGCCACGCCGCTCCAGGCGCATCGGCTCTCCGTGCACGTCGACGACTCGTGTGCCGTTGAAATCGGCCTTGACGGTCGCTGGCGTGGCAACCTGCGTCATCGTCCGATGAAACGATGCGTGCCAGCTGTCGTACTGGGCAGGATGGCAGGCACGGCACGCCGTGGACGAAACGTATCCGTCTTCGGAAACCTGAAAGGGCCGCCCGGCAGGCTGAAAGGCCGCGCTCCGCGGCTCACGTGGTCGGCAAACGACGTCGGCGAACACAACCGCCACGATCACCGCGCCGCCGACCAACCACGCCTTGGAGGCGCGGACGACGGCTGCGGATCGTCGGGACATCGAGTTCGTCTAATATACCGTGGTCGGTCTGGCGGCTGACATCACATACCTGTGCCCGACCAATCACTTGACGACGCGATGTACGCGCGGCGCCACGTTCGAGTGGGATGGTGGGCGTTTCTCATTTTTGCGACATTCGGCCTCTTCCTCGAGTCGCTCCACGGCTTCAAGGTCCGCGCGTATCTCGACGTATCGAACGAGACGCGTCGCTTGATGTGGACGCTCGCGCACGCGCATGGGGCGTTGCTCGGCCTCGTCAACGTACTGGTCGGCTTGAGCATCCGCATCCTGCCCGACGTGGGCCTGGCACGGCGCCGGTTCGTGTCGGCGGCTCTTCTCGCGGCAACCGTTCTCGTTCCCGGCGGATTCTTCCTGGGTGGGGTTGTGTTCTACGCCGGCGATCCGGGTCTGGGTGTCCTGATCTTGCCGATCGGCGCGATCTCCCTGCTCGTCGCCGCCTTCCTGCTCGCGCGCGACGCGGGATCGGTGTCGAGCGCCGGCGTCGAGCGATCCTCCCGCGCCGGACGGCCGCTGAAACGCTGAACGCTAATCGCCAGGCATCTTCTTCCGCAGCGTCGCGCGGTTGACACCGAGGAGGCTGGCGGCCTTCAGCTGGTTGCCGTTGGTAATGGCCAGCCCCTCTTTCACGAGTGTCGACTCCACGAGATCGACGATGTCGTGGAACGCCGACGCCGTTTCAGCACCTGACGACTCGACGAGGCGCTCTTGCAGCGCTGTGCGGACCGCTCGGACCAGCGCGGATTCCACGTCCTGACGCGCTGGAAGCGCCTCCCGGGCCAGTGTCTGCCCAATCTCGTCGGTCGTGATGACGTCGCCCCGCGCCAGAATGCAGGCGCGCTTGATCACGGTTTCGAGCTCTCCGACGTTGCCGGGCCAGTCGTGTTCCTGCAGCATCCGGGCAACAGCGTCGTCCACGCCTCGTATCATCCGATTCAGATCGGCATTGAACCGCTGGATGAGATGGCGGACCAGCAGTGGAATGTCCTGGCGGCGATCCCGCAGCGGCGGCAGATTCAGCGTGATCACCGCAAGCGCCTGGTACAGCTCGCGACTGAACGCGCCCGACGCGACGAGGCCGCTCAACTCCTGGTCGGTTGAGGCGATCACGCGCGCCTGCAGCCTCGAGGACGCGACGGCGCGTGGGTTCTCTCTCAGCGCGCGCGACAGGCGCGCCTGAAG
>Ga0075423_10007650_pt1 | contig 10220 bp, 9 predicted proteins | sample SoiMethybrSBSTD2_FD_80114 | JGI IMG/M metagenome (GOLD analysis project Ga0075423, IMG submission 80114) | Bulk soil microbial communities from a Populus tree surrounding site in Tennessee, USA - Soil MetaG P. TD hybrid SBSTD2 | ecosystem: Environmental > Terrestrial > Soil > Tree plantation...
AGCCCCGTGACGTTGCCGCCCGGCCGCGCCAGGCTGGTCACGAGGCCGCTCCCCAGTGCGTCGGCAGACGCCGCGAACACGACGGGAATCGTCGTCGTGGCCTGCTTGGCGGCAAGCGATGGCGGCGTGCCTTCGCTCACCAGGATGTCGACCTTGAGACGCACCAGTTCGGCGGCGAGGGAGGACAGCCGCTCCGAATGCCCCTCGGCCGACCGGTATTCGATGACGACGTTCTGACCCTCGACATAGCCGAGATCGCGGAGCCCTTCCCGGAAGGCCGCGGGAAAGGTGGGATTTGCCGCGAGATCCGCCGCCAGGTAGCCGACGTGTACGACCTTCGGCTGCGCGGCCACCCCGAGCGGGCTGAGGACGACCGCAAGAGTTAGCGCCATGACGACCGCTGCCCGCATCCCGCGCATCTCGGACCTCCTTGGCCGCCTAGAATAGCCCAGTATGGGGGTAGTTCGATCCTATCGAACGGGCACGCCGCCAAGGGTCATCCCAGAATCAGCTCGCCTCCGAACGTGGCAATCGCCACGCGCCCCAGACCCGGCGGTCCCGGGACCAAGCGGATCGGCGCGTCACCGCCCGCGCGGAGCCACTCGAGCCGTGCCGGGTCGGGCGTCGCCACCTCGAGCCATGTCACGCCCTGGGCGCCGTTGGCGTGCCGCGCCGGCAGGGCGCCGGGAAAGTCCGCCGGGTCGTCCCACTGCATGAAGAACGGGGGCCAGGACTCAGCCGCGGCCTCTCGAAGGCCCGCCGCCCGCCAGGTGAGCGGGCGGCCGTCGGGGCGAATGCGGCGGCGGCGCTCGGGGACGAGGCCGAGCGCGCTGGCGATCTTCTCGATCTGGTCCGTGCGCAGTGACCACCGGACGAGCCGGTCGCCATTCGCGATGCGCGCCAACAGCGACTGTCCGTACCACTGCGCTTCGGCGAGGGCGCGATCGACCACGCCGAGCAGTTCGAGATACTGCCGGCCGAGCGGGATGAGGCGATTGGCGGTGCCGAGGCCGGGATGCACGCCGCCGTCGAGCACGGTGAAGCCGAGCCCCTCCATGCGCCGGCTCGCCGCGTCGAGGTCGCGCACGCCGAGGATCACGTGGCCGAGCTCCAGCATGGGCGGTTCAGTGTAACCTAGGCGCACACCCAGGGAGGACCGAGCCATGGCCATGACGGCAGCCGAGCGGCGCACCCTCATCGACGACTACGCGGCGGGCCCCGGCCGGCTGCGCGCGGCCATCGCCGCGGTCCCGGCGGACGCCCTCACCTGGCGGCCGGCACCGCGCGAATGGTCGGCCCACGAGGTCGCCGTGCACTGTGCGGACTCCGAGACCCAGGCGGCGGGGCGCATCCGCTTCCTCGCCGCCGAGCCCGATCCGGTGCTGGTCCAGGGCTATGACGAGGCGAGCTGGGCGGTCGCCTTCGACTACCACGCGCATCCGATCGAGCTGGCGCTGGCGACGGTCGATGCGGTGCGGGCGAACACGGTGGCGCTGCTGCGACGGCTGCCCGAGGACGTGTGGAGGCGCGAGGGGCGCCACACCCAGTCCGGCCGCTACACTGCGGAGGACTGGCTGCGCGTCTACGCCGCGCACCTCGAGGAGCACTCGCGGCAGATCGAGGCCAACGTGGCCGCGTGGCGGAAGCGATAACGGAGGGCGAGAGGATTATCGGAGCGAGGAGGCGCAGGCCTCGAGGGCGGTGCGCTCGGTCGCGCCGAGGGTCGCGTCCCCGAATCGCACGCGCTCGTAACCCTCGGTGAGGCGGGCCAGCGCGGGGGTGGCGCCGGGCAGCGCGGCCGCCGCCCGCGCGCCGAACTCGCGGGCCGTTTCCCCGGCGGCGGGCCGCAGCCCGCGCCGCGCGAGCGCGCGCAGGGCCCGCGCGTAGAATGCCGGCATCCGGTCCGCGGGCCGCGCCGACGTCAAGCCGCCCGGCCGGCGCCACAGCCAGAGCACGACGGCCAGCGCGAGCCCGCCCACCAGCGGATACGCGAGCGCCGGCGGGCGCCACGCGCGCAGCTCCGTCCAGTCCACGCGCCATGAGCTCGCCTGCCGGCGAATGGTGGTGGCCATCTCGACCTGGTCGCGCAGGCTCCAGTTGATCACGTAGCGGTACCAGCGCAGGCGCAGCGCGTCCAGATATTGCGCGGCGCTCGACGCCGCCGCCTCCTCGCCGCGCGGGGAGGGATCGAGGGTGATCCAGCCCGTCCCCGGGATGTACGCTTCCACCCAGGCGTGCGCGTCGCGCATGCGCACGGTGAAGTAGCGGCCGAAGGGGTTCCATTCTCCACGCTGAAAGCCGCCGACCACGCGCGCGGGAATGCCCTGACTGCGCAGCATCACGGCCAGGGCCGCCGCGAAGTACTCGCAGTTCCCCGCCCGCGTCTCGAAGAGGAACTCCTCGAGCGGCGGCAGCTTGGTGCGGCGCTCGAGCGTGAGGGAGTAGCGGTACTCGCTGGAGAGATGCTCGACCAGGCGCCGGGCCGCCTCGTGCGGATTGCGGGCCCCCGCGGTGACGCGGCGAGCCAGCGCGGAAATGCGCGGCCCCAGCGCGGGGAGCTGAAGATAGCGGGCCACCGACGGCTCGTCGGCGGGCAGACGGCCCTGCTTGCGGCCCGCGCTCGGCGGCGCCGGCATCTCCAGCTCGGATTCAACCCGGTAGTGCAGGCGCGCCGAGGCGGAGGGGACGGTCACGGTGCCCATGTCGTCCACGGTGATCTCGGGGGCGCGCGTCTCGAGCCGGAGGGCGCGCGGCGCGCTGAAGATCACCTCGGTGCCGATGGGCTCGAGGAACACCTCCTGCGTCACCAGCGGCCCACGGCCCCGGTATGTGCCCACGCGGAAATCGCTGGCCAGAGAGCGCCGGAGCGTCGCGCGCGCGGTGTGGCTGGCGCTCCACGCGCGGCCGTCGAACTCGTCGAACACGATGCCGCGCCAGCGCAGAAGCGGCAGCGCCTCGTCGGGGATCTCGCCGGGGACGTGCACCCGCATGGCGATGCTCGCGTCGTTCTGGATCTGTCCGTACGCGCCCAGCTCGACGCGGTCGGAGAAGCCGGTCACCAGCGAGCCGATCTTGCCGTGGAACGGCAGCGCGGCGAGGCCCACGCGCGGGATCACGAAGAAGAGCGCGGTCGTGATGAGGAACGTCGCAACGGACGCGACGGCGGCGAGTCCCAGCAGCATGCGCGGGCTCGCCCACTGCGGGGAGCCCGCCACCGCACGATCGGACGCAGGCTCGGATTCCACCAAGACGTGCTGGAGGAGCAGCAGCCAGGTCGACAGCAGCAGGAACCCGATGAACACGAAGAGGAAGCCCACGTCGAAGGCTGCCGAGGAGGCGGCCACCAGCATGAAGAACGCGAGGAAGGCGACCGTGCGCGCGTCCTTGACCGAATCCGACGTGAACAGCCGCGCGAGCACCAGGAAGAGCAGCATGTGCACGAGCCCGTCGAGCATGGACTCGGCGACATAGACCAGGTCCACCGTGGAGGCTGCCGCGGCCACGCCGACGAGCACCGCCCCCAGCGCGCGCGTGTGGATGCGCGCGCGGATGGCCGCCTGCCACCAGCTCAGCAGGAGCGCCAGGCCCACGACCACGAGGCCCGCGGGCCCCAGCAGGCCGGCGAGCACCAGGCCCACCAGCCCGTCGGCGACGAGCAGGTATGCGGCGAGGCGCACGGCGAGGACGGACGAGATGGCTCAGCCTACCGTGCGATCTCTCCGACCACCCGAACCCGGGTGCGGAGCGAGTTGCCGGGTAGATAGGAAAGGGGGAGATCCTCGACCTCCACCACGCTGACCGTCGCGCGGTCGGCGCCGGCCGCCACCGCTTTGTCCTCGGCGGCCCGGCGGGCCCGCGCGATCGCCTCGTCCCGGGAGAGATCCTGGAAGATCTGGTCCACCTCGCCGCTCACCTGCGCGATGGCCGCGCCCACGGCGTTGGCCACCGCCTGATGGGGGACGTTCAGGACCTCGGAGACGCCGGCGAGCCGCGGCGGCACCAGGAACGAGCCGCCCCCCACCGCGATCAACGGTACGTCGCCCGCTTCCGTCTTCATGCGGTCCACCCCTTCTTCGATCATGGCACGGATGCGCGCGAGCGTGGAATCCACCAGCGAGGCGGGCAGCGCGGCCACCCGCGACCGGTCGCCCAGGTCGATGAGACCGGCGGCCACCGCCACGTCGGTCACCGTGAGCACGTCGCCGCCGAACACCAGGCCCTGCTCGGTGAGCCGAAAGCCCACGCTGGTGGGCCCGATCGTGAGCGAGGGCGCCATCGCCACGCGCGTGCCGCCGCCCAGGCCCATCGATAGGAGATCGGGCATACGGAACAGCGTGCGGACATCGCCGATCTCCACCACGCTGTTGGCCTCGCGGGGGAAGCCGTGGCGCAGGCTCCCGATGTCGGTGGTGGTACCGCCGACGTCGATGACGAGCGCATCCGCACGCTTGGACAGGAACGCCGCGCCGCGCATCGAGTTGGTGGGCCCCGACGCGAAGGAGTAGACGGGATAGGCCTCGGCCACCTCCGCGAGCGTCACGGTCCCGTCGTTCTGGGTGAGGTAAAGCGGGGCCGCGATGCCGCTGGCCCGCAGCGCCGCCGTGAAGGCGCGCGCGGTCTTCCGCGCGAGCTCGACCAGGCACGCGTTGAGGAGGGCCGCGTTCTCGCGCTCGAGCAGGCCGATTCGGCCCAGGCGATGCGAGAGGGTGACCGCCACGTCCGGGCACTCCTCGTGGAGGATGGACGCCGCCTGCTCCTCGCACGCCGCGTTGAGGGGCGAAAACACCGCGGCCACCGCCACCGACCGAATGCCCGCGGCGCGGACGCGCCGGGCGGCCGCGCGCATGCCCGCGGCGTCGAAGGGCACCAGCGGGCGCCCGTCGAATTCGTGGCCCCCCTCCAGCATCACGACCTCGCCGCGCACGAGCGCGGCCAGATCCTCGGGCCAGTCGACGAAGGGTGGAAGCGATGCCCCGGAGGGCAGACCCACCCGCACCGCGGCCACCCGGTCGAGGTCGCGCCGCTGCACCACCGCGTTGGTGAAGTGGGTGGTGCCGATCATCGCCGCCTGCGCCTCCCGCGCCGCCGGGGCCCGCTCGACGAGCCCGGCGAGCGCGCGAGAGATGCCGGTGGTGACGTCCTCGGTGGTGGGCGTCTTCACCGCGGCCACCACCGCGTCGTCCTCGAGCAGCACCGCGTCGGTGTTGGTGCCGCCCACGTCGATGCCGATGCGTCGTCTCATGCGAACACCGACCGGAAGTCGAGGTCGTATCCGAAGGCCCGGGGGCCCACGTGCTCGATCCCCTTCGGCGTGAGGAGGATCGGGGGCGCGGGCAGCGCGATGACGGTGACGCGCTGCCCATAGCGCAGCGTCTCGGTGCCGATGGCGTCCCCCGCCACGGTGTCGAGCACGCAGATCAGATCCGGGGTCATCACCCGCGGCACGTCGTCGAGCCAGCCCACCGCGAACTCGTTCTGGAACGCGAGACGGAAGGTATGGCCGCGGAACTCGTCCAGCCCCTCGATGGCGGCGGTGCCGCGCAGGAAGCCCTCCGTCGTGCGTCGGGCGATGTCGTGGATCTTCCCCACGAAGAGCTTGATTCCGCCCTCCAGCTTCAGCACGGCCTCGATGGGGTCGCGGTGGGCCTTCCGCGCCGCCTGCACCGCCCGGCCGATCCCGATGGCCTTGGTGGTGGAGCCGAGGATGGCGCAGTCCTTGATTTCCTTGCCGGTGCGCGGGGCCTTGCAGGTCGAGGCGATGGAGCCCACCTCCACGCACGCCTTTCGGCTGATCCGCTCCATCCACTTCCAGGACGCGGCCCGGGCCACCACCACGGCGTTGTCGCGCACGTCGGCGAGGGTGAGCGGGTACATGCGCAGATCGTGGATGGCGAAGCTCGTCATCTGCGCCTCGGGAAAGGCGCGCCCCATGCAGTCGCCGTCGATGACCGGGAGATCCAGTATGGCCGCGGCCATGAAGGGCTGGATGGAGTTGCCCCCGCCGATCTCGAGCGACATCACCGCGCGGAACTTCTTGCCGAGGTACTCCTCCATCATGGTGACGGCCAACGCCATGGTCCTGGGATCGGTGAGGCGCTCCTGGCCGACCAGCGGCGCGCCCATGTTGGAGACCACGGCGACCATGTCGTCGTCGTCCAGCTCGGAGGCGTCCATCAGATGGCACGTGACACCCTGTCGGTAGAGCTGCCGCATGTTGAGCAGCGCGAGGTACGGGCTGCCCCCGCCCCCGGTGCCCAGGATCCAGGCGCCGATGGCCAGGCTCTCGATCTCATCCAAGGTGACCGGTCTCATCGGGAGGGCCTCATCAGAACCCCGTGAATTCCTCGAGCCCCATGAAGCGGGCGATGCCCAGCACGAGCACCAGCGCCACGCCGATGGCAAAGGCGGACACCGCCGCCGCGGTGGGGTCGAAGGAGTACTTGAGATAGGCGAAGAGCTCGATGGGCAGCGGCGTCAGCTTCGAGCTCGTGAGGAACAGCGACAGGGTGAAGTTGTCGAACGAGATCGCGAAGGCGAAAATCGCCCCCGCGACCACGCCGGGCTTGATCACGCCCAGTGTCACCTCGAAGAACGCGCGCACCGGATGGGCGCCCAGGCTCTGCGCCGCCTCCTCGAGGGCCAGATCGAAATGGGTGAGCGTGGCGGTGACGGTGCGGATCACGTAGGGGGTGGTCACCACGACGTGCCCGATGAGGAGCGCCGCGTAGGAGGCCTGCATCTTCAGGAGCGTGTAGAACTGGAGCAGCGCCACCCCGGTGAGGATCTGGGGCAGCAGGAGCGGCGAGGTCACGAAGGCGTTCAGGAGATCGCGCCCGCGAAAGCGCCCGCGCACCAGCACGATGGACGCCGCCGTCCCGATCACGGTGGAGGCCAGCGCCGTCCAGAAGGCCAGCTCGGTGGATAGCCACAGGGCTTGCATGAACTCGCGGCGCTGGAAGAAGTTGGCGAACCATCGGAGCGAGAAGCCCTGGGGCGGGAACGTGAAGTAGTTGCCCGCGTTGAACGCCGCCAGCACCACCACGACCATCGGCAGCAGCAGGAAGGCGTAGACGAGGCCGACGACGGCGCGGAGGATCACACGATCCCCCGCAGCGCCCGCTCGGTCACCTTGATGTACACCGCGATCAGCGCCACCGAGATCATGAGCAGGACGAACGCGTTGGCAGCGCCGAAGGGCCAGTCGAACACGGAGAGCACCTGCTCGTAGACGACCATGGGGAGCACATGCACCTTGAAGCCGCCCACGAGGATCGGGACGACGAACGACGAGATGGCCAGCGAGAACACGAGCAGCGAGCCGGCAAGGATGCCGGGCAGGGACAGCGGCAGGGTGATCTCGAAGAACGCGCGGCGGGGCGAGGCGCCGAGGGTCTGCGAGGCCTCGATGAGCTGGGGCTCGATGCGCTTCAGCACGCCGGTCAGCGACAGCACCATGAACGGAAGGAACACGTGCACGAGGGCCAGCGTGACGCCGAACTTGTTGTACATGAGGGGCAGCGGCTTGGCGATCCAGCCGCGCTGGGTGAGCGTCTCGTTGATGAGGCCGCGGTCGGCGAGCAGGATCATCCAGCCGTAGCAGCGGATGACGATGCCGACCAACAGCGGCGAGAGAATGCACACGATGAGGAGCGGCTTCCCGCGCGTGCGCGTCAGGGCCAGGTGGTAGGCGAGCGGATACCCCAGCAGCAGGCACACCACCGTGGTGAGGACGCCCAGCCACAGCGTGTCACCGAGGACGCTCAAGTAGTACGCGTCGCTGAAGAAGCGGATGTACTGGCTCAGGGTCAGCGTCCACTCGAGCTGGCCGAAGGAGCTCCGCGAGAGGCTCATCAGCAGCATGAGGAGCAGCGGGACGGCGAAGAACACCGTCAGCAGGAGCACGTACGGCCCGAGCAGGAGGACGCGGGCGCCGCGGCTCACGGGATCAGCGGCCGAGCAGCTCCGCAGCCACGCGGGCCACGAGCAGGTTGGCCACCAGGGTGGGCGCGCCGGTGAGCGCGGCCACTTCGTCGCGCGTCTTGCGCCGGAAGCCGATGCAGTCCATGACCACGAGCCCCGCGTTCCCCGCCCGCAGCGCCTCGGCCGCGCGCCGCACGGCGGCGGGGTCGTGCTCCTCGTAGGGCGACAGCGGCGCGACGTGCGCGTCGAAGCCGCAGGCGCGCCAGCGGGCCAAGGTCTGGGACACGTGGCGCTCCGACGGCGTTAGCACTCCCAGCCGCCCGGGAAAGACCATGGCGCGCAGCAGCCCCAGCAGGAGCTGCTGCGGCTCGAGGAAGGGCCGCCGCGCCTTGAGCCGCGGGAACTCGCCCGTGCAGAGGAGCAGGGTCAGGGCTACTCCGCGATCCTCGAGGGCCGCGATCTTCACCTCGATGAGCGGGATCATCTTGGTCTTGCCTACGAAGACCGACGAGCCGTCGGCCAGGCGGGTCACGAGGATCTCGTCGTCGCCCTCGGGGGCGAGCGGGGCGATCTCCGGGCGCGAGAGGCCGTCGAGCGCGCCCGCTTCCACGATCTCCACGTCGCCGCCGAGAATCGCCGCCATGTCGGGCACCACGTCGCTGCGCGGCGCCTGCCCCACCGTGATCATGCCCACCCTGGTCGTCATGATGGTGACTCCTCTCGAAGGATGCGGGCGTCCGCCGCCGTCCAGCCCGCGCGCACACGGGCGCCGGCCGTGAAGCGCACCTCGCCAAGCTCGACGGCCTGGAGCTCCAGGCCGCCCTCGGATCTCAGGATGTAGCGGACGGTCTCACCTTGATAGACCACGTGGGCGACCGTCATCGGCAGCACCGTGTCGAGCGCGCCGACGGGATCGAGGCGCACGCGCTCGGGCCGGAGCGCCACCGCCACCGCGGCGCCGGCGGGGGCGGCGCCCGCAGCCGCCACGGTGGTCCCGGCACAGGCCACCACGTTCGCCCCGGCCACGCGCCCCGATAGAAGGTTGATGTTGCCGATGAAGGAGGCCACGAACGCGGTCCCCGGCGTCTCGTAGAGCCCGCGGGGCGCCGCCACCTGCTCCACGCGCCCGCGATGCATCACTGCGATGCGGTCGGACATCGTGAGCGCCTCTTCCTGGTCGTGGGTCACGTAGATCGTGGTGATGCCGACCTCGCGCTGCAGGCGCTTGAGCTCGATCTTCATGTGGTCGCGGAGCTTCTTGTCGAGCGCGCCCAATGGCTCGTCGAGCAGCAGCACCGAGGGCCGCGTCACCAGCGCGCGGGCCAGCGCCACCCGCTGCTGCTCGCCGCCCGAGAGCTGGGAGGGGTAGCGGCTGCCGTGGGCGGGAAGCTGGACGAGCGTCAGCGCCTCCACCACCCGCCGCGCGATGTCCGCCTTCGGCACGCCCTGCATGCGCAGGCCGAAGGCCACGTTCTGGGCCACCGTCCGATGCGGGAACAGCGCGTAGTGCTGAAACACCATGCCGACGCGCCGGCGATGCGGCGGAACGCCGATGACGTCGATCCCATTGATCGCCACCCGCCCCGCGTCGGGCGTGACGAAGCCGGCCACCGAGCGCAGCGTGGTGGTCTTCCCGCAGCCCGACGGCCCCAGCAGGGTGAAGAACTCGCCGGGGAGGATGTCGAGCGAGATCCCGTCGAGCGCCACGGTCGTCCCGTAGCGCTTGACGAGGTCGGTCAGGGCGACGGTGCCGGCGGCGCCGGTCTCTGCCGTCAACGCATCTCCCGGTTCCACTTCTCGGTCCATTGCGGCCGCTGCTTGGCCACCTGGGCCCAGTCGAAGAGCACGAGCTTGTCGACGTCGGCCGGCCCGCTGATGATCTTCTTCGCCACGTCCGCCGGGACCTTCACCGTCTTGTTGGTGGGGCTCCAGAACAGCTCGTTCGCGAATGCGAGCTGCACCTCGGGCGAGATGTACGCGTCGATGAACTTCCACGCGAGCTCCTTGTTCTTCGAGCCGCGCGTGACCTGCACGATCTGGTCGAGGATCGGCTGACCCTCCACCGGCGCGACCCAGTCCACGGGGATGCCACGCTTCTGGAGGTCGTACGCGGACGCGTCGTGCAGCACCGCCATCACCACTTCCTTCTGCTCCAGCTGCTTCTCGACCGTGCCGGTGAAGTCAACCAGCTTGGGCTGCGCGCGCTTGATGGCAGCGACGCCCGCGTCCACGTCGAAGTAGTCCTTGCCGTAGAGCTTGCCCGCCATGAACAGGAAGTTGATGCCCAGCGTGTTGCCGAT
>Ga0075423_10007651_pt1 | contig 10220 bp, 10 predicted proteins | sample SoiMethybrSBSTD2_FD_80114 | JGI IMG/M metagenome (GOLD analysis project Ga0075423, IMG submission 80114) | Bulk soil microbial communities from a Populus tree surrounding site in Tennessee, USA - Soil MetaG P. TD hybrid SBSTD2 | ecosystem: Environmental > Terrestrial > Soil > Tree plantation...
CGAAGATCCGTGCGATGGGGCGAGTCACCGAGTGGCAAGGGCGTCGTAAGAACGGCGACGTTTTCCCGATGGAGCTGTCGCTCTTCGACTTCTGGACATCGGAGGGACAACACTTCGGCGGATCGGTCAAGGATCTGTCGGAGCGGCGTGAGGTGGACCGTTTGAAGCGGGAGTTCGTGTCGACCGTCAGCCACGAGCTACGAACGCCGCTGACGTCGATTCGGGGAGCGCTGGGGCTCGTCGTCGGCGGGGGGGCGGGCACGTTGCCGGCGCAGGCGAAGGGTCTTCTGGACATCGCGTTGAAGAATAGCGAGCGCCTGGCTCTCCTGGTCAACGACATCCTGGACATGGAGAAGATCGAGTCGGGGCAGTTGGAGTTCAAGATGGAGGTGTTCGAGGTCGCGCCGTGGTTGGAGATGGCGGTCGAAGGCAACCGCCCGTACGCCGATGCGTACGGAGTCATTCTTGCGGCCGAGAACGGCGTGGCAGGGGTCTGCGTACGTGCGGATGCGGATCGGCTGACCCAGGCCGTCACGAATCTGTTGTCGAATGCGGTGAAGTTCTCCCCGCGCGGGGAGACCGTTCGCCTGGGGGCGAGCCGCCGAAATGGGGCCGTGCGGCTGGAGGTCACGGACCGGGGGCGCGGGATTCCCGAAGAGTTTCGATCTCGCATCTTCGGTCGTTTCCAGCAGGCGGACTCTTCGGACACGCGCCAGAAAGGGGGCACCGGGCTGGGCCTCGCCATCACGCGTTTGATCGTCGAGAAGTTGGGCGGCGAGGTCGGGTTCGAGACCGAGATCGGGCGGGGCAGCACGTTCTGGATCGAGCTTCCGGAGGTCTCGTCAAGTCCCGCTCCTCGGTGGACGGACTGGTCGACTCCGTGAAATCGCTCGCCATGAGAGTGCGACGCCATGGCGCCGACGCTCCCGGAGCGGCTTGATGGAAAGGGTCCTCGAGCGGATTCTTTACGTCGAGGACGACCCCGACATTCGGGCGGTGGGGACCTTCGCCCTCGAAGGCGTCGGAGGGTTCACGGTCCGGGCTTGCGGCTCGGGCGCTGAGGCCGTCGCGGCCGCGCCGTCATTTCGTCCGCAGCTCGTTCTCCTCGACGTCATGATGCCCGAGATGGACGGCCTGGCGACGCTTCGAGCCTTGCGCGGTCTCGAGGCCACCGCGGCGATCCCCGCCATGTTCATGACCGCGAAAGCCCAGCCGAAGGAGATCGCGCTCTATCTGGAGATGGGAGCCATCGAGGTCATCCGAAAACCATTCGACCCGATGACGCTTGGCGCGAGCCTCCGAGCGATCTGGGAACGCGTGGGCTGAGCCGCGTGGAGGACTGGGAGAAAACCCTCCGCGTTCTGCGAGAAAGGTTCCTCGACGGTTCGACGGCCCGTCTCGAGCGGATCCAGACCGGCCTCGAACGGCTGGAATCGAACCCGAGCGACGTCGACTCGCTCGCCGATCTGCGGCTGGCCTTCCACGGGTTCTCAGGTCTCGGGGGCTCGTACGGGTTTCCGAAGGTCACGATCCTCGGCATCGAAGGGGAGCGACATTGCGAGGCTTTCGCCGCGCTTGCTCGGCGACCGGTTCCGCAAGAGCTGTCGGTCTTGCGGGACGTGCTCGACGGGCTCCGGTCCGAGCTCGGCGCGCGCGCGTTGGCGCCCGCTGCCGCGGCAGAGTCCCCGGTGCCGCGGCGTCGCGAGGGTCTGGTCGTCGAGGCGGACGTTGCCGTGCGCGAGGACCTCGCTCGGGTCGTCGAGCGGGCGGGGCTGGCCGTACGCACGGCGGCGAGCCACGGCGAAGCGCTGGAATCCCTGGCTCTTCACGTGCCCGACGCGGTACTCGTGGATGCCGAGCTGCCCGACGGAACGGGTTACGCGCTCGTCGAGAGCATCCGAGAGATGGCGGGCGGCGAGAGGATCGCGGTGGTGTTGATCGCCGGCCTGGCCAACGTTCTCGACCGTGTCGAGGCGATCCACTGCGGCGCCGACGGGCTCTTCGAAAAGCCGTTGGACGGAGAGCTGCTCGGACGACGTTTACATCAACTCCTCGAGCGCGCCGGCGCGGATTCGCCGCGGGTGCTCTCGGTGGAAGACGACCCGGATCAAGCCCGCTTTCTGCGAAGGGTGCTCGAGTCCGCGGGCTACGAAGTCTCCGTGGCGACCGGACCGGCGGAGTTCGAAGAGGCGCTGATCGCCTTTAAGCCCGATCTCGTTCTGATGGACATCCTGCTGCCAGGAAACGTCTCCGGATACGACCTCGCTCGATACCTCCGGCAGGACGAGCGCTATGCGACTCTCCCCGTCCTGTTTCTGACGACCGAGCAGCAGGTGCACGTTCGCATCGAAGCGCTCCGGGCGGGTGGTGACGATCACCTCGCGAAACCGATCAACCCCGGGCTTCTTCTCTCGACGGTCGCCGCGCGGATCGAGCGAGCGCGTTTCTTGAAAGATCTTGTGGAGCGCGACGGCCTGACGCGGCTGCTCGCCCACACCGCGTTCCTGGAACGGGCGCGTGGCGCGCTGGCGCGCCGGCGGCGCCGGCCGGACGCTCCTCCCGCCGCCCTCGCGGTGCTGGACCTCGACCACTTCAAGAGGATCAACGACACGGGGGGGCATCCCGTTGGAGATCGCGTTCTTACCGCTCTCTCCGCGCTTCTGCGCTCCCGCCTTCGACAATCCGACACGATCGGGCGTCTCGGCGGCGATGAATTCGGGGTACTCCTCGAGGATCTGACGGCGGAGGACGCGGTTCGGCTGATCGAGCGCCTGCTGGCGGACTTCATCGCCATAGCGCACCGAGGCTCCGGGGAGAGCACGTTCCATGCGAGCTTCTCCGCAGGTATCGCCATGAGCGGGAGCGCGCAGGACCTGACCGCCTGGCTCGAAGCCGCCGACTGGGCTCTCTACGAGGCCAAGCGCGCCGGGCGAAGCCGGGTGGTGTTCCGCCGGCGCGACTGAGCGCGCCGCCGCGACCGAAACCCACTCTCGCCGAGCTCAGAGTCGGGCGCTCGCACTTCCTTGCGCGAGTGCCGTAATCGCAATGACCGAACGAATCAGATCGGGCAGGGTCTTGACGTCGAGCTGCGTCGAAGAGTCCGAGAGCGCGTGGTCCGGATCGTCGTGAACCTCCAGAAAGAAGCCGTCCACGCAGCCCGTCGCCGCGGCGGCGCGCGCGAGCACCGGCGCGTACTGCTTCAAGCCGCCGGTCTCTTTTCCGCCGCCGGGAAGCTGCAACGAGTGCGTCGCGTCGTAGACGATCGGGAATCCGAGCCGCCGCATGATCGCGAACGACCGCATGTCGACGACGAGATCGTGGTACCCGAACGACGTCCCGCGCTCGCACAGCATCACCTTCTCGTTGCCGGCGGCGCGGCACTTCTCGACGACCTTGTCCATGTCGTCGGGCGCGAGGAACTGGCCCTTCTTGACGTTCAGGGGCTTTCCCGTCTCGGCCGCCGCGACGAGAAGGTCGGTCTGGCGCGACAGGAAGGCCGGGATCTGGAGGGCGTCGAGAACCTTCGCGGCGATCTCCGCCTGTCCCGGCTCGTGGACGTCGGAGAGGATCGGCAGGTCCGTCGTCCGCTTCACCTCCGCGAGGATGTCGAGGCCCTCTTCCAGGCCCGGCCCGCGGAACGAGTCGCGTGAGGACCGGTTCGCCTTGTCGTACGAGGACTTGTAGACGATCTTCGCGCCCGTCTCCTCAGCGATCTTCGCGATGCGTCTCCCCATTGCGACCGCGTGCGCGCGCGACTCGATGACGCAGGGGCCCGCGAAAAAGAGGGGAGGCGACCCGCCGCCGATCGTGTAACCGGGCGCGATCTCGACCGCGCGGACCGGCGTCAGGCGGTCTCCTCGCCGCGCACCCGCATCGGGACGGCTTCGACCTCGGCGGCCCGCTCCCTCGCCCCGCGGTGCGCCTTCGCGGCCCGGACGAAGTCCCGGAACAGCGGGTGACACGCGAAAGGCTTGCTCTTCAGCTCCGGATGGAACTGGCAGCCGAGGAACCACGGATGGTCGTCGTGCAGCTCGATGATCTCGACGAACTTCTTGTCCGGCGACATCCCCGTGAACGACATGCCGGCTTCCTTCAGCTGCGGGACGAACTCGTGGTTGACCTCGTAACGGTGACGGTGCCGCTCGGAGATCAGGCTCTCGCCGTACGCGCGGGCGGCAAACGACCCGGGAGAGAGCTCGCACGGGTACTTCCCGAGCCGCATCGTTCCGCCGAGCGCCTCGACCCCGATGAGATCCCGCAGCTTGAAGATCACCTTGTATTTCGGTTCCTCCTCGAACTCCGTGGAGTTCGCGCCGGCGAGTCCCGCGACGTGACGCGCATACTCGATGACGGCCGCCTGGAGTCCCAGGCAGATCCCGAAGAACGGAACCTTCTTCTCCCGGGCGTACTGGATGGCCCGCATCATCCCTTCGACGCCGCGCCGACCGAAACCGCCCGGCACCAGCACCGCGTCCGCGCGGACGAGTGCCTCCGGGTACTGCTCGTTTTCGAGTGTCTCGGCGTCGACGTACTGGAGCTTCACCCGGACGTTGTTCGCGATCCCGCCGTGCGCGAGCGCCTCGTTCAGCGACTTGTACGAGTCGCCGTAGTCCACGTACTTTCCGACGACCGCGATCTCGACCTCGCCGGACGGGTTCTTGATGCGGTTGACGAGACTCTCCCACTTCGACAGGTCGCGGTCGTAGTGCGGCAGGTTCAGGAGGTCGAGCAGGATCTCGTCGAGTCCCTCCGCGGCGAACTGCAGCGGGACCTCGTAGATCGACGGGACGTCCTTGGCGTTGATGACCGCCTCGACCGGAACGTTGCAGAACAGCGCGATCTTGCGCTTCACGTCGGGCGGCAGCGGCCGGTCGCTCCGGCAGAGGAGGACGTCCGGCTGGATTCCGATCGACAGCAGGTCCTTGACGGAGTGCTGGGTCGGCTTCGTCTTGAGCTCGTCGGACGCCTTGATGTACGGGACGAGGGTCAGGTGGACGTTCACGGCGTTTCCGCGGCCGGCCTCCTGGCGGATCTGCCGGATCGCCTCCAGGAACGGCAGCGATTCGATGTCGCCGACGGTGCCGCCGATCTCGATCAGCACGACGTCGGCGTCGGGACCCACTTTCCTCACGGACTCCTTGATCTCGTCGGTGATGTGCGGAACGACCTGGACGGTCTTGCCGAGGTAGTCGCCGCGGCGTTCGCGCTCGATCACGGTCGCGTAGATCCGTCCCGCCGTCGTGTTGTTGACCCGCGACGTCGTCTCGGACGTGAACCGTTCGTAGTGGCCGAGGTCGAGGTCGGTCTCGGCGCCGTCGTCGGTGACGTAGACCTCGCCGTGCTGGAACGGCGACATCGTGCCGGGATCCACGTTGATGTAGGGGTCGAACTTTGCCAGTGCGACCTTGAAGCCGCGCGCTTCGAGCAACGCCCCGATCGACGCGGCCGCGATGCCCTTGCCGAGCGAGGACACGACTCCGCCGGTCACGAAGACGTACTTGGCGCTCATGTCACCACCTTTTCTATACGCTCATTTTCTGAACTGTAGCGGGTACAGGGCCGCAGGCCCTCTCCCCGCGACTCTTCAAGGTCTTTTCCGCTCTCTCCAGATCCGCGGGCGTGTCCACTCCGATCGAGTCCGATCGGGCCTCTCCGACCCAGATCGCCCAGCCGGCTTCGAGCCAGCGCAGCTGCTCCAGCGACTCCATGCGCTCGAGGGGCGAGGGCGGGAGCGCCGCCAGCTTCGCCAGCGCCGCCGCCCGATACGCGTAGAGACCGAGATGCTTCCGGTAGTCGGGGCGCCCCGTTCGGGCGTAGGGGATCGGAGCGCGCGAAAAATAGAGAGCCCGTCCGTCGCCGGCGAGCGCGACCTTGACGACGTTCGGGTCGGCGGCTTCTGCGGCGTCGATCCCGATCGCCACCGTCGCGATCTGGCGATCCCCCCCCGCCAGCAGCGTGTCGACCGCAATGTCGATGTTCTCGGGCGCCATGAGAGGCTCGTCCCCCTGAACGTTCACGTAGACGTCGCCGGGCACTCTCGCCGCCGCTTCGGCCAGCCGATCCGTTCCGCTCGCGGCGTCGGCCGACGTCAGGACCGCCTCGACTCCGTCGCGGCGCACCACATCGGCGATGCGGGCATCGTCGGTCGCCACGAGCACGCGGTCGAGCCGTCGCGCCGCCCGCGCCGCCGCCACGACGTGCAGGACCATGGGCCGGCCGGCGAGGGGAGCGAGGGGCTTTCCGGGGAATCGGACCGAGGCGTAGCGGGCGGGAATCACTCCGATGACTTTCATGAAGACATCGGGACTATAGAGTAGCGTGCCGCTCGAGATCGGTCAAGGAAGGGAAAGCCCCCCCTCTTCGCCGTGGTCGCGGCCGGCGTTCGCGTGGGCTTTCGCCCTCGCCGTCGCGATCGCGGCCTTCGCGGCGATCCGCGCCACCCTGGGAGCCCACGCCGACCGCGAGTACTCGCGGACCGGAAACGCACGCTGGATCTGGTACTCGCGGGACGTCCGGGAGCCGCTGACGCTTTCGTTCGTCGCCACGCGAGACGTCGTGCTCGGGCGAAGGCCGACGCGCGCCACCGCGAAGGTCTTCGGCGACCGCTGGCACGTCCTCTGGGTGAACGGGCGGCGCGTGGGCGGCGCCCGACAGCGGCCGGGCGACCCGCTCGCGCTCTACGAGGTTGCGCCCTTCCTCTCGCCCGGCGTCAACCGGATCGCCATCGAGTCGGGCAGCGATACGGGCATCGGCGGGCTCCTCTTTTCCCTGGACATTTCCGACTGGGGCCGCGATGCGGTCGTCACGGACCGGAGGTGGAGGGTGGACCCGGACCGGCGCGCGATTTTCTCCGGAGGGCGCTACCGGCCCGCCGTCTGGGGTGCGCCGCCGATGTATCCGTGGAGGTGGCCGCGCGTGCCGCGGCCCGACGAGCGGACGGCTAGGTCTCCGGCTCCGCGTTCCTGACGAGCGCGTCCAACGCTTCCCGGGCCGCGAGACAGTAGGGGTTGTCCGCGTCGTATCCCGCGAGCGTGATCACCTTCCGATACGCCTCGATTGCCCGGTCCACGTCCTCGTAGGCGTGGTGATAGATGCGTCCGACGAGGAGCCGGGCGGCGAGGTCGCCGGGAGCGGCGGCGAGGGCCTTCTGGCAGAACACGAGAGCGACGTCGTACCGCTCACCCGCCGCCGCGTTCAGAGCCCTCTGCACGTAGAGCCTCGCCTCGCCGGCCGTATCCCGCCGCGCGGAGAAGAAGGGAAGCTGCCGCAGGCTCGTCGCCAGCGAGTGGATCGAGTGGGGATGGCGCGCCATCGGGTTCTGGAACGAGTATAGGCACTCGACCGTCAGAAACAAGAAAATTTTCGGTAGAACGAGCTGAACTCCTAACTTTAGTCGGATGCTCGGCGCCTCTGCTCGGAGACAAGGAGGCGTCTCCGAACGGAATCAGGACTTTGGGGTGATTCGCCGAATTTCGAAAGGTACGGCGCGGACTCAGCCGACGCGATCGATGATCGATTCGGTCGCGAGCAGAAGCCCGTCTTTCGCGTCGGACTCCGGGAAGGATCCGAGCGCCACTCGGGCGGCGCCCGCGTAATCCCGGGCGAGCGCCCGGGTCTCGGCCAGGCCTCCATGCCGCTCGGCGATCCCGAGGATCTCCGAGGGGGCCACGCTGTCGAACTCGCGCTCGCGCATCACCTGCTTGACGCTCGCGCGCTCGCCTTCGCTCGCTCGCGGAAGCGACAGCAGGAGCGGCATCGTCAGCTTTCCTTCGCGAAGGTCGTTCAGTACCGGCTTTCCCGTCGCGGCGACGCTGCCGGTGTAGTCGAGGAGATCGTCGATGAGCTGGAACGCGACCCCGAGACAGCGCCCGTATTCGGCCAGCCGCTCCGCGGCGACTAGGTCTCCCTGCGGCGCGAAGTGGGCCGGGATGCGGCAGGCCGCGGAGAAGAGGTCGGCCGTCTTGCGGCGGATGATGTCGAGCGCTTCCTCGCGCGTCACCTGCAGGCTCCCGGTCTTCTCCGTGCCGATGATCTCGCCCTCGATCATCGACAGCGTCGTGTCCGAGAGGACCTTGAGGATCGTGAGGTCCCCCTCGTCGAGGGCGATCCCCATCGACTTCGTATAGAGGTAGTCGCCGAAGAGGACGGTCAGGTTGTTTCCCCAACGCGCATTGGCGGAGGTGCGCCCCCGGCGCAGGCGCGCCTCGTCGATCACGTCGTCGTGGACGAGGGTCGCCGTGTGAATGAACTCGACGACCGTGGCGTAGCGGACGTCCCGGCGTTCCCGCTCGTCGTAGCCGAGGAGGCGGGCGGAGAGGAGCAGGAGCGCCGGCCGGATGCGCTTCCCGCCGCCCTGCGCGAGATGACCTCCGATCCGGTCGATCGTGGGAATCGGGGAACGGAAGTGGAGGAGTAGCTCCTCCTCGACGAGAGCGAGCTTCTCGGAGATCAGGTCGTACGCCCGGAGGAGACGCGGATTTCCCGCCCGCGGCGAAAAGATCATCGATAGTTGGTGAACTGGAGCGGGAGGCCGAAGTCGCCTTCCCGGACGGTCGCCATCGCGTTCTGGAGGTCGTCTTTGCTGCGGCCGGACACGCGGACCTGGTCCGCCTGGATGGAAGCCTGGACCTTCAGTTTGCGATCCTTGATGGCCTTCACGATCTCCTTCGCCTTCTCCGACGGGATGCCCTGCTGGATCTTCGCGACCTGGCGGACCGTTCCACCCGCCGCCGGTTCGACCTTCCCGTAGTCGAGCGCCTTGACGGCGACCCCGCGGCGGACGAGCTTCGTCTCGAGGATGTCGATCACCGACTTCAGCTTGTGCTCGTCGTCGGATATGAGCACGACCTCGAGCTCTTTGTCCCTGAGCTCGATCTTCGACGCGCTACCGCGGAAGTCGAAGCGGGTCGCGATCTCTTTCGACGCCTGCTGAACGGCGTTTGCGACCTCCTGCAGGTCGACCTTGCTCACGACGTCGAAGGAGAAGTCCTGGGGCACGGCGGGATTCTACTTGTCCGTCTGTCATCGCACCCACCCCGTCATCCCGAGGGCCGAGGGATCTCATCCTTTTATCGGAGAGATCCTCGGTCGTGCGGACCTCGGGATGACGCGCGCCCGATCGCTCGCTTCTCTCGGGATCTTCGCGCGTCAGTTCTCGACGATCCGCGTTCCCGGGGGGCCGGTGATCCGGAAGTCCGCGGCGGGCCGGGCCTTGCCGCGTTGCCACGCGTCGAAACGGAACTCGGTCTTGTTCCCCGCTGCGTCCTGATACGAGAGCTCGCGAACGCTTCCGTCCTTCTCGATCGCGAGCCGCAGCCACGCGAGCTCGGGCCGCGGGACGTGCGGCGTCAAGAGCAGGCGCGTCGCGCCCGGGGCGCCGGCCGTGTCGACGGAGATCTCGTACTGACGGCCGAGGTCCGCGGGCCGGGTCAGGAAGACGACCGGAAGACGGGCCTTCTCATCGTCGGAGAGGCGTCTCACGGTCAGCTGCTTGTCGTCGGGGGAAAAGAATCGGCCCTCGCCGGAGTCGTACGTGAAGACTTTCTTCTCGGGGGCCGTGTAGTCGAAGCGGACCCGCTGCGGCGCCTGGATCGCCACGCTGCCGGATTCCCGGCGCGCCGTCGCGAATCCGGAGGGCGTGTAGATCTGGACGAAAAGAGCGGAGTGCGACGCGTCGTCGGAGTAGTACGCCATCGCCCGATCGAGGGCGGACGACGCGTCCGGCGGGATCGCTCCCGGCCGGGCGGTGGACGGCGGCGGCGGAGAGGGCACCGGTGTCGATTTCTGGCCGAACAGAGCGGCGGCGAGCCCGAGCCCGAGCGCGAGAGCCAGCGCGTTGTATTTCACGAAGCAGCCACAACAATGACCGAGCGGAGGATATTCGGAAGCATGCCGCCCGTCAGTGTCGGAAGTGCCGGCGCGGGGCGATCAGGAACGCCATCTGGTGCTGGTCGGCAGCGGCGACGACCTCCTGGTCGCGGATCGAGCCTCCCGGCGCCACGACTGCCGTCACCCCCGCGTCCGCGAGGATGTCGAGGCCGTCGCGAAACGGGAAGAACGCATCCGACGCGGCCCCGCAGTTGACGATCGGCAGCACGGGCTTCGTCGCGGCCAGCCGGCATGCGTCGACACGACTCATCTGCCCGGCGCCGATCCCGATTGTCTGCCGGGCGTTGGCGAGCACGATCGCGTTCGACTTGACGCGGCGGACGACCTTCCAC
>Ga0075423_10007652_pt1 | contig 10220 bp, 8 predicted proteins | sample SoiMethybrSBSTD2_FD_80114 | JGI IMG/M metagenome (GOLD analysis project Ga0075423, IMG submission 80114) | Bulk soil microbial communities from a Populus tree surrounding site in Tennessee, USA - Soil MetaG P. TD hybrid SBSTD2 | ecosystem: Environmental > Terrestrial > Soil > Tree plantation...
ATGACCAGCAGGTCGCCCGGCACGACATTGAGTGTGGTGGCGAGCGTGGCGAGTGTGGCGAGATCCGCGCGCTTGGCCTTGTTATGCCAGATCGCCCAGACCGTATGATAAGCGAGACCGGTTGTTTCGGCAAGCTTATTCGGGTTCCAGCGCTCTGGCTCGGCAATCTCGCGCAATCGCCAGCGAATACTACTCATAGGAACACCTCGCAGCGTGCTTGGGATACGCGACCACGACGCAAGACAACATTGGAGTACAGATTATCAAGAAGTATGCCACAAACTCGAAAGGAAGTTGACGAGTACACTACACCCGGATAACTGCTTGACCACGGAGCGTCGTCATGTTATATTTGCAACAGATGTTACTCTATGAAACATATGGGAGAAATACATGGCCGACGTTCTTCACGCACCTCGACTTGGCGCAGACGTGCCAACGGATGCCGCCGACGAGCGCGGCTACTACAGTATCTCCCAAGCCGCAGCCCTGCTCGGCGTCAGCCGGGTGAGTATCTGGCGCTGGATCGGTGCCGGCTTGCTCCCCGCGTTGCGGCTGGGACACCGCACTATCCGCATCAAACGCGACGACCTGGAACGCGCCCTTGTTCAGATGGGGTCCACCGGCACCCGATCCTGGGTGGTCGAGAACCTGGAAGCCGGGGTCAGCGCCGAGGATAGCGCCCCGTGTGTCGATTGGCGCGAGATCGGCCCCTCTGAGCACCTTGTCCAGTTCTACGAGACGGATGCGTTTCTCCTAGAAGGAGTAAGCTACTTCATCGGCAGCGCCCTCCGCGCGGGTGATGCCGCGATCATTGTAGCCACCGAGGCGCACCGCGCGGGGATCGAGGAACGATTGCAGACCGACGGGCTTGACCTGGCAGCCGCGCGCGCCCGTGGCCGGTATGTGGCGCTGGACGCGGCGGAGACGCTGTCGCGCTGTATGGTCGATGATCTGCTGAATCCAGGCCGCTTCGCCGAGGTCGTCGGCGACATCATCGTGCGGGCGACCAGCGATGGGTGCCGCGTGCGCATCTTCGGGGAGATGGTCGCGCTCCTTGCAGTCGAGGGCAATGACGCCGCCATCCGTCTGGAAGAGCTCTGGAATGATCTCCAGCAGACGCATGCCTTCGCACTCCTCTGCGCCTATCCGCTGGATCGGCTCGGCGGGGAGGCATTCGCCCAGTTGCTCGGCAATGTCTGCGCGGAGCACTCCCGCGTCGTCCCCGCCGAGAGCTACACGGCGCTGATCAAGCCGGATGATCGTCTGCGCGCCATCGCCATGCTACAGCACAAGGCACACTCGCTCGAAGCCGAGCTTGCGGGGCGGAAGCGCGCAGAGCAGGAACTGCGCCGCACGGAAGCAGAGCTACAGGAACTCCTGCGCACCCGCGACAAGTTCCTCGCTTCGGCAGCGCACGATCTGAAGAATCCGCTGGCGAACATCAAGGGCCAGGCCCAGCTCATGCGTCGGCGCGCGGCGCGGGCCGAGCGGCTCGATGCCGCGCAGGTGATGCAGGTTCTCGCGAATATTGACGCCAGCGCGACTAGGATGGTGGCCATGGTCGATGAGCTGCTCGACAGCGCGCGGCTCCAACTGGGCCAGCCGCTTGAGCTGAACCGGCGGCGCACCGACCTGGTCGCCCTCGCCCATCGGATAACCGCCGAGCATCAGTCGACGACCGAGCGTCATCGCCTGCGGGTCGAGGCGGCGGCAACGGAGCTGGTGGGCGTGTGGGATGGCGAGCGCCTGGAGCGAGTGCTCGGCAACCTGCTGGGCAACGCCGTCAAGTACAGCCCGCATGGCGGCGAGATCCTGATCAGCGTGGCGCGGGAGGACGGTCTGGAAGGCGTATGGGCTGTGGTGGCCGTGCGCGACGAGGGCGTGGGGATTCCCGCTGCGGATCTGCCCCGCGTGTTTCAGCGGTTTCATCGCGGCGCAAACGTGGTCGGGCGCATCGGGGGAACGGGGATCGGGCTCGCTGGCGCGCGCGCGATCGTGGAGAGCCACGGCGGGATGATCGCCGTCGAGAGCCAGGAGGGGGCAGGCAGCACCTTCACGGTGCGGCTGCCACTGGAGACCGAGGAATCCGATGTAGCTGATCCTCGTGATTAGAGAAAGCGCAACTGATTGATGAATACGATCGAACTACGCATTAACCTGACCGAGCAGCTGATCCGCGAGCTGCTCTGGCGAACGCTCGCGCCGGAAGGAATCGTCATGACCAGCACGCTGAACGATGCAATCGCCCAGCAAGAAGGGCTGCGTGGCATCTCGCTCGACGGGTACCAGCTTGTCGGTATCAGCGTCACAGCCGAGGGCGGCGGGATGCATGCGGAGCTGTCGTACATGCTGACGCACCACCAGGCCGGCACTGGTGCGCAATGGGTTAGGGCTTACGCGGATCACGAACAGCGGATTCTTGACCGGCGCGCTAGGCATAGATCATGCTATCCTTGCAGCATGAGCAGCACATGTCCGCTCAACGGCCTCGAACATACGACCAGTTCGGCATCGGTCGTAGCGGGGGAAAGAAGACGTGTCAGCACACGATATTATCGTGATCGGTGCCTCGGCTGGTGGCGTGGAAGCCCTGAGTACGCTCGTCGGTGCGTTACCTGCCGATCTTCCGGCAGCGCTATTCATCGTCATGCATATCCCGGCGCAAAGTCCAAGCAGGATGCCGGACATTCTGATGCGCGCGGGCCACCTCCCGGCCATCCAGCCCAGCGACGGCATGGCGATCGCGCATGGCCAGATCTATATTGCGCCGCCCGATCAGCATATGCTGATCGAACGGGGACGCATCCGACTCGTGCGTGGGCCGCGCGAGAATCGTCACCGGCCGGCGATTGACCCATTATTTCGCTCGGCAGCCCGCAGCTATGGCCCGCAGGTTGTTGGCGTCATCGTCACCGGTGCGCTCGACGATGGCACAGCCGGCCTGCTGGCGATCAAGCAGTGCGGCGGCGTTGCTATCGTCCAGAACCCAGAGGAGGCGCTGTATCCGGGCATGCCGCGCAGCGCGCTCGAAAATGTGCTTGTCGATCATTGCTTGCCCCTGGCCGAGATCGCGGCGCTGCTGGTGCGGCTGGCCCACACGCCAGCGCACGCGATTGACGCAGCACAAGCGCCAAATGAGCTGGAACAGGAAATGAGCGTGACGAACATGGACCTTGCAGCCATGACCAACGACGATCATCCTGGTACGCCCTCGGCCTTCTCGTGCCCGGAGTGCGGCGGCGTTCTGTGGGAGCTAAACCATGGCGAACTGCTGCGCTTTCGCTGCCGAACCGGCCACGCCTACAGCCCGGAAAGTATGGTGGCGGGGCAGTCTGACACGCTCGAAGAAGCACTGTGGGTTGCCTTAAAGACGCTGGAGGAGAGCCTGAGCCTGTCGCGTCGATTGGCGTACCAGGCGCGCACGCGTGGCCAGCCGCTGGTTGCGGAGCGCTTCTTCGAGCGTGCGCGCGCCGCCGAGCAGCGGATCGCGTTGATCCGGCAGGTCTTGATCAGAGAGGCGCCGCTTGCCACAGACATCAGCGGCCCCAACGGCTCATTGGCACACAGTAGCCCTGCACACTGACGGAAGGCGCGATGATCAGCACTATCTGGCAAGTGCCGCAGTTGCCAGAAATCGACAGCATTGGTGTGGAGTACGGCTCATGGCTTCGAACGATGCAATCCTGGTAGTTGATGATGAGGTGGCGATCGTCGCCTTCCTGGCCGAGTTCCTCGCCGAGGAAGGCTATGCCGTCCGCACTGCCTACGACGGGGCACAGGCATTGGAAACGATCAACGCCGAACCTCCCGCACTCGTGCTGCTGGATTACTCGATGCCGCACATGACTGGGGCCGATGTGCTGCTACAGGTGCGCCAAAGCGGCTCGACGTTGCCGATCATTGGTATGAGCGCCGAGGGCCAGGCCGAGCTGTTTTTCGCGCGGGGTGCAAATGCTTATCTGCATAAGCCGTTCGACCTCGACACGCTGCTCGCCTCTGTCGCCGATCACTATGCGCCGCTCACCGAAGACACACGCGCTAGCGCGGAGCCGTTGAACGTCGCGCTGCGCACCAATGATCTGCTGCGGCCTACAGCCATATCGCCGGCGCTCCGCCAGATTTTGGTATCGAGCCGGCGACTCCGCTGGGATGCGCGCTGGCTATCCGCAACCAGTCAGCGTCTTCAGCAGCGCAGCCAGCGCCTTCAGCAGACCAGCGAACGGCTTCGCAGGCAGTCCGCACGACGACTATTCTCGTGGCCGTAGGCGTCGAGCTGGCGACGACCGATGTGAAAATAGCCGATAGCCGATAGCCGATAGCCGTCGCCATGTTCATGCACCAGTGTGCGGCACCACAGCATGGCCGTCTGTTCAGACGTCGGGTTAAAACGCGCAAACGCAAAGACGCCAAGACTCAAAGCAACCAGAAGATGGCCTTGCGCCTTTGCGCCTTTGCGTTAAAATTGAACACGTACGGCTGCCGTGGTGAGTGGCCGTCATGCAGAAGCGCTAAACAGATTATGAGCGCGAGTACGCAAACGCATGCTAGCCCCGACGATCTGGTTGTCGTCGGCTCCTCGGCTGGCGGCATCGAGGCGCTGTCGGTGCTGGTTGGCACCCTGCCGCCCGACTTTCCTGCCCCGATCGTCCTGGCCCAGCACCTCGACCCGCATCGGCCCAGCAATCTGGGGCCGATCTTGGAGCGGCGTAGCAGCCTGCCGATCATGATCGTGAGCGAGCATACCCCGCTCGCGACCGGCACGATCTATGTCGTGCCGTCGAACCGCCATGTGCGCATCAAGGATGGGCATGTCGAGCTGGAAGCGGAGCACGGCGACCGACCGCGACCTTCGGTCGATCATCTGCTCTCAAGCGCCGCCAAAGCCTATGGCGAACGCCTGATCGCCGTGATTCTGACTGGCTCTGGCTCGGATGGTGCCGCCGGTGCCGTGGACGTCAAGAACGCTGGCGGCACGGTGATCATCCAGAATCCAGAGACGGCGCACTACCCCTCCATGCCGCTGGCGCTGCCGCCCACCGGCGTCGACCATATCGCCGAGCTGGAGCAGATCGGCCCGCTGCTCTACGACATCCTAAAAGGGATGAACCTGCCCGAACCACGCGAAAAGGCTGAGGATACCTTGCGCGACATCCTCAGCCAGGTTAGCCGCCAAACGAATATCGATTTTCAGCCCTATAAACCTTCGACGATCCTGCGCCGGATCACGCGGCGTATGGCGGTGACGCACAACGATACGCTCCGTGACTACGAGCACTATCTGGCGGCGCACCCCGAAGAAATCGGCGAGCTGGTGATGGCGTTCTTAATCAAAGTGACCGAGTTCTTCCGCGATAGCGAGGCGTTCAACTACTTGCGCGATCATGTTCTGCCACAGCTGATCGAGCGTGGGCGCGCAAACGGCCGGGTTCTGCGCTTCTGGTCGGCTGGCTGCGCGACGGGTGAGGAGCCGTATTCGCTGGCGCTGCTGGTGGCCAACCAGCTGGGGGCCGAGCTACCGGCGTGGAGCATCAAGATTTTTGCTACCGACCTTGACGATGGCGCAGTCACCTATGCGCGTCGTGGCATCTACCCCAGGAATGTGCTCAATAATCTTCCCGACGAGTATCGCGTGCGTTTCTTCGAGCCGAGCGATCAGGGCTACCGGATCGCCAAGTCGTTGCGTCAGCTGGTCATCTTCGGCCAGCAGGATCTAAGCACCGGCGCGCCATTTCCACGGATCGACCTGGTGATCTGCCGCAACCTGCTGATCTACTTCAAGCCTGAGCTACAGCAGCACGTCCTCGATCTGTTCGCCTATTCACTGCATCAGGTCAACGGCTACCTGTTCCTGGGCAAAGCCGAGACCGCGCGCCCATCCAAAGCCATCTTTGAGCTGATCGATAAGCGCTGCAAGCTCTATCGCTGCGTCAGCGGTCCGGCTGTGCTGTCCACGACCCAAGGAGCAGCAGGTGTCAAGAGCGCGAACACCGCCCGCCGCACCGCCCCGCGCGCCGCGACAGCCGAGAAACAGCCCGTTGAGCAGGATGCGGGCGCGACCGCGATCGAGATCGGGTCGCTACGCTGGTTTAACGAGCAAGTGCTGCGCTTTCTGCCGCTGGGCGTGGCGGTGATCGACCGTGGCTACCGTATCGTTACGGTCAACGGCGTGGCGCGACGGCTGTTGGGCATTCGCGATATCGGCCACGACCAGGATTTTTTGCACACGGTACGCGGGCTGCCCTATGCGCTGGTGCGCAGCTCAATCGATACGGTGTTTCGGGAGCGTGGCACTACGACGCTGGCCGAGCTGGAGCTGGATCCGGCGGCGGGTGGCAACGGTCGCTTCCTCATGTTCACGCTCGCGCTCTTGCAAGGCGAAGCAGGCATCTCGGAATTGGCGCTGATCAGTATTAGTGATGTCACCGAGCAAAACCAAACGCGGCGGCGTCTCGATGCCGTACAGGTTGAGCAAAAGCAACTTGTGGACGAGCTGAGCGCAACCAATCGGCGTCTGAGCGATACGAATCAGGAGTTGCAAGATGCCAACGAGGAGCTGCAAGCGGCTAATGAAGAAATGATGCTGGTGCAAGAAGAGCTGCAAGCCACCAACGAAGAGCTTGAGGCGACCAACGAGGAGCTACAGGCGACCAACGAGGAGCTGGAGACCAACAACGAGGAGCTACAGGCGACGAACGAGGAGCTGGAGACGACCAACGAGGAGTTGACCGCTCGCACCAGTGAATTGCAAGAGGTGGCGCGCCTGCTCGAAGTCGAGCGTATCCGACTTGCCGAGATCGTCGAGCAGGCACCATTCTACATGATGATCCTCCGTGGCCCTGACCTGATCATCGAAACCCATCATGCCCGTTTCGGGAGGCTGAACGGGCAGGCCGCGCAGGGCCGGCCACTGCAAGAGGTCGCCGAATACTTCTGGAGTGGTGGCGGCGAGATCGTGGACCTCGTTCGCGCGTCCTATCAGGATAATGTGGTGCGTACGACTGCGCGACTACCGACCTATATTGATGATCAAGGCGAGCAAAGCGAGAGTCAGTTCGACTACACCATCGTGCCGTCCCACGACGACACTGGCGAAGTAAAGGGCGTTGTGTTGTATGCCGAGGAACAGGAATGAAACAGCTGCTTTCTCAACAGATCCAGGCGATGCGCCAGCGTATGCAACTCCTCTATCGAAGCGCCAATGGCGACTCGCACCAGCAAGATTTGCTGCCGAAAGCCTTTGAGGAGCTGGATTACGCCCTCGAAGAGCTTCAGACGCTCGAAATGGAGATCTACCAGCAGCAGACGCAGCTGCTTGATATCCGCGAGCAACTCGAAGCCGAGCGCCAGACCTACCAGGAACTGTTTGAGTTTGCGCCGGCAAGCTACCTCATCACCAGCCCCGCGGGTGCCATTCACAGAGCGAATCGGGCAGCAGCCACGCTATTCGAGACTGTCGAGAAGTTTATGATCGGCCGGTCGCTGGCGCTGTTTGTGCCCGAAGGTGAGCGGCGCGCGTTCCGCGACCAGATTATGCGGCTGCGTACCCTGGATGGGATTCAGGAGTGGGAGGCGCATATGCAACCTTGGGGCGGGCGGCCATTCGACGCAACGATCAGCGTTGGGATAGTGCGCGGCAAGCTTGGGCACCCACGGGCACTACGCTGGATCATCAAAAAGATCAGCCGGACGACCGAGGAACACGCACAGCGCGACGGGCACAATGCCGAGACGGAACGGCGCGCCCGCAACGACAATGCCAAGGGGTATGCGTAAGCATACGCATACGTGTTCACAGATGTAATGCGGGGGCCGCAGGCCCCCGCATTACGCTGCCGGATGTGAATAGGTATGAAACTCTCGCGAAAATGAACGTTTGTCGCTCGTTTCTGGCACAGCGGCTGCTGTGTTTGGGATCACCGCTCGCTCCGGGTTGAGCGATATATATAGTGGGGCGTCCAGCAGCAGTTGGAAGCCCCACTTGCTGGTGAGAAACTATGACGAGGCAAGTGTTATTGATCTGCGCGGATCATCGTCGGGCTGCGTGCATCCAGCTGGCGCTGTTGCGCTATGGTCAGATGGTCGAGGTTGCGAGCACATTCCGGCGCGGGCTGGCCGTGATCCAGCATCGCCCGCCCACAGCGATTGTGATCGACCAGGCGCTACCTGGCCTGGACCAGGATCAGCTGACGCGTGTGCTCGCGGCCAAACCCGAAACTGCGGAGCTTGCGGTTGTGATGCTGCCAGCGCACGAACTCGCTATGCCGCAGATCGGCGAGCGCGGGAGTGGGCAGGTATCAGTCCATCCTGAGGTGGTGGGAGCTGACATCGCGGCGGCGCTAGGGCGCACATATGCGCTCTGAGGTCAGGACAGTATCGCGATCCCGGCTCGTCGCTGATCGATGGCGGCAATGTATGTCTCCAGTTTTAACGCAAGGGCGCAAAGACGCAAAGATTGCTTTTGCGTCTTTGCGCCTTTGCGTTCGCGTCGTTTTACCCCCCTTGGCTTACACGGTGCTGCGGGCCCGCAGCGCCTGAAACTGCGGCAAGATCTGCTGGGCGTAGAACTGACAGAACCCCGCCTGGTCCGGCCCGATTTGGTGGATGTAGACGTGGTCGTATCCCGCGTCAATGTACTTTTGGATGGCCGTGATATGCCGTTCGGGATCGGGGCCGCAGATGATCTGCTCGACAGCGTCAGCTTCGCTCACCATCTTGGCGGCCTGCTCAAAGTGCGCTGGCGTCGGAAGCTCCTGCGACAGCTCGCCCTTCACCCCGGCGTTGGGCCAGATCTCATAGGCGGTTCGGCGCGCCGTGGCCTCATCGTCGGCCCAGCAGACCGTAAGCTGTGCGTAGCGCGGTTTCCCCGCGCCGCCGGCATCCGCAAAGCTGCGTATGATTTCTGGGTCTGGGGCGGTGCTGATTAGCCCATCCCCAACGCGCCCAGCTAGCTCGGCGGCGCGTGGCCCGCTTGCGCCCACCATTATCTGTGGCGGCGATTTGGGCAGTGTGTAGAGGCGCGCGTTCTCGACGGTGTAGTAGCGCCCGTAGTGGCTCTGTGTGCCACCTTGCCAGAGTTGGCGAATAACCATGATGGCCTCCTCCAACATGTCCAGGCGCACGTCGTGGGGCGGCCATCGGTCGCCCAGGATGTGCTCGTTGAGGTTCTCGCCGGTGCCGACGCCCAGGAAGAAGCGCCCCGGCATCATCGCGGCAACCGTGGCCGCAGCCTGGGCGATGATCGCCGGGTGGATGCGGATGGTTGGACAGGTGACGCCAGTGCCGAGGCGCAGTCGGCTGGTCGCCTGGGCGATGCCGCCGAGGACGCTCCATACGAACGGACTGTGGCCCTGACGATCAATCCATGGATGATAGTGATCCGAGATCAGCGCGAAGCTGAAGCCGGCTTCCTCGGCGCGGCGCGCATGCTGCACCAGATCGTTGGGCGTATGCTCCTCGCTGGATAGCGCGTAACCAAACTCAGTCATTATGTTGGCTCCTTTGTCGCTGTGTGTTGCCGGCTGCGTAGCTTGAGCGGCAACACGAAGGCTCGTAACGGCGGCGCAGTGAGACGTATACGCAGCGCACACATCCAGTCGATCAAAATGCGCCGCTTGCCGTTGAGGGGTGGGCAACTTCTGTGCCAGGCAGGCGCGCGTATGCGGGAAAGCGGATATAGCCTGCTTTTGTTTTTCAAGCCTGTTATGCTATACTGGCCTCCTGCTGCTTGCGGACACGATCTATCATTCGATGGGAGGTGTTCTGTGGCTCGCCTACCCGTGCTGTTCGTCCCTGGCCTCGGCGGCTCGTTCAATCTGGGAGTGCTGCTCGACTGGCGTGGGCCGACGATCAAAGGCTGGGGCTTCCCACCATTCCTCGACTATGGCAAAGCGTTGCTCGACGGCTTCGTCCAGGCCGGCTACACCCGCGACCGCGATCTATTCGTGGCATTCTACGACTGGCGCAAGTCGGTCCAGGATAGCGCGACGACCTATCTCATCCCCTGGATCGACCAGGCGCGCGAGCGCTCTGGGGCCGCCCAGGTGGTGCTCGTCGCGCACAGCATGGGCGGGCTGGTGGCGCGCAGCTACCTTCAGAGCGCCGGCTATCGCAGCGACGTGGCGCGGCTGATCACGCTGGGCACGCCGCATCGCGGGGCCTCGGGCCGGGTCGACAACGCCGTGCTCGTCCTGCACGGGACGGGGGGGACGGGGCGAGCG
>Ga0075423_10007654_pt1 | contig 10216 bp, 10 predicted proteins | sample SoiMethybrSBSTD2_FD_80114 | JGI IMG/M metagenome (GOLD analysis project Ga0075423, IMG submission 80114) | Bulk soil microbial communities from a Populus tree surrounding site in Tennessee, USA - Soil MetaG P. TD hybrid SBSTD2 | ecosystem: Environmental > Terrestrial > Soil > Tree plantation...
GAGCTCAAGTTCGAGCCGTGGATCCCGGTGATCCCGCAGCGGCTGGCAGCCGCCCAGACCGATCTCCCGAAGATCTTCTCCGAGATCCGCCGCGGCGACGTTCTCGTGCATCAGCCCTACGGCTCCTTCATCGCGAGCTTCGAGGTGTTCGCCCAGGCTGCCGTGCGCGACCCCGACGTCATCGCCATGAAGACGGCCGTGTACCGCACGAGCGACGACAGCGTGCTCGTCGGCTCGCTGATCCAATGTGCGGAGGATGGCAAGCAGTCCGTCTGCCTCGTCGAACTGAAGGCACGCTTCGACGAGCTCCGCAACATCGAGTGGTCGAGAGAGCTCGAGCAGGCGGGCGTCCACGTCGCGTACGGGTTCCCCGACCTCAAGATCCACGCGAAGATGACGCTGATCGTCCGTCGCGAGGGCGACGACCTCCGCCGATACGTACACATCGGTACCGGCAACTACCACGCCGCGACAGCCCGGCTCTACGAGGATCTCGGAGTCTTCACCGCAGACGAGGACATCACGGCGGACGTCGCCGACCTCTTCAACTACATCACCGGATTCGGGCAGCCGCAGAAGTTCCGCAAGCTCCTCGTCGCGCCCTTCACGCTGAGGAGCGGGCTCGTCGACGAGATCCGCACCGTGGCAGCGGCCGCGAACGACGGACAGCACGCGCGGATCCGCCTCAAGCTCAACCACCTCGTCGACCCGAAGATCGTGTCCGAGCTGTACACGGCGTCGCGCGCCGGGGCGCGGATCGACGTCATCGCACGGTCGACCTGCGCACTCCGGCCCGGCGTCGAGGGCCTCTCGGAGAACATCCGCGTGCGCTCGATCGTCGGTCGCTTCCTCGAGCACAGTCGCATCTACTCGTTCGAGGCGGGAGACCGCGTCGCCACGTACATCGGAAGCCCGGACCTCATGCAGCGGAACCTTGACCACCGCGTCGAGGTACTCATGCCGGTCGAGAACGCACGCGTCCGCCAAGAGATCCACGCCGTCCTCGACAGCGCACTGGAGGACGACACGAACGCCTGGTCACTCGGAGCCGACGGCGAGTGGACCAGGGTCGAGCCCGGCAAGTCGAAGCGCCACGCGCACCACGAGACGATGATGCGGCGGTCGCTCAAGCGGGCGCGCCGTGGCGCTCGCGAACGGCGTGCCGGGTAGTTCGGCCGACCCGACCAACAGAATTCCGGGGGTGCGGCTGGCAGTCGTCGACGTCGGCTCGAACTCGGTCCGGCTGCTCGTCGCGTCGGTCAAGCGGCGCGGAGTTCGCGAGCTCGACCGCGATCGCGTGTACCTACGGCTCGGCGACGACGCGTATCGGCTCGGCCGGATCGGTGCTCGTAAGCTCGACGAGCTCGAGTACGTGGCCGAGCGCTACGCGCAGCGAGCGAGGCTCGCGCGCGTCGAGAGCCTCGAAACGATCGTGACCGCGCCCGGACGGCAGTCCTCGAACGCGGACGAGCTCGTCGACGTGCTCCTGGATGCGACCAGAGCTCCCGTGACCGTCCTTTCGGCCGAGGACGAGGGTCGCCTCGCCTGGGAGGGTGCTGTCGCGTCACTGCCCGATCCGCCTTCGACAGTTGCCGTCGTCGATCTCGGCGGAGGCTCGTGTGAGGTGGCAATCGGCCGACCCGAGCTCGGCCCCACCTGGATCGCTTCTCGCGACGCCGGCGCCCTCCGCGTGACGAGCGCCTTTCTCCGCGGCGAGCGAGCGGGTGCGTCGCAGCTCGACTGGGCGCGCAGGTCGGTCGGCGAGCTCCTCGAGGGGCTCGACGGGCCACAGCCGGACGCGGCCCTTGCGATCGGCGGAACGGCGCGTGCTGTCGCGAAGATCCTCGGTCCACGCTTCGGCCCGAAGAAGCTCGACACGCTCACAGACCGACTCGCGCGCCTCGGCGCCGCTCGCGTGATCGGCGCTCTCGACATCACGCAGGAGCGCGCCGAGACCCTTTTCGGTGGGACGCTCGTCCTCGCCGAGGTCGCGCGTCGGCTGGACGCGAAGCTCGAGGTCGGACGCGGCGGCGTCCGCGAGGGCGCCGCGCTCGCGTTCGCACGTGAGCACTCGGCTGCGGCCTGAGGATCGGTCAGACGGCCTGGCGCTGCCCGGCCCGAACCTCGGACGGAGCCTCGAGGTAGAGCGCCGGGACGAGCTCGGAGCCGTTGCGCTCGAGCACCCACGCTGCACCTTTGTCGCAGGGCGCGTCCCAGCCGAGGATCTGCTCGAACACCTCACGATGCGTGCACACGAGCGCGGTGTCGGGCAGGTCGACGAGCAGCGTCATGATGTCGTCGAGCGAGGAGTCCGGGGCAAGCTCCCAGTGCTGCTCGACCGCGAGCCCCAGGCTTGCGGCGAGCGGGACGACCGTCTCGACGCATCGTGGGAACGGGCTCGAGACGATCTTCGTGATCTCGTGGTCCGCGTAGGCCCACACGAGCTGCCGCGACATGGTCCGCCCCGCCTCGTCCAGCCGGCGGAACCGGTCCACACCCGGTGAGGACAACCTGCCGCCCGCACTGGCATGTCGCAACAACAGCATCCTGGCCCCTTCCGTTCTCGAGGTCCCACCGACCCGTCCGGGGATTCTCTTCATCCCAGGTATACCGGTCAAGGGGTGACCCACGGATTCCCCCTTTTCGCGCAGAGAGTCGAAGACGCTCGCGGCGCAGCGCCCCTCGTCAGCGCGGTCGTACGACAGCGGCAAAAGGACGAGAGCGGCGGAGTTCGCCGCTCTCGTTGGCAGGAGACAGAGGGAGAAGCCTTGGTTCCGAGCCGCTAGGAGCCCTCGAGCTGGCGCCGCTTCCGGCCGGCGAAGAGCTTGGCGAGGATGTTCATGACGAGCACGAACGCGATGAGCACGAGCGCCGCGGCCCAGGCCGCTGCCTGATCGTTGGGATCGGGCGACTCCGAGTTCGCGAAGATCAGCACCGGCAGCGTCGGGAGTGCTCCGTGCACGTCGAATGAGATCTGGTTCGCCGCGATCGAGGTCGTGAAGAGGAGTGGGGCTGTCTCGCCGGCGACGCGGGCGACCGCGATGACCACGCCGGTGAGGATGCCCCCGATCGCCGCGGGGAGCACGATGCTCCAGGTCGTCCGCCACTTCGTCACCCCGAGCGCAAAGCTCGCGTCGCGCAGGCTGCGAGGGACGACCTCGAGTATCTCCTGGGTCGCACGGGCGACCATCGGCAGCATCAGGATCGCCAATGCGAACGCACCGTAGATCGCACTCTGACCGTGGCCGACGACGAGGATGCCGAACACGAAGATGCCGACGACGATTGCCGGGACACCATTGAGCACGTCCAGAACGATCTTCAGACCCCGTGCGACTTTGGGGCCCGCGTACTCGGACATGTAGATCGCCACGAGCACTGCGCACGGGATCGCGATGAGCATCGCCATGCCGACGATGAGCGCACTTCCGATGAGCGCGTCGGCAATCCCGCCCTTCTCGCCGAACAGCGGCCGCGGCTTGGTGAAGAAGTCGATGTTCAGCGAGCTGAAGCCCTTGTACACCAGGGTGCCGAGGACGACGAGGAGGATCCCGCAGGCAAGAACGGCCGAGCCGACGGCGAGGACGCCGAAGACCCTCTCCACGATACGGCGACGACGGAGGCCATTCGACTTGGCGGTGATGTCGTAGGGATCGACGCTCAGCTCCGTCATACGGCTCTCCTCGCCTTCTCGAAGCGAACGACGATGAACTGCGCGACCACGTTCGTCGCGAGCGAGATGACCATGAGGATCGCCGCGAGGTAGAGAATCGACGAGGCCTGATTGACGCTCGTGGCGCCCTGGTACTGAGACGCGATCATGCTTCCGAGCGAGTTACCCGGCTCGAACCACGAGGTGGGGATCTGTTGGCGGTTGCCGATCGTCTGCGTCACGGCGATCGCCTCGCCGAAGGCTCGACCGAGCCCGAGCAGGACGGCGGCGGCGATGCCGGGCGCCGCATAGGCGAACATCACGCCGCGAATCGACTCCCACCTGGTCGACCCGAGCGCGAGAGCCCCGTCCGTGAGGTCCTGCGGCACCCGGATGAAGAGCTCGCGGCAGATTGCCGACGTGATCGGGATGATCATGATCGTGAGGATGAGCCCTGCGGTGAAGATGCTCCCGCCGGGCAACGGCCCTCCCGAGAAGACGGGAAGGAGTCCGAGCGGCGTAGCCTCGATCCACGGCTCGAGGTGGTTCGTCACCCAGGGACCGAAGACGAGGATGCCCCAAAGTCCCAGCACAACGCTCGGGATGGCAGCGAGGAGCTCGACCATCGTCGCGATCGGCGCAGAGACCCTTCGTGGCGCGATCTCCGTGAGGAAGAGCGCGATGGCGATCGAGAGCGGCGTCGCAAGGGCGAGCGCGATCACGGACGTCACCACGGTGCCGTAGATGAAGATGAGCGCGCCGAAGTTCTCGGTGACCGGATCCCAGGCTTCGGTCCAGATGAAGCTCAGGCCGAAGTCCTGTATTGCGGGCCAGGCGAGATCGAAGACCTTGAAGGCGATCCACCCGAGGAGGACCGTGGCGGCGAGCGCCGCCAGAATCGCGATCCCCTTGAAGAGGATGTCGCCGAAGCGAATGCCACGGCGCCGGAGATCGCTCTCCGGCGCCGCAGCGTTCTCGTAGGTCGTCGACGTCACGTTGGTCGAGTGAGACCTAGGACCCTGCCTGGATCTTCTTGATCTCGCGGTAGTTGAAGCCCTTCACGGCGTTCGGCAGCGGCACGAAGAAGAGCGGCGGCCCGAACTTCTGACCGGCGGTCACCGCCCAGTACACGAACTGGCGCAGCGTCTGAGCCTTGTCGCCCGAGCTCGTCGGGACGATCACGTAGGTGAAGGTCGAGATCGGATACGCCTTCTTGCCGCACTTCGCCGATGGATCGACGATCTTGAGCTGCGTGAGGTTCGTAACCTTCGCCGGCAGCTCGCAGAGCGCGGCCGTCACGCCTCGCACGCCAGGCGTCGCGTTCCCGCCGGCCCGGTTCTTGATGAGCGCGAAGCTGAACTTGTTCGCGATCGAGTACGCGGCGTCCACATAGGTCAGCGCTCCCGGGGTGGACTTCACGACACCCGCGACGCCAGAGCTCCCGCGTGCGCCCGTACCGGTCGGGAAGTTGACGCTCGTATTGACGCCGACCTTGCTCTTCCACTGCGGACTGACGGCCGCCAGGTAGTTCGTGAAGGCGTACGTCGAGCCGGAGCCGTCCGAGCGGTAGACGACGGTGATCTTCTGGTCGGGCAGGCTCACGCCCGGGTTCAGCGCCTTGATCGGCGCCGCGTTCCAGTTCGTGATGGTCCCGAGGTAGATGTTGGCCAGCACCGGTCCGCTCAGGACGACACGCTTGCCGAGGCCGGGGAGGTTGTACGGGACCGACAGCCCCGCAAGAGCCCACGGAATCACGACGCAGCCCTTGCATGCGGCGAGCTGGTCAGGAGACAGCGGCGCATCTGAGGCGCCGAAGTCGACCGTCCGGGCCGTGATCTGGGCAATCCCGGCACCCGAGCCCGTGCCCGAGTACGTGATCTTGATTCCGAGCGCGTTGTCGACGGCCGGGATCCACTTCGCGATGAGTGGGACCGGGAAGGTCGCTCCCGTGCCCACGAGAGAGCCCGCGGCCGGCTTGGCCGACGCGGTCTGTGCGCGACCCGCAAACACAGCGAGCGCGATGAGGGCGACCACTGCCATGGCCGCCAGAACGAAACGCTTCATGGTCTGGATTTCCCCTTTCACTCCGTTTGGTGTGCCCCCTGGGCATTCGCTGCGAGTGTCTCGCGGGCGATCTGAGGCGTGTGCTTCGCGAAGGTGAACGTCTGGTGACGATCCGGTGGCTCAGTGCGACGCGTCCGTGAACTCGCTGAGCTCGCCGGTCACGATGAACGCCGTCTGCTCACCGATGTCCACGGCGTTGTCGCCGATGCGCTCGAAACAGCGCGCGACCGTGATCTGCCGCATCCCCCACTCGAGCGCCTCGGTGTCGCTCACGGATCGGAGGACGTCGTCGAAGACCTGACGGTTCCCACGGTCGACGAGATCGTCGAGGTCGTGGAGCGTCCGGGCTCGATCCGCGTCGCGCGTCGCGAAGGCGTCGAGGGCGACGCGAACCATCTCGACGCAGCGGTCGCCCATGTCCACGAGCGACTCGATCACGTCCTGCCTCGTCTCCAGGTGGCTAGAGAGCTTCGTGAGCTTCGCGATCGTCACGCACTGGTCGCCCATCCGCTCGATGTGAATCGACGCGTGCAAAAGCGCGAGTACGAGGCGCAGGTCCGTGGCCACCGGCGTCTGCCGGGCCAGAACGAGCTGCACCCGGGACTCGAGTGTCCGGTAGCGCTCGTCGATCTCGTCGTCGTACGCGATGACCTCGTCGCACAGCTCGACGTCCTGGGTGCGGAGAGCATCCACGACCGCCCGAATCGCACGCGAGACGACCTCGCCGGACTCCTGGAAGCCAGCCTCGAGGGCGTCGAGGTCGGACTGGAACTCGGTTCTCATCCGAACCGTCCTGTGACGTAGTCCTCCGTGCGCTTGTCGGACGGGTTCGTGAAGATCTTCGTCGTCAGGTCGTACTCGACGAGGATGCCGTGCCGGCCCTTGCCGTCCTCGCGCACCTCGACGCTGAAGAACGCGGTCATGTCCGCCACGCGAGCGGCCTGCTGCATGTTGTGCGTGACGATCGCGATCGTGTAGTCGCGCTTCAGCTCGTGGATGAGATCCTCGATCCGCGTCGTCGAGATCGGATCGAGTGCCGACGCCGGCTCGTCCATGAGGATCACGTCCGGCTCGACCGCGAGCGCGCGCGCGATGCAGAGACGCTGCTGCTGGCCACCCGAGAGGCCGAGCGCGTTCTCCTTCAGCCGGTCCTTGACCTCGTCCCAGAGCGCGGCGTGCTGGAGGACACGCTCGACCCGCCCGTCGAGGTCCTTCTTCATCCCGAGCATCCGCGGACCGAAGGCGATGTTGTCGTAGATCGATTTCGGGAACGGGTTCGGCTTCTGAAACACCATTCCGATCCGCCGCCGGACCTCGACCTTGTCGACCTCGGGCGCATACAGGTTCCGGCCGTGATAGAGCACCTGCCCCTCTACCTTCGCGCCGGCGACCTCGTCGTTCATCCGGTTGAGACAGCGGATGAACGTGCTCTTTCCGCAGCCCGACGGCCCGATGAACGCGGTGACCGCGTTCTTCCGGACGTCGAGCGTCGCATTGCGCAACGCCACCGAGCCGCTGTAGCTCACGGTCAAGTCGTCGATGTCGAACACGACGTCGCGCGAGCGAACATCGCTCGCGACGTCCGCACTCGACGCCACCTCGCCGATGCGCAGGCCTTCGACTGCAGGGGCGGCGGACGTCTCGTCCACGACCGTCACGAGCACGCTTTCGTGCGGGCACCCATCGCGGCAAGTGTCCTCGGAGCGAACGGGCGGCCGGGACTCGTCCTGGTGAAGATCTGGTGAGGATCCGGTTACCGCTAAGGCGCGGGCAGCTCGCAGCGCACTTCGAGACCGCGACCGCGCGCACCGCGGGCCTCGACTGTCCCGCCGGCCTGCGTGACGATGTGCTTCACGATCGCGAGACCCAGCCCGGTGCCGCGCGAGGCTCGAGCGCGATCCGCGCGGTAGAAACGCTCGAAGAGGCGCGGCAGCTCCGGCTCGTCTATCCCGATGCCGTCGTCACGGCCTACGAGCGTGACCGTGCCGTTCGTGCGCTCCACCGCGAGGGTGAACGTCGCCCCGGGACCTGCGTAGCGGATGGCGTTCTCCGCGAGGTTCCGCGCGACGACCCTGAGCATCCGAGGCCGGACCGCGAGCTCCACGTCGTCGTCGCAGTCGACGCGGAGCTGCACCCCGGCGCGCGACGCACGTTCCTCGAGCTCCTCGACCGCGTCCTCGAGCACGGGCTTCACCGGGGTCGGGCCGAGCGCGACGACGCGCGCGCCGGACTCGAGCTCGGACAGGAAGAGCACCTCGTCGATCAGCTCGGTGATCTGGTCGATCTCGGCGCGCGCCTGCTCCACCAGCACGGGGACGTCCTCTCCGGGGAGCTCGGCTGTCTCGAGGATCGTCAGCAGCCTCGCGAGCGGCGTGCGCAGCTCGTGTGACACGGCCGCGGTGAAGCCGGCGCGAAGCTCCTCGTAGGCGGCCAGGTCGCCCTCACGCGAGAGATAGACGAGACGCTCCCGACGTCCGGCGACCTCGTACGCCACGACGAGGGGGATCACACCGCGCTCGCCGGTCAGCAGGTCCGACGGCAGAGGAGCGCCCTCCTGGACGCCCTCGATCGACTGCCGCGCCCGCCGGCTCGCGAGGAGGACGAGATCGGAGTCGTCGAGAACCACGATCGCCTCGCGGCTCTCCTCGACGAGCGTCCGGCCTCGGATCGCGTCCGCGTCGGTCACGTCACGGCGTTCTAACAGAAGCCTTGCGAACCGCTTGCGCCTCCCACATCGCGCGCAAACTCACATGTCGGTGAATCCGTGCGTCCTCATCGAAAGGAGAGACGCATGAAGTTCAAGGCTTTCGTGCCGCTGGCGGTCGCCGGCATGCTGCTCACGTGCGCCGTGGCAGCCGCGGCGGTCATCGTCGGGACTCCCGGCAACGATGTTCTCCGGGGCACCGAGCAGTCCGATCGCATCTCGGCGTTCGCGGGAGACGACCTCGTGTACGCGCGTGGCGGCGGAGACGAGGTGCGAGCGGGCATCGGAGACGACGGCGTCCGGGCAGCGGACGGCAACGACCTCGTGTACGGCGGACGCGGCAACGACTTCGTTGCGGGCGGCGACGGCAACGACCATCTCTACGGCGGCTCCGACTCCGACCAGCTGAGCGGCGGAGACGGGAATGACCGCGTGTCCGGCAACAAGGGCGACGACACGGTGTCCGGCAACGACGGGAACGACTCGCTCTTCGGCGGCTGGGGAGCCGATCGTGCCTTCGGTGGGAGCGGCAACGACGAGCTGCACGCGCTCGCGCCGGACGGCCAGCCCGATCTTCTGAACTGCGGGCCGGGCAACGACAAGGCGTGGGTGCTTCGGGCGGAGCGGCCTCGCACGCAGCTCGTGGGCTGCGAGAAGGTCTACCTCGTCGAGGTTCTGACGCCGGATCAGGACGAGGGCGAGAACTCGGACACGGACACGGAAGCCGACTCCTAGTCCGCGCGCGAGCTCACCATCCGGTTACCAGACATTCACCAAGCGGCCGCCCCTGGGACGCCCGGGGGCGGCCACTATGGTGTCGCCGCATGGCAAAGGTCTTGATCATCGAGGACGACGACGTCATCGCCCGCGGCATGGCGCGCCACCTCGAGACGGCCGGATTCGACGCCGTCGGGGTCGCCAACGGCGAGACGGGACTGGCGCGGCTGCGCTACGAGCGACCCGACGTCTGCGTGCTGGATCTCATGCTCCCGGGCATCGATGGGTGGCGGGTGATCGAGCAGGCGCGCGACGAGGGCATCGGGACGCCGATCGTCGTCGTCTCGGCGCGCGGCACGGAGCACGACCGCGTGCACGCGCTCGAGATCGGCGCTGACGACTACCTCGTGAAGCCGTTCTCGATGAAGGAGCTCGCTGCCCGCGTACGAGCGGCAGCGCGGCGCGGAGTCAGCGACGCGGAGCCGCGTCGCGGCGACGCGATCTCGATCGAGGAGCTGCGACTCGACCCCGACAACGTCCAGGCGTACGTGGACGGTACAAGCGCCGACCTGACCCCGACCGAGTTCCGACTGCTCTACACGCTCGCGCGCGAGCAGGGGCGGGTGCTGACACGAGACGAGCTGCTCCAGCGGGTCTGGGGACGGCGCGCGACCCATCGCGACCGAACGGTCGACGTGTTCGTCCGCAAGCTCCGCGAGAAGGTCGACCGTCGCGCGCCGCGGCACACCTTCATCCACACGCGCTACGGCGTCGGCTACAAGCTCGAAGCAGAGCCGAAGTAACTCTCAGGCGGGCGCCGGCGCCGGCGCGGCGGCCTCGGCGACACGCTCCCGCTCCCGGTCCTCGGGGTTCGGGAGGGCGGTGGCGACGAGCCAGGCGACGGCGGCAGCCAGGACTGCTATCGGAGCGACGTCGAAAGCCGACGGGCCCATGAGCAGAGACACGAGCAGAACGGCGGTGAAGGGGACCCTGAGAACAGCCGTCGTACCAGCCGCGATCCCGATTGCCACGGCGGGCGTCGTGTCGAGACCCGGAAGGACGTTCGCGGCCACCATCGC
>Ga0075423_10007656_pt1 | contig 10215 bp, 7 predicted proteins | sample SoiMethybrSBSTD2_FD_80114 | JGI IMG/M metagenome (GOLD analysis project Ga0075423, IMG submission 80114) | Bulk soil microbial communities from a Populus tree surrounding site in Tennessee, USA - Soil MetaG P. TD hybrid SBSTD2 | ecosystem: Environmental > Terrestrial > Soil > Tree plantation...
CCTCGGCGTGACCACGATCTACGTCACGCACGACCAGGTCGAGGCGATGACGATGGGCGACCGTGTCGCCGTCATGAGCAAGGGCGTGCTGCAGCAGGTGGACGCGCCGCAGCGCCTCTACGACCGCCCGGAGAACCTCTTCGTCGCGGGCTTCATCGGCACGCCACCGATGAACCTCCTCGAAGGCGTGGTGTCCGTCAACGGCGGCGTCACCGTCCATCTTGGCGGGAACGAGCTGCCGATTCCCGATCAGGCGCTCGCGAGCTATCCAAGGCTCCGCGAGTGGAATGGGCGCAACGTGATCGTCGGCCTTCGCGCCGGCGACCTCCACCCCGCGCAGGGGTTCGAGGGCATGCCGCAGATCAGCGCGAACGTCGAGATCGTGGAGGCCCTCGGCGGCGAGTCGATGGCGTACTTCAAGATCGACGCGCGCCAGATCGAGGCGGAGACGCTCGCCGACGCCGACGAGCTCGCCAGCGAGGACGAGGCGAGCGTCGTCGGCTCGCGGCCGAACCTCGTCGCATCGTTCCCGCCGCACGTGCAGCTGCGCCTCGGCGACCGCGTGCCGATCGCGGTCGACGCCAGGAATCTGCACTTCTTCGATGAGGAGAGCGGCGCTCCGCTCCGCTAGAGGTTCGATGTGGATTGAGGGTGCTCGCGGGGATGGCTCAGACCAAGCAGGTCGGCCGGATCGGGCGCAGGACATAGCAGTGCCTACGTTCAAGCCCGATCCGGGCGAGATGCGCCGCGTCTGAGCCACCATCCGTGAGTGCCGGCAAGCCACATCGAGCCTCTGTTTGCGCAATCGCGGCTCTCGCCGCGATTGCGCTAGTGGGCGGGGCGGGGGCACAGTCGTCGTCGGGTCCTCCCAGCGGAACGGCGCTCGCGTCGCTCTCGCAGCTGCCGACGCAGTCGTCGCTCGCGTCGCAGCGCATCTACTTCGTCATGCCGGATCGGTATGCGAACGGTCTGACGGCGAACGACGCCGCCGGGCTCAGCGGCGGCCGGGCGCGCACCGGGCTCGATCCGACCGACCCCGGCTACTACCACGGCGGCGACCTCGTCGGCCTGGGCTCGCACCTGGAGCGGATCAAGGATCTCGGGTTCACCGCGCTCTGGATCACTCCGGTGCTGAAGCAGCAGACGGTGTCGCAGGGGACCGCCGCCTACCACGGCTACTGGGGGCTCGACTTCACGACGGTCGACCCGCACCTCGGCACCGACAAGGACTTCGCCGACCTCGTCGCAGCCGCCCACCGGCTCGGGCTGAAGGTCTACCTCGACGTCGTCGTGAACCATACGGCCGACGTCGTCCAGCTCAACGGCACCTCGTACGACGACGCCGCGTACCGCGATTGCCGCGGCAGGCGCTTCGACCCCGAGCGGTACGTCACGGCACGCACGTTCCCGTGCCTGAAGGCGGCGTCGATGCCGCGGGTGCCGTTCGTCCTGCCCGGCGACCGAAACGCGAAGAAGCCGGCGTGGCTCAACGACCCGTTGAACTACCACGACCGCGGCAACATCGACTTCTCCTCCTGCAGCGAGACGTGCTTCGAGCAGGGCGACTTCTTCGGCCTCGACGACCTGTTCACGGAGAAGCCGGCCGTCAGACGCGGCCTCGCGCAGATCTACTCGTCGTGGATCACGCGCTTCAAGGTCGACGGCTTCCGCGTCGACACCGCGAAGCACGTCGACGCAGCGTTCTTCAAGCTCTGGGTGCCGCAGATCCGCGCCGCAGCCGCGTCCGTCGGCGTCGAGGACTTCCCGATCTTCGGCGAGGTGACGCTGGACGACGCCGTCGACCTGTCGGCCTACGTGCGCGACCGGAGCCTCCCGCAGCTGCTCGACTTCCCGTTCCAGCAGGTCGCGGTCGCATACGCGGCCGGCGCCGCGGGTGCCCGCGGCCTGGGCCACCGCCTCGACGACGACGACTACTTCCGGACGCCGAACGGCGTCGATCCGGCGTTCGCGACGTTCCTCGGCAACCACGACCTGGGCCGCGCGGCGCAACAGGTCCTGCAGGCCGCCCCGGGCCTCTCGGGCGCAAGCCTCGTGCAGCACCTGCAGCTCGCCTACGACGTCCTCTACCTCCTGCGCGGCGCGCCGACGGTGCAGTGGGGAGACGAGGTCGGGATGATCGGCTCGGGCGGTGACAAGGCCGCCCGGCAGGACATGTTCCCGACGGAGGTCGCCGACTGGCAGAAGGAGGCACGGGTCGGCTCGCCGCCGATCGGCAAGAGCTCGTCGTTCGACGTCACGGGCAACCCGCTCGGCGCCCAGCTGAAGGCGCTCGCGGCCGTGCGCGACGCGCATCCGGAGCTCGCCACGGGCGCGTCCGTCGTTCGCCGTGCGAGCAATGCCGTCCTGGTCGTCTCGCGCCTCGACCTCGCAAATGGTCGCGAGGCCGTGGTCGCGTTCAACAACGGCGCGACCGCCGCGACCGTGACCGTCCCCACGGCGACCCCAGGGGCCGCCTGGACGCTCGCCTTCGGGAGCGGCACGATCCGCGGCAACCTGACGCTGACGATCCCCCCGGTCTCGGCGCTCGTCGCCGTGCCGAGCGCCACGCTCCCGAAGGCGGCGTCCGCGAGACCGAAGCTCGTCGCGCGCGCCGACGACCTCACGTCGTTCTACCGCCTGGAGGCGACCGGCACGGGGTCGACCCCCGTCAGCGTCGCGTTCGCGATCCGACGACACGGTGGCGCCTGGCAGCGGGTCGCGATCGACGACTCCGCGCCGTACAGGGCGTTCCTCACGCCCGCGCGCTTCACGAAGCGGGAGCGCGTCGAGGGCGTCGCCGTGGCGCGCGGGCTCGACGGATCCGTCGCCGTCTCGCCCGTGCTCACGTTCGCGCCGAACGCCTGACGGCCCTTTCGCTAGCGTTCGCGCGTTCGATCAGCCGCCTTCCTCATGACAGACCAAGCCCAGACCTGGTGGGAGCGGACCCACGGCTCCGACACAGACACCCTCATCGCGTACTTCAGTATGGAGTTCGCCGTCGACGCCCGCCTCCCGATCTACTCGGGCGGCCTCGGCGTCCTCGCCGGCGATCACCTGAAGGCGGCCGCCGATCTCGGCGTCCCGCTCGTCGGCATCGGCCTCTTCTACCGCGGCGGCTATTTCACCCAAGGGCTGAGCGCCGACGGGCGCCAGACGGAGGACTACCGGCCGGTCGATCCTGAGGCCGTCGGCCTCGTGCGCGAGCCCGTCTCGGTCGAGGTCGATCTCGCGGGCCGGTCGATCACGGCCGCCGTGTGGCGCTACGACGTCGGCTCGGTCCCCCTCTACCTCCTCGACGTCGACATGCTCACCGACGCGCTGTACGGCGGCGACCGGGAGCACCGGATCCGCCAGGAGCTGCTGCTCGGCGTGGGCGGCGTGCGTGCGCTGTCGGCGCTCGGGCTGAAGCCGACGGTCTTCCACGTCAACGAGGGCCATTCGGCCTTCCTCGCGATCGAGCGCGCGCGAGAGCTCGTCGAAGAAGGGGAGGACGCGCAGCGCGCGCTGGAGCTCGTGCGCCGCTCGACGATCTTCACGACCCACACGCCGGTCCCCGCGGGGAACGAGATCTTCGGCGACGAGCTCGTCCTCCGGTACGTCGGCAACCTCGCCGGCCGCGCGGGACTCACCTCGCGCGAGCTGCTCGACCTGGGCCGCTCCGACGGCACGGACGGGTTCGGGTTGACGCCGCTCGCGTTGCGCCTCTCCGCGGCCGCGAATGCCGTCTCGGAGCTGCACGGCGAGGTCGCGCGCGACATGTGGGCGACGCTCTGGCCGGGCGAGGCCGCCCAGATCGGGCACGTGACGAACGGGGTGCACCTCGGCACGTGGCTCGCGCCCGAGCTCGACCGGCTTCTGCGCACGGTCGGCGTTCGCCCCGAGGCGCCGCCGGACGAGGGGAACTGGGACGCGGTCTACGAGCTCGACCCCGGCGAGCTGTGGCGCGTTCACGAGACGCTCAAGGAGCGGCTCGCCGGCCGCACGGGTTTCGACCCGGAGCGCCTCACGATCGGTTTCGCCCGGCGGTTCGCCACGTACAAGCGCGCGGGGCTCGTGTTCTCCGATCTCGAGCGGTTGCTCCGGCTGCCGGTACAGATCGTCGTTGCCGGCAAGGCCCACCCGCAGGATGCCGCCGGCAAGGACGTCATGCAGCGGATCGTCGAGCTGTCGCACAACCCGCGCGTGCACGGCCGCGTCGTCTTCCTCGAGAACTACGACCTCGACCTGGCGCGCGTGATCATCCCCGGGTGCGACATCTGGCTCAACACGCCGCGCCGTCCGTACGAGGCGTCCGGCACGAGCGGGATGAAGGCCGCCGTCAACGGCGTGCCGAACCTCTCCGTGCTCGACGGCTGGTGGGCGGAGGCGTACAGCCCCGAGGTCGGCTGGGCGCTCGACGGCACGTCGGACGAGGCCGACGCCGAGCAGCTCTACCGCGTCCTCGAGCAGGAAGTCGTGCCGACGTTCGGCGACCGCGACGCCTGGGTCAGGATCATGAAGAGCTCGATCGCGCAACTCGCGCCGCGCTTCTCGATGGAGCGTGCCGTCATCGAGTACGTCGAGCGCTACTACCTGCCGGCGACCGCGGATCTCGAGCCGCACTGAGCGCGCCGGCGATCAGTCCTCGTCGAGCGGCCGACGGAGCACCCACAGCAGATCGCTCGCCGGCGTGTCGGCTTGCGCCTCCGTCGACGCGTCCGTGCCGAGCTTGCCCAGCCGCGCGGCGGCGTCCTCCAGCTTGCCGAACGGGCGCGGCAGGGGCAGCCCGCCGCTGCTCTCGGGAGGAGCGGGCACGTCGCGAGGCTCGGACGTGACGCCGACGAGCTCCCACCCCTCGCGGCCGTAGTCGTTGAGCGCGGCCGTGTACTGCCCCTTCCGGAGCGACACGACCCGGTACTCCCATCGCCGCACGGCGACAGCGTACGAGCAACTCCGGCCCCGAGGGGTGTCTGCGCGGGGATCAGACCTGCTGCGGCTGCTCGGGCGCGTCCGCGAGGCGCTCGAGGAGCTCCTTCACCTTCTCCTGCTCGCGGTCCAGGTGCTCCTGGTAGTGCCGCAGGCGCTCGACGAGCTGCTCGCGGTCCGGGAAGCCCCGGCCGCGGCGGCGAAAGCCGTGTCCATGGTGTCCACACATCTCGGTACATTCACCTCCTCTGCTTCACTCGCGATAATAGTTATTCGATGATAACCAATCCCGAAGAGCTCGCCGAGCTGCGCGGGCAGCTGCGCCGGATCATGCGCGGGCTGTGGGCGCGCCGGCGGCCGTCGCCGGAGCTGCTCGAGCTCGTGAGCGGCGACCCGCCGCTCGGCCGCAGGCACGTCGCCGTCCTCGCGCAGATCGGCTCGGAGGGCGAGCGGACGGTCGGCGAGCTCGCGCGCGAGCTCGGCCTATCGCTGCCGGCCGCGAGCAAGCTGACGCGGGACCTCGAGGACCACGGTCTCGTCGAGCGGCGCGAGGACCCGGACGATCGTCGCCGAACCGTCGTCGCCCTGAGCGCAGGCACCGGCCGCCGCCTGCGCTCGTGGCTCGACCGGCGGAGCAAGCCGCTCGAGCAAGCGCTTGCCGCGCTCGACGCCACGGAGAGAGCCGCGTTCCTGAAGGGACTGCGCGCCCTCGCGGATGCCCTGATGGAAGAATCAGCGTGTGGTCCTCAGCGATCGCACCATCGCGCGTCTCATCGACGAGGGCCGCATCGGCATCGATCCGTATGACGAGTCGCTGCTGCAGCCGTCGAGCGTCGACGTGCGCGTCGACCGCTACTTCCGCGTGTTCCACAACGCGCGCTACCCGTACATCGACGTCAAGCAGCCGCAGGAGGAGCTGACGGAACAGGTCGAGGTGGTCGGCGACCAGCCGTTCATCCTCCATCCCGGCGAGTTCGTCCTCGGCTCGACGCTGGAGCGCGTGTCGCTGCCCGACGACCTCGTCGCGAGGCTCGAGGGAAAGGCGCTGGCGCTCGACACGCCGGTGCCGACTCCTTCGGGCTGGATGACGATGGGCGAGTTGCAACCGGGCGACCTGGTGTTCACCGAGCTCGGGTTGCCGACAGTCGTCGTTGCGGCAACCGAACCGATGCTGGGCCGTCCCTGTCGCGAAGTGATCTTCTCGGATGGCACGAGCGTCATCTGCGACCTGAGCCACGGGTGGGCGACGACGGACGGCAAAGGCGTGCAGCGGGTCGTCACGACGGCTGACGTCGAGCGAACGCTCGAGGTGGACGGCGAGCCCAACCACCGTGTGAGCGGCGTGGGGCCCCCCGAGGACGCCGCGGAGCGCATCGCGGTCCTGACCCGCGTGGAGACGCGCGCGATCGTAGACGTGCACGCCGTCCCGAGCGTGCCTGTTCGCTGCATCGAGGTGTCGTCACCGCGCGGCCAGTTCCTGGTCACCCGCTCCTACATCCCGACGCACAACTCGAGCCTGGGCAGGCTCGGCCTCCTGATCCACTCGACGGCCGGCTTCATCGATCCCGGCTGGGACGGGCACGTGACGCTCGAGCTCTCGAACGTCGCGAACCTCCCGATCACGATCTACCACGGCATGAAGATCGGCCAGATCTCGTTCATGCAGCTCACCGAGGCGACGTCGACGCCGTACGGGGATTCGGCGCTCGGGTCGAAGTACCAGGGTCAGCGCGGCCCGACCCCGTCGCGGTACTGGAAGAACTTCACGTGAAGGTCCTCGTCACCGGCGGAACGGGCTTCGTGGGGCCGAAGATCGTGCACGCGCTCCGCGCGCAGGGCCGCGACGTGCGCGCGCTCGTCCGGTATCCCGAGCGCGCGACGCAGCTGGCGGGCTGGGGTGCCGAGCTCGCGACCGGCGACGTCACCGATCCCGCCGGCGTGCGCGCCGCGCTCGACGGCTGCACGCACGTCGTCCACCTCGTCGCGATCATCAAGGGGAGCCCGAGCGACTTCCAGCGCGTGATGACCCAGGGGACGAAGGACCTTGTCGCCGCGGCCAAGGACGCGGGAATCGAGCGGCTCGTCCTGATGAGCGCGCTCGGCACCAGCGAGACGACGAAGGACGTCGTGCCGTACTTCGCCGCGAAGTGGGCTATGGAGCAGGAGACCGTGCGGTCGGGGCTCGAGTACACCATCTTCCGCCCGAGCTTCGTCTTCGGCCGCGACGGCGGCGTCCTGCCGCTCTTCCTGAAGCAGGTCCGCTACTCGCCGGTCGTGACCGTCATCGGCTCGGGCCTCCAGCGGAGCCAGCCGATCTGGGTCGAGGACGTCGCGCAATACTTCGCGCAAAGCATCGACAATCCACAGGCGGCCAACCGCACGTTCGAGATCGGCGGCCCCGACATCGTCGACTGGAACGAGCTCTACCGGCGGATCGCGAAGGTGCTCGGCAAGCGCCGCCGACTCGTCCACGTGCCGACCTCGGTCGCCCGCGCCGGAGCACGGCTGACGGAATGGCTGCCGGCAGCGCCGCTGACCACCGACCAGATCGCGATGATGGAGGCCGGCGACAACGTCGTGTCGGACTCCGATGCCGTCGACACCTTCCAGCTCCCGCTCGTCCCGCTCGAAGAGCAGATCCGCCGCGCCGCCTGAGCGCAGGCTCTCCCTGCTCCTCCTGCTCGTCGCCGCGCACCAGCGCATGACGCAACTCGTCGACATGGAGCTCGCCGCGGACGGCGTCGGCACGAACGGCTACGCGATGCTGAGCCTCATCGGCGTGCGTGGCCCCGTACGCCTGACAGAGGTCGCGGCGGAGCTCGGCATGCCGCTCACGACGGCGTCGGACGTCGTGCGACGCCTCGAGGCCCGCGGCCACGTCCGGCGGGCGCCGAATCCCGAGGACGGCCGCTCGTTCCTCTTCGCGCTGAGCGCTCGACCCCGCGCGCAACCGAGTCGTCAGGCGCGTGAAGCTCCCCGGAGCTGTGGGAGTCGTGGCGGCCTTCGGCTCGATCTGGGTGACCGGGAGCCCGGGCGTCGTGCGCGTCGATCCTGCGACCAACAAGGTGATCGCGACGATCCCGCTGTCGAACGCCGCCTGGACCGCGGCCTCGGACGACGCCGTTTGGGTGACGAACGGCAACGGCGTCACGCGGATCGACCCGGAGACGAATGACGCAGGAGCGCGCATCGCGCTGGGCACGATCTACCTGGGCGACCCGGCCGTCGTCGGTGGGGAGCTGTGGGTGCCGAAGATTCGCGCGAACGCGGTTGCGATCGTCGATCCGGCGACGAATGCTGTCGCGCAGACCGTCAAGGTCGGGCTCGGGCCGTTCGTCGTCACCGAGGTGAACCGTGAGGCGTGGATCCCGAGCTGGCACGGCCGCGACGTGTGGCGGCTCGAGCCCTAGCGACGAGGCCCGACACCCCGAAAGAACGACAAGGGGCCCCAAGGAGGGGCCCCTTAGTCCGGTTACCAGCTGGGATTTCGTAGAGGCGCTTCCGGCCGTTCGAAAGGCGGCGCGTAACGCGAGTCCCCCACGCTGGCTAGGCGATTCCCGTCAGGTCACGGGGACACGCCTCTACGAGCTGGTACCTCCACTGCCCGTACTTGAAGTCTCCAACGCCGGACCACCTCCTTTCCGCGGATAGCACCAATCTAGCGCATGGCTCAGGACGGAGGTCGCGGATCCCTCGATTCAGGGATACGATTCCGCCGCTCACGGGGTTCGATCAACCCGCGGTTCATCAATTCTGGGTCGAGCGGCACAGGGAGGCTCTGTTGAAGAGGTTGCTGGTCGTGATCGCGGCCGCACTGGCGGTCGCCCCCTCCGCGTCGGCGGCGCCGAAGCCCGTCCCCTCGCTCACGCCCGCCGCGACCGCGAAGCTCTGGCGCGACGAGGTCGCCCGGGCGAAGGCGCACCCGCGCCGCTCCTCCGACGCCGCCTGCCGGCCGGCGCGTGTCGTCTTCTACGCCCAGACGGACTGGCTGCGGCTGGCGACCAAGCTGGCGCAGACGCCCTCGCCGTGCGCGCACTACTACGTCTCCGTGCCGCCCCTGGCCGCGGACAAGTCTCAGCCGCGCACCGGGCAGGCTGCGCAGATCAGGGCCCTCGGCCCGAACTTCCACGCGATCGACGAGATCAGCTGGAACGGCTGGAACGCGTGGGTGACGGCGAACGCCTCGACCTGGTTCCAGGCAGGCGTCACCGCCCGGCAGCGGTTGGCCGCCGCGGGCTTCGACGCGGGCGCCGGCGACGCCTGGGCGCTCAACGAGCTCTCGTCGGCGGTGCGCCGGGGCACGGGCACGGCGCGGCGAGACGCTCTCGACTTCTTGCACGGGCTCTCGAGCGACGGGGTGAAGGGCATCGTCTTCGCCGCCGGCGTCGGGCAGTCGACGCCCGACCTCGCGAGCTACCAGGTGAACCTCCAGGGCTGGCTCCAGGACGCGGCGTTCTGGTCGGAGGCGGGCGGCTACGTCTCGGACTGGGCGCAGGAGAACTACGGGGACGTCCGCAGCTACGCCGTCGCCGGTTCGACGCCGCAGCAGCGGCGCGACGCGCTCGTCCAGTACCTCGGCCACGAGGTCGCGCTCGCGAACGCCGGGCCCGACGCCGCCGGCCCCGCGCGCGACCTCCTCCACCAGGCCTACGTGACGTTCGGCAACGCCGCCTGGGCATGGTCGGCGTCGTACGGCTGGACGGCGGTCCCCGTTGCGGAGATGCAGGACTTCGTCTCCGGCCAGATCTACGCAGACCGGGCGTTCGCCGCGGCGACGGGCGCCGCCGTCGACCGGTTCGGGTTCGCGTGGGCGCCGAGCAACACGCAGGGCCTCACGTCGGCGGACTTCAACGCGCAGAGCGCCTCCGTGCTCGACCGGCTGGCAGGCGCAATCAGGGACTCCGGGATCCCCGCCGACGACGTCGGCGCGGCGGCCTGCGCGCCTTCGTGGTGCTCGACCGCGCTCGACGGCGCGGCCTTCACGACGGCGTGGCAGACCTTCTCGACGTGGTCGACGCCGGCGTTCGCGTTCGCCTCGCCGCCGTTCAGCATTCCCGCCGGGACGGTCGCGGGGCCGCTCGCGGTGCAGCTGCAGACGAGCGGCGTCCCGCTCGCGGCGCAGTCCGACCAAGCAGTCGCGGTCAGCACGACCTCTCCAACGGGCGGTTTCTCGGCGGCCGCGACCGGGCCGTGGTCGCCGACCCTGACGTTGACGATCCCCGCCGGCGCGTCGACCGCGAGCTTCTACTACACCGACACGCTCGCCGGCACGCCGACGCTGAGCGCCTCGGGAGCGCCCCAGATCGAGAC
>Ga0075423_10007657_pt1 | contig 10215 bp, 9 predicted proteins | sample SoiMethybrSBSTD2_FD_80114 | JGI IMG/M metagenome (GOLD analysis project Ga0075423, IMG submission 80114) | Bulk soil microbial communities from a Populus tree surrounding site in Tennessee, USA - Soil MetaG P. TD hybrid SBSTD2 | ecosystem: Environmental > Terrestrial > Soil > Tree plantation...
AGTACTGGCGCTCATCGGCACATCCGACTCCGGATTGAGCGCGGCTGAGCGCACGGTGGCGCGTTCCGTCAGCACGTGCATCGATGGACGGAATGTTGCAGCGGCTCGAATGCTGGAGCCGCACACATGACCCCAACAGCCAAGTTGCAAAATGCTGAGACGATCCCCGGATACGACTACGGCAGTGCACGGATTGAACGGTCACCAGTCACGCTCGCAGAGCTCCAACATCTAGAGCAGGCAGCGGGTTGGCGCGACGCCGACGCCGCCACACTTCGCCGCATGGGCGAGCTCATTCGCGACGATGCTGAAGCGCTGGTCGATTCGTGGCGCAAGGTGATCGGTGACCAGCCGGAGCTCGCTCGATGGTTCTTCGGTCCCGACGATCGGCCCGATGAGAACTACAAGGCGCGCGTCAAGAAACGGTTCGTGCAATGGGTGCTCGATATTTGCTTCGAGCCGCACGATCAGACGTGGCTCGACTACCAGGACGAGATCGGAAAACGGCATACGCCGGCAAAGAAGAACGTGACGGACGGCGCTGCGACACCGTCCGTTGTGCCGCTGCGCTACCTCGTCGCATTCAGCGCAGTGGTCATCACATCAATTCGAGAGTTTCTCAAAGCACGTGGCGTCGGCGACGCGGATCTCGTGCAGTTTCAGCAGGCGTGGACGAAGGTCGTGCTGCTGGAGATCGCGCTATGGAGCCGTCCTTATACAAAGGACGGCCTCTGGTAGATGATCCGGACGGACGGGACGTGCACGGCGCCGATCAAAATGGAAACCGGTCGTCGATCTCCGCCTTGATCCAGTTGCGCACGTCCTTGCTGTCTACCCGCGCCCGTACGTCCGCCGACATGCAGTCCGCGGCGCCATCCGATGCAATCGCGACCACTTGCCCTTTGAAGAACGTCGGCGCACCGGAGTCGCCGAAGCAGACGGTGACGGGATCGCGGTTGAACGTGATCCAGTTCTGATCGACGACCTGGTCGACGGTAGACATTCCCCACCGACGGATGCCTTCATAGTTCGATGTGTCGGCCGGTCCGCCAGGCGGCGGTGCCGTTGTCCCGTAGCCGACGATAGTCATCTTCGTGCCGGGGATGCGCTTGTGATCGAGGCGTCGGTTTGCCAGCTTGGCAGGCCGGATGCCGAGTACGGGCTCGTCGAGAAAGCACAGACCCACATCGCTGACTCCAGGCTCATATTGGCCGTCGATGTCGTCGAACGGGCAGGTCTGCGGAGTGCACGGTCTCGGAAATGAAGGGTGAGCGACGCACGTGCCGTGGGCGCCATTGAGCTCGATCCACGTGGACTGGTCGAAGGCGTTGGGCGCGAAGCTGGCGACGATTCGAAGCCAGGGCGGCAGTTGTCCAGCCGCGGACGCGCCCTCGACTCGTGCGGTGAAATGTCCGGCAGTGAGGATGGTCTGCGAGTGGATCAGAACGCCGGTCACTAATGCGGCGAGACCGCCTGGAAGTCCGAGCGGGTTGTTCGCGTCCCGCCACACCATAATCACCGCGACGTTCGGGTACGCATTCGTCGTGTCGATCGCATCCGCCGCTGTAAGGGCGGCGGTGGGGCGATGGAACAATGTGATGGTCAGCAGACCGATCAATGCAGTTGTTGAGCTCAGACGTGGTCGAGCCATGGAGCCTCCTTCGTGCGGACGCGAGAGGCGACCAATGGTCCTGGCGCCCTCGCGACCGCGACGTAGAGTGAGGCACACGGCGCGAAGGCGTCAGATCATTACGGTGTTTTACCTCTGGAAACGACGCGTGAGCGGGAGCCGACGCGCGGTTGTACACTCCGGTTCTTCCGCACGGAGCGTCCATGCCGTCTGAAATTGACGTCAGCGAGAAAGCGCGTATCGACCTGCCGGAGGCCGCGATTCGCGCTCAGCTCGACAGGATCCTCGCCAGTGACGTCTTTTCGCGAGCCCAGCAGTTGCGACGATTCCTCGTGTTCATCGTCGAACAGAGCCTGGCCGGTCAGGGCCATTCGCTCAAGGAATCGGTTCTCGCCCACGAGCTGTATGGAAAAGGAACGGACTTCGATGGTGGAACCGATCCCGTCGTCCGAGTCGATGCGAGGCGGCTCCGCGACAAACTGCGCGAGTACTACGAGGGACGAACCGATCCCGTCGTCATCTCTCTGCCGAAGGGCAGTTACGTTCCATCCTTCGAAGCGAGTGCGACCTCACAGACGGACGCTGCTGCCGCGATTGATCCACCGAGCCGGCGAGAAACGCCGCGCGTGTCGAACGTCGCGCGCGCAAGAATGGCTGTCGGTGCTCTCATCCTCGTCGCGGTGATAGCAGCCGCGCTGTCATCGCGTGCGTTGCGCACCACCGCTGATGTTCCTCCGCTCCAGTTGTTTCCGTTGGTTTCGTATCCAGGTGTGGAGGGGCCGCCGGCTTTGTCTCCCGACGGCGAACTCGTGGCATTTGCTTGGGCTGGGCACGCCGATGCTGGCCCGACCGACATCTACGTGAAGGCGGTCGGCAGCGAGGCCGTGCGGCGTTTGACAGAGACTCCCTCTTCAGAAACGAGTCCAGCGTGGTCCCCTGACGGACAGAGCCTTGCTTTCGTCAGAGAACGACATGGTGTCTTCACCATGTCGCAACTCGGCGGCGCGGAACGTCAAGTATCGGCTACCGGCACACACGTCGCGTGGGCTGGTGACTCGAAGTCGGTTCTCATTCGTGATCGGGAAGGGAGCGCCGGTCCGTTTGGCATTTACAGAGTGTTCGTCGATAGCCTGCAGCGTCGCCGAGTCACGCAGGCGACAGTCGGCGACGGCGACTGGAGGTTTGAAGTCTCACCGGATGGCAGCACCCTGGCGTTCATCCGTTATGAGAAGCGGGGCATTGCGGACGTGTACGTCGTCCCCATCGAAGGCGGCGAGCCGCGGCGGCTCTCGAACTGGGGCGCCGCGATCGAGGGCCTATCGTGGACGCCCGATGGCCGTGAGATTGTCTACTCGGTCGACGAGTCGCCGGCCAGTCGGCTCTGGCGAATCGACGTCAAGAGCGCTGCACCGACTCGAGGCGCGGCGATATCCGTTATACCTGCGGCAGCGACGAATCCGTCTATCTCGAGGCCAGTGTCCGGACGCCCGGCGCGTCTAGCGTTTCAGACGATCACCCGGGATGTCGACCTTCAGCTGTTGGATCTCGACGCGCACACCGTGAAAGACACCATCGAGTCGCAGCCTTTTTGGAACTCGACGCGCATCGAGGCGTCGGCTCGATTCTCACCCGACGGCAGTCAGATTGCGGTCGCATCGTTTCGCTCAGGCGCGCACGAGATTTGGGTCGCTGGGCGCGATGGGAGCGGACTTCAGCAGGTCACCACACTCGGCGCTACTGGGGTGTTAGTTGGCGGATGGTCCCCGGACGGCTCACAGATCACATTCGAAGCGGCGGTCGATGGCAACACCGACGTCTATGTCGTCGGAAGAAACGGCGGGCCCGCGCGGCGGCTGACCACTGAACCCTCCATCGACGGCGTTCCGACGTGGTCACGAGACGGGCGGTGGATCTATTTCGCATCGACACGCGCGGGAGTGATTGCGGACATCTGGCGGGTCTCTGCCGACGGAGGCCAACCCGTCCGGCTTACACTCACTGGCGGCTTCGAGCCGCACGAATCGTCGGATGGTCGTTACCTATTCTATTTGGACCGTCCTCCGGCGGGCCTCGCGACCGGTGCGACCGCGAGGCTGATGCGCCTGTCTCTCGAGGGCGGATCGGAGGAACCGATGGTCGAGGGGGTTCGGCCGTTCCTCTGGTCGGTCACAGACAGAGGGATCGTGTTCGTGACGCGCGAGACGGATTTCGATGCGATCGATATTTACCGTTTTAGCGCTCACCGAGTGGCTCGAGTAGGCCGGCTCGGATTTCGCCTACCCGGGGCCTACACGCACATGACGGTGTCGGGCGACGGCCGCTGGGCGTTAGCCACGAAGACGGTGCAGTTTGAAGCTGACTTGATGCGGATCGACAATTTTCGATGAGCATCCAATAGCGACAAATTGCTACGCCCCTACATGCTCCGATATGTCGCGTCCCGCACTTCGATCGGAAAGCGTCCGATCATGCCCTCCAGCGCTGTGTTCGTGAGCGCCACCACCGTGATCTTGCGCGCAGGATCCACGAACCACGAGTGTCCGTAGACGCCGCCCCACTGCCACGTCCCTCGGGACTGAGGCGTGCCCGCGCCAGCAGGATCGGCGAGCACCGAGCCGCCGAAGCCGAATCCCCAGCCTGGAAGCGGACCCTTGGGATCGCTCGACAGGTTTGCAGTCTGGTTGCGCATCATCTGCGCCGTGCTCTCGCTCGACAGAACGTGGCCGCCTCCGCGGCGGATCGTCTCGAAGAAGCGCAGCAGATCGCGCGCACTGCCGATCATCCCGCTGCCGCCGGATGCGAACGACGTCGGATCGAACGTGCGCGACGGGTAAAAGACGATGCCTGCCCCGGTCATCCACGGCACGACGTCGCCGTCCAACATGCGCTTCGGATGGGGTTTGGCGTCAACGTACGGCACGGCGAGACGATCCACGTCGGTGACTGCGAACGAGGTGTCGCGCATGTCGAGGGGACGCGTGATTCGCTCAGCAACGATCTCCGGCAACGACTTGTCTACAGCTCGCTCCATGACTGCACCGAGCACATCGCCGGCGACCGAATACTGCCATGCGACGCCCGGGCGATTCACGAGCGGCGCGCTGGCAATGCGCCGGATGTTCTCCTGCAACGACAACCCGGGCTGATCGAGACCGTCAGACACATTCGCACGAGCGTACGGTCCATCCGGAGGCTGCTGAAAGCGATAGTCGAGGCCGGCGGTGTGTGTGAGTAGGTGACGCACGGTGATCTCTGGCTGCTCGCCAGAAGGCAGCCTCGGCCGGAACTCAGGCAGCCATCGGTCGACCGGCGACTCGAGCGATAACTCATCGCGGTCGACGAGCGCCATCGCGGCAGCGCAGACGATCGCCTTCGTGATGGAGGCCAGACGAAAGAGTGTATCGATGCGCATCATTTTGCCGGATTCGCGATCAGCGAGACCGGCCGCGTGCTGATACACGAGCTCGCCGTCTCGCGCGATCAGCACGACCGTTCCGACGATTCTGGTGTCGTTCAATGCGTGTGTGATGACGTCATCGATATCGGTACGAATGCTTTCGAGTTGAGGCATGGCGCCACTCCAGGTGTGCGGTAGACGCTCCTTGTTGCAATTTCCGTTCTGGGCCCGCGCTCAGATCCGATAGACATGCTCCGCTCGAGTGATCGAATGATGCATACGACGGCATCATGCCTTCCACACTCTCATCTCGACCTCTCCCTTTCTCTTCAACTCAACTCGAAGCCCTGCGGGCGCGGGTGAACGGCCGTGTGTTCGTGCCAGGCGATGACGGCTACGACACCGCGCGGCAGACATGGAACGTGACGACCTTCGATCAGCGGCCGGCCATTGTCGCGATGCCGTCGATCGCCGCGGACGTGGCATCTGCGGTCGACTTCGCGCGTGAACACGATCTGCGGATCGCTGTGCAGAGCGGCGGACACGGACATCCGCGCCCCGCGAACGATGCGCTGCTCGTGAATTTCGTCAACATGAGGGGCGTGCGGATCACGTCTGCTGCCCCGTTATCGGATTCGCCGGGCCGATCGAGAGCCGCCGGCACGGCGCGAGTGGAAGCAGGGGCGAAGTGGAGCGATGTGATTGCTGCCGCGCACCCGCACGGACTTGCACCGCTCAATGGTTTTGCCGGCACGGTCGGCGTCTCTGGCTATACCCTTGGCGGCGGGATCGGATGGCTCGTGCGCCAGTACGGCGCGGCTGCAGGGAGCCTGCGATCCGCGGACGTCGTGACCGCCGACGGTCGATTGCTGCAGGTCGATGATTGGAACCACAGTGATCTGTTCTGGGGATTGCGCGGCGGCGGCGGCAACTTCGGCATCGTGATCGCATTTGAATGCGATCTGTATCCGGTGAAAGAGATCTTCGGCGGATTCGTTGCCTATCCGCTCGCGCAGGGCAAGGAGGCGCGCGCCAAGCAGGCGTTGCGCGCGTATGCCCAATGGACGAAGACCGTGCCCGATACGCTGACGTCCGCCGTGCGCCTCGTGCACTATCCGCCCGCGCCCGCCATCCCGGAACCTCTGCGCGGCGCGTCCGCGATTGCGATCATGGCGTGCTCCACCGGAAGCGGGGCGGACGGTGAGGCGCTGGTCGAGCCGCTGCGTTCGCTCGGCACACCGCTGCTCGATACGTTCAGGACGATGCCATACGCGCAGATCGCGACAATCGCCAGCGACCCCCCGGAGGCGCCACCGCTCTTCACGTTCACGAATGGCGGCGGTCTGAGCGACATGTCATCCGACGTCATTGACGCGCTGCTTCGAATCGCCGGCGATCGCGCCGCAGGTATCTTCGTGGTCGAAGCACGTCATGTCGGCGGCGCGCTCGCACGTCAGCCTGAAGATGCCATGCCGTTCGGCTTCCGATCGCCGTGGTTTGTTTCTGCGCTTGCCACTGCGCCCTCGCCGCCGGCGCTGGAAGGCGGCAAACGATCGGTTGCCGCGCTGTTCGAGGCACTCGCGCCGGCGTTGACCGGCGAGCTGCTGATCAACAGCCTCGACCCGAGCACCACGAGTCCGAACGTCACGCGCGCCGCGTACTCAGAGGAGAACTATCGAAGGCTGGTCGCGCTCAAGGATAAGTACGATCCGGCGAACGTGTTCCGCTTCAACCACAACATCCCGCCTTCGACTGACGCTGCGTAGCGCTTATGCTTTGTGCTTTTGTGTTCCGAGCACGTCGACCAGCGTGTCGGTCAGTTGGCGCCCAGCAGATCCATCTGGATCCAGTGCGGGGTTGTAGATCGTGACCTCCATTCCGACTGCGCGGCCGCTGTCGAGCGCAATGGTCAGGGCGGAGATGATTTCGTTCCAGCTGAATCCGTCCGGAAGCCGGTAATCGACCGCGGGCATGATGGCGTCATTCAGACAGTCGGCATCGAGATGGATGAAGAATCCGTCGAGGGCGGCATGCGCGACGCGCTGGAGCGCTGTCCGTGAAGCGGCCGGGATGCCCATCTTTCGGATGGTCTCCAAGTCGAGTGCGAGCAGAGTCTCGGGCAGTGGCTGGCTGCCGTACTGACGCTGCTCGTCAACGTCTCGGAATCCGAACGCGACGACGTCGTGTGGTTGCACCAACGGGCCGCGTCGTTCGATATCGGACAGGAGCGCCGGCCCGTTTCCCGTCGCCAGGGCGAGCTCCATGGACGCGACTTCGCCGTTCGGATTCGCCTCCGGCTGATAGAAGTCGGCGTGGCCGTCGATGAACAGCAGGCCGTGGCGGCCGCAGCGCTTCAGCGCCAACATCGTGCCGAGCAGAATGGAGCAGTCGCCGCCAAGAATCAGCGGAAACTCACCGCGGTCGAGGACGCCCTGCACCGCGTCGGCGAGCTGCGGACTCCACTCCGCGATCGCGCGTGCGTTGAGTATTCCGGTTTCAGCGTCGCGCGTGGAGTCATACGGTGGCGGTTCAATCCGTCCGACATAATCCGCGTGCAGACGATCGACGATCCCATTGGCCATCAGGCGTTGGGCTAAACCATCAACGCCAGTTGGCTTCAGTCCCAAGATCGATGGTGCCTCGATCACAGCAATCATAGGTGTATGACGATCTTGCCAAACGGACCTCGGTCGAGGTGCTCGAGTGCGCGCGGGAGGTCCTCGAAGTCATACACGGCATCGATCACGGGTTTCAGGCGCAGGTGATCGACGGCTCGCACGAAGTTTTCCAGCGATCGGCGCGGACCGATGAAGATGCCTTGCACTGTTGCCTGATTGCAAAACAAGGGAACGGCTCCAAATTGATAGTCGAAGGCCTCCAGCACACCGATCACCGAGACGCGGCCGTTGGGCGCAAGCGCCTCGAGCGACCGATTGAGATTCTCGCCTCCCGCCATCTCGAGGACGTGATCGGCGCCGTTCCCTGCGGTCAAGTCCTTCACCGCCTGCGGCCAATTCGGTGTGGAACGTCGATTGATGCCATGCGTCGCGCCGAACGTTTTCACGCGTGCGAGTTTCTCATCGCTGGCGGACGTGACGATCACTCGCGCACCGGCGGCGTGTGCAATCTGCAGCGCGAACAGCGACACGCCGCCCGTTCCTTGCACCAACACCGTTTGCCCAGGCTGCAGATGCCCGAGCTCGATCAGCGCGCTCCACGCGGTGAGCCCTGCGACGGGCAACGTACTCGCGTCGATATCACTCAGAGAACTTGGAGTGGCGACGACCCAGTCCTCGGGCAGAGCGACGTACTCGGCGAGAACGCCCGGGAGATCTCCTCCGAACGAGTGGGGCATTTCCGTGCCGCGCGGTTGCGGCGGGCCATCGAGCCAGCCCGCTGTGAATGAGGTCAACACTCGATCGCCGACGCTGAACCGCGTTGCCCCCGCACCGACGGCTGCGACGACACCCGCCATGTCCGAGCCCGGCGTGAACGGCAACGCAAACTGCGTGATGGCGCCACTGTCGATAAACATCTTGTCGCGAGAATTCAACGACACCGCGGAGGTGCGAATGAGCAGCTCGCGCGGCCCCGCGCTCGGCCTGGCGACGTGCGTCAATCTCAGATTCTCGCGACCGCCTGCCGAGATCTCCCAGCGCCTCATGATGTAGACGCGTGAGACGCTATTCCGTAAGTCACGGTCAGACGTCCATCCTCCATCGGGTGAACCTTTCGCATTTCGAGGGCGCGCCGCCGGCTCGCGGCGGGAAAGAGGGATTTCCCCTCGCCGGCAATCAATGGATAGACGATGAGGCGCAGTTCATCCACGAGCCCGGCGTCGATGAGGCTCGCCGTGGTTCGAGCGCCGCCGATGAGATAAATGTCCTTGCCCGATTGCTGCTTCAGCGCGGCGATCTCTTCCACGTGCCGGATGAATGTGGTGTTCGGCCATGCCGTTGACGTCAGCGTGCTCGAGAGCACGTAGTGCGGAGTCTTGGCGGCGAAGCGAGCCCACTCGATCTCGGCCGGCGTCGGCGCAGCGCCAGTAATCCAGATCGGCGTGTCTGGTTCGTTTTTGATGGCGGTCCAGTAACCCTCGTAGCCCGGGTACATGCCGCCCCCGAGCAGGCAGGCGTCGATCTGAGGCATCAAGCCATAGTCATCGGACCACGCAGCCACCCAATCCGCCGTTCCCCCGGGCCCTTCGATCTTTCCGTCAACCGACATCTTCATTGCCGCAATCAGTCTCCGCACGCGTGCCTCCGTTCATGACATCTTTGGATTTGGATTTACTTCCCGATGAAATCGAGTATGAGTTGTGCCTCGTCCCCTTCAGGCATCTCTGACGCGCTGGTAAGTGAGAAAGGCGATGTCGCCATCAACAGCCTGGACGCCTACAAGGCGCATAGGTTTCTTGTCGCTGGTCTCGCCGAACAGCCGTTCGCCTGCCCCGAGCACGACCGGATAGATCTTCAGCCTCAACTCGTCGACGAGGTCGTGTTCCATCAGTGTGCGCACGAGCCTGAAGCTGGCCCAGATCACGATTTCTCCGTTCAACTGCTGTTTCAGCCTCGAAACCTCGTTGAACACGTCGCCCTTGAGTACGGTCGCGTTCATCCACGTGGGATTCTCGACGGTCGAGGACACGATGTACTTCGGCAGGCTGTTGATCCTGTCCGCCAACTCGCCCGTCCGGGATGGCCAACGCGCGGCAAGCCACTGGTAACTTCGCCGCCCCAGCAGCAGGGCCTCGGTACGCAGCGCCTCATCGAGCGTGAGCCGGTTGACCTCTCGACGATCCTTGATCGGGCCGACCCAGCCGCCGCGCGCGAAGCCCTCATCACCGGCCGGATCCTGGATGACTCCATCAAGTGAGACGTTGTCGCTGACGACGATTCTTCCCATTTCAGTGCTCCCTCGCCGTGGCCACGGCAGTACCTGCGGGGACAGTTCGCGCGTCGTTTCATATGAGCACGATGGGGTCGAGTCGGGTGAGCTTGTCGGGATTTCGCGTGATGAAGATGTCAGTGACCCGGCCGTCGTGATATCCGAACGAAAGCGTCAAGATCGCGAGTCCATCGTTGCTGAGGATTGCTCCTCGCCCGCCGCAGAGATCGGTGATCGTCCACGTGCATCCCTTCCACCACATGTGTGCGCGTTCAAGGACGACGAGCACTTCTTCGCCTTC
>Ga0075423_10007659_pt1 | contig 10214 bp, 7 predicted proteins | sample SoiMethybrSBSTD2_FD_80114 | JGI IMG/M metagenome (GOLD analysis project Ga0075423, IMG submission 80114) | Bulk soil microbial communities from a Populus tree surrounding site in Tennessee, USA - Soil MetaG P. TD hybrid SBSTD2 | ecosystem: Environmental > Terrestrial > Soil > Tree plantation...
AGTTGTCCGAGCCCTCGGAGTCGAGACACACGAAGTGGATGTTCGCGTAATCGAAGGAGTAGTACGCCTCGGTCCCCGAGCCCAGGCCACCGGCCTCACCCTGTTGGGGGAGGGTGAAGAAACCGTAGTAGTCGCTGTTGGCGCCGGGGTGAAGAGCATCGTGGTTCCCGCGCGTCGGCCATAGCACCCACTCGCGCAGCGGCAGCGCGTAGGGCGTGAATAGCGCGGCCTGGTACTCGGCGTCGGTGCCGCTCGAGTATGCGTTGTCGCCCAGCATCAGCCACAGGTCGGCGCCGCGCGCGCCGGTGTATGCGAGGAACGCGTCCCGCACCGCGTTCTGGACCGGGCCCGGCTCGCCCGAATCGCCCAGGATCCACGCGCGCACCGGCTGCACCGCGCCGGGGTTGGGCGGCGTGACGAAGGTGCAGGTCGCGTCGCCCTCGAGCAGCGCGTTGACGGTCCCCACCGCGTAGAAGTAACGCGTGCCGGGCACGAGACCCGAGAGCATCAGCTCGTGTTCGGTCGTGGGAGCGTCGGCCGAGACGCTTTCGTCGAGGTGGCCCGCGTCGGTCCCGCACACGACTCTCGTGTCGGTCGAGTCGGAGGTCCGCCACCGCACCATGATGCTGTTGGGCGTGCCGGATTGCAGGTAGGGCCCGCGGGTCACGGTCGTCCCCTGCGCGGCCGACGCTCCGGCGGCGGCCGCGGCAATCGCAAGCAGCACGCGGAGCGTGCGCGAGAGGTGGGTTCGCCCGAGAACCACGCCCGGGACTCTAGCGCCGCGGCTTCGGGAATCGCCAGCGCAAAAGAGAGTGCATCGGTTCCCGGGCTGGAGTCGCGCCCTACTCGGCGGCCAGCTCCCGCAGGAACGCCTCCCCGTAGCGCTCGAGCTTGACCAGGCCCACGCCGGGCACCTGCAGCAGCTCCGCGGGCGACCGGGGCTTGAGCTCTGCCATGGCCCGCAGGACCGCGTCGCTGAACACAATGTAGGCGGGGACGCCTTCCGCGTTCGCGAGCTTCCGGCGCAGCGCCCGCAGCCGCTCGAATGTCTCGGGGTCGACCGCTGCGGGCTCCGCTGCGGACGCCCCGGCGCGGGCGTCGGCGACCGCCCGCGGCGCCCGCGGAAGCTTGGCGAGCCCGCGAGGGACGGCAGCGATCAGCGCATCGATGCCTTCGCCGCGGCACACGTCGCAGCTTCCGCCGCACGGCGCCAGCGTTTCGTCGAAGTAGCGCGTGAGCGCCTGATGCCGGCACTCCCGGCTGTCTGCCAGCCGGAACATCTCGACGGTCTTCCGGCGGGTCTCGGCCCTCACCGATGCCTCCTCGATCTCGTTCAGGAACGCGTCGTAGCCGATCACGTCGGCCCACGAGTAGAGCAGCACGCAGTCGCTCTCGAGCCCGTCACGGCCGGCGCGGCCGATCTCCTGCGTCCACGCCTCGATGCTGCGCGGCATGTCGCGGTGGATCACGAACCGCACGTTGCTCTTGTCGATCCCCATGCCGAACGCCACGGTCGCGACCACCACGTCGAGCTCGTCGCACGCGAACGCGTCCTGGGTGCGCGCGCGCTCTTCGTCGCTGAGCCCGGCGTGGTAGGGGCGGGCGCGGACGCCGTGGCGTCCGAGCCATTCGCTCAGGCTCTCCACCGACTTCCGGCTGAGGGCGTAGACGATGCCGCTCTCGCCCGCCCGCTTCCGCACGATGCCCAGCACGTCCTGCCGGCTCTCGCGGCCCGCGCCCTTCTTTTGGGCCGTGATTCTCAGGTTCGACCGGTAGAAGGAGCCCTTGTAGCCCGCGGGCTTGCGCATGCCGAGCTGGCGGATGATGTCGCCCGCCACGCGGCGCGTTGCGGTGGCGGTGAGCGCCAGCACCGGCAGGTTGCCCAGCTCCTCGCGCAGGCCCTGGAGCCGACGATAGGCGGGGCGGAAATCGTGCCCCCACTGGCTGATGCAGTGGGCCTCGTCCACCACCACCAGGCTCACGCGGCTCGCCGCGATGATGCCGCGCAGCGAGCCCTCGAGCCCCTCGGGCGCCACGTAGAGCAGCTCGATCTCGCCGCGGCGCAGGGCGGAGAGGCGCCGACGGCGTTCCTCGGACTCGACCGTGGAGTTGAGAACCGCCGAGTGGAAGCCGTTGCGGACGAGCGCGTCCACCTGGTCCTTCATGAGCGAGATGAGCGGCGAGATCACGAGCACGGTGCCGGGCAGAATGCGCGCCGGGATCTGGAAGGTGAGCGATTTCCCCGAGCCGGTCGGCATGAGCGCGATGCAGTCGCGCCCTGCGAGCACGGCGTCGATGACCTCGCGCTGGCCGGGGCGGAACTCGCGGTACCCGAACACGGTCTCCAGCACCTGTTGCGGATCGGCTAGACGGGCGGGGACGGCGGTCGGAGCGGCGGGGTCGAGCAAGGTCCCTCCCTGGACTGGGGGCGTGGCGAACCCGGACCATAGCGCAATTTGGAGAGCCGTGCCCACTGCGCGGCATCCGGCGCGATCCGGGCGCTGCCCGGTGTTCCGCCGATCGCGTCGGCGCAGGACCGCCGGCTCGGCCAGCGCGCCCGCTCGAAGTCGTCTCCCGGTCTCGACGGCAGGCCGACGCGTCCGGGACCGGCCGCGAATGCAAATGGGTGGTCCGCCCTGTATACGATTCGTGTGACCGCGGAGTCCCCGGCGTTCACACATCTTTGCCTTTGTAGAAATGCATTATTCAAACTTGCACAGCCGTCCGCATTGAATCTCATTGGAAACGCTCAGCAGGGGGGAGTGGCACGGTGCTTGCGGAGAGCGGCCGCCAACGCTGGAGGTCATCGTGAGGGTCGCTTCCGCTGCGGATGGAGGTCGAACGAGCCCCCTGGAGCTCGAGCCCCCGGAGCCAGCGGCGCCCCAGTGCGCTGCGTCCACGTGGAGAACCGCCGGGATCGGGGAGTGGATCCGATCCCTGCGGCAGCGTGGAGGCAGTGCTTTGCCCGGCACGGGCCCGCTTCCAACGGTCGACCCTTGCGGCACCCAGACCTGACAGCCGTCCCACCAGACACCAACCGGTCGAGGTGTGCAGATGAACCGCATCACGATGCTCGGTACGGGCTATGTCGGACTCGTCACCGGTGCCTGTTTCGCCGAACTCGGGAACTCGGTCACGTGCACGGACATCGATTCTCACAAGATTCGTCGTCTCCAGTCCGGAGAGCTGCCGTTTTACGAACCGGGACTTGCCGCGCTCGTGGAGCGCAATCGCGCCCGGGGCCGACTCGCGTTCGAGCCCGAACCGGGGCCCGCGGTGGCGGAGGCCCAGGTGGTGTTCATCGCCGTGGGCACCCCACCGGGCGCCGACGGCTCGGCCGACCTGAGCGCGGTCTTCGCGGCATGCCATCTCGTCGTCGAGAACTCCCGGAACCGCTACCGGCTCCTGGTCCAGAAAAGCACGGCGCCCATGGGTACGGCCCGGCAGCTGCGGCAGGAGATCGCGAGGCGCAACGGACACGGCGCGCACGTGGACGTCGCGGTGAATCCGGAGTTTCTGCGCGAGGGCTCCGCAATCGAGACCTTCCTCCATCCCGATCGGGTCGTGATTGGCTCCGAGACGGCCCGAGCGGAGCGGCTGCTGAGGAAGATCTACCTCCCGCTGGCGCTCCAGGGAACTCCGGTGCTGGCCACGAACCTGGAGTCGGCCGAGATGATCAAGTACGCGTCGAACTGCTTCCTCGCGACCAAGATCTCCTACATCAACGAGATCGCGGATCTGTGCGAAACGGTCGGGGCGGACGTGCGCGTGGTGGCGCGCGGCATGGGACTCGACCGGCGCATCGGCTCCAAGTTCCTTCACGCCGGTCCCGGCTTCGGGGGCTCGTGCTTCCCCAAAGACGCGCAGGCGCTGGTCCACTTCGCCGCGGAGAAGGGCGAACGACTGCGGATCGCCGAGGCCGCGCTCGACGTGAACCGCGCCCAGCGGGAACGCATGGTCCGCAAGAGCGACCTGGCCCTGGGGGGGCTGCGGGGCCGGCGGATCGCTCTCCTCGGCCTGGCCTTCAAACCGAACACGGACGACATCCGTGACTCCCCGGCGCTCGACCTGGCGGAGAGATACCTGGAACACGGCGCCACCGTCGTGACACACGACCCGGAGGCCATGCCGAACACGCGGGCCACGCTCCTGGGGCAGCGTCTGAGCTACGCGACCGGGCCGTACGAGGCGGCGGAGGACGCCGACGCGCTCGTGGTCGTGACGGATTGGGAGTCGTACCGCAGGCTCGATCTGAGGCGCGTGGCGTCCCTGCTCCGCCGACCGGTCCTGCTGGATCTGCGCGGCATCTACGACTCGCAGCACGCCGTCGAAGCAGGGCTCGACTACCACTGCGTCGGAGGGCCCGCGCGACGCGGCGCCAACCATCATGTCGAGCCGTTGACGAAAGGCCGCGCGACGATCGTCCGAGCGAAGGAGCCCGCGAACGCGCGGAACGGCTCCGCTTGATTGAAGAGAGGAGCAGAGAACGGAGGAAGGATGAGAACGAGTCTACTGGCATTCATGTTGATCGCCGGGCTGATCCTCCCGGCCCAGCGACCGGGACGATTCGGGGCCGCTGCTCCGGCTCCGCCGGGCGCCGGGTCGGACGACGATGACAGCTGGGATGACGACGATGAGGTGGGGGACAGGCAGAGCGATGACGAGGACCGTGATGCGGAAGACGAGGAGAAGGGCGACGACGAGGACGGGCAAGCCCGGACCGGTCCACGCGGCGTGGAGAACCGGGGCGAGTCGCTTGGGCCCAAAGGGGGCGTTCAAGGCCGCGGCGGTCTCGAGATCACGCGCGGCCCTTATCTCCAGCTGAGCACGCCCGCCTCCGTGACGATCCGCTGGCGAACCAGCCAGCCGACTTCCTCCCGGGTCCAGTACGGCGGCTCTCCTGATCGCCTCGAGCTCCAGAAGACCGAGATGGCGGCGAGCACGGAGCACGAAATGCAGCTCACCGGCCTCAGCCCGGACACCCGATATTCCTACTCGATCGGGACGTCGTCGTCGGTGCTGGCCGGCGGTCCGGATTACGCCTTTCGCACCGCGCCGCCGGTCGGGAGCAACCGGGCGGTGCGCATCTGGATGATCGGAGACTCGGGACGCAGCGGCGAGGCGCAGCAGCGCGTGCGGGATGCCTACGACGCGTACTCCGGCGCAGCATCCACCGACGTGTGGCTCCTGTTGGGCGACAACGCCTACGACACCGGAACCGCGCCGCAGTACCAGGCCGGCTTCTTCCAGCCCTACGCGACGCGGCTCCGCTCGACCGTGGTGTGGCCGTCGCGCGGGAACCACGACCAGACGCGGGCGGGGCCGGACAACGACTACTACGATTTCTTCGCGCTGCCCACGGCGGGTGAGGCGGGGGGAACCGCCTCGGGAACCGAGGCCTATTACTCATTCGATTTCGCCAACGTCCACTTCGTGTGCCTCGACGCCGAGAGGCTCGACGGCCGGATGATCGAATGGCTGACCGCAGATCTGGCCGCCACCGACCAGGATTGGGTCATCGCCTACTGGCACCATCCCCCGTACTCCAAAGGCTCACACGACTCGGACGGGGACGGGATCATGACCCAGGCCCGTCGGCGGTTCCTCCCCGTGCTCGAGGCGGGCGGCGTCGACCTCGTGGCCTGCGGCCACAGCCACGCATATGAGCGTTCCTTCCTGCTCGACGGGCATTACGGGTCCTCGGCCTCGCTGTCGCGCTCGATGATCCTCGATCGGGGAGATGGTCGCCCCGACGGGAGCGGCCCGTATCGAAAGCCGACGTTCGGTCGTCCTGCGCCACACGAGGGCGCGGTCTACGTCGTGGTCGGAAGCTCGTCGAAGCTGGGCGGCGGCCGCCTCGATCATCCTGCGCACGCGAGATCGCTCAACGCTCTCGGCTCGCTCGCGGTCGACGTCTCGGGGAATCGTCTCGAAGCGGCGTTCGTGGACGATCGTGGGCGCGTGGCCGATCGCTTTGCCATCGTGAAGGGGAAGGATCCGGTCTCTTCGGTCGACGGCCGCCCCGGTGAGGCGGATGCCCGCCGTCCCGGCGCAAACACCGGAGGGAGGACCGAGCGATGACTCGACGGCGGCATGCGACGGCGGCAGGGACCGGCAGCGGGCTCGGGCAACCCGCCACCGAGCCCGACCGCGACTCCTCGGCGGCGGCCGAATCTCCGGTCTCCGAATGGATCGATTTCGACCAGGACGACATTTACGTCGTATTCGTCTGCGAAGACGATCCCCACCCCGATCCGAGCGGGCGTGGTCCCGAGCGGGAAGATCACGGATGACGGCCTCCCGGAACGGAAGCTCCGCCGCCCGTCGCCCCCACCGAGTGGCTACCTACTCACCCGGCATGGTGGGGTTCGGCCACATACGCCGCAATGCCTCGATCGCGCAGGCGCTGCGGTCCTCGGCTCTGCGGCCGGCGATCGTGATGATCGCCGAGGCCTGGCAAGCCGGGACGCTGCCGATGCCGTCGGGAGTGGACTGCGTGACGCTCCCGTCGCTGCGCAAGGAGGGGGACGGGCTCTACATCCCACGGTTCGTGGACATCTCCGAGCACGACCTCCTCGCGCTGCGCAGCAGCGTGATCCGCGGCGCGATGCAGGGATTCGATCCCGACGTGCTGATCGTGGACCACCTGCCGCTGGGCGCGGCCGGGGAGCTGGCCCGGACGCTCAAGCTCCTGCGGGGACGCGGCAAGATGCGCTGCGTCCTGGGGCTGCGCGACGTGCTCCAGGACCGCGACACCGTTCAGCGCACGTGGTCGAACCGCGCCGTCCTCGACGCGGTGCGCGAGTGCTACGACGCGATCTGGATCTACGCCGATCCGGGCGTGTACGACCTGGTGCGCGAATACGGCATCCTCGACGAGTTCGCGGACCGCGTGCACTTCACCGGCTATCTGGACCAGCGCCCGCGCCTCGAGCTGGCGCGGCCGTGGACCGAAGCCCTGCTTTCGCGGCTGTCCTCCCGCAGGCTTGCGCTCGGCCTGGTGGGAGGCGGCAACGACGGGGAGGCTCTGGCCGACGCCTTCGTCCGGGCGGAGCTGCCCGCGGACATGGCCGGCGTCCTCGTGACCGGCCCATTCATGACGGAGGAAAACCGCATGCGCCTGAAGCGCGCCATGCGGGGGCGGCCGCGCATGCACCTGATCGAGTTCCTCGCCGAGCCGATCGCCCTGGTTGCGCGCGCCGACCGGGTGATCGCGATGGGTGGGTACAACACCGTGTGCGAGGTGCTCTCGTTCGAGAAGCACGCGCTGATCGTGCCGCGTGTCAAACCGGGCCGCGAGCAGTGGATTCGGGCCCAGCGCATGTGCGACCTGGGACTGCTCCACGTCCTGCATCCCGATCGACTCGACGCCGCGGCCCTGAGCGAGTGGTTGGCTCGGGACCTCGGGCCGTCCCCGCGGGTCCGCAGCCGCGTCGACTTCGGCGGCCTCGCGCGCATCCCGGGACTGCTGGCGCAGCTCCTGGGGATCGCGGCCGACCACGCGCCGGAGGCCGCGCGGATCCCGGCAGGAGCGGTGGTCTCGTGATCGGCGCGCCCGTCAACGGCGCTTCGCCGCGGATGCGAACGCTCCTGCTGTACGCGCAGGACACCCGCGGCATGGGACACATCACCCGCACGCTCACCATCGCGAACCACCTGCTCGCGACGTTCCCCCATTGCGTCGCCTACGTCGTGACCCGGTCCAATATCGCGCCGGAAGTCGCCTGGCCGCGCCACTGCGATCTGATCAAGCTGCCCTCGCGGCGGACCCCCGCGGGCTTCGAGCGGACACCCGAGGACGAGCAGGCGAGCCTCGAGCGGTTCCGCGGCCTGCGCAGCCAGATCCTGCGCGATACCGCGCTCGGCCTCGCTCCCGACCTGGTGTTCCTGGACCACGAGCCGCTCGGATCGTCGGGCGAGTTTCGCGACGGACTGTGGGCGCTCAAGCACGAGAGTCCTGGGACGCGCTTCGTCTTCGGGCTGCGCGACATCATGGACGACCCCGACCACATCCGGAAAAAGTGGAGGGAGATGGGTGTCTACGATGCGCTCGAAAACCTGTACGACGGCATCGCGGTCTTCGGCTCGCGACAGCTCTACGACGTCGCGGAGGCCTACGACATCCCGGAATCGGTGCGACCCAAGCTTTTCTACTGCGGCTTCGTCGTGCGCAACCTCGTGCCCGCCACTCCGGAGGAGATCCGCCGGCAGTACGGGCTACCCGCGAACGGTCGCCTGGTCGTGGCCTCGGTGGGCAGCGGCCGCGATGGCTCCGCGGTACTGGGCCACGCGCACTCGGCGATCGCCCGTCTCCAGGCGCGCGATCCCGATCTCTCGGCCGTCGTGGTGACCGGACCGTTCATGTCCGAGGAGGAAGCGGCGGCGCTGCAGCCGCGCGCCACGGCGCGCTGCCGCCAGGTGGCGTCGGCGGACGTGTTCCAGCTCATGGCGGTGGCGGACGCGGCGGTGTGCATGGGCGGGTACAACACGCTGTGCGAGGGCCTGATGACGGCCTGCCCGCTGGTGATCGTGCCGCGCGCCACCCACAAGGTCGAGCAGCTGATCCGGGCCGAGTTGCTCGCTTCCCACGACCTCGCGCGCTGCATCCACCCGAGCGAGGCCGGCGCGGAGAGCCTCGCCGAGGCGCTGGAGTGGGCGCTGGCCCGCGATCGGCAGACGCAGGCCCAGCGCGTACGCGAGGTCGTGCCGTCGTTCAACGGTGCCGCGCAGCTCACCGGCTATCTGTCGCCGTGGCTGAACGGCGGATGATCCAGCAGAGGAGACACGAGCACATGCGGATCCGGCCACCCGCCACACCCGAGCAGCGCAGGGAGCTGCGCACGGCGCTGGCACGGTTCCAGCAGCCCGAAGCGGCGCTCGGTGCCGTCCAGGCCTTCCTGCCCCCGGGGTTCGAGCCCGCCACCGTCGCGTGCCACATCCAGAGTGTTCATCCCGACCGCTTCGTCGTGCAGGTGCTGGCCCGCTCGACCGCGGGAGGCGAGCGCAACTGCGCGCTGAAGATCTATTCGGACGACTTCGGCGAGCAGATGTGGTCGCTCGCGCAGACGCTCGCCGAGCGTCAGCCGTCGAATCACAACGGGCTCTGCCTGCCGCAGCGATACGTTCGCGAGCAGCGCGCCCTGGTCTTTCCCTGGGTGGACGGAATCCGGCTGTCCGACATCGTCGACCTGCGGAAGCCCGATCTGCTGCGGCGGGCGGCGGCAATCGCAGCCGACTTCCACCGCATGCCGCTGGCCGACGTTCCGACGCTGACGCCCGAGATGGTGGTCGCCGAGACCCTGGATCGCTGCCGCCGTCTCCTCTCCCGCTGGCCTTCGCTGTCCACCACGGTGAGACCGCTGATGGGGCTGCTGCAGGAGACCGTCGCCAGGCTCGAGCCGGCTCGGCCGTCCATGATCCACGGCGACATGGCGGCCGGCCAGTTCGTGTGGACCGGTGAGCGCCTGGTCCTGCTCGACATGGACACCGCGGGCCTGTCCGATCCGGCATACGACGTTGGCCATTTCCTCGGGCAGCTCGAGCGCCGGTGCACGCTCGACGCGAATCTTCCCGCGCACTCGAAGCGGTGGCTCTCGTGCTTCCGTGAGGCATACCCCGCGGCGTCGCTCGGAGTGTCGTGGCGCAACGTGTCCTTCTACCAGGGGATCACGTTGGTGCGGAAGATGTACACGCTCTCCCGCCGGGATCCGATCGGAGGGCCGTGCCTCGCCCTCCGCCTGGCCGAGCGGGCCCGGGCCGCGTTCGAAGCCGCAGCGTCCGGGGGATGACGAAATGGACCTCGAACGCGCGAGTGATCGAGAAGCCGGTCGAGGCTCCGACCGGAGGTGCGGATCGACGGCGTTCCTGCTCGGGCTGCTCGCGGCGATCGTCCTGGGCGGGGCCCTGCGGCCGGCGGTCGCGACGGCCGAGCCGGTGCCCGCCGACGCAACCAGCAGGCTCGACCCTGTCCAGACGGTGATCGATTCGCTCGACCGGATGATCGCCGACATGGACGCTCGCTTCCGGGCGGAATCCGGCAGGCCCAGATCGGCGATCCCGCACGTGACGGCTCCCCGGCGCTCTGTCGACTCGGCCCGGGCCGACTCGCGCGCCTCGGAGGCGCGTGCCGTCGTGACCGCGAACGGCGCGAGCACGGCGCCGGCGTCCGAGGATCCGTCCGGAGATTCTTCCCGACGCGCGGCCAAGGCCGCCAA
>Ga0075423_10007663_pt1 | contig 10213 bp, 8 predicted proteins | sample SoiMethybrSBSTD2_FD_80114 | JGI IMG/M metagenome (GOLD analysis project Ga0075423, IMG submission 80114) | Bulk soil microbial communities from a Populus tree surrounding site in Tennessee, USA - Soil MetaG P. TD hybrid SBSTD2 | ecosystem: Environmental > Terrestrial > Soil > Tree plantation...
GCGACGATCACGCTCCAGAACTACTTCCGCCTCTACGAGAAGCTCGCCGGCATGACGGGAACCGCCGACACCGAGGCGGGAGAGTTCCACCAGATCTACAAGCTCGACGTCGTGGTGATCCCGACGAACATGCCGATGATCCGGATCGACCACCAGGACGTCGTCTACGCCTCGGAGCGCGAGAAATACGAAGCGGTCGCCGACGAGATCGTCGCGCTCCGCGAGAAGGGCCAGCCGGTGCTCGTCGGCACCGTGTCGATCGAGAAGTCCGAACGGCTCTCGAACCTCCTGAAGTCGCGCAAGGTCCCGCACGTGGTCCTGAACGCGAAGTTCCACGAGAAGGAGGCGGAGATCGTCGCGCAGGCCGGAAAATCGGGCTCGGTCACGATCGCGACGAACATGGCGGGACGCGGCACCGACATCGTGCTCGGCGGGAATCCGGACGCCTTCGCGGACCACCGGCGGGCCGAGACGAAGTCCGGCGAGGAGTTCTCCGCTCTGCTGTCGCAGCTCCGAGCGGAGGCTGCAAAGGATCGCGAAACGGTCCTCGCCGCGGGCGGCCTTCACATCCTCGGGACCGAGCGCCACGAGTCCCGCCGCGTCGACAACCAGCTCCGCGGCCGAAGCGGGCGGCAGGGAGATCCGGGATCGTCGCGATTCTACCTGTCGCTCGAGGACGACCTGATGCGGATCTTCGGATCGGACCGCCTTCAGAACGTCATGCGCAAGCTCGGTATGGAGGAGGGCGTGCCGATCGAGCACGGCATGGTCTCCCGCGCGATCGAGCGGGCGCAGAAGCAGGTCGAAGGAAGGAACTTCGAGACCCGCAAGCATCTCCTGGAGTACGACGACGTGATGAACCGGCAGCGCGAGGAGATCTACGGGCTCCGTCGCGACATCCTCGCCGGCAAGCAGAGCAAGGACGAGATCCTCGCTCTCGCCGAGGTCATCCTCGACTACGCAATCGGCCGCAGCCTGCCGGAGAGCAAGGGTCCCGACGAGTGGGACATGGCTGCCTTCGACGTGGACTTGAAGGAGTACTTCGGCATCGCGCCGGGATCGATCGATTTCACGGGCAAGGAACGCGACGAGATTCGCGAGGAGCTGCTCGGAGTCGTCAACGAGATCTACGAGGCGAAGGAGAAGCTGCTCGGCCCCGAAACGATGCGCCTACACGAGCGCTTCGTGATGCTCCAGGTCGTCGACCAGCAGTGGAAGGACCACCTGCTCGCGATCGACCACCTCAAAGAGGGAATCGGCCTGCGCGGCTACGGGCAGCGCGACCCGCTCGTCGAGTACAAGAAGGAGTCGTTCGAGCTCTTCACGCTCATGAAAGAGCGGATCGAGGATCAGATCGTCCAGTACCTCTTCCGGCTGCAGCCGGTGATCCGCGAAGTCGAGGGAGAGGTCGTGGACGAAGACGCGCGGCACGCGCCGGTGCCCATGCCCGCGCGGCGCTCGGCGAACGTCAACTACTCGTACGGAGCGGCGGCCTCGGGCGGCCAGGACGCGAAGGTCGAGACGATCCATCGCAACGCTCCGAAAGTCGGGCGCAACGAGCCCTGCCCCTGCGGCTCCGGGAAGAAGTACAAGAAGTGCCACGGCGCGGCCGCGGCGGGAGCCTGATGCCCGCACGGCGACGTCCTTCCGCCCCAGCCTCTTCCGGAATCCCGCTCGCCCTCACGTTCGACGACGTCCTGCTCCTGCCCGCCCGCTCGAAGGTCCACCCCCGCGACGTCGACCTGAAGACGCGCCTGACCGACGCCGTTCCTCTGAACATCCCGATCGTCTCCTCGGCGATGGACACGGTGACCGAGTCCCGCCTCGCGATCGCGATGGCGCAGCAGGGCGGCCTCGGCGTGATCCACAAGAACCTGCCGATCCCGGCGCAGGCGGAGGAGGTCGATCGGGTCAAGCGCTCCGAGTCCGGAATGATCGTGGACCCGGTGACCGTTCAGCCGGAGCAGAAGATCGGGCACGCGCTCGAGCTCATGGCGCGCTACAAAATCTCGGGCGTTCCGGTCATCGACGGGAAAGGAAAGCTCGTCGGCATCCTGACGAACCGGGACCTCCGCTTCGAGACCCACCTCGATCGACCGATCTCCTCGCGAATGACGAAGGAGCGGCTCGTCACGACTCCCGTCGGAACGACCCTCGAGAAGGCGAAAGAGCTGCTCCACCGCCATCGCATCGAGAAGCTCCTCGTCGTGGACCGCAACGGCAACTTGAAGGGATTGATCACCGTCAAGGACATCCAGAAGGCGATCAAGTACCCGAACGCGGCGAAGGATCGGCTCGGCCGGCTGCGGGTCGGCGCGGCGGTCGGAGTCTCGCGGGACATGCTCGATCGTGCGACCGAGCTCGTCCGGGCGCAGGTCGACGTACTCGTCCTCGACTCGTCTCACGGACACAGCCAGGGAGTCCTCGACGCGCTGAAGCTCCTTCGCCGGCGGTTCGATTCCACGCCGATCGTGGCCGGCAACGTCGCCACCGAGGAGGGCGCGCGCGACCTCGTGCGTCTGGGCGCCGACGCGATCAAGGTCGGCATCGGTCCCGGCTCGATCTGTACGACCCGGGTGGTGACGGGGGCGGGCGTCCCCCAGATCCACGCGATCCAGGAGTGCGCGAAGGCGACCCGCGGGACGCGGGTGCCGCTCATCGCCGACGGCGGCATCAAGTTTTCCGGCGACGTGGTGAAAGCGATCGCCGCCGGCGCGTCGACCGTGATGATCGGGTCGCTTCTGGCGGGAACCGAGGAGTCGCCGGGCGAGACGATCCTGTACCAGGGCCGCACTTTCAAGGCCTACCGGGGCATGGGGTCCCTGGGCGCGATGAAGTCCGGGTCATCGGACCGCTACTTCCAGGAGTCGATGGGCGTCGAGGCCTCGACCGACCGTGCCCTGTCGAAGCTCGTTCCGGAGGGCATCGAAGGGATGGTGCCCTACAAGGGATCCGTCGAAGGCCTGATCCACCAACTCACCGGGGGGATCCGGAGCGGAATGGGTCTGACCGGCGCGCGCACGGTCGAAGACCTGCGGACGAAGTCGAAAATGATCCGCGTGACCGCGGCGGGCTTGAAGGAGTCCCACCCGCACGACGTGATCATCACGAAGGAAGCGCCGAATTACCGGAGGGAGGAAGGCTAAGCGGTCTGTCCCCCTTTTCGCCGTCGCTTCTCCAGCACCTCTTCCAGTCTCCTCGCCAGCTCCGCTTCCTCACCCGAGTCCGTCGGCCGGTAGTACCGGGTCCCCTGCAACCGGTCCGGCAGGCAGTCGATGCCGCCCACGCCCTCCGGTTCGTCGTGCGCGTAGCGATACCCCCGGCCGTAACCGACTTCTTTCATCAGTCTCGTGACGGCGTTCCGGATCAGCAGCGGCACCGGCTCGGCCGGCCGCTCCGCGACGTCCCTCTTCGCTTCGCCCTCGGCCCGGTACAGGGCGTTTGACTTGGGCGCGAGCGCGCAGTAGACGGCGGCCTCGACCAGCGCAAGCTCCCCTTCCGGAGACCCGAGGAAGTCGTACGCCTCCTTCGCGTCGAGGCTGACCCGGAGGGCCCGGGGATCCGCGAGCCCGACGTCCTCGGAGGCAAACCGCACGATCCGGCGCGCGAGGTAGAGCGGTTCCTCGCCCGCCTCGAGCATTCGCACCATCCAGTACACCGTGGCGTCGGGATCCGACTCGCGCATCGACTTGTGGAGCGCGGAGATCAAGTTGTAGTGCTCCTCCCCCGCCTTGTCGTAGAGGAGGACCTTGCGCTGAAGCAGATCGCGGAGCCTCGGGGCGTCGATCGTGCGGACCTTCGCCGTCTCGGCGTCCGCCGCCGCCGCCTCGAGGAGGTTCAGGGCCCGGCGAGCGTCGCCACCCGCCGCCTGGGAGATGAAGGAGAGCGCCTCGTCGTCGAGCCGGAAGTCGCGCGACCCGAGGCCGCGCGGGATGTCCTCCAGGGCGCGCCGAACGATCCGCACGATCGCCTCGGGCGCCAGCGGCTCGAGGACGACCACCTTCGACCGCGAGAGAAGGGCGCCGTTCAACTCGAACGAGGGGTTCTCGGTCGTGGCGCCGATCAGAATGACGTCCCCGGTTTCGACGTACGGCAGAAAGACGTCCTGCTGGGCGCGGTTGAAGCGATGGATCTCGTCGAGGAAGAGAATCGTCCGCTGCCCGGCCTTCGCGCGCAGCGCCCGGGATGCCTCGAGCACCTCGCGCATTTCCTTGACCCCGGTCGCGATCGCCGAGTACGCCAGAAACCGGGACGACGTCTGCGCCGCGATGAGCCTCGCGAGCGTGGTCTTGCCGACGCCCGGCGGTCCCCAGAACACGAGCGACGGGACGCGGTCTTCCGCGATCGCCCGCGAAAGAAAGCCGTTCGGCCCGACGACTTCGGAAGGCCCCTCGACCTCGTCGAGAGACCGCGGGCGCATCCGGTCGGCCAGAGGCGCCGACGGGGAGGGACTGTCCGCCGGCCGCCCCGCGTCCTCGCGATCGAACAGGATCCCGCTCATCGCGACTCGAGCGCGCGGAGACACTTCTCCGAGCAGACCGCGACGGGCTCGCCGGCATGGCGGGCGGAGACTGCCAGTCGCCGATCGATCCAGGTCCCGCACACGGGATCGCGGATCATCTCCGACTCGATCGCGCCCGGACGCGACGACCGGCCCGCGCGCGACAGCGCGAGCAGAGAGCGCGCGATGCGAAGGAGTCCGAGGAGGAGAAAGACGAGAGCGAGAGCGAGAGCGAAACGGATCACGAGGCCCGCAGGCTCGAGATCCGGTCCTGGATCCGGTCGAGGTCGGGGATCTCGGGGTAGCGGCGCTTCAACTCGTCCAGCCACCGCTGCGCTGCCGCCGGATCGTGGAGGTCGTACGCGTGGATCAGCACCAGGTTCAGGAGCGACTGCCAGTGCTCGGGGTCGTTCTTGCGCGCCCTCTCGAAAAGAGCGACGGCTCGGCGGAACTCTCCCCGGTTTCGGAGGGCCGCGCCGAGATCCGAGAGGAGGTTCGCGTCCTCGGGGGCTTTGCGGCGCGCCTTCTCGTACGCCGCGATCGCGCGGTTCCAGTCTCCCCGGTCGTACCACGCGTTGCCGAGCGCCGTCAGGAGCTTCGGATTCTCCGGGTCCTTCTCGACGGCGCGGGTGAGCTCCTCGATCCGGCCGCCGGCGGTGCTCCCGCCGATCGAGGCCGTCTCGGAGGCTGTCGAAGGCGGCGTGCCGGCGGGCCGCCCGCCTCCCGCCGCGAAGTAACCGCCAATGAAACCGAGGAGCACCCCGACGAGGAGGGCGAGGATCGGAAATCGCCTCAGGGTCATGGCGACGCTTCCGGCTCCTCCTCTTTGACGGGTTGCGCCCGCCAGCGCCCGGCTCCCGCGGCGCCGACGCCGAACGTCGTCGACTCCCAGGTGCCCGCGATCTGGCTCCCGTCGCGCGCGAGCCGACCGTAGTAGATCGTCGTGAACCCGAGCTGCGAGTCGACTCGCTCGAGACGCAGGCGGTCCCCGATCAGCGTTCCGCGCAGAGAGCCGGTGAAGCCGCCTTCGATCGAGTAGTCACCGGAGACGAGCGTACCTTCGAGCGACACCCGGAAGACGCCCCGCTGCTCACCCGGCTCGATCGACACGTTCCATCGCCCCGACAGGAGATCCGTGGTCGACACCGGCCGCTTCCCCCGAAGCTCGGCCTCCAGAAGCGCGACGTTGCGCCGCCGCTCGATCATCCGCTCGACGACGAGCCGCCGGCGGTCGAGGAGCGTGCGAACCTCCTGCTCGGCCGTGGCGACCGCGTCCTCTCGACGCGAGATCTCCTCGGGAGAGGCGTCCGCGCGCGCGGCGAGCTCCGCCACGGCGCGGCTCGCGGTCGTCAGCTCGGCGGAGGCCGCCTCGAGGCGCCGTCCGATGTCGGCGAGCTGGGAAGCGTCCGACGAGATGCGCTTTCGCTCGCGGGCGAGGTCGGCCCGGAGGACGTCGGAGACCGTGTCGGCGAACAAGGCGCCGACGGCCGCCGCGGCCACGACAATACTGATGAGAGAGAGACGCCTCATCGCACGGATTCTAGTCCGCAAAAACAAAAGGAGGCCGAAGCCTCCCGATCCTTTGATCTGTTGCGGATCTGACCCCCCCGGGGATCAGACCACCGACATCTTCAGGCGGTCAGTGTCCGGCGGCGCGGCTCTGAGCGGACTTGGCGAGCGCGCGATCCACCAGGCGCTCGACCTCCTGCTCGTCCAGGTTGTTGATGACCGCGATTTCGGACACGATCAGGTACTTGGCCCGCTCGTACATTTTTTTCTCGCGGAACGACAGGGTCTTGCGGGTCATGATGAAATTCAGGGTCTTCAAGACGTCGGCGATGTCGTGCAACCTGCCGCTCTTCATCTTGTCGAGATTCTGCTTGTAGCGACCCTTCCAGTCGCCGGTCGCCGAGAAGCGACCGTCGGAAAGCGTCTTCATGAGGCCCGTGATGTCCTTGCGCTGGGTCAGGCGCCGGAGACCGATCAAGTCCGTGTTTCCGATCGGAACCATGACCTTGGAGTTGTTGGCCAGGAGCCGCAGGTGGTAGAAGCTCCGGGGGGGCACCGGGGCCGAGTCCGTCAGGAAGCCCTCGCCGATCTTTTCCACGACGGAAACGCCGTGATTCGGATAGACGACTTTCTCTCCAACTCGAAATCCCACAGAAACCTCCTCAAATCAGACAGCAAAAGAACCGCGGAACGCGAATTGTAAGCAAACATTAGGAAAAACGCAACTCTGATGGCCCGAACGGCCGCGATTACGACTGTTTTCCAGTCCGTTCGGATGCAACAAAGCGCAGCTCTACCGCCGAGCTTTCGCGGCGTCGCCCGAGGGGTTGGTCGATTCCCTCCCACCGACCACGACGTCGATCTTCCGATCCAGCCCCGCTTCGGCCCGATCGAGGAGTATCGCCAGAGCGACCTGCGCTAGGATTTCCTCGCTCTTCAAAAAGCGCCGGAGTGGCGGAATGGCAGACGCAGGGGACTCAAAATCCCCCGCTCTTCACGGGCGTGTGGGTTCGACTCCCACCTCCGGCACCAGTCGACGGCGGCGACTGCGCTTCGTACCCGGGAACGGGGGATCGCGGTAACCTACCGGCATGAGAATCTACCCGGAACGAGATCTCGCGTCACGACCGGCAGGCGTCTGGACACTCCCCTCCGTGGCCGTCCTGGCGGCCATCGCCATCGGGGCCGGATGCGCCAGTCGCAACCCCGCCCCGGCCGCCGCTCCGTCCCCGCCTCCCGCCGCGGCTCCGGTCTCTACGCCCCTCGCCGTGAACCCTCTGACCCCGCAGGAGCTGATTGCCCTCGAAAGGGTCCCGGGAAAGACGCCGCCGCTCCCTCATGGCGTCGAGCCCGCCCCCCGGGCCGTGACCGGACTGGAGGGAACACCCGGACCCTCGCCGGCGTATGGTCCCGAGAACGCGCCGGTCCGCGTCTATCTCTTCACCGACTTCCAGTGTCCCGTATGTCCCCGTGTCGCGGAGCCGCTCAAATACCTGGCCCGCGCTTATCCCGACGACGTCCGCATCGTCCTGAAGATGAACGCGCTCCCCAGCCACGGCCGGGCGGCACGCCTCGGGGCGGCCGCGCTCGCCGCTTTTCGACAGGGCAAGTTCTGGGAGTTCCACGATCGGCTTTTCGCGAACCCGATGCAGAACTCCGACGAGGACCTGATCGCGCTCGCTCAGTCGCTCGGCCTGGACGTCGCCCGGTTCCGGGCCGACCTCGACGACGAGGCGGTCATCGAGCAGGTGAAATACGAGTCCGCGCTCGCGGTTTCGCTCGACCTCGCCAGCACGCCGGGCCTGGTCGTCAACGGCGTCAAGGGGGTGGGCTGGGGCAGTTACATGAGCGTCGAGAGTCGCGTGAAACAAGAGATCGCGCGCGCGCGAAAGATCGCCGCCGGAGGTGCTCCGGCAGGCCGCGTCGCTTACGAAGCCACGCGGCAGTCCGGGCCGGAGGGCGAGAAGCTCGCCGCGGCCTTGTTCGCAATCACGAAGTAGACGTCCCCCGGATTCTGCGGGGTGGGGCCGGGGATCCCGCGGGGCGAAGCCGGCGCGGCGCGCGAAATTGCCTGGACGTCGCACCGAAGGAATAATCGCAAGTGAACATGTCGCAGGACGAGCTCGTGGTTTCCGTGGTCATGCCGTGCCTGAACGAGGCGGAAACGCTCGGCCGATGTGTCGCCGCGGCTCGGGCGGCACTGGACGCTTCCGGGATCCGGGGCGAGATCGTCGTGGCCGACAACGGATCGACGGACGGGTCGCGCGAGATCGCGGCGCGCGCCGGCGCACGGGTCGTGGACGTGCCCGAGCCGGGATACGGGGCCGCCTTGATCGGCGGGATCTCCTCCGCGCGCGGGCGCTACGTCGTGATGGGGGATGCCGACGACAGCTACGATTTCGGCGCCATCCCCGAGTTCGTCCGGAAGCTCGAGGAGGGAAACGACCTGATCGTCGGTTCGCGCTTCCGGGGACGAATCGAGCCGGGAGCGATGCCTCCGCTTCATCGCTGGCTCGGCAACCCGATCCTCTCCTTCCTCGGCCGTCTCTTCTTCCAGGTCCCGGTCTCCGACTTCCACTGCGGGATCCGGGGCTTCCGAAGAGATGCCGTGAAGCCGCTCGGCCTGCGGACGACGGGGATGGAGTTCGCGAGCGAGATGGTGGTCAAGGCATCCCTCTTCGGGTTGCGGATCGCGGAGATCCCCGTGACGCTTCGGCCCGACGGGCGTTCGCGACCTCCCCACCTCCGGACATGGCGGGACGGCTGGCGGCACCTGCGTTTCCTGCTGATCTACTCGCCGCGCTGGCTCTACCTGGTGCCGGGACTCCTCTTCGCCGTCGCCGGAGCGTTCCTGATCGTCTGGCTCCTTCCCGGTCCTCGGACGGTCTTCGGCGCGACGTTGGACGTCCACGCGATGCTCGGCGCCTCGGCGCTCGTCCTCATCGGGACGCAGGCGATCTCGTTCGCCGTGTTCGCAAAGGTCTTCGCCATCACCGAGGGACTCCTGCCGATGGATTCCCGCCTGGAGAGGTCCTTCCGCGTCGTCACTCTCGAGACGGGGCTCGTCTGCGGGGCGATCCTGACGATTGCCGGCGTGGTGCTCGTCGCGCACGTCATGAACGTCTGGTCGAGCGAGCAATACCGGACGCTCGACTACTCCCGGACCATGCGGTGGATGATCCCGGGCGCGCTCCTTCTCGTCCTCGGCGCCCAGGCGATCCTCTCTTCGTTCTTCCTCTCGATTCTCGGCCTGAAGAGGCGATGAGCGGGGGGAAGGCTCCCGCCCCGCTGGCGGCCGTCGGCGGCCTGCACCGGCGGGCGGTCTTCTCGAGACGGGTTCGGGTGCTCGCGGAACAGCTCGCGCGGCTGCTTCCGCCGGGGCCGCGACTCCTCGACGTCGGCTGCGGCGATGGAAGCATCGCGATGGCTCTCGCGGACCGGCGGCCGGACCTCGCGATCGGAGGATTCGACGTGTTCGCGAGGCCGAACGCCGCGATTCCGGTGACCTGCTTCGACGGAACGCGACTCCCGGTGGCCGACGGCGTCGCGGACGCCGTCCTGCTCGTCGACGTCCTGCATCACGCCGAGGACGCCGTGTCGCTCCTCCGGGAATGCGCCCGCGCCGCGCCCGTCGTGATCGTCAAAGACCACCTCGCGGACTCGCGCATCCAGGAGCAGGTCCTCCGATTCATGGACTGGTTCGGCAACGCTCCACACGGAGTGGTGCTTCCCTACCGTTACTTCTCGACGGAAGCGTGGGGGCACGCGGTCTCCGCCGCCGGTCTTCGGGAGACGCGGCACGAGCCGGTCCCCGGACTCTACCCGTTCCCTTTTTCGATCCTGTTCGGCGGAAAACTGCAGTTCATCGCACGACTCGAGCGTGTCGCGGAGTCGTTCGAGGTGGACCAATAGACTCTCGCCCGTGAGACCGACGACCTCCCCGGGCGAATCCGAGCCTCGAGTGCCCGAGGTCCCCGTGCGGCCGCAGGGGGCGCCGGACGTGGTGGCCCGGCTGGAGCGGCTCCTCCCCGGACTGGTCGTTGCGCTGGTGGCCATTCTTTCCCTCCGCCGCCTCGACAACACCGATACGTGGTTTCACCTGTCCTCCGGCCGATGGATCGTCGAGCACGGCTCGGTCCCGGACACCGACACGTTGTCCTGGACCGTGCGGGACCATCCGTGGATCAACGTACAGTGGCTCTA
>Ga0075423_10007664_pt1 | contig 10213 bp, 5 predicted proteins | sample SoiMethybrSBSTD2_FD_80114 | JGI IMG/M metagenome (GOLD analysis project Ga0075423, IMG submission 80114) | Bulk soil microbial communities from a Populus tree surrounding site in Tennessee, USA - Soil MetaG P. TD hybrid SBSTD2 | ecosystem: Environmental > Terrestrial > Soil > Tree plantation...
TAGCCTGGGTTTGCGCGGACAGGTGGTAGGGCAGCCGGACCAGCAGCAGCGCGTCGATCACGGCCGGGTCCGCGGCGAGGTACCCGACCCGCGCGCCGGCGAGCGCGAACGCCTTGGACATGGTCCTGGTGACCACCAGCCGCGGGTAACGGGGCAGCAGGGCCAGCGCGGTGCCCGCCCCTTGCCTGGCGAACTCGGCGTACGCCTCGTCCACCACCACCATGCCCGGGGCGGCCTTGCACACCGCCTCGATCAGGGCGAGTGGCAGGGCGGTGCCGGTCGGGTTGTTGGGCGAGGTGAGGAACACCAGGCCGGGCTGGTGTTCCCGGACCGCGGCGACGGTCCGGCCTGCGTCCAGGCGGAAGTCGGCGTCGCGGGCACCGCGGATCCACGCGGTGCCGGTGGCCCGCGCGATCAGCGGGTGCATGGCGTAGGACGGCTCGAAACCCAGCGCGCACCGGCCGGTGCCGCCGAAGACCTGAAGCAGCTGCTGGATGATCTCGTTGGAGCCGTTGGCCGCCCACACCTGCCGCGCGGTGAGCTCGTGCCCGAGGTAGGCGGCGAGGTCGGCGCGCAGGGCCATCGCGTCGCGGTCCGGGTACCGGTTGAGCGAGCCAGCTGCCACGGCCACGGCATCGGTGATCTCCCGGACCAGCGCCGAGGGCGGCGGGTAGGGATTCTCGTTGGTGTTGAGCCGCACCGGGACATCCAGTTGCGGCGCGCCGTACGGGGTGCGGCCGGCCAGGTCGGGCCGGATCGGCGGCCCGGCAGCCGCCCGCCGGGCATCCGCCTGCGCCGCGGCGGGCCCGCCGCCGGCAGGTATGTCCGCGCCGTGTGGCACACGGATCCGGACCGCAGCGACGTGGGCGGCGAGGTCCTCCGTCGCGCCGAGGGCGTCGATGTGCGGGGCCGCCGCCGCCAGGGCCGCCGCCGAGCACTCCACGACGTGGATGCCGCGCAGGAAGGCCAGCACGGACAGCCCGGCGGTGTGCCGGGCGGTACCGCCGGTGGGCAGGACGTGGTTGGAGCCGGCCAGGTAGTCGCCGAGCGAGACCGGAGCGTACGGGCCGACGAAGACCGCGCCGGCGTTGCGGACCCGCGCGGCCAGGCCGGAAGCGTCCTCGGCCTGGATCTCCAGGTGCTCGGGCGCCCACGCGTCGGAAACCGCGAGCGCGGCCTCGGTGTCATCCACCAGGACGCAGGCGGACTGCCCGGTCAGCGCGGCCTGCACCGTGTCGCGGTGTCTGGCCGAGGGCACCTGCACGGCCAATTCGGCCTCGGTGCGCTCGGCGAGGGCGGGGTCGGTGGTGATGAGCAGGCACGCGGCCAGCGGGCCGTGCTCGGCCTGGGCAACCAGGTCGGCCGCGAGGAACCGCGGGCTGGCGGTGTGGTCGGCGATGATGGCGATCTCGGTCGGGCCGGCTTCGGCGTCCACGCCGACCGTGCCGGCCAGCAGCCGTTTGGCGGCGGTCACGTAGGCGTTGCCGGGGCCGGTAACCACGTCCACCGGTGCGCAGTCCGCGGTGCCGTAGGCGAACATGGCGACCGCCTGGGCGCCGCCGACCGCGTGGACCTCGTCGATGCCGAGCAGCGCGCAGGCGGCCAGGATGGCCGGGGCGGGCAGGCCGCCGGCATCAGGACGGGGCGGGGAGGCGACCGCGATCTGGCGGACCCCGGCGACCTGCGCCGGGATCACGTTCATGATCACCGAGGAGGGCAGTGCCATCAGGCCGCCCGGCACGTACACCCCGGCCCGGTCCACCGGGACGTACCGCTCGGTGACCTGGGCCCCGGCGCCGATCCGGGTCACGTGGTCGGCCGGCCGCTGCGCCTCGTGCACTGGCCGGACCCGGCGCGCCATCTCCTCCAGCGCCGCCCGGAGCTTCGGGTCGAGCCCGGCCAGGGCATCGGCCAGCGCCTGGGCGGGCACCCGGCTGGTGGGCAGGTCCACCTCGTCGAAGAGGGCGGTGTATTCGCGCACCGCAGCCGCCCCGCGTTCCCGCACGTCGTCGCACACCGGCCGGATCTGTGCCAGAGCGACGCTGGTGTCGAACGCCGCGCGGGGCAGGACTCCGGCCAGTTTCTCCCTGGTCATCCCGGCCGCTGGCTGCCCGCGGAGATCGATAACTGAGAGCACCCGCTCAGTCTATGGAGCCAGCGCCTTCGCCCGCCGGGCCGTCCATATGCCGAACAACGGTGGCCATCTTCCTGGCCCGGTGCCGGCCGGGACTGGCCAGCAGTTCGAGGCCGCCGGCCACCACCGCGGCACCCAGAGCCCAGAACCCGAGCGCGCCGGTCGCGCCGAGTTTCAGCGAATCGAGCAACCGGGCACCCACCGGCAGGGTGGCCAGTTGGTGCTGGAACGCGGCGAGCCCCGAGTGTTCCCCCACCCAGCGCGCCACGAACGCGGCGGCAAGCGCCCCGGCGAGCAGCCCGGCCATCGCCAGCGGCCCGTGCTTGCGCACGGCGAACAGGTACCCGAGCGCACCGGAGATGGCCCCGCCGGCCAGGCACACCAGGCAGAACGCGGCATCGGCCGCGATGAACGCGGTTGTCTCGGCGTTGACCAGCGCCGCCTCCCCGGGAGCGGCGATCACCAGCAGCGGACGCGGCGCCACCGCCGCCCAGCCGAGCCCGGCGAGCACGCCGAGCGCAGCGGTCCCGGCCGCGACCGCCAGCGCCGCGACAACGGCGGGCACGGCAGCGCGCCAGGAGGGCACGGCCTCGTCGCCGCGGGCCGGGTCGGGGAAGGGGATTGGCACAGTCATGGTCGCCAGCAGCGTACGCGACATGCGGGCCGCCGGGCACGGCGGGACTTACGAGGCTGATCGCAAACCTTGCTACGGTGAGTTGCGCGATAGCGGGCCAGTTCGTCCGGTTCGGCGTGCACGAGCCAGCGAGGGGGGCGTGCACCCACCCAGCCAGGGCTAGGGAAACCACGTGATCGAGGCACAGGATCTCACCAAGCGTTACGGGGACAAGGTGGCGGTCGACCACCTGTCGTTCCGGGTCGAGCCCGGCCGGGTGACCGGGTTCCTCGGGCCGAACGGGGCGGGCAAATCAACGACGATGCGGCTGGTGCTCGGCCTGGACCGGCCCGCCGCGGGACGCGCGACGATCAACGGCAGGCCCTACACCGAGCTGGCCCAGCCGCTGCGCACGGTCGGGGCGCTGCTCGAGGCACGGGCCATGCACCCGGGCCGGAGCGCCCGCAACCACCTGCTGTTCCTCGCCCAGACCCAGGGCCTGCCCAGCCGCCGGGTGGACGAGGTGCTGGATCTGGTCGGGCTGCATGAGGTGGCGCGCAAGCGGACCAAGGGCTATTCGCTGGGCATGGGCCAGCGGGTCGGCATCGCGGCGGCGATGCTCGGCGACCCGTCGGTGCTCCTGCTCGACGAGCCGGTCAACGGCCTGGACCCGGAGGGGATCCTGTGGGTCAGGAACCTGATCAGGCAGCTGGCCAGCGAGGGCCGGACCGTCTTCGTGTCCAGCCACCTGATGAACGAGATGGCGGTCACCGCGGATCACCTGATCGTCATCGGCAAGGGGAAGCTGATCGCCGACTGCAGCACCCGCGAGTTCATCTCCCGCAGCTCGGAGAAGTCGGTGCTGGTCCGATCGCCCGACGCGGACCGGCTCGCGGACCTGATCGCTGCGGACGGCGGCAAGGCCATCGCGCAACCGCCCAGTGACGGGCAGGCCGCGGCGATGAGCGTCACCGGCCTGGAGGCGCCGCGGATCGGCGAGATCGCCGCCGCGAACCGGATCGTCCTGCACGAGCTGACCCCGCAGCTCGCCTCGCTGGAGGAAGCATTCATCGAGCTGACGGCGGGCAGCGTGGAGTACGGCGGCGGTGAGACGCCCGTTGCCGGGGCGCCGGCTGCGGCCAGCACCGCGACCCCGGGGAGCAGCCAGTGACCGCCGTCAGCCCCCCGCCCCCCGTCACGGACGCCGCGGGCCCGGCACCGCTGCCTGCCCGCCGAACGGGCTTCGCCGGCCTGCTGCTGGGCGAGTGGACGAAGATCCGCTCGGTCCGCTCTACGCCGTGGACCTTGATCATCTTCGCCGTCGTCAGCCTGGGCCTGACCGGGCTGCTCACCTGGCTGACCCTGCAATCGCTGAACAACGGCAGGAATGGTGCCCGCGACTCCGGGATTCTCACCGACCCGGTCAACTTCATCCTCGGCACCGGGCTGGGGCTGGGCCAGCTCGCCATCTGCGTGCTCGGCGCGCTGGTGATCACCGGTGAGTATTCTTCCGGCACGATCCGGGCCTCGCTGCTTGCCATCCCGCACCGCTACCCGATGATGCTCGCGAAGGCGGTCGTGTTCGCCGTGCTCGTGTTCATCATCGGCGAGATCGTGGCGTTCTGCTCGTTCTTCATAGGCGCGGTGCTGGTCAACGGCCAGACGTTCACCCAAACCGGGAGGATCGCTGGCCACGCCGTGACCGTGCACCGCACGCTCAATGTGTCGCTCAGCCAGCCAGGTGTCTTGCAGGCGGTGTTCGGCTCGGGGCTCTACCTGACGGTGCTCGGCCTGTTCGCCCTGGCCATCGGCGGCCTGATCCGGCACACCGCGGGCGCCATCACCACGGTGATCGGCCTGGTCCTGGTCATCTTCCCGCTCGCGGGGCTGCTGCCGGACAGCTGGGGCGCCCACGTCCACGCCTACCTGCCGACGGTGGCCGGGCAGCTCATCACCCAGGACAAACCCGCGGCCGACCAGCTCTTGTCGGCGTGGCAGGGATTCGGCGTGTTCTGCGCCTGGACCGCGCTCCTCCTGGCTGCGGCGATCTTCCTGCTGCAACGGCGGGACGCCTGAACGGGAGTCCGTTCCCCGGATGCTTAACTTCCCACGCAGGCCGGGCCCAGGAGCTGCTTCAGGTCGGCGACCAGGCCCGGCGACGGCTTGACCCGCAGCTTGTTATCGAGCTTCACCACGGTGGTCCGGCGGCCGTTGCCCAGCCGCAGGTGCACCTCCGCCAGCCCCGGGTGGCTGCGCAGCACCTCCTGGAGCCGTTCCACGACCGGGGGCACGCACCGCTGCACCGGGAGCGACACGACGAAAGGGCCGTCGCCGCTCGCCGAGAGGTCCGGCACGCTCACCTCCATCGCGATCAGCTTCGGTGCGTCTTCGCGGCGGTCAAGCCGGCCCTTCACCAGAAGGATCGCGTCGTCGGCGAGATGAGCGGCGCAGCCGGCGTACGTCGCCGGGAAGAACAGCACCTCGATCGCGCCTTCCAGGTCCTCCAGGGTCGCCGCCGCCCAGGGGGCGCCCTGGCGGGTGACCTTGCGCTGCACCCCGGACAGGATCCCGCCGACGGTGACCGGCTGCCCGTCGCCGCGCCCGCCCCGCGTGGCGCGCTCGGCCTCGTCGGCGGCCGAGGACAGCAACTGGGCAACCGAGCAGTCGGTGCCGATAGACAGGATGTGCCCGACGCCGAGCAGCGGATGGTCGGAGACGTACAGGCCGAGCATCTCCCGCTCGAACCCGAGCAGGGTGGCCTTGTCCCATTCCCCGTCGGGCACCGGGACCTCGAACGTCGCCTCCGCGTCGGTGTCGGGGCCGAACAGCGAGTCCTGGCCCATCGCCTCGTTGCGCTTGACGTCGATCACCGTGTCGATCGCCTGCTCGTGGATGAGCACCAGGCCCTTGCGCGGGTGCCCGAGCGAGTCGAACGCGCCGGCCTTGACCAGCGACTCGATGACCCGCTTGTTGCAGACGTTGACCGGCACCTTGTTCAGGAAGTCGGAGAAGCTGGTGAACGCGCCCTGGCCGGCCCGCGCCGCGATGATCGCGTCCACCACGGCGGTGCCGACGTTGCGCACTGCGGCCAGCCCGAACCTGATGTCCCCGCTGACCGGCGTGAAGATCGCGGTAGAGGCGTTCACGTCCGGCGGCAGGACGGTGATCCCCATGCGGCGGCATTCGTTGAGGTAGACAGCGCTCTTGTCCTTGTCGCCGGCCACCGAGGTGAGCAGCGCCGCCATGTACTCGGCCGGGTAGTTCGCCTTGAGGTACGCGGTCCAGTACCCGATCATCGCGTAGCAGGCCGCGTGTGCCCGGTTGAACGCGTAGTCGGAGAACGGGACCAGGACGTCCCACAGCGTCTTGATCGCCGCGTCGGAGTAGCCGTTGCCCCGCATCCCCGCGGCGAACGGCTCGAACTCGTTGTCCAGGACCTCCTTCTTCTTCTTGCCCATCGCCTTGCGCAGCAGGTCGGCCTTGCCGGGGGTGTAGCCGGCCAGCTTCTGCGCGGCGGCCATGACCTGCTCCTGGTAGACGATCAGGCCGTAGGTGTCGCCGAGGATGCTCGCCAGCGGCTCGGCAAGCTCCTGATGGATGGGAACTACCGGCTTGCGGCCCGCTTTGCGATCGGCGTACTCGTTGTGCGCGTTCGCGCCCATGGGGCCGGGGCGGTACAGGGCGTTGACCGCGACGATGTCCTCGAACCGGTCCGCCCGCATGGAGCGCAGCAGCGCCCGCATTGGCCCGCCGTCGAGCTGGAAGACCCCGAGGGTGTCACCGCGGGCGAGGAGCTCGTACGTGGCCTTGTCGTCCAGCGGCAGGCCTTCCAGGCGGACCTCGTTGCCACGGTTGGCCTTGATCCCGGCCAGCGCGTCATCCAGGACCGTGAGGTTGCGCAGGCCCAGGAAGTCCATCTTGAGCAGGCCCAGGTTCTCGCACGCGGGGTAGTCGAACTGGGTGATGATCGCGCCGTCGGCTTCCCGCTTCCAGACCGGGATGTGGTCGACGATCGGCTCGCTGCTCATGATCACGCCGGCCGCGTGCACGCCCGCCTGGCGGATCAGCCCTTCCAGCCCGCGCGCGGTGTCGATGACCTGGCGGACCTCCTCCTCGGCCCCGTACAGCGCGCGGATCTCGCCGGCCTCGCCGTGCCGCGCGTGGTCGGCGTCGAAGATCCCGGCCAGCGGGATGTCCTTGCCCATCACCGGGGGCGGGAAGGCCTTGGTGATCCGGTCCCCGAGCGCGTACGGGAACCCGAGCACCCTGGTGGAGTCCTTCACCGCGGCCTTGGCCTTGATCGTGCCGTAGGTGATGATCTGGGCGACCCGGTCGTCGCCGTACTTCTCGGTCACGTACCGGATGACGTCACCGCGCCGACGCTCGTCGAAGTCGATGTCGATGTCGGGCATGGACATGCGTTCGGGGTTGAGGAACCGCTCGAACACCAGCCCGTGCACGAGGGGATCGAGGTCGGTGATGCCGAGGGCGTAGGACACCAGGCTGCCGGCCGCCGAGCCGCGCCCCGGGCCGACCCGGATCCCGTTCCGCTTGGCCCACATGATGAAGTCGGCGACCACCAGGAAGTACGAGCAGAACCCCTTCGAGGTGATGATGCCCATCTCGAAGGTGGCCCGGTCGCGGCCGCGGTCATCGAAACCTTCGGGGTAGCGGCGGTCCATCCCGCGCCAGACTTCTTTGCGGAACCAGCTCTCCTCGGTCTCGCCGTCCGGGATGGGGAACTGGGGCATCAGGTTGGACTTGACGAAAGAGACATCGGCCCGCTCGGCGATCTCCAGGGTGGCGTCGCAACCTTGCTGCCACTCCTCGTCGGCGCTGATCGCGCGCATCTCCTGCGGGCTCTTGAGGTAGTAGCCGGTGCCCTCGAATCGGAACCTGTTCGGGTCGGCCAGGGTGGTGCCCGTCTGCACGGCGAGCAGCACCTCGTGAGGGGTGGCGCCCTCCGGCGTGGTGTAGTGCGAGTCGTTGGTGACCACGAACGGCAGCGACAGCTCCCTGGCAACGCGGCGCAGGCCGTCCCTGACCCGCTGCTCGATCGCCAGGCCGTGGTCCATGATCTCGACGAAGTAGTTGCCGGGGCCGAAGATGTCGCGATACCCGGCGGCGGCCGCGACCGCCCGGTCGTACTGGCCGAGCCGCAGCCTGGTCTGCACCTCGCCGGACGGGCAGCCGGTGGTGGCGATGATGCCCTTGGCGTGCGCCGCCAGCAGTTCCCGGTCCATCCGCGGCTTGCGGAAATAGCCTTCGAGCGAGGCCAGCGAGGAGAGCCGGAACAGGTTGTGCATGCCCTCGGTGGTCTCAGCGAGCAGCGTCATGTGGGTGTATGCCCCGGCGCCGGACACGTCGTCGTCCTTTTGGCCCGGGGTCCCCCACCGCACCGGCTGCCGGAACCGCCGGTGCTCGGGCGCCACGTAAGCCTCGATCCCGATGATCGGCTTGATGCCCGCGGCGCCCGCCTTGGCCCAGAAGTCGTAGGCGCCGTAGACATTGCCGTGGTCGGTGATGGCGACGGCGGGCATGCCCGCGGCCTGGCAGGCGGCGAACATATCCCTGAGCCGGGCGGCGCCGTCCAGCATGGAGTACTCGGTGTGCACGTGAAGGTGCACGAAACCGGCCCCGCTGCCTCGGGGGGGCCCGGGGGGTCGTCCCCCCGGGCTAGCACTGCGGCCCTCGGCGAAGCCGCCTCCGGTCGGCGAGTACCCTGCCCCGCTGCCTCGGGGGGCTCCGGGGGGTCGTCCCCCCGGGCTAGCACTGCGGCCCTCGGCGAAGCCGCCTCCGGTCGGCGAGTACCCTGCCCCACTCGCGCCCGCCATCGAGAACCGCCTCCTTCAGGCATGCGCCGAAACGCCCTTGCGGGCGCGTGAACAGGGCCGGGGGAAGTGGCCAGTGCTCCTGCCAGCAGGCCCGCACCGGCCCGGCATCACGACTCTAACGGAGCTGACTGACGTTTCTATGCCCGACGCTCCGAGGCGGCGGGATCGCTTCAGCTGTCCGCCCGGAGCACCTCGAGGGCGTGCGCCAGGTCCGCAGGGTAGGCGCTGGAGAACTCGGCCCAGTGGCCATCCGCGGGGTGCGCGAAGCCCAGCCGGACGGCGTGCAGCCACTGCCGGGTCAGGCCCAGCCGGTCGGCGAGCACCGGGTCGGCGCCGTAGAGCCGGTCCGCCACGCACGGGTGGCGCAGCGCCGCCATATGTACCCGGATCTGGTGCGTCCGCCCGGTTTCCAGCTTGACCTCGATCAGGCTGGCGGCGCGAAACGCCTCGATCGTGTCGTAGTGCGTCACGCTGGGCCGGCCCCCGGTGATCACCGCGAAGCGCCCGTCCCCGGCGGGATGCCTGCCGATCGGCGCGTCCACGGTGCCCCGCAGTGGGTCGGGGTGGCCCTGGACCAGGGCGTGGTAGCGCTTGTCCACCTCGCGCTCGCGGAACGCGCGCTTCAGCGCGGAGTAGGCGGGCTCGCTCTTGGCCACGACCATGAGCCCGGAAGTGCCCGCGTCCAGCCGGTGCACGATGCCCTGGCGCTCGGCCGCCCCGGAACTAGCGATGGTATGCCCGGTGGCCAGCAGGCCGTCCAGCACGGTGAGCCCGGACCAGCCCGGCGTGGCGTGCGCGGCGACCCCGGCAGGCTTGTCCACGACGATGATGTCGTCGTCCTCTGCGACGATGACCAGGCCCGGTACCGGTTCGGGGGCTGCGACCGCGGGCGGAGTGGGCAGCGTCACCTCCAGCCATTCGCCGGCCGGCACTCGCTCCGACTTCGCCGCGGGGCGCCCGGCGACCAGGACGTTTCCGCTGGTCACCAGCTCCGCCGCGGTCGCGCGGGACAGGCCGAACATGCGCGCCAGCGCGGCGTCGAGCCGCTCACCATCGAGGCCTTCCGGGACTGCCACCCGGCGCGGGCCGGTCATCACGTCTGGCTGTCCCCCGCCTGGGCTCCTCCGGCGGTGCCGTGGGCGGCGTCCTCGCCGCCGCTGGCCCGCACTTCCCTGGTGCCGTCCAGCCGGATGCCCCGGGCGGCGAGCACGACGGCGAGGATCCCGCCGCAGACGATGCACGAGTCGGCCACGTTGAACACCGGCCAGTGCGGCAACTGCACCCAGTCCACCACCTCGCCGCGGAACACCCCGGGAGCGCGCAGCAGCCGGTCGGTGAGGTTCCCCGCCGCGCCCCCGAGCAGCAGCCCGAGCGTCACCGCCCAGGCCAGGCTGTGCAGCCGCCGCGAGGTACGCACGATGAAGATGATCACGCCTACCGCGATGAGGGTGAACAGGATGGTCATCCCCGGGCCGAAACTGAACGCGGCGCCGCTGTTGCGCACCAGTTCCAGGGTGAGCAGGTTGCCTATCACCTGGATCCGGTGCCCGGGGGTGAGCGTGGCAACCACGATGATCTTCGTGATCACGTCCGCGACGAAGACAGCCGCGGCGACACCGAACAACAGGCCCA